>Ga0116229_10007519_pt1 | contig 17193 bp, 15 predicted proteins | sample S1TSphgellanicum_3_FD_87313 | JGI IMG/M metagenome (GOLD analysis project Ga0116229, IMG submission 87313) | Host-associated microbial communities from peat moss isolated from Minnesota, USA - S1T2_Fc - Sphagnum magellanicum MG | ecosystem: Host-associated > Plants > Peat moss > Unclassified... | reverse complement strand
ATATATATATAGCAATTTGGCATGACACTAAATATTGAAGCTAGTGTGCTTGAGAGTTTCTTTTAAATTTTCGGCATGGCAGGCACATATTTTTCAAAAAAATTCGCAATTCTAGAAAGTAATTAATTGGTGCTTAACGAGCCAAGGGCCTAGGTACTATGGTATCATGTACTATGGTATACATACCAATATACATATATATAATATATGTACATGTATTATGCCTATGACCCATAATGTATATGCATTAGAATGCCATTATGGAGGCCTGTTTTGTTTGGTGTATTTTTACAAAAGAAAAACAAATGGATGAAGCCTTGCAATTTTTATGGAAAAATCAGCAACTCTAAATTTTCTTAAACCCCTTTTTTTCTTTTTCTTTTTTGAAGTGTGAAACCAGCAGGATACCTGCCCAGTGGGCCGCCACCCAATGTTTGACAATTATTGCTGAAATGTATAATTGTTGAAAGAAATAGGGGGTTCAACAATAGAAAACAATTTCATTTCTGAAAATTTAACTTATTTTAGACTAGTTTATTCAACAATCAAAATGTTTTTTTTTTTGAAATTTTGACCTTTTTAAAAACTAATGCTAAGAATGTTAAGTCACTTTTGCATAATTGTTTTGTTACTAGAAAAAATGTGTATTGGTTGTAGGTTCAAATCCTGAAATTTTGGTAGTACAAGCAAAGGAAATAAGCTTATGTTTTTAATATTTATGTTTTTTTCGAGGTTTTGGGTGTGTTCTAGTGGTGGGTGGGTATTAAAAAAACAAAAAAAAGTGAGAATTCATCAAAGGTTTCAAGTTAGTTTTCACCTTGAATATCTTTTGATATTATAAGGGTGATATCTTTTTTGAAACCCAACTTTTGGTTTTTAGTATATTGATAATCATTAATTTGAAAAAAAATTATTTAAAAAATTTGATATTCTACTAAAATATTTAAAAGTACCAAGGTCAAAGTTTTATTAATTATTGAGAAATAGGTTTCGATTGAAAAGTAGGGTTAGAAGAATTTTTTAAAAACTAGGTTTATTAAAAGAAGTGTTGCAAAGTCATTGCTTGTGCAACAATTCCTCTTCATGATTTTTTCCTTAATAAAAAGGATGTTTAATGTGCATCCATAATGCTTAATGATTGAGCTCGTTTTGTTTTTTTTTGTCAATGAGGATTGATTAGTTTATTTATTTAGTTGAGTTTAATCACCTTCTTGTTGCTCAATGTTTCTTTGTTGTGCGTTCATGGTGCTTTTCAATGTTTGCTTGTTATGTGTTCATGGTGCTTTTCAATGCTTGCTTGCATTAATAGTTCTTTTCAACAAGTTCTTATTGTGTGTTCTTAGTGTTTTTTGGCACCTCCTTTGTTGTGCATTGGTGATGTTTTTCATCATTTGCTCAATGTGTGTTTATGGTGGTATTTGATGCTTCCTTGTTATACATTTTTAATGGTGTTCCTTCCTTGCTTGTTGTCCATTCCTAATGATTTTTGGTGCCTCCAGGTTGTTGTGTGTTCTTAATGTTTTTTTATGTCTACTTACTATGTGTTCTTGATAATCTTCGACACATTTTCACTATGGGTTCTTGATTTTTTTGGCACCTGCTTGTTATGCATTCTTGATGATTTTCAACACCTCTTTACAGCTTTTTACTATGGGTTCATGATGTTCTCACTCACTTGTTATGCACTCTTAGTGATCTTCAACACCTTCTTGTATGTGCACTCATAATGTTCTTTGACACTTAGTTGTCATGTGCTTTTAGTGGTCTTCGACACCTCTTTATTATAAGCCCTAATGTTCTTTAATGGCTCCTTGTTATGCACTCCTAATGATCTTCAGCCTCTCCTTGTTGTGTGTTTGTGAGGCTAATTTTTTGTGTCATTTTGTTGTGCATCCGTGGTGTTTTTTTAACACTTCTTTGTTATGCATTTCTAGTTTCATCATCTCCTTGTTGATCATGTACCACTTTAATTGACCTCCTAGGTGTTTTTTTGTTGTTTTTCACTATATATTATTAGTGTTATTTGATTCCTTTGTAGATTAATATGCCTCCCCCTTTTTTTATGCAAGTTTGGAATAAGGTTTTTTTGCAATTTCTTCTTCAACCATTAGCTTCAGATTTTTTTGAATTTTTTTAACTCATTTTTTAAAGCTTTTTTTTTCTTCCTTCCTTTTCCTTTTTGTTTTTATCATTGTGTATGTTTTGTTTTTCTACAATGTGGGAAGAGGAAGAATAAACAATTTCTTACTTCCATTTTTTTTTAATAATGTGAGTTTTCATTCTTTTTCTTTTTCTTAAAATTTTCATTATGCATTTTATTTTTGCTTCTATTTTGTTGTTTGTAATTTTAATTATAGATTTGTCAATTATTTAACATGTACGTGTCATGTGCAAGACCAAAACCTTACTTGTGCAAAAAAATGCAAGAAGAATGTTAGATGAAGAATATATATGTTTTTCATTTTTTTAAACGTCTTTACAATTTTAAAATTGTCAAAATAAAAAATTTCAATGTTTGAAGTAAAAAAGCTTTTGATAAGAGTTGTGTGAGAACTACCTTAAAAAATTAATTGGTATGAAATGTCTAAACATTGACACTTTGAAACTTGGGTGAAATTATTTTCCACAAATTTTTGAAACCATCCCCAAGTTTGTTGAAAATTATTTTTTTGAAAAGAAGGAATCAAAGTGGGTATCATTAAAACTTGGACTTGATGATTTTCAAAGAAAAAATAAAATTGGTGTGTCTTTTCAATGGCACGTTTCATGTACACTATATTCTTGAAGGCAAGAATAATGGTAAAATCTTTTAAATGACCCTACCTTTGAATCCTCCTTTCACCACCTATCCCATATTTTAATTTCAAACTTTAATATATCATAAAGTGAAAGAATTTTATTGATTTAACATGAAATTTTGCATAGTAATATTTAATGCATGGGATCTGAAATAATTATGATAATACTAAGCACAATATTAATGAAGGTGGTGCTTAAAAGAAAAAAACAAACAAGTTGAAATGCAAATTACCACCAAATTTAATTTGATTTGAATTTTGTCTTATTTTCACTCCTCCTTTAAGTCCAATGTATTTTTCTTTTTATTTATTTTTCTAATTTTAGCCCTTTTTATGATCAAACTCATGATATTGATACTTTATATCCTTCATTTTATTAATATCTTTAATATGTTGCACAATTCTATTGTATGTGTTTGAAAATACTATGATGTAGCGGAGAAACAAGTATTGTCAAATGTGTCCCCATCTTCAATACAAAATGTTGAAATAATTTAACATTGAAAATAATGAAATTTGGCAATTTTGAATTAAAAACATGCAATTTCAACATTTTTGACAATAAAGTTCAAAAATTCCTCACGTTTAAACAAGATGGTGTGACTATGAAAGGCTTTATCTTGATCCATTTATTAAAGGTCAATTCACACATGGGTGTAATATTTATGATAAATATGATAAATTGTCATTTTGTAATCATAATTCACATATGGAACATTTTTTTGGTAAATAGTTGACATGTTGTGGTGATGTGACATGTTATCAATAAGTTATCAATAATGAATAGTGTGAAATGATAACTATCATTGCACAAGTAAAATCTTGGAAATATGCATATTTTGGCCCCTATTACATTTGATAATTTATTGATCTTGACTGTAGGGTACTAGTTTACCAATCTACAACCTTGAATAACATCGTCCTTCAATTACATTCCAAAATATTTCCAAATGCTTTGTATATTGTTTTTAATATTATAAACATGTTTAAAGTCCTTGTTTTATGTTGATTTGTTATGGACATCCATGGCCTATTGTTGCTATTATCCCTTGCCAAAAAAATGCATGATTACACACCTTCCAATTTTTACTATATTTGGAAATAGAAATTAAAGAATATGAATTGCAAAAACATGACAAGAATAAGAAGAAGAGGACTTGCACACTTTTGTTAAAATGTGAACAGAACTAATCATAACAACCATCATCTTTCTCCACATAATTATTTTTATTTCTTCTTTCGCTGTTTCAAGCTTACTAACAACCTAAATTCCATTGAACCATATCAAAAAAATTTAAGAAAAATAGAGTTTGTAATAAGGTTTACAAAAAAAAATTAGACAAGCTATATTGTGATTCTAGAATGTCTTTTCTTCTTTACCACATAATTCCTTTTCAAATTATAATGGAAACAACTAGCACAAAAACAACTCATCATTTTGAAGATGATCAAGTGAAGAATATAACAAGAATGACAATTTAAACTTCTTGTATTTTGAAAATGTCCTAATCAAAGTTTAAATTTAAACCAACGTTTTGACTAAGAAATGTAACCACTATTTCACCAATAAAAGAAATTCAAATAGCAAGAAAAATTAAACAAAACAACTATTGGAAAAAACTTATCAACTACTTATTATATTAAATAAACCATATGTGGTCATTCCTAATGTATTATATTATTTTAACTATTTTACTTTTCATTAAATCCTTGCAAGTTTTCATTGACATTGTACATTTTTCAAATCAAACAATTCAAATGACATGTTATCAACGTTTGAACCATTGTGCACCTTGTTACATTTTTTTAAACTTAAATTTTTGGATTATGACAATGTGAAACTCCTAAAAAATAACTTTAGGCATTTCCACAAAAATGTCTTGAATTTTCTTGTGGCAATCAACTACAATTTGTAGCTACATGTTGTAACTTTTGGACTTGAAAGAAAAGTAACCAACTGCTTGAAGTTTTTGGACATGTATTTGTGTGATGTCAATAGTTTTGTGGAATGATGGTATAGCACATAAGTTTTTGAACTCGGCCATAACCTTTGCCAACTTTTTTCCTTTAGGTCACATGATTTGATTTTTGAACACAATGTTTAGAGCAAACATGAATTTTCGTAAAACCAAGTGCACTATTGACTTGTTGATGGTGAACAATTCACTACATTGGAATAATTTTGATATGTGAACGATTTTATATAATGAACATGCAACTTGTATCCCTATAGGTTTAACACATTAATGACATATCTTTTTGTTTTCCATTAAGTGTTTCAACTTCAAAGACACATGGAAAACAAAACCCCTACTCACCATGAAGTGTTCAATCCATTGAAAATCATTGTATTGTGTCATCAAAAATGGGATACCAAGTTGTGAACCTAGTTTTCACCCAATTGCCAAGTTCTCTATTGAAGAAAAATTTAGGATTACAAGACACACAAAGTTGATGCAACATAAAAAAATTAAACATGTTGCGAAAGAGCCTTCTACCTTTTTGACTTTGTAATGGAAGTTACTTTGTAAATTGAAAATTAGAAAATGATTTTGTGTCACAACACAAGATGAATGACTTTTGAATTTATAACATAATCTTCAATGATTACGTAAACAAAGTTAGATTATGAGATTTCATGACAACCTTAAAAAAAACACAAACATGTTTAGAACTTGGAACAAAAGAAAAAACATAACAATGTTGATCTATTATACACAAAAAAAAGTTCACAATGATATGCATGTAAAGGTGCACAAAATAAAACAAAGCAGAAGAATGTGACAATGAAGAAGTTGGAAGATATTAAACAAATAAGTCGAATGTCACATTCCTTAGTGTGATAGTGAAGAAACCATAAGACATTAAACAAAAAAGCTAAATGTCATAGTGTTAAACATGATAATGAAGAAGCCCATTAAACAAAAAAGCTAAATGTTACGAAGTTGACAAAACAATGATGAAATCAAAAGATGAGAAACAAATAAGTCGAATGTCACAATGTTGAACAAAATAGTGAAAAAGTTAGAAAAGAAAAAATTGAAATGTCATTCAATGATGTCAAATGGACTTGACTATAAATGTGCAAGAAGGCGAAAATAAAATAGTTATTAAGGTCTTTCATTGGATAGTGTTAAAACAATTCAAATAAAGTAAGTTAGTGGAAAAAATTGGTTAAGTTTCTTGAACAACGATGGTGTATTGATGATAGTTACCTACTAAAAAACAATTAACCTTAACTTTTTGTGGCAAGTTATTGTTGTGCACTAACTTTTTTAATAAGTTATTAACATGTGTGAATGAAACACAAGAGGTAAAGAGAGAAGGCAATTGAAAGAGATAGATCCCAATAGAAAGATTAAAAATTAAAAAAAAGAAAAAAGAAAAAATGACTACACACAATAATGCACGCACTAAACATGGAATCAATTTGTCATTTTGTGAAATTTTAGTTAACACTAATGTTTGGATCTAATTTTGTTGTTTCAAAAATTTAATGCTAGTTAACAATAGCTATTAACAAAAATTTTCCCATCATTGCTATGTCATGTGTGACCTAAGATTTAATGTTAGTTAACATTTTAGACATGGAATGGTGTTTAATTTTACCATCCATAGCACTAGGTGTGGCCATATTTTTAAAAGGGAAGGTTCAATTTCTTGTATTAAATAGGGAAAGAAAGAAAGAAAGAAAGTTTTTGACGTGCATATTTGTGGCTTTAGAGGAGAGATTCATCATCAAAACTGTTTTGTGATGAACAAAAAGTGCGAAAAAGATGTACATTGAGTGGCCTTTTATCTGCATGGTGGGTCCCAAGAGAATTTCCATCGCTCGCTTGTTTACTACTGTCTTCGGTCGTTCGTCAAATTAGGCTTTTGATTCATCATTTGCAAAAGAAAGCAAAACGGTGGGAATCGTGTGTTGTGGTCTCTCGGCGCGATTCAAAACCGTTCTCGATTTGTCGCAGCTAATCACAGGCTCGTCGAGTCTGAGTTTTCAGAGGGGTTTTGGGTTTGTTTTTGAGCAGAATTAGCAAAGCAATATATCATGGCAGCTGCTGCAGCAGCATTAGCTCTTTCATCTTCTTGTGCAGGGATTGCAGGAAATCTGTCTGCGTCTGTGAACGATGGGAGAATTGGATGTGAAAATGTGAGAAGTGTAGTAGTTAGGGGATACAAGAAATGGAATTCTTTGCCATCCTCATGTGTGTCGCTTTCTGGCTGTCCGATTGTGGTTGCTTCCGGAGTACAGGCAGTCAGAGTCTCGTACTCTGCAGGTAGGGTTCGAGCCTCGGCATCTCGTTCACAGGAGGCTGTCAGAGAATTTGTACTCAAGGAGTTCAATGCCGGCCGTGCGCTTAAGGTACCAGAGCTTCTGACATTGTCTCAGGGGAAGTTTTGCTTCCTCCTCTACTGCTTTGCTGTGATTTTCTCTTGCGCCATCCTCTTCTCCGTTCATGAAGAATATGTGTTATCACGTGCGTATCTGAATCCAATTTTGGTGCATGGAAATGAAACCTCGTCATCATCGTTATCATCATCATCTTGTGTTCAAACTCGGGGAATGTGTCTTGAGAATGTGTTGAACAGGTGATTGCAGGGCTACAAAACTTCGATGTGGAGAATGTGGCAGCAGTGGTGATTGCTGCGGAGAAGGTATGCATTCCTGAACTGCGAATTGCCTAGCAAGTTGATGTGGAAAACCTATCTGTCATTTGGCTTGATAGCTTCTTTCCAAGTGGTTGTGGGGTTTAAACTTCAAGCCACCCTTGAGATGCATGTAAGAGTTCTCCTGTAATTGTCATCATCATGCAAGCAGCAATGTGGAATGTTCACTTGACTGCACCTAAACTAAACTGTGGTAGCCTAGCGAGAGTTCTGAGTCTTATTATGGGGAAAGAATTTTCCAAGCAAGTTACCTTAGCTCTATTGGTGAAGATACCGGAGTCTTGCAGGTTGACCAGTAGAGACTCCTACTATTTTCTCAAGAATGGCTAGTACCTATTTCTTCTGGCAAAAGACTGAAATCTTTCAATGATGATGGCAGGGGGGAGCAACACATGTTGATATTGCATGTGATCCAGAGCTTGTGAAGCTTGCTATTTCTCTTACTGACCTACCTGTGAGTATTACTGTAATTTCATGCAAATTCTCTGTTCATGGCTTTGATGGCTTCTTGTAGTAACCACATTCCTTTGTACTATATCACAGGACTGAATAGATCCTGAACAGACTGTAAAATGAAATGGACAATGATGGTGAAATCTTACGACCCTTGCCCCTGACCCAAAAGTTTGATCAAAGGATCGTCTCACTCTTCCAATTCTTCAATACAACTCAACAATGAGGTTTAAGAAAAGCATGACTTCTAATGGGGAACCTTTCTTTGACTTTTGAATTTATTGGACCTATGTAAGTTTGAGAGAGATTACCTATGAAATCTTGTCTGTTGGATGGATGTGTAAATCAGGTGTGTGTGTCATCAGTTGAGCCTGATGCTTTTGTTGCAGCCATTGAAGCTGGAGCACACATGGTACCATAAAACCATAACCCTTGAAACGACCTGGGGATGCCATTGAAGTCTGTTTTGAGTGAGAAGTAGAAGCAGGCATCTTTGTGTGCATGTATATCCAGCATAAGACAAATAGAATCGGTCCAAGCAAAACCCAGAACTGTAGTTGGATTCCTGAGAAATATTCATAGCCCTTTTGACTCTCTTTTGTTTTGCAGGTTGAGATTGGCAACTATGACTCATTCTATGAGTCTGGACGTGTGTTTTCTGCTGCTGAGGTGCACTTAATTGGCCTTTAAAAATACAGCACTTATACGAATGGATGTACATTCTGACATTGTTTCTGTTGCTCAAACATGTGTGCCATGCCAGAATGAAAAGTTGACTGTGTGTTGAATTTGGCAGGTTTTAGAGTTAACAAGGAAGACAAGGGAGCTTCTACCATTTGTCACACTTTCTGTCACCATTCCCCACACTCTGCCCCTTGTTGATCAAGTGATCTTCATCACCTTCTCTAAATAGGTCAATTCATAGTTAACTGGAACAACAAGACCCCTGTCACTTTAGTGAGCATGATGTAGGGGAGATTAATTTTCATGTGAAACTTCAATTGCTGCTGACCTCTGCTTCTGGAGCTCTTGATGGTTCAGAGCACAAAATGATGAACAGCATGGGTAAAGCAATGCTGTATTTCCTAAATGTCAATTTGGTGGATGAAGGTAAGCCTTGCGGAGAAATTGGAAGCAGAAGGAGCTGATATCATCCAAACTGAGGGTGGTACAAGTGCATCACCTGCCAGCCCTGGTGTGCAGGGCCTCATTGAAAAGGTACTTGGTATACAATAAGCCTTCTAACTTGGACTTACAGCTGATGGATTGGTCAGTTCATGACCTTGAGGAATCTTGCTGTTCAGATCTAGGACTCAGGGTTCAGGTCTTGGAGATTTTGGGTCCCCCCAGATGTTCATAGTTTTGGGTCTCCCTTGTGTCTGTACCTGGTCATCTGATTGGTTGATCCATTTTGTGGACACTGGAGACTCCTTCTCACACAAAAGGCTGTTTGTGCAGGCTTCACCAACTTTGGCAGCAGCTTATTCCATTTCAAAAGCTGTTAGAATTCCTGTCATGTGTGCATCAGGAATCAGTGCTGTGACTGCACCAATGGCCTGTGCAGCTGGAGCCGCAGGCGTGGTATGCACAGTTAGTCTGTCTTGTTCATTTCTTTGCTAAAATGAATCAAAATTACTGGACAAGATTTGACATGAAGATCCATCATAAAGTCATGGATTAGATGGCAATGTGTTTCCCTCTGAAATTGCTACACTAATCTTCTTTGTCCAACATCTCTGTGACCATTGACAATCATTCTAATGTGTAGTTTCAATGTTGGCAGGGTGTTGGATCAGCTGTCAACAAACTAAATGACCAACTTGCGATGGTGGCTGCTGTCCGGAGCATTGCTGATGCTCTGAGTCTGCGCTCAGGCTCTCATGCCTCCTCAGTATCTGCTGTTGCCCATTGAACTTGCTGCATATCCCAACTAATGTCATGTAAGCAAGAGCTCTAAGGAGGAACCTTTGCAATTTGGCCACCATTAAGGAAAGCTCCAAAGATCATTTTCACCAAATCTGACATTCTTAAGCTTGTCTGCCTGTTGTGCATGTGTATTCCTGTTTCTTCTCTGATGTTTTGTTGCTTATTTGCCAAGGTAGAAACATCAAGAAATGAAGGCCATGATTAAGCCAGCCCCATGTACAAAATGAAGGCAATATAGACAAAACCAATCCAAAAAGTTCGGAGAAATTGAAACACAACTCAAGCTCTAAAGAGATCCTTTCCAGTCATAAGAGTATGAGAATCCCACCAACTTTTGCATGAAATTTGCAATTCTTGGGTATAATCCATTGATCAGTTGATTAAATTACAAGATCTCTGATGCTTAGAAGAGCTCTGATGCAGTCTCTGATGAATAGATTTTTGGTCCCATGGTCGCAGTGCCAACAAGTCGAAATCTGCAAGCATGGATACAGGAAATCCGGCAGCATGAATAGAGGGAGGGACATACAGATAACAGAAACAATCTCTTTATAACCAAACCCTAATTCTACTCAAAGAATGCTCCTGATATATTAATGCGCATAACAACGGTTTCCTTGCGCTGATCGCACTCCTCGACAGAGGAATCGCGTAAGTAGACTGTTGCCTGATTGCACTCTCTCTCTCTCTCTCTCTCTCTAGCGCGTGGGCACAATTGTTGTCCTTCATCTTCACCATCTCCAGACGCAAACAAGAAAGTGCAGGCTGTGAAAGGAACCACATTCCAGCCCAGAATCAGGGGAGCTAATTCCGCCGTCGGGAATTAACCGCTTGCGTGAGAGGTGCCAAAGCAAATCCGATGTACATATTACCGCAAATCAGTCGCGCATTGTTTTATTAGATCTAATGGTGATAATTAGAGACACGTGGCGCATTCTCTGAATCTAACGGTCAGGGAGGAATTCGAGGCGTAAATGATTTACCTACCTACCTGTTGGATTTACGCGAGGAGGGGAGTCGCGGTTGTGTCGATTGACGAAGACTTCCAATTTGGACAAATACATTTCATCCATGAAGGTATCATGCGGGGTTCATAATATAAACAGGGAAGGCCCAAACCCTAAAATCGGCGAAGTGCGCGTGTAGTGGAGGGGAGATAGAAGGTGGGAGAGGAGGACGGAGCTACCCAGTGATTTGCACTGGGGGAGCTCGGGATTCGGCGCTGCAGTTTTTCTGTTGCTACGATCGGCGTCTTCTCAGGTATGTTGCTCATAGTTTTTTTCTGGTTTTTTTGGGCCTGATTTTAGCTCTTTATTTTGGTTTTTCTTCGGTTTGTTTCTTGCCGGAGGTTTGGGGATGGGAGAAGTCTTTGATCCCCCTATTAGGCTTGACGCTGCATAGGAAGTCGCATTAGGCTCAGCCAAACGGTTTGCGTTGGAATGAGGAGTAGGGCTTTTCTGGGTTCTAGTTTTTTTTTGTTTTTTGTTGCCCTCTCCGGAGTTTTTCACGAGAGCGAGATTGTTGCGGTTTTTGGTCTAGCGGGATTGTTTAGGGTTTGTGAGTTGATGAGCGTGCTAGTAGGGGGTTTGTTTTTTTTTCTTGCTGAAGGGCGTTTCGGTCAAAGAGCAAGATCCGTTTGTACATAGGAAACCGCGTCGCTGATGGACAAAGCTTTTAGGGTGTGTGCCCTTAGTTCGGATTCCGGAACTCAAACTGCATTAGGGTCAGGATTCTTAGGGTTGAGCTGGCAGAGCTTGAATCCTCGCCAAAGTTATTCTTTTAACATCCTGTTGCATGCAACAGAAGCTCTTGTAATACGCTTGAGAGGGGGTGGTTGTTGTTTTTGACGTCGTTTTCTCTGCTATAGCCAAGGGTTTCTTCCTTCCATTTTGTGTTCCAAAATAGCTTGAAATGTACATGTTGCTGAAGAAATAAGTCCAGTTCTGGGTTGCAGAATTCTTCCAGTTGTTTCTATTCTTGCTTTTATTTATTAGTAACTGCTATGAACCTCAATGACAAATCCAAAAGGTTGATGTTGTGAATCCTGTAGGTCTTGTTGAAGATTCTGGAAGTGGCCACATAGCCATTGCCTTCAGTTGACTGGAGGGTTTCAAGATGTCAAGCTACCAGAGCATGGGAGGGCGGTACCGAGATGGAGGGGGTCCAGCACCAGGAGGAGACCGAGGTGGAGCAAGAGGTGGGCAACGCGGGAACCACCAGAACAGCAGAGGAGGAGGTGGAGGAGGTTATGGTGGAAGTGGAGGCTATGGTGGTAGCAGGAATGATAGTGCACCTGCTCGAGGTGGTGGGAGTGGAGATAGGAGTGGTGATTGGATGTGCCCAAGCTCAAGTTGTGGAAATCTAAACTTTGCAAGAAGGTTGGAGTGCAACAAATGTGGGTCACCAAAACCTCAAACTGTTTCAGCTGGTGCTGGAGGCTACAGTGGACAGCAGTGGAGTGGGTATGGGGGACAAGGTGGGGGAGGTAGTGTTGAGAATGCAGGTGGGTATGGAGGTAGCCAAGAGCGGAGTGGAAGAGGTAATGAGAGGGATCAAGGTAAACCGGTGGAGGATTATCGTGGGGGTTACGGTGACCACTCAAGAGAGGACTCTAAAACTGCAAACAGCCATGAGAATGAGGCAGATTTGAAGGTCAAACAATGTGATGAAAACTGCGATGACACATGTGACAACACTAGAATCTATATCTCAGGACTGCCACTGGATGTGAAGGAAGAGGAGCTACGGGAGCTTTTTGGGGGCATTGGTCAGGTGGCACGACTGAAACAAAAACGAGGGTATAAGGACCAATGGCCCTGGAACATCAAGATTTATACAGATGAATCGGGGAAGAATAAGGGTGACGGAGTGTTGAGTTATGAAGACCCATCAGCTGCACATTCTGCAGGTGGCTTTTTCAATGACTATGAGCTGAGAGGTCACAAGATCAAGGTTACAATGGCTGCAAAATCAGCACCTAAGGCCCCAGCTATGGGTGGTGGTGGCTATGGAGGTGGGGGTGGGTTTCGAGGGGGCCATCGTGGGGGTGGTGGAGGTCCTGACAGACGTGATGGAGGAGGATACCGATCCAGGCCTTACTGATGTGGACTGTAGAGGACCCCTCTGGGTTTTTGCCACTGGACTGTCAGCTGCCTTTTGCAGCCTTCATGTCCGCTGGGTCCTGTGTTTTGATGAGTGTGTAAAATGTTGCAGTTTGGTTCAAGTGCGCTGAGAGTGGTGGCTTGGATAGAAGTTTATCAGGTAGGTTTGGAATTAACAGGGAGTGCTGTAAAGGAAAGGTATCCAAAAGGAAGGAAAATCTGGACTTTGTTGAGAGATGTGGTTGCCTTTTGATATTAGACATAGGGTCCTTTCCAAAGCCTTCATGCTCCAGCTGTCTTTTAGACTCTGTGAGCTCATTTGTGATCAGACTCGCATCCAATAATTTCATGAACTGCTTGAATGTCCCAGGACTATACATTCCTGTGTGCTTGAGTTATAGGCCCTTTCTGCTGTTCATTCCTTGACAAATGATTGGCTTTGGTCTGTGTAGATAATAGATATTTTGACTCGTATTAAGATTTGCAGTGTTTGTGACAAGATTTAACTCCAAATGCCCTTACTGATTCTGCCAGTATTTTGGTTGGATCTGCCCAACCCGTGCAAATTTCTACTTTCTCTTCTACTCCAATTGAATTGACTCCTGACCTATGAAGCAGTTTATTGGATTGTTGTAGAGTGACTTCAAGGAATCTTTAGCCTAATGAAATTGTGGGCTCTCAATAAGAATGGGCTTTAGGAATTTTATTTGCATGTGAGTTCTGAACTGTCTCTCCAAGGGTTTCAGTTCTGAAGACATCCATGGATGATACAAACCTGCTGAAGGTGCTGATTGTACAGAATAATATGTACATGAGGAAGTGGATTCTGGCCTCATTTTCTCTCTTCAAAATGGTAGCTAATTTCCCAGGTTTCTTTGCCATGTTTCTGATAGAATGGGAGTTCCTGATCCAGATGCTGAGTTCTTTGTTTGCAGGTTTTGCAACATGATATTTGTGAGGAAGTAGTCATACCAAGAAGCAAATTCCATCATCAATTTCTTCCGTCCTTGAGAGGTGAGGTGGCAAACTCCAATAACTACTGCATAGAAAAGAGACTGAATAATAGATCATCATGATTAAAGATTGGCAACCAGCAATCTCCCCACATTTCAAGAATATTTTTGCCTCAATTTTGGGAGAGAGCTTGTCATTCACAAGCACAGGAAACTGACTGTTTTCATTTGAGTTTTGTGGTCTCTTGGGTGTTCCTTGGCACAGGTGGCATGTGGAGGCAGCTTTCATTATCCATGCTATGAAATCACAGTGAAAGCTTTTGAGGGAGAAACACAAACATGAGATTCCAATTTTCATTACCTTACAAACAAAAAAGAAACTAAGGTAAGCTTTGAAGGAGAATCACATTCTAGAAGAGAGTGCAACATCAAGTTGAGTGATTAGTGTACATGGGACAAGTTTTATGAAACCTCAAGTGTCAAATGGCAGCTGCTAGTGATTAATAGATTGTTGCAGTATATTGTTAATGTAATGAAAATATGTTCCGACAGATTTTTGTTGTTTTTATGTGCTCTAGTAAATTATGTCTATGTACTTTGATGACAAACATTTTGGTGAGGTGTGATCTGTGAGGGCAGGTGCTTACCTCCTGTACATGCTTGCTTCTTTGTGTCTCAATTGCATTTTGAACTTTGTGGCGGTGTTGTGGTTTATGGGGAAACAGGTTGCTTACACCTGCATCTCTAAATGCTTGCCACTCATCGAACAAATGGAAACTCACTTTAGGTGCACATCGCATGCTGGATTGGTTGATTTCTATATGATGGAATGGAATTGAGCTGCAACAGTATTATGATTCACTACCCTTGTTTCTGTTTGCAGTGAGAAGTCTAAAATGCAACTATAAACAGATTGTACATATGGAGGGATCCTGATATTTCTGAGGATAATAGATATAGATAGAGGACATTGTCAAGTTGTTTACAAACTGCTAATATTTGCTTACCAAACATAGATCATTGCTGGAATGTGGACAGATGTCATCTCTGAAACAACAATCTACAGTGTGTTGCTGCTTGCTGCTTTGCCTGGCTGTATCATTGAACAGCTAGTATATATGGTGCAAGTGTGCAACTTCCAGACATCTGGATGGGTCCATGAATGTTTGTAAGTCTGGTAATCTTGGCCTATTGATGTATTGATTCTGGTTTGTGAAAATCTGGATGTTGAGCATGGGTTGCAGATGTAGACAGCAGCAGATTTCTGTGTTGATGATGACATTCAAAACCAAAATGCAAAAGAAAATCAATAATGGACCTGGATCAAAGTTCTCTCATTCCAATGTGATTTGTGATCATGTGTCTGTGTCCCATGTGATAGCTGGGTGGGTATTCAACCCTGTTAAGGAGTATGTTGTATTTCAGCAGCAATTAGGAAATAATGTCAAATGAGGTTGTGAGGGTTTAGGTCTCTAGCCATCTAAATGGAGCCGACTATTATATCCATCCATCTCTGTTTGTTTGCCTCTTAAAAATGCCCGCTGTAGATTCTCAATGTAATGTCAGCAAACTTTACAAGTTTTCTATATCAAAGCAGCAGTAATGTGGTTGCTTTTGTCTCCAAGATTAATGTACTAATGTGAAAGAAAATCTGCAAATGTTTCAATTGAAAGGTGCTCTTTCTGCAGCTTGTAGAAGTGTTGATTGCAACGAAGAACTTCGGTGGATAATAACTAAAGAAATACAAAAGTCTCCAATGGGCATAATATTACAATCGGGTTTACCTTAACTACTCAGCAGATCCTTGATTGAAGGGGGAGGCGCCCAAGCATGAGCGAGTAAAAATGACGGAAGTCAAAAAAAAACGAACGGACTCCAAACTTCTGTGCTTGCAAAACTGTGTTGTACATTCAAGCAAAACTCAAGCTTTTGCCTGTCCCTTTGTAGATCTCCGCCTCGGCATTGCCAGAAGGATGAATCAAAACACCACATAAAAGTCGAGAGAAATGATCCAAATTAGTGTTGGGCGGGTATTTGACGTTGGCACAAAACCTCCACCGGTTCTCAGGGCGGTCCCATAGGGTTTATAACTGCCGTTCCAGAGGGAGGCGAAACTGATGATTCTCTGTGATCCTGGAATATTTGTAAAACCCGGGACCAACGGCTATTAACAAAATCAAATACCCATCCTACGTTGGTCCAAATATGTTTGCATCGGTGTTGGGCGGTTATTATGAAACAGGAACAGACAACAGACCTCCGGCAGTTATCATTGCGATTCATATGATTCACAATCATGGTTCTAAAAAAAAATAAAAATTCATAGACCCGGTTCTGGTGTATAACCATGATTCTCAAGTTTTACGGGAAAAATAAACAAAGAACCGACCATGAAACCGCCGGTTAGTTCATTGCTGGCTCTTCCATGGAAAGCACTTGGCTCTTTCAGGTTGTTGGAAGAACCTGGACTTGGCGATTCTTGGATTCCTCATTTTTTCCAAAGAACCGGAGGTTCTATGATTCGGAAATCATTCCAAAAAAAATAACACTGGTTTGCATCTGTGTTTGATCAGGTATTCTTTTACTGCTTCTGGATTTGGGGAGTGTGGTCACTGGTGGGCTTTGGGTCCTGGTCGGTGAACAGTTCCGTTGTCTCTCAGTAGCACCAGAGGCCGCACACCACGTGGGAAAAGGAGAGTTGCAGATGGCCAGAACAGGGAGGGAGGGAGAGAGAGAGAGAGAGAGAGAGAGAGAAGCAGAGCGAGAGGGAGGGAGGCAGTGACGGAGGGAGAAGCGGAACGCAAACTCTTCTCTTGTAGCACCACGCATCATCAAAACAAACCGGAAGCTTTATAGCAAGCAAAACAAACAGAGCAAGTGCATATACCCGGACTTCATCATCAGGTCACAAAGAAATCTTCTCTCTCTCTTTCTCACTTTCTCGTTTTTTTTTTTTTTTTTTTTTTTCCCTCTGTTTTTTCTGTTTTGGGTGTGTGTGTTTGCCTGTTTTTCTTTTTTGCAGTTGATCGTTTTGTTAAGCTTTTGGTGTTAGTTTTTTTTTGGTTTACTATGGTGGAGTTTGTGGGTTTTGCTGTCTTTTGTGGATACGTGATCATGTGTGTCCATCAGAGGTGATGTTGAGTCAAGCTGATGTTTTTGTTTTTATCGTTTTTTTTTTTTTTTTTTTTTCCTGGTTTTTTTGTGGTTTTTTTTGGTTTTTTTTTTTGTTTTTTTTGTTATTGTTTTATTGTTTTTTGTTGGCTTGTTTTTTTTTTTTTTTTGTTTTTTTTTTTT
>Ga0116229_10007515_pt1 | contig 17196 bp, 12 predicted proteins | sample S1TSphgellanicum_3_FD_87313 | JGI IMG/M metagenome (GOLD analysis project Ga0116229, IMG submission 87313) | Host-associated microbial communities from peat moss isolated from Minnesota, USA - S1T2_Fc - Sphagnum magellanicum MG | ecosystem: Host-associated > Plants > Peat moss > Unclassified... | reverse complement strand
ATAATTCAAATAATTTGTAGAAACTGACCCACAAACATTTGGATATTCATAACTCAATCATGTCACAAGACAAATGTTCTTGCACACATCAAATACCATATCAAATATTTTGACTATTGGTGTAACATTTGTTAGTAACAATAGTTATGATTTTTGAAATTGAATACCCATCAATATCAATATTGGACTCATGTTTCATGATGACATTTCACCTTCATTGAAATGGCAGATCGTCACATATGGTTTTATTAATTTTATTTTGTAGTTTTGAGAAAAAAATGAAATGAAATGAAATGAAATAAATAAATAAAACCATTTGAGGAAAAGGATTAAGAGAAAAGCAATGAATTTCTTTAGTTTTAATTGGGGTTTTAAAATGTACATAGCGCAATTCATTAATCGAATGTCGTCAACACAATCACCAACCATCCTCCAACAAGCTTTTCAATTATAATTTTTAAAAAAATCTCTATAGGCATGAACCCCACATTTGCAACAAATATGAAATTTTTTATCAAGTTGTTTTTTTGGGGATTTGCAGTAGACACCTACTACAAAGGGGCGACTATACCTTCAATGTTAAAAAGATAAAAATGTGTTCACATGGACACTAGCCAATGTTCCAATGATCTAGAACCTCTTGCTTATGCCTTCTTTTGGGCATAACTAAATTATCATTCATGATTGAAAACCTATAAAGGTGAAAGATGTATTTTATAAATTGCAATAAGTACAATTCCCCACAATTATTGATAACCAAGGTTTAGTCAATTGTAGGTAATGAACCAACATACATTCTTAAGAAATAACATGAATTGCAATTTATGTCTTTGAATTAACCAATTTTGTAACACCACTCCAGTTCAACATTTTATTTTTTTCAAGTTTTCTTAAGTAGCCTAGGTGGCTACTTATGCTCAATATACTTCTAACTAGTGGCAGCCACATGTGATTCAAGGGGTGAATTATAGCTAGTTACTTGGGTTTAGAAGGGGACGAACATTGGGTACTAAGTTAAGTGTTGGGTGCAGAACTTGTAGCTACACAATTCTAGGCATGGTAAATTATGCATATGATCACATTCAATTGGTACTAGGAAAATTGACAATCACATTGAAATTGTGATAAAAAAAATTGGCACCCAAATCATGAAGTAACCAGTATTTAGACACCCAAAGCCAAAACCAAGTAGAATATCAAGATAACTTTGTTTTATTTGTTTTGGTGTAACAAACTCAATACTAGGTGCCTTCAACATTGTCTTTCCTAATGGAATTGAACCTTGATCATTATGGACCTTGTTCACTCCAATAGCAAAGTACCTACTTAGAAAAACATAAGTTAGAACATATAGCATGCATATTAAAAAACTTGTAACTATGTGGATTAACAAAATGAAAAATCCAAGGTAATCAAAACCATACAAACAAATGCAAAGGCTCAAGCATCCAATCTAAGGCCCTTTTTTTCCATATTCTAAGTTTTGATTGTAGTATCAAACGGAAATGTTTCAAGGATAACTTTTTTGGGTGCACACATGTGCATAGATCTAAGTGCATTGTCAACCTACTTCTCAACTTTTTTCCCACAAAGTTCAAGGCACCAACCATCTTCCACATATTGATGATTAAGTCGATCTCTCTTTAGTGGGGGTCCTTATAAGATTATGTTGTATGTTGTGCGGGCAATTTATAACAATTATATTATGTTATTTGTGATCGGTGCTTTAAAGGTTGGCATATGGAATATTTTATCACAACCCTAGCCTTAGGCTTGCGACCAAAGCAAAGACATAAAAAAATGTGGGCCAAAAGTGCAATTTAGGAGTTGCATTTGCACTTTTAGAAATGTGAGGGAATGAACCTACACACTCCCAAGTGAACTCCCATTTTGAGAATTAGAATCCTTATGGAATCTCGAATTTTCAAAGAAGTATTTCAAGGGTCAAAACTCGTTGGATCAAAAAAGTTCCTTGTACAATTAAAAAGTTCTTGAAATTTAGATGCCTAAAATGGACTTGCATGACTCATTTGAGTATTTAAAACACAAGTTATGGCCAAAAAAAGGACTGGGAGTCAAAGTGTTAATTTGACTCCTACTCACTAAAAGTCAGAATCACCCTGAAATAAGTGCATTTAGGTGGCGTGTCACATATCATTGAAAAAAATTCAACAAGGGTTACAACTTTGCTTTAGACCTCACCTCAATCGAAGGTTTGCACAAGAAGTTATGGCCCTCCAAAATGTTGGAAGTCTCAATTTTGGGAATTTCAAAACCCCCAACTTGAGAGTCTTAGGACAAAATGACATTTGGATGCAACTTTCAAGATTAATCATACAAAATACTATAAGGGGGAAGGTGATAACTTCCCCCAAGTTTGGGCTGTAGCTGAACAACGGGTGGCAGGACAATGACTCCATGACTGTGCAGTTTGTGTGAACACAAAAACCTTGATCAGGGTAATCTGGCCGCCGCTATTGATGAGTGGCGGCGGATTTCTTCTTCATTAGTGTGAGAGGGAAACTAGATATGCATGGGGTGCATGGGAGAAGGTGGTCTGTCTGTGTGGGATGGGAGGACAGGAAGATGACAGCGCGTTTGATGAAGAGGAGTGGCGCCACATTGATTATGGATGGAGGAAAGCTGTTGGGGAGAAAAGTGAGGAGGAGGAAACTTGTGCAGGAAGCTGGATCCAAGGATGTAGAGAAGAGGATGATCAGTTGGAGGCAGATCGATGGGTTTTTTGGGCAGAACAGTTAGGAGCTTGGGGAACTCTCATCTGGTTGCTCTCTTTTTCCGTTGCGATTAGTGACCAGAAACATCTCTGGCTCTTGGATCTAAGAAAGCTTAGTGGGAATTTAGGATGAAGGCAATCGACATAGCAATTTTGGGAGGCAGGAGAGTTGGTTCTGTACGAGACATTATGTGTAATAAGAGTTATGGAGTTTTGTCTCTCAGATCTATTTCGCTTGAATTGTGTGTTGCATAGTTGTGAGATTGCATTGTGCCCGCTCTGTCAGAGTGAAGCAGCATCGGGAGAGGTTTGGTTATTGCTGTGTCTTCTCTGTTTCTTTGGATCCCTCCTTTTTGGTTACAGGGCTATGGTGAGTCTTGTGAATCCATGTGAGCTCATGGTTCATCCGTGCACCAAAAGTGTTTCAATTACGCACTAACCAACTTGTTGTTTGGTTTGTGCAAGTCCGTGTGAATAATTGACACACTTGTCACTCATTCTAATCCCCATCTTGGAGCTCCAACACACCCTTCTACCCATGAAGTGCTATGAGTTAAAGAACATACCCCAACTCCTTTCATTGTTTTCACTTTCGGACTTGCATTTGAATCTTTCAAAGAATGTGGGGGTGCATCATATGCCATTGTTGAAAGAATTGTTACTCAGAAAATGGTTTTTCCTTCAATGCACAAAATAAACCTATGTGATTATTCTTACAATTAAATAGTAGGAAGAAACTTAAACTATTTTTTAGAATGATTCACATTTGGTTAAAAAATTGAAGGATTATAATTGGGCAATTAATAATGGGGCTCATATTTGCACCTAATTTTTTGGTCCTTTCACCTTAAAACCAAAATATTTATTCACAATGGATTTCCATAATATATTTCCTACATTGTTATTTAGCTTAGGGAGACCTTAGCCTAGAAATGGGGCCAAACAAGTTTGGATGTGTTGTACCATTTAGGGTATTTTTTTAATTATGTGTTGTATGTGTGTTGACATTGATGATTATAGGCATTAATGTAGTAGCCCATGACTAGTGTTTGAATCTAATGTGTGAAATTGAATTACTAGTTCAACATTCATGAAAAGTCACCAAATGTAAGATCATTCAAAAACTATAATTTATAAGTTATAAAGTTTAAAATAAATTTTTTAAAATTATGCACGATTCAATTGGCCTCTACTAATCTAGTTCGATAACTAGTGAAAAATATTGAACAAGAATTTGATATTTACTTTCCCACAAATCTCCATATATATATGTAAAAATTCCTAGCAATAAAACAACATTGATTGTAAAAAAGAAAAAAAATTACAAAAGATAATCAATTTTTATAAACAAACCATGATATTATTGAAAAGAAAGCATGCAAAATTTGTCTTATCTAGTATATACTCAAATATCAAAATGATCATTTTCACTATTTTACAATTATTGTGTTGGGTCTAAATTTTCAAAAAATTACCAATCTGGAAGACCAATGGCTATTGAAGGCACAAAATTCAAAATTTTAAAAGGTTTTTTGACCTTTAACAACAATCTTCTTTAGCAATACTTGAGGTTGAAACACCTTGAGACCTTGTATTGAATCTACAACCTAAACAATTGTACCTTTAGAAAAAGAATTGCACAACAATTCAAATAAACACCCATTATTATTGAAATTTGTTTCAAGTGTAATGAAAGGAAATAATTGCTTGCACATAAAGTTGTTTAACAATTTCAAAGGAGGCATGGTGTTCTCCTTTGCACATTGAAAAGCTCTCAAAATGCAAGAGAAAAAAAACATGAAAAACAAAACTTAACAAAAAATAAAAATCAAGTTATTAATTCTTAAATACTAACACTACAAAAGGGACACATGAACTTTGAAGGACCATCAAAGCTCAAAAAAACCTTGCAATTCACATAAAACTTGGAAGTAACAAGAATTGATATTGTAGAAATTCAAATTGCATAAATAAACAAACTAGGTAAGGTCTTTGTATTTACTTGACCATTAAAAGATTATGTCATTGTTGCAAGATTGTTGCAATTTGTGAAAGACAAACTAGTTTGGAGTCTAGTTTGAAGCTTCAATGAATTGATTTACGTACCATTTATGGATTTGCAAATTTCACTCAAAATATGCAAGCTTCAAAGCTTAGAAGGACATTGGATGATACAAGCTTGAAGTGCAAGTCTAAGATTGCAACTCATTCAATAACTTCAAAATTCAAGGCTACATTTTATTTTATTTTTAATGTATGTATTGTATGTGTTGGAAAAATTCCTATGAACACAATAGAAAATAGGTGTTTAATCTCTAGACTTTGTGCATGAACTTTATGATGACAAAGTTTACATAGAAAAGAGGTGGTGTTCTGAATGGCATATTGATGAGTTTGATAGGAAGTGACTCCTTGATGTGCAATACATCTCCAAAATTAATAAAATAAGTGGCTTTAAAAACTTGCACATCGTTAAACTTAAGTGATTTTGGTAAAAACAATTTTCCCACTTTAAAGTATGGAGGTTGAACAACAATTTTTCATGTAAAATTAATGCAAAAAATTGCCAAAAAAAAGGTTGTTCTAGTTTTGGGCTCTTGAAAATTTTCAAAAAAATTGAATTCCATCTAGGTTATTTGACCAATTTGTCTTGAGTACCATAGATATGGGTGAAAACCAATTCTTGTGATTCTATTAAAACAACTAAAGTCCATCTACCCGACCCTTACCCCTTGGTTCTTTCTTTGAAAAAGAAAAAAATTCCCAAGAATGGTCAAGATATTTACACTTTTACCAAATCTGACCAAAAGAATCAAAATTTACATCTTTAAAAGTTAATGTTTGACAAATTCACCAAAATGAGAATCAATACCATTGTTGGGCAATTCTTTTTTTAAAAATGAAAACTGTTAGGTACAAGTTTTAGAAAAATTTATGACACTTGTTTCAATTCTTTTTTTTCAAAAAACATTATTTTTAACAAACTTGGGTAGGGTTTCAAAAACTTTTGAAAGATAATTTGACACAGGTTTCAAAGTGCCAATTTTCATATATTTCATACTAGTCAATTTTCAAAGGTGGTTATCACATAACATTTATCTCGAAAAAAATTCAAACAATGATTTTTTATTTTAAAAAATAAAAATTTACAAAAGGCACCAAAAAAAAACACACACACACACATAAATTCTTCTTCCAACATTTTATATGTCCAAAAATTCAACTTTTCTAACTCCTCTTCAAAATTTAAATGCTTTTCAATCGTCTCTACCAAATTGGAAGGTGGTTTACAATCAATTGTCTAATCATTTGGCCAATTTTTTCTCACAAAAATCAATTTTTCTAAATGATCTAATTGTGAAGAAAATTCCCTTAGGTTTATAAATATCCATGGTAAAGAAAAAACCCTTTTAGTCTCAATTTGTGATCCTATAATCCCTAGGATTTGGTGGGCCAAAAGACCAACATTAGGAAACATGACTTCATGCTTTTCCCACCATTGACAAAAAACATTTCATTTCCTTGGGATCTACTTGGTAGCATCTTAAAATCAAGAGTTCTTTAATGACAAGTTCCTTCATTCATTTGTGCTAAGAGTTTGTTAAAAAATATCCAACTTGGAATTTTCATTTGATGTTTGATATTCACATCAAACTTTAAATTTTGTCATTGGATGTAAATAATGATATCTTTTTAGAAACATAGGATATAATGATTGTTTGTCATATTCCTCAACAATGTTCACACCTTCTTCATGACCAATAAAAGAAGATATTAAATGAAAGCTTTTAAATTTAAGGTTTTGGATTAAATGTAACATCTTGTGAGATTTTCTTTCTTCATATCTTCTTTAAAAAGAAAAGAAATATTCAAAAACATCACAAACTTCCCTCTTGATATTGATAGCAAACAAAAACAACTCAAAAGCAATCACAAAATTATCAGCAATCAAATTGACTTTGGTAGGTGGGTTTGTAACTGTTTCCCTACATTTCAACTTTCAAGCACAAATGGTAATGCTAGATTGCATTGCATTAGACAATAACCAATAGCTACTAAACTAGTTCACAACACAAGCACTCACAACATGAGAAAAAAAATCACAATTATTTGAAAATGTGCCAAGTAAGAAGAGTTGGCATTGTCTTACTAATTTTGATAATATTTTTCCTGTTATAACGAAGGACAATTCACATTATTAAATTGCAAGGCCTCTTGGAACATAATGATTTTGCTAACAAACCTACAATAAGAATTAGAATTGCAATGTTAATGTATATGCAAATAACATAATTGAACAAGAAAACAAAAAAACCTTAAATTGGAAATGTTACTAACTTATAACCAATTAACACAATTAAATAAGAAGGAAAAGATTAAAAGATTTGTAAGAGATTAGAAATTCACCTTATTTTTATTAAAATATTCAACTTTCTTAATTAGGTGAATGTTTGAATTTACACATGCATTGTTCCGTTCATGTTTGCATTTCCCAAACTTTTAAAATTAAGTTATATAATTTTGTAAATTTGACTAGGCAAACTTGATTGAAACAAATCTAAAGTTTTACAAACCTTTCCACCAACTGTAGCATATTGATAAGCCTTAAAAAAACATGGCCAAAATAAGTACCTTGAAAAACTTCATCCAAACCTAAAACTTCACATCTCATAATTGATTTCAAAAGAGTTGTCAAGTTACAATATTTCATGAGACAATTCTTTTTAGAAGGGAAGATAACTCTAACACACAAATGCAAAACTAGATATTTGGACCAAACATTGTTCACAAATTGTAATGGCAATTGATTCTTCACAATTAAAAAGTTAAGGTCTTATAAAAAATGTTTTTTGTTGCACCTCATTTTTTTGGAAAGGATTTTTGATGACACAAACTTAGATATTGCATTGCATAATGCATCAAGCCTGTTTTTGTTGGTTGTTTTTCAAAAATTAATTTCCTTTTGTTTTTTGAAAATGAAAAAATGATCTGCATCCACATGTTTTTTTCAAAGTTGTTATTCCATATGTTTTATAATATGTTATAAGATCTTTTTTCTTTTTTTTGTGATTGGAATAAGAGCATGCACATGATTGGTGTAAAAACACATACATATGGTGATTTGGGGACTACTTCCATCAACATCTTTCCCATCATTCACACAATAAAAAACCCAACAAATTACATTCATGTTCTACTTTTCCACATTTTTCTTTGAGCATGCAATTTTTGAAAGTTTGTTTGAATTTTTCTTCATTTCCTTCTATTGACTTTTTTGTTGTGTTTTGTACTATTTGAAAACTTTCCATTCATAATTTCATCTTCCATATTTAATTCATCAAGAAAAATTTCATTTTCACCATCAATTAAAATTACATTTTCATTTTTATTTGACTCCATTTTCCAACAAATATTAAATAACATGGGGGGGGGGAGGGGGAAATGTAAGTTTTACCAAAATTGTGGGTTTTGATTTGAGTTGTTTGGTCTATGCTATGAATATGAAAAAAACCCATTAAAAAATTTACAAACATTTACAAGGCAAAATCAAACTTCTTCATCTCCTTCCTCTTTACATCACATAGAAGATGTGAAAAAAAAAGTATGAATTTGTTACAATGTATTGTGCAAGTGGGATTTTGGTCCTGCACATTATATATATATATATGTTCAATAAGTGGCAAATATATAATTAAAAATATAAACTTCAAAAAAAGGAAAATAAATTTAAAAATGCACAACGAAAATAAATCCAAAAAAAAAGAGGTTAACTCACCTTGTCAAAGAAGGAAACTAGAAATTGGTTTCTTTTCCTTCTCCCACACATGTAGAAAAACAATAGCACAACATACACATTGAAAAAAAAAAGGAAAAAAAAAGAGAAAAATTTAATGAAAAAAAAGAAAAAGAAAGAAAGATACTTAAAGTTGGGTTGGTAGTTGAAAAAGAAGTTGAAAAAATATTTTTTTCTATTTCTACACCAAAAAAATTGAAGGATGGAATACTAATATTGAACAAAACAAGGCAAAATTGAAAAAAAAACATTAAGAGTGCACAACAAGGAAGCGACAAAGACCACTGGAAAGGGGTAAGAAAGATACTTGAAAAGGAGGTGTTGAAAAGCTTTGTGATAAAGAAAATTCACAGGTGACAAAACCCACCAAGAACGCATATCAAGGAAATAATGAAACTCACAACAAAGAGACAACAAAGCTCACAATAAGGAGACAATGAAACTCACCAAAGGCACACAACAAGGAAGTGATAGAACTCCCAACAAGGAAGCAACAAAGCTCGCCAATATGCATAGCATAACAAATAAGCAATGAAGCTCGCAAGGAGCACACAATAAAAAATTGACAAACAACACAAGTTCAACAAACAAAGTCAAATAACTAATCAAAGCATTATCCTCATTACAAGCAACAAAATAAGCACAAAACTAAAAATGTTTTCTATTCGTAAAAGAGGGAAAGCGTGAGGAGAAAGCTTTCACAACAACTATGTGGCACCTCCTCCAATAAACTTTTTTTTTCTTTTAAACCTTGCTTAAAAACTACTTCTCACCAAGGTTTTTTTTGTGGCGAATTTTTGTTACTTGGTGACAAAAAAAAGGGTTGGAGAATTCAACAAAGTGATTTTTGAGAATTAAATTTTTTTTGCTATATTTCGAGAAAAAAAGTTAGAAGTCGCTAGTTAGACAATGTGTTCGATTAGGTTGCCAAAAATAAGCATGATTCCAAAAAAGATCTACTAATCCACTAGGACAGTTGCCATTTATTGCTAATTAATGTTGAGGATCCTTGCCAATACATCTACTTGAGGAATTTGAGAAAAAAAAAACCTTGCTTCTCACTACCTAAAACCTTGACCTTGCTATTTTTTAGTACTTTGATAGGGTATAAAAAGAATAAAAAAAACAAGGGTTTTAAATGAACAATTTTGAATTCAGTGAGAACTAAGAGGTGGGTTTCAAAAAGGATCTCAGCTTTGATGATACCTTGAAATATTCAAGGTGAGAATCAGCTTGAAACCCTAACCAGTTCTCACCTCCTTTTCTGATACCCGCCCAACTCTTGTCAATACTTGTAATATAGGGTTCAAAGTCATCAAGAATATGTAGAATTAAATGTTGATTTGTAATTCAGAAGACTTTGTCTATGGGGACTCAGAGATGGGCTCTGGGGTGCATTTCTTCAAGGAAACTGGGGCTACTTCAAGGCCAAGCAAATCAGGTGCACTTTATTAATGATGATAGTCTAGACATTGCTATGAATCTACCAATTCCATGTGTTGTATTATTGTGACAAAAATCCTTTTCTCACATATTCTATAATATTACAAAAAAACAAATGTCAGTCATCAATGCAAGAAAAAAAAGAAAAAACAAAAAAAGATGTGCTAGGAGGAGCCTAGGATTTTAATTATAATTCTTGCACCAATGTCAACTTGAACCAAAGAGTTGGTACAAATTTACTACTCCTTATGGGAAACATGTCCTCCTTAAGAATATAGTTTGAATTTTACTCAAGAAACAGTGCATGTACTGATTTGGTGCACTTGAATAAGGATCTTGAAAACAGTTAGATTCAATATTCATGTTTGTCTAATAAGTGCATCCTTCAATTGTATAGATTTTTGTGCATAGATTCAGACTCAAGTTTACAAGAGCAAACCCATTTTCACAACACAGTATGACACTTTGGGTGACTTTAGATGAGGGTCCAAGGTCCAGGGACCAATGAATTCAAGCATTCTTATTGGTCGAAAGCTTTGAATTGGTCCCAAGGCCTTTAGACGAGGGTCCAAGACCAAAAAGTGGCAAATTGAGGCTAAACCTACATGGCACCTGTTTTGGAGGGAAAATCAATTGGTTCAGACCAAAAAACAGTGCTAAAAGGAGAGCTCCTGTGATTTGGAGAACCAAGAATGAGGCTAGCGACCAAGGTATAGTCCAACTCAAGGATTCAATTTGCTTCAAATCAGTCCAAATTGGTTCCTAAGAAATTGGACTCTGGACCCTTGTCTAAAGTGGGCCTTAATAGTTCATCCAAAAGTTGACATACCAGTCATTTTTATTATTGCCACTGAAGGAACTATTGCATCAAACACATGCTGGGTATCAAGATGGGTATCAAATTTGATACATGTGATTAAATCAAAAATCAAATACCCAGTTCTGATCCATATTCTAAAAGTGATTAAAAAATTTCAAATACTCGATTATGATATATAGCCATGGTTCTGGATTTTATTGGAAAAAAAATTCAAATATAGTCACTAGAAAATTGTTGGGGTCCTTTTGCCTGTTCTTTCATGAAACCAGACGGTTATTTGATTCGGGTTTTCAAATAACCTGGACTTGGCAGTTCAGCTTTGATTCTGAACTTGGTTTTCCAACTCCTAAAATGGGCAGTTCTTTGATTTTTCACTCTTGATTGTTTTTTTTCAAATACCCGGAGGGTTTCACGACAGAACTGGCGGGTATTACAAGCATCGCCTACCCTAAACCACCCAGACTGGTACTCCCTTCCTCCCTTCAGGATTCGTCGTCATCATCACCTTCTTCTTCTTCTTCTTCTTCTCCAGATTTGTAATCTCCAATACACACTCGTTGTAATCGCTGCACACACAACACCTCGTCAGTCCCCCCACCTTCCATGCGGTACTATTCATTCTATAACACTGTTGAATAGACTGTCATTCTGTTGTTGTTGGAAGGCATTGGAATAATGCATGCTACCTCCTGTAGTGTTATTGCTGGCAGCAGCAGCTAGCAGCCGCGATTTAGTCCTTACTTTCACCTACTGCATAGCTCCTTTTGGGATTCAGGTTCACATGTCCTTCGCTGTGTCCAGCTCAAGTATAACGTGTACTGTACGTGTCGTTGCAGCTAAAAGGACAACAAGCGACGGCCCACACACAACAAGGAGAAGCCTTAGAGAGGAAGGGAGTAGTCAGGGACCACAGCAAAGTTCCTGAACAACGATGACAAAGTTAGTTTCCTTCATGGTAGGCCCTGCATCTTGAATTAATTGCCCAAGACCTGATGATTTCCAGGCTTCAAAATTCTTTTCTTTTTAAAGTTATCGCAGCAGCAGCAGCCGCCTCCACCCTCCTCAGTATGTCCTGCAAGAGTATTTCTCACGTCCAAGATTAGTTATTTAACTTTTTCTCAACTTCAGTCCTCACCCAGAAAACTCGAAACTCAGACTGCAAAAGGTATGAGACTACTAATAACAACCCACCTGGACCAATCAAACCATCTAGCCAATCAACAGCAGGTGTAAGGCTTTGCTGTGCCTTTTGCCAGCCTCAGCATTCTGTGCTGAAATACTGGGACAAGAACCCTTCTGTTGAGCCAAACCGGCATTTTTAGGCCTATTCTTCATCCAAAAGTTGTGCAGAATATATACTGGAGTTGCTCATATGGGCTTACATCATTTGCTCCTCTTTTGCCTAAGAGCGTGGGTAACAATTGCTTGATGGGAACTTGATGGGAACACATTGGGAATGTAACAAATCCAGAAGATCCCCCCCCCCCTCCCTTCTCTCTTTTCCAAACTGAAAAAAACTGGGTCTTTCCAAGGGTGCATGGTGTATCACCTCATTGGCCAAGTAAAATTACTATTCCTAACTCTTTTCATCAATCATTTGTGCCTAGGCTAATGCCAGCCTCTTTGTTCATGGGTATCTATTGACATTTGCAAATGGACTCACTATGGATGAGATTTTTTTTGAGTGCTCATTTCACTAGCTCCAGCCTTCTTTTTTCTTTTCTCAAGGGCTTATTTGACTTGCTCTGGTCATGGGTTTTCCCCCCCTTAAGTGCCCTTTTCACGTGGTATGGTCTTTCATTCACACATGAATTCACTCACTTCACTTTTATCAATGATCAATTTCCCATCATCCGTACTGGTTCAAATCATGTTTTTGTGTAATGTAAAGCTTGAGGGGAGACACTAAACACCCCCCTAATGAGCTCTTTTCACAAAGTCCATTTATAGACTGTTGTGTCTACTCAAGAGTGGAGCAATCCTACACCTTCTTATAGGTGGATTTCAAGAGGAGCCTTTCTCACTTCTAAAAGTGAAAAATGTTTTGTTGGGTTTGCTGTTGATTTCAGTTTAGGAACCTGGTTACCAAGCCAACAAAGTGGAAACACAATTTGCAATAAACATTTCTTGGGTTCAAAGACAACAATGTCCATTACATGCCAAATTGAGATCAAAACGTTCTAAGATGAGAAATCCATAGAGAAGAGAGGAAAATTGATTATTGGTAAGTTTGAGTCAAATACACTAAGGTTGCACACACAAGCCGGGTGTTTGTCCACATGGGAACTAATGTTCTGTGCATATATCCGTGGATATATTAAATTTCTGGAATAGTCTTTTGGCCAACAGTTTCAACTCTTGCATCAACTGCATATTTCAACATACATCTACCATATTTTTAATGGAAAAAGGGACAGAAACTCAAACACAACCTTATTATATGGAAAGCAAAGACATCAGCACAAAACAATGAAAATTGGCAAAAAGGTCTGGGTCAATGCTATGCTATGAACACATGTATTGGCTAGTTGATCTTTGGGTAAAACCCCTCAGCTACATACCTACTTCCATGCAAAACTTTAACAAAATTTTATACAATAGTCTAGTTGAATATCTCAAATGTATCATGTTGGAAAAGGGTGGGTCTAAGAACAAGTTAAATGTATCTCACATGTCTGTATTAATCTACTCAATACAAGAGACCTTGAATGCTTGCTTTCAGCTGAGGTCTCAATTCACAATCTATATTGTAACAAACACTTAAATATTTTCTTTTAACTTAGAGTTGGAAGTCAGATCTATATAGTGAACCACACGTAATGTTCATGACAACTGTTCCTTACCGGAAATCACACCAAGTACGATTGTTGCTTTGAAATGAGAAGATTTTGACATCGAAAATGGAAAGTACTCAAAGTTCTTATCCAATAAGTTATTCAAAAGAAGGCCATTGGGGTGCTTTGCCTTGTGATACTAACAACTCTTGTCTGGACCAGTTTTGGAGAAAAATCAATTTCACTTCTTTGTCCCCCTCCTCCTTCCATCTTTTTCTTTTCCACTTTTGCCATTAGTTCCTTGTTTTGATGAAACTGGTTGTTCTTGCACCCAGTTCAAAAGACTTTGGGAATTGCTCTAATGAATTAGGTGTAACATTTACATTTGTTAGTCATCAAGGTCACGATGCACAAGAAATTAGAATATCAAATAAACAATGTCATTGTCAAAAGCAACACTTTGACAATGCAACACTTCCGCACTTAGTGTGAGCATCAAATAGTGCCTAGGCCCTATAGAAAGAAAAACTGAAATCAAGTACAACAAATTATTGGACTGGAAACCTTCAAGTTGTTGGAGGTTAACGCTACAAAGTGTAATGTTCATAATGCCATTAGTTGGTGTGGACATGCACATTTGCATCTCCAAACTAATGCCACGTTTTAATATGCTTTAGAAGCACATAAAATAGAGTTTGAAAAGAACTCTATATTAAGGCCATGAAAAGAATAATCAAACTTAATGCATCAACATAGAATGGATTTGGTCACATACGGTTGGAAGAGGGAGCGTGGAGTTTTGGAAGGAGGGTGTAAATTCATGAGGTAATTTGTGGAATCTTTAAGTCCTAGAAGTTGAGATGCACTAGAAACTTTGTTGAACTTGAAGTTAAAATATCAAAACATATACCATATAATCTCTTGAAAAAGTCCTACAACTAGAATTGCTTAGAACTGTCCATCTTCAAAATGTGGCATGGCACAGAATGTCTCAAGAAAATAAAACTGAACATGTTCACTAGAAGTTATAACCATCCATCTTACATGTTTGGCACAAAATTGACTATCAAATCAGGAACATATCCCACTATTAAAAATCACAGACCACTTTACTTGCACTATGGAGCTTCTGACTATGTCTGTGCACTCTTGCAAGAATGCACACATCATAAATTGTAAAGCACTTGCAGGAATTTCCTAGGCACCAGATATCCTTCTTGGGAAAGATGAAGGATATTGCACCTACTCTCTCAAAACGGTAGGGATGGGACCTCATGCCCATTGAGTAGTTGTAAGGCCTCCCACTTTTAAGGACTAGCTCCTAAGAATCCCCCCCCTTCAATGTCTCATATCTACATATGTTTAGGTTTGGTCCTTTATGATGGGTAAGCCCAAAGACGAGCGATGTTTCCAAAATGTAAAGTTGGGTAGTCAAGTCTAATCCCGCATTTTGGAAATGTTGTTTTTGACTACAATTTCTATTACAACAACTTTTAACCTGTGGATTAACAAAGATGCACTTTATACTTTTGTCTTTGTGATTTATTTTAAAACATTTGTTCTAATGTTTTATCTTAAATTCATGGATATTTCTATTTTGAATAATTATATGCAAATAAAAAAAAAATCACAATTGCAGCAATAAGGTATGATTTTAAAATTTGAATTCCCTTTTTGTCTTCAAGTTATCAAAAAGTTCATCTTTTGAAAAACATACATCAAATTTTAGCTCTGAAAAATGGCCATTGGTAGTGTTTGATATAAGATTATTTTAATATCAAATTGTTATGGAACATGTAAGTTTTTTGGTTTTTCCAATCACATGTAATTTTTTCATTCCTACAAAAATAATTTATAATAAAAAATATTTAAATCAAATGTGTAATTCTAAAAAAAATTCTTTTATTATAGATGCAACAAGAACTTACAATTTCAAAAAAATTCACCCATTTTGATTAAGTAAGATAAAATTATTTACCCTTTTTAAAAAAAATCCTTTTTTACCCTAAACATGGATTTATGATAAGGCGGTATTCGAACCCTACCCATCTACCCAAAATTATAATTTTAAAAAGCTTGTACCCTACCTTAATAAAGAAAATCATAATATAACCTTGCTCATTGAGTAAATAAATTGACAATTTATATATACCTTGACCTTAAGATATATTAAAAACAATATACATGCACAACACTAGTTACAACTTTAGTTTTATGTTTGTGATCAAAGACTAAAGCATGATAATTTAGGAGTGCGTTGGGAGAATGTCTTGGATTCAATAATACTCTCTCACACTTTGTGACTCCCAACTAATACATATTCACTTTTGTGGAGCAATCACACTATTAACCACCCACATGAGAATTTAGTCACATTTGGCTATAGGCCAGGTAGGATAGTAACATTTTAACAATCCTATTATTGTTTGGTGACATGCAAGACTAGGCACTTAAAAATTTGGTGAATCCAATTCAAAAACCATTTGTTTTGGCAAAAGAATTCAAATTAAAAATAAATAAATTTGTAAAGGATGTGGCCTTGAATTTCTTTTTTCTCATTTTGACAAAATTTTATATTAAAAGATGCTAGTCCTAACACTTTCAAGTGAAATTTCATTTTTGAGAGTTGGTGTGCCATGGTGTTTTGAACTTTTGTAATAAAATCTAAAATATTAAACCTTATTCAAATTGAGTTCTCTTTAATTAATGATTCAAAACATTTTGCAAAACATATATTTAAAGTGAAGTCATAGTCTGCATTTTGAACATGCAATAATCCTAGCAACAATACTTTTCGAATGTGAAAAACTATTCCATAAGGTGGCCCTATATGGTGGGTTCTCCTATCTATGAAGGATAACATTCAGAAATATGGATACCACTAAAAGAGGGGATAGGGGGTGAAAGGAGGCCCAAAGACAGCGTGAAGACAGGGTGAAATTGTGGATATCTCTATTGTTTGAACTTTGTAACTAGAATATGTTCAGACCGAAGCCCTCATATGTTCCCTGCAGACTCGAGTTTGGCGATTTGCCTGCCCAATTCGGCCTGCTCGTATGGAAAGTGGAGGCTGTGAATTTCATGAGCTTTGAGGCCTTATAAAAGACCCATGCAAAATTTCATGGATTTGGGCTGTCACCAGGGGTTCGGGGAGGGAATTTCACCAGTTTTTAGGCATTTTGGTTTGCCTACTCTAATCGAGGTTGTTTTGAACGATAATTTTTCAAGAAGTTCCTTAAATTCCTACCACATGCATGCGTGTTCACCCTGCAAAAATATTTTTCACATCCAGGTTTAGTTATTTACTTTTTTGCAACCGCACCCATTAAACTGATGAACCTGGGAGAGCAAATAGGTGGGGGACTACCCATAGCAAACTACCTGGACCCATCGTTACGATGGGGCAATCAGAAACACTAAACAGAAGTCAGATCATATTTATTACACTCTTTTCTGCACGTGTAGAGCGTTGCTGCCTCTTTCTTTACCAACCACTTCAAATTGTGCAATTTTGCTGAGTACCACCTATTTTCCTGACCCAGACCGGACCGGCATATGTTAACTGTTCTTCATATAAATTTATGATACAGGATCGGATTTTGAGCACCGCTGGAGATACTCTTATGCATGT
>Ga0116229_10007512_pt1 | contig 17200 bp, 8 predicted proteins | sample S1TSphgellanicum_3_FD_87313 | JGI IMG/M metagenome (GOLD analysis project Ga0116229, IMG submission 87313) | Host-associated microbial communities from peat moss isolated from Minnesota, USA - S1T2_Fc - Sphagnum magellanicum MG | ecosystem: Host-associated > Plants > Peat moss > Unclassified... | reverse complement strand
TTCCCCCACACCACGCCCTTCCGAATTAATGAATAAATAGTTTCTAAAGTGGAAAAAAGTTAAAAAAGAAAAGAAAAAAAAAGAGGAACCCAACAAAGCAAACCGCCCAAGAAAAAAAAAAAAAAAAAAAAGCCTCTGCAAAATGATGTGTGCCCATGTTCAAATCAACGTCCACATCCTTCTGTCGTCAGAAAAAGAGAATGCAATCGAATATGGTATGGGAATGTATACATGCAAAACAGGCAAACCAACAAATGATTGGAATAGGTGCCCATGTCCCAACAATACAAAGAAGAATTAGGATGCGGGAAAGGCCTTTGGGAGTTTCGATCAGGGTGTTCCTGAAATAAGCACCCAGCAGAGCCGTGGTAGAGGGGACGGGGGGTGCTTATTTTTTTGGACCCCCCCCTCCCCCTTGCTTCAAGGGCATTACCAAACTTTAAGCACCAGCAGAGAATTTTTTTTTCTCATGATACCCAAATGAAAAAACAGAGTTGAGATGTGTAAAACAACTAAATACTCGCATCTTTGTTGGGTGAAAACTTCAACTCAATATACTAGAAATTTTGTGCCGGTGCTTTACAACCAACCCTAACATGGAAGGGAAGACGGAGGGTACTCATTGAAGAGTACTTTTTCAATTTATTTGGGGGGAGGGGAGAGAGGGGTTTAGGGCTTTTAGCATTTTGGGTTTGGGGGGTGGGGGGGGGATGTTTGTATTTAAAGGTTCTTAGGCTAACTCACCCAATGGAGCCCCTCACATGTTGGATATTATTGGAGCAATGAGTGCACACACTCCCAAAACAACAACAACAACAAAAGCAAAGTTGGCTTTGCAGACCAGACCACATGTTTTGCAAGGGTACAACGCACACACAATGCACCATTTCTTCTCCCTTGAATCTTGTGCAGGTGCAGCTGCTGTGGAGCAAGCTGTCATATTAGGGCAACATTCTGGCAACAAAGCTTTCTCTTTTGTTGGCCTTGCTTACTAAGGCAAGGATATTATGTTTAGATTCAATGTAGAGTATAGTAGCTTAAGGGATTTTGGCCCCTTAGGTAATAATAGGTCTATTTTTATATGAGGACTTTTGAAAGATGATATTTTGGCTTGTGTTGAAACTTGAGATTAGCTAGAGTTATAATATCATGAAGGATTTTGGTTTCTTTTAGAGGATTTTTTGAAGATAGACATTTTGGCTTGTGTTGAAACTTGAGATTAGCTAGAGTATAATATCTTGAAGGATTTTGATTTCTTTTAGAGGATTTTTTGAAGATTATATTTTTGCATGGTGAAATATTTGAGTTTCCATAATTCTTCTTTTGCATTAAGATACTTTTTAATGTAAATGGCAAGGCCTCGGTGCAACACACCCCTTGTTTACCTTCTTCTACGTATAAGGTTCCATCTCCTAAGTAGGTTAGTGACTATTTTAACTTCATTTAGTTACACCAATTGAAGATAAGGGTGGGCATTGAGGTGGATGATAGGGGTTTGCATCAATTGCAGGGCAGTTTTCATACTAAGAACCGGTGGATAAGTCTGGGTATATGGACCCTTGGCTCGCAGTTCTCAGAAATTCAAAGACTTGGTTTTGAGTTTGGACTCATTCAGTGTGTTTCTCAACAAATTTCAAGGAATTGATGAAACCATTTTTAGAAAAAAAATAGTTTCATATTTAATTTTGTGGGTTATGGATTGGTGACAAAATCACTTAGGGTGCATGTTTAAGGAGGTGTCAAAGAAAAAAAAATGTCAAAAGACGAATGTGAATCTTTTTACAATCAAATTAAGATGAGTCATCTCGCCTATTTTCTAGGGGGCAAAATCCCTTGAAGTTACTATACTGTATAATGATTCTCAACACAATAGTGTTATCTGTAAAGTAAAAAACACAGCACCAGAACCCTGAGTTTGGTCATACACAGGGCGAGACTCCAAAAAAAAACTGCAAAAAAGTACATTAGCATTCAACAGGGGATGAAACTCAGAAAACCATCAATTTTGGTGGTAAACTGAGTTTCATCCTGTCTTTCCTTTTTCCTGAGCGCCTCCACTGCTGCTTCATATATTTTCACTGCTAATATCATCAAAGAACTGCCATAAGAATTTCTAACATACCTCTCATGTTGCGAGGGGTTGCCAAGCCATATATATCCTTGCAAGCATTATTCCCGCATTTTCTATACACTACATGCACCACCACAGATGCAACTGAGCAAACTGCAAACAAGGAGTGTCTAAATGTCTGGAATTTCTCAACTATTGCCTACTTACTAAAGATCACAATTTCTCTAATATTATACACAGATGAAGAAATTTTTTATCATTATATTCTTGACTATTAATTTTCCTTTTTAAGCTTTGAGGAAATTATATATTATGTTTTAGATGTGTTAATTAGTTTTAGGAGAAATGATATACCCACATTGCAGTTTCCATCCAACCAAAATTGGATGATTGTGGGGCTCTACCTAATTGTGGTGGCCACAAAACGGCCTTTCAATTTGTGTGAGGGCTTGTTTTAACCATATTTTAGGTCGTGTATGGGACCTTGGTGGGGACCGACCATCTCCAGAAATAAGGAGAGCCTAGGACAAGGTGGTAGCGAAGCTTGACCCCGCAGTTGGGGAATGTCCCTAATCCCTAGGCCTTTACCCATCACAAGAGTTTCCTAAGCCTAAGCATGCAAAGTTTTGTCCTAGCGTATTTGGAGGGCAGCTTATATCCATGCATAATCCTCCTAGAAAAGAGGAGGGATCTTATGCCTACTCCACAAGTAGGTGTAAGATCCTTCCCACAAACAATGGGTCAGACTTGGCAGCTATCACCTTGTCCTAGGCCCCTTATTTTGAAATAACCTCACCGCAGGGCCTTACCCTACACATAATTTAGACTCCATGGGCTTAAAATTTCCAGGTTCCAATTTTTATTTTTATTTTTTAATTTGAAAGAACCTCCCATTCTTGTTTTGTTTGCTAGAATCTTCAGATTATCTGGTGGCTCACCCGGTTCTCCACATTTTAAAACACCCAGTTCCCGATTTTCTCAAAAAAATTCAAAAATAATAATCCTAGGCAAGTCCTGTACCGAACTAGATCTGGTTCTATATACCTGCACATAGCCCAAAACTAGTTTCTTTTAGTTATTAGCACTTCACAACCAATAAAAATTTACAACATGGTTTAGCCATGTATTGACAACATGGCTAAACCAGAAAAATAAAACTAAAAAAAATAAAACTTGCATACTTGGACCATGTTCCCAAAGTAACAAGTACATTCCTAATGCCACCCCCTTGGCCCACTCACCCCACCCCACCCCACCCCACCCCCCAAATTTATTATTAAAATATATATATATATATATATATATATATATATATATATATATATACTTGAATTGTTTCTCACACTAACAACAGTTCTCATCGGAGCTACCCCTCACCCAACCCCACTCCCAAATTTTTTATATTAAAAACTATATACCCGAATTGTTTCTCACACTAGCAACCAATTCCAAGCCTCACTTGGTTTAAATTTCTTTTAATGAAGAACCGGATCCTGGCTAAAACCAAGTTTAGGGGTCAATTCCAGGTCCAGAGGTCGGCTCGTCAGCTCTCAATTTCAAATCCAATTCTAAGCCTGGGTTTCGAGGTCAGTTTTTTCTTTTCCAAATTTTGAACCTACGGTCTGAGTACCACCCCAGAATCCAAACTGAAATCACCAGTTCTCACATGCCCAAGTGGAGAACCAAACAACACTCGTAATGACTTCATGCTCTTGAGGGGTTAATCCGTGACAAGATCATGAAGCAAATTTGAATAAATCTTTAAAATGAAACTATGCAAGAAGAAAAAATTTTACCAAGAATTAAGGTTAACCCATGGCAAGGTCATGAAGCAAATTTGAATGAATCTTTAAAATGAAAATATGCAAGAGGGGGGGAAAAAATAAACCAAAAAATTACAAAACATAAGAACCCACTCAAAAGCATAACAATGCCATCATGTTGTGAGGAAAGGAAAATTAGTTGGAACTTATATAGTTCGTAGTCTCCACTACAGAACACTAAAAAAATATCTTCCCCGGTTTTCATGAAGGAAGAAGTGGAAAGTTCCTTTTGAGGTGCTAAAAATTGCTAATGTAAGCTATTACTATTAGAAAGCATAAGCACGAGGATAAAGCATTCATTTGTTGTATTTTTAGAGAAGGAAAGCAGAGCTCCTCCGAAAACATTGGCCTTTTCCCCAACTTATTTTGTGATGCTCTTTTGGCATTTTCCAACTGGTTTTGTGGGTGCTACCGACAAGAGGAAAATGCCAAGTTTCAATGAAAATTTAGTTGTGGTGGTGGCCCTTTCACCTGTTGAAACAGGTACATAACAATTTTTCATTGCCTTTGATTGGTGTGGAAGTGCTCCGAGTCGGCCATTGAGGTATGGAAGAGGAGGCCGGGGGGCATCCCCGAGAGATTGAGTTATGGTTTATTCAGGAACTTGAAGATTGGATTTTGGGTGGCGCGGGTGTCTTGGTCCCGGCACCAAACTTGGCCAATGTTGCAAATGGCAACCGCCATCAATTTAGGGAGAGGAAGGAACGTAGGAAGGGAATTTAACTCAAGTGTATCTTGGTCCCGTATATAGTTAGTTTGTTCGATTGTTTATTGCAAGAAAGTCTTGGTCCCCCCCTAAATGAATAGTTATTTGATTGTTTATTGCAAGAAGCCGCCAAATGTTTTGGCCTATCCGGCGGCACACAAACCACAAGCAAAAAAGAAAAGGATTCGCTTCAAAGTTCAAGTGTCTCTCTAGGCTCCTCAATCTTTGGGAGTTTTCAAACTTATTCTATATCAATATAATTTGTCTATTCTTATGTTGGTACATTGAGGAATATCATACTTTGATGCTCAAATGAATAAATAAACAAAGGGTGTGTCACACTTTCGCCTTGCCATTTACATTGAAATGTATCTTAGGGCAAAAAGAAGAATTATGAAAATTCAAATATTTCACCATGCAAAAATATAATCTTCGAAAAAATCCTCTAAAACAAACCAAAATCCTTCAAGATATCATAACTCTATAACTAATCTCAAGTTTCAACACAAGCCAAAATATCGTCTTTCAAAAATCCTCATATAAAAATAGACCTATTATTACTTAAGGGCCAAAATCCCTTAAGCTACTATACTCTATAACGAATCCAAACACAATATCCTTGCCTTGGTAGGCAAGGCCAATAAATAAATAAATAATGACCCATGTAAACTCGCTACTTGAGATGCTCTCTCCAAAGCATTGTTTATTTAAGGATTTTTTTAAATGTTGCCTAAGTAAGCTAGTGATCATCCATAGGAAGGTGTGGAAAAAATGGCCAAACATCCCTATGAAGATTTCATCAAATCTGGCTATAAACCAAAAATGAAGTAATCAACCTTCTTTATTTATGGCTACACACTAATATATATATATATATATAGATACAAATCTGGCTATTTTTTACTTTTTGTTTCTCACTTCTGGTGATCCTCCAAAATCACTTTATTTTTTAATTTTGAATTTGTAATTTCACTTTGTGGCAAAAGTTTCGCCAATGAAAAAAAAGGCTTCTCCAAAGAGACTCGAACTTAGTGTGTAACGTTTGATTGGATGTGTGAAACCCCTATTTTCTAGGGCAATATTTTTAACATTATATCCTTAGAACCCGAAATGTCCCTTCTTGAAAAGATGAAAGGTCTAATGCCTACCATTTCAAAGTGGGAGGGACCTTATGCCTATAAGTAGGCATAGGTTCCTCTTGCTCTTAAATGGCAAGTGTAAGATCCCTCCTTTTCCTACCCCATATGTTTTAGGCTTATAATCGGGTTCACCTCATGCTTTACATTGGGTGACACATATGACGGATATTGCACAAGTGACGGCTATTCCCAATGTGGGGGCATCTACCTCCTCATCCTAGGCTCCTTATTTTGTAGTTGTGACGGGCCACTCCAAGCTCAACAAATTTGTGCAAGGTATGCATGTTATGGATGTAAGAGAATTCCCTTCTCGTTTGCTTTGAAAGAGTGAGAAAAACTTCCAAAAATTGGATATCTTAATTTCAATTGCTAAGATGCACATTAGGGTACATATGAACTGAACAAAGTCACACAATGTGTGTGTGTGTGTGTGTGTGTATATGTGCCTTTCAGTTAAAATGGAGATAGTTTTCTAATTACACCCAAAAAAATCATTTTTCAAAATAAATTTGCAAAAAAAAAAAGGTTAATTAACAAGTAATTACTAACCACTATTATTTTAACATTGTTATTGTTACTAAACATATTCAACAAATTTGGATTTGGAGATCTAGTGCTCTTATACTAAGAGACTCAAGAGTATGTTGGAATTTTTTTTGAAATTCAGCACCTTATTATTTTTATTTATGAGGTTTATATGAGTGACCCATATGTGCCAAAGGAGATTTTCTTATGGTTTTAATTGTATTAATTTCCAAGACATGGCAGAAACAGCGATTTTCTATGTTGTCTTTAAAACCAAGGACTTGGGAAGATTTTTGGATAAAACTGTTTTTTCTGGTGTAATAATTTTGCTAATTCTTGGGAAATATTTACCAATGTTTTTAATCAAAAAATTGAAAAAAAGGGAAGAAAAAAGAAAAAGAAAAAGAAAAAACCTTAGGCATTGTGGAGAGGAATTCATAAACCAAATGCTAAAATTTATTAAATATGGTCTAGTGGGCACACTTCCACATCCAGATTTAGTTGGTGATTTGGTATATACACCCTTTGTCCTACATGGAAACCAGAATTGCTTTAGTCAGTTGATTCTCAAGCAATTTCGTTCTACCTTAGAGCATCTCCACCGGTGCTCAGTTTAGCTGTGCTTTTTTGGCAACCCCACCAATAAAACTGTAACTAGAACTGCAAATACTTGGGAACTACTAATAGCAAACCACCTGGACCAATCGTTATGATCGACCAATCAGAAATACTGAGCCGCAACCAGGTCCAATTTATTACACTCTTTTTTGAAGGTGCACAACTTTGTTGCGCCTTTTACCAGCCACGGCAAGCTGCACGAATTTGGTGCAGAAAAACCAATTTCCTGGGCTAAACCAGCACACTATGACTTTTTCACAATAAATTTTACTGTCTGGAGTCAAATACTGAGCACCAGTGGAAATGCTCTTAGGTTGTTGCTACTCCACCAAACTCATGTTATAACTCTAGCATTGTGCGGTTCTTTGATTTTTGTCATAACCTTGAGCTTTGGGCTTCCGAAAATGTTCAAAATCAAAGAACCCCGAGCAGGTTTTAGGGTTTCCTTTTTAGAACCAGAAATAAAATAACTGCCAATTCCTTGTTTTTGGAAATTTTTAAGGAACTGGCAAAGGATCGGTGGTTCAGGGTAGGTTCTTTGTCTGGTTATTTGATTTTTGAGTTCAATCACAATTCAGGTTCAAAACTCAGCAAGGGTCCATTTATACCTGACCTGTACCCGCCGGGTCTTTCTTACCAAATATTCATTGCATTAGTGCATGACCTTGGAAATTGTACATAAAAATGTTTTGAGATCAAATGCCCACATACTGCTTAGTACAGGGGCCAGCATCAACACACGTATATTTAATAATTAATTAATTTTCAAGATTGCATCTTAACAAGTTGAATATTCTTTGCATTCCTTCACCCAAAAAGCATTTTTTCATAAAAATTCAACATTTCTACAAATATTAAAAATTAGTGTCAACAATAGCCAACCAATGTGTTTAACGCATTCAATTTTAAAAGGTAAATTACAAATGGCATGTCAAGTTTTTGCTACATAATATCCCCCAAAAAAACATTTTAAGATTGATTTTGTGATTGGGACCCAAATCAATGTGAATAGAGTTTTAATTTTTTTTTATGAGTTTGAAGAGTTTATTTGCATTGTGTGTCTTTGGAGTTTTACCTTTAATATTACATGAGCATTCTAGGAAGGTGAAATGAAGTGTACTTGACATCAAATTTTTAACTTTTTTTATGTTTTAGGCTTGGATTCCTACAAGTTTTACAAGTGAGTTTGATTTTGTAACACCACATATACGTGTGCATGTTTTTTTGTGTGTGATGTTACTAATTTCAACAATGTTGGTCATCAATTTAGTTGTTTCGCAACTAGTAATCTAACAACATTGTTTTTTCTAAATTTTTTATGTTTGTTATGACATTCAATATAATGTTGTCAATGAAAAAGAAAAATAATAAACTAATTACAATATTCCATCTATCTCCATTACAACATGACAAACATTATGGTGACTTAATGTTTACATTCTCAATTGCACAAATAAGCATTGAAGCAAATATCAACATATATTTTAGTCAAGTTGAATACAAGTTATAGCAAAATCCCAATCTCTATATGGGTCCATTCACAATTGGGGTATCAAAAAGGAGTGTTTAAAATGTTAAAAGATTGGAAAGGAAATCTTTGAGATTTTTTTATATTTGTATTATTATAATTATATTGGATTTTCTTAAACCAATAGACAAAATGGTGTCACGTTAAATTAAATGAAATGTTCAAAAAATGTTTGGACATTATATAAATGTGTTTTTGAATCCTTTAAGCTAAATATATCATGTCTAAATTGCACCTCTTTACAAAATGAATTTTTTTAATGCATTAAAAAATAAAATTAATGTCAATTTTTTAGTGGATAAATAATGTTTACATTTATGTTTGGCCATGTTCATTGCATGCATTTGATTATATTATAAACCATATGAAATTCAATCTTTGGGGTTGCAAGGAAAAGGACTACATTTTTCAAGCAATTTTAGCTGATTTTTTATATTCACCAAGCTTAAGATTTATAACTTGAAATGTGAGTCACATGTGCAAGAAATAATCATTGCAAAAAGCATGTGAAATTGTTCATAAAAGTTTGTTCAAACATTTTTTACATTTTTGGGTTTTTACCAATGTGCACACCAATGTACACATTAAAAAAATCATCACCATCACAAGAATTATCTTAGTTTAGTCTCAAACTTTTTCACTTAAATTTATCTTGTGTAGTTCTTATTTGTAGAAACTAGTGTTAAGAAAATGTTGATATCTTTTTTTCTTTTTTTAATCCTAATCATAAATGAACCCATTTTAGTTTATGAACTCGGTGTGGATAAGATCCTTTTAAATTCTCTCATGAATTGCCATGCTCTTTTGTGAGCATCATAGACACATAGTTGAACATGTTCAACCTAAAATATTCCCATATTATTCCATAAATTTGTTTAATGAATACCCCAACATTCATGTCTCCAGAAACTAAAGTTCTTGACAAGTGGCTACACTACCAAATAATTACAATAGATTGCCCATGAAGTCCATCCAACAATTTTCACTCATAGTTCCTATAGATACAAATATACACTCCAAGTCCTAATAGAATGCCTAACAAGCCATACAATCCTCACAAGATGAACTTATTCCTAGGCATAGTCATTCCTAAAATTATGATGCCTCTATAGACCAACTTGATAATCCCCTATGCTTTTCATAATTTCCACACCTCATCCCTATTGTATGTTTACACGAACATCCATGATCTTTTGTCATCAAACTTGGAGTAGTAAAAATTTCAAAAAAATTGACAAAAAACTAAGAACATAGTCTAAAGAACTAATCTAAAAAAAACACTATTCAAAAGCATCTAACCTCCAATTTCTCCAATTCCTTTTAGATTGATCCATCAATGGCCACTTGTTTTGGCATTTTCTTCACTTTTCATCATCACCAACAAATTCATCCCATTAGGTCTTCATCCAAAAAGTTGCCCCCATACACACAAGATATAATCTGATGACGCAATGTTTTCATGATTTATTAACAAATGTTAAGGAAGTAACTTGCAAAGTTGAAAACATAATAATGGTGTTTCTTAAGTTTTTTTAATTAACTAAGCATTCAAAACATTTAAACAAATTTTGAATAGGATTGAATGTTTAGTATTGAGAAAGCATGGATTTGAGAAACAATTTTATGTTGTTAATATTATCATTTAAGGAAATAATTCAATATGTACACTTAATTGGACCAATGAATTTCAAGAAAATTAATGATGTTTAGTTACATTTCAATCACATTCACATCAAGTACAAACAACGCCACATCAAGCTAGAGGATTTTGCTTCATTCACACTTTAGAAAATCAAAATTTAATGTATATTTTTAAAAACCATTGCCATAAAATAAGTCCAAATAAATTTTAGGGTTTATATTAGTTTGATATATAATTTATCATCATTATTATTGTTATTTATCATCATTATTGTGGAAGGGCTTAGATATGTAAGATTTTCATGTTATATAAGACAAACGTAACCAAATTTTATGAAAATTTCGAAAATATGCAGCTCACTTTGGTCTTTGTTAAATAGATTTTTAATCCAAAATTAATTTCTATGTTCAAAATTGTTTTACAAATAATTGGTCAATTTGTATTTGCAATAACATTTCCATTGACTTATTTATACTATTTGGATTTTTAAAGACAATAGTTCACACTTAGCCAAATTTAACCGCATTTAAACATTTCAGAGGTTTTCCATTGCCCATGCATTCCAATGCAAGTGTGAAGTAAATTATCTCGTTACCTATAAATAAATTATTGAAAAGCTTTAGCTTTACCAAACCTTAATTTTAGAATGACATAGTCATACATAAACTACATCAATTGATTTAGTTTTCAACCAATTCCATACACCTTTTGTATTTTCATGTAATTTTTTGTTAACAACATGGCATAGCCTTGATCATGTCACATTATTTTGGAAAGTTTAAAATTTCTGAAATTTTCATTTCATTTGAAACATTAATGTATTAAACCATATTTCACATGCACAAGCTGGTCAAATAGATTGTAGTTTATTTCATTTTTATTTTATCATGTTAACCCTAAACCCTACTCATTTTTCTAATTGATGTACATGTAGGATTAAAGATTTATTGTCATTAAGAATCACATTTTGTCCATGGACAATAGTGCGGATTGGCTTGTTGTGCACCAACAAATTGGGCATCAATTCTTATCATAATCCAACAAAAAAATTGGGAAAATCTTGTTTTCAGAGTGTAAATTCAACTAATTGTGCTAATTTTGTGGATTTTTCCTTTTTTTAATATCAATATAATTTTTTTAATATTTTTTAAATTTGTGAAAAAGAAAAAGAAATGTAATCACAACCCCCAATTAATTAAACCCCAAGGTTATAAATTTTAATTTTAAGATATATTTTCAAAAAGTTGTTTATAAGACAACTCAAGCACTACAATTATTTATTAAACCAAGCAAACCCTAATGGGAATAATTCTACACACATACATACATACATGAGAGTAAGAACAAGATGAGCGCAAGAGTGAATTTTGGATTTTAATGTTTTATTGGAAGCTTTACGAAAATTGTAATTTAAAAAAGGAAAAAAGAATGAAATTTGATTTTGATCTGCAACCCAAAAGGATGTACATAAATGGCTAAAAGAAAAAAGAAAAAAAGGTTTAAATGTAACAGAAAATGATAAAGCATTATAGAGGCCATTAATTGATTAAAATCCTAATTTTAATCTGAAACTGAAAGCTTTGTATAAGAACGAACTACCCAAAAAGAGAATTTAATGTGTTTTTTTTCAATTCTCTGATGTAGTCACACTGGCAATCATCCACAAGAGAAATTAGCCGAATTTTGGCTATAGGTCAGAGAGGAAAGTGGAATTTTAAAAAAAATCCTGCTATATTTTGGCAATGTGCTGGAACCTATTGTCTAAATATGACAATTTCAGATTTTATTTCCTTGGAATATGAAAAAAAAATTGATCAATTATTTTTCACAAAAATTCTTTTTACAATTCACACTTCCCCAATGGTAGTACCAATTTAAGACTATGTGGATGGATGACATCAACTGCTCTGATTAATCTAACAATATGGATGAATTGATGGCATTATGAACTAAACTTAAGCACATGAAACAAATTCATGGCATGGATGAAAATGGGACACCTTGACAGAAATTCACGGCATGGATGAAAATTGGACACCTCGACAGAAATAGCCCACATCAATGAAATTGAAGATATGGATTCCATCTGTATCAAAGTCTTCAAATGGATGTAACTCATCAACATGATGCAACCTGACCACATATATCAGTCATGCTTAGAGCATATAGATGAATTTGATGACATGGATGAACTTGATGGTTACGATGAACAAGATTCCAGCACATGAACTTAAAAGGGACCCATGTCATTAAAGTGATGAAACGAGAATATATGGATGAAAGTCATGGATTTCACACAATTAACACCAATAAAACTCACATATAATAATAATCCTTGGAAACCCAAGTAGCCAAAAACCATCTCCAAAAATTGCAGAAAACACTCAATTATAATTTGAAGGTAAAATTGGTGTTTTTCTTTTTTCAAATTTGTGAGGTACGTGGGTTGGCAAGCATCTACAAGAGGACTTAACCAAATTCAGCTAAATCTTAGAGAGGAAAGCAGAAAAGTTGAAGTATCATGCTATATTCTGGCAACATGCACACTGTATTGTCTAAATATGGCAACTTGAAAAAAAAAAACTTCCTCAAAATGTGATTACATTGCACCATTTTTTTCTGAAGAAGTGTTTGTAGTTGTGATAATGGGATTGCTTTTGTTGCCAGGTTGCAAAACTTCACTCACAAAAGTGCGAGATCATCATCACCTTCATCACAAGTAGCTGTGCTGAGCCGCCACGACTATCCATTGTCGACCTTCATAACCTCTCCATTGACAGTGTAGATAAGGACATAATGCTCTGCCCAAAATCTCAGGAAAACCATTATACAAAATCTTCATCCTGAGCTTCTGTCACATTTCCAGAAGTAACCAGAAGACTCAATCATTACATTAGCTAGCACTCAAGTCACATAGCTAAAGCCAAAATTAGCTAACATCAATTGTATCCTAATTCCAGCTGCAATAAGCTTCTGAAGGTAAACTTCATTTCATTTTAGCTTGTCCCTGTACAAGTAAAGCATCTAAGACTAAGGCATTAAGAGGAGAGCCTACATTGATGGTAACAGTTGGCACCTCCTGCACCCTGAACATATCCTTCTGGCACACCACTGGTGACTAATTGAATGCAAACCATCGTGTACACAGTGCACTCTCCTCAAAGGCCTCTTGGAACAAGGATATGAAACTTGATTTACCCATCACCTTGGGAAACCCAATAGGCAAACAATCAACAAAGACACGTAACAAACAAGAAGCATCCCTGAATTCAGCAATGATTCCAATTAAGTCACAGAAACTAGTTCTAAATGGATACGACTAAATTGAAAGCCATCAATTCGGCATTCCTACTCCAAAGTCAATTAGGCCCAATGGCACAGGGCCTCTGAGTTTATCAATCTATCAACTCCAATCAACACAGACAAAATGCCAACATGTGAGTGATGGTTAAGACTCACTCCAAGTTCCATTTGCTGACATCATCAAGAGATTCTTTCAGGTGACCTTGGCCTTGTTTCATAGGCCAGTCCCAATGATTTATCAAGAGTCTTATCTTGGCTTTCAACAGAAGATTTCCGTTCAGCACCTTTTCCATCTGAATTGTGGTGCCGTTGGTGGCGGTGATGATGGTGATGATGACCTGACCGGCTATGGGGCTTATCTTTTTCTTTCTTGTGCTTCCTGCTCCGACTTCGACCCTTATCAGAGCTCTGAAAGCTTTCACTGCTGCTCCCATGCTCCTCCTTACGCCACATTGAGAGCTTCAATGGGTGGTGATCCTCTTCAGTGTCAGAACCTGACCCTGATGCATGAACCAATCTTACATGTGTGAGGAAAACAAGGTAACATGCATGGGCACAATCATTAAGAACTGGATACATGGTTCCAAACCTCAAATCAACCTTCCTTGAAAGTAAACTTATTCTGACTGGTAGAATGACAGCATAGAGTCACCAACATTCAGCTGCAGCCATTCTGTGGTGGCTAGGTTCACACATTCAGACTCACAGACCTACAAAATTAATTGCTTGCCAAAAATCTGACCAAAGCTAGCATAAATCTAACAGAAGGATATAAAACCTAAACCTCAAGCTAGTCTGCATGCTGTTGTACAGAGCCTCCCTCTGGCTTCAGAAACACTCAGGCTTCCAAAAGTCTGGTCAATAAACCAAATAACTCTCATGAGAATCAAGAAATCTCCACAGAGAGCCAGGACAAGGTGAAAAAAAATTTCTTTGATGTCAAAGAAAAACTCCCAGATATGGACTGAAGATCTGGGAAGAAGAAAAATGCAGAAGGGTAGAACTTGAATGAACAACAACAAAACTAGCAGTATGAACAAATGTAAGTGTCTATCACTTGTCAATAAACCAAAGGCTATAACCCAAACAAAAATGCTCCTCTAACATCTAGACTTACAATTCATCTCAATGGCCCTTAATTGTATAACAGGCAAAGAGTCAGGGGACTTAAATAGGGTATGTAGTTCCTGGCTGATCAAGTACTCCTGTGCCAAAGATCAACATGACAAACTAGTCTGCTGAAGATGTTGGACATCAAAATGTTCTAATAGAGCCTAAGACATAACTTGCAACCATGGGACTTCACTTCAGAATCTTAACAACTAATGTGACACAGGATTAAACCCTACTCCAAGTTTGTTACTGACAGCTGAATAGAGAGGGATGTAGTGAGAGGAGAAACAGACCTGAATGATCTCTATGATGCTTGCGGCCTCCTTTTTGATGTAATTGTCTTCTTTGGTTCTCACCAGAGCCACTTTCATCACTATCTTCACTTGAAGAGTCAAAATCATGGTGGTTGTGCTTCTTGGCATGCTTGCTGCTACTGTGTTTGTGCTTCCGATGTTTCTTCCTCTTCTTCCTCTCCTCACTGTCATTACTGTCAGCATCTGATTCAGAGCTCCTCTCTTTTCTAGCCCTTTTGTGAGGTTTCAACTCATCACGCTCCTTGCTTTTGGAGTCTGATTTTGCCTTTGATGCCATTTCCAGTCGCTGCTCCCACTTTAAGGGGGCCTCCTTCTTCTCAAGTGCCTTCTGCTTCTTTGCCTCAACCAGCTTGAGAAACTGTTTTTGACTCTCCATGGGTCCAACACTGTAACACGCTGTTCTGACCACACCAGTGCTATACCTGTAGCATTGGTTGAAGGAACAGATGCCGGAGAGTGCATCTCACATAGGAAAAACACCATGTTAGCAGGTTGCCCTCATGCAGACCTTATTACACAAGCTTTTAGCATTCTATCCCAAGAAAGAAAAAGAAAACACCATTCCAATCCTACATATATTACAAACATAGTTTGAAAACGTCCATTACAATCCTAGTTTGAAACTAGCCATGCTCAACATTTGGGAAATTATCACACGAAGATCTCAAATACTGGTACTGGCGAGCTCATTCTAAGCCTAAAACCAGCATCAACATCAGAAACTTTTTGGTTGAAGCTCAAAGCTGAAAGACTGCATCTGGACAGCAACAAAAGACTGATACTGGGGAGCTCATCCTAACCCTAAAACGAGTCAGCAACATTGAGAATTTTTGGTTAAAGCTCAAAGCTAAAAGACTGTATCTGGACAGTAACAAAAAACTGATGCTGGCAAGCTCATCCTAACCATAAAACCAGCAACAACGGTGAAAAATTTTGGTTGAATTTCAAAGCTAAAAGACTACATCTGGATAGCAACAAAACAACTGATACAGATGAGCTCATCCTAACCCTAAAACCAGCTATCAACAGGAAAATCGAAGCTCAAACCTGAAAGACTACATCTGGACAGCAGCAATAGCATCAGGAAAGTGCCACAAAAGGCTGGAATAATCTCATGACCACAAGAAGCTGTAAAAGAAAACCCTAAACATTTCCATGATTGTACCAATAATTTACCAAGAGGGCAAGAGAAGGGGGGAAAAAATACGAGCCCTAGCAGACTCTCCATACACTCCTAATCAGCTCCTCCCAAGTTCCGAAATAATTTTTCAAGCAAAGTAAAAAAATCCCTACCGACAGTTTTGAAAGCTTTTCTGTGCTGACTCCTGATGGAGAAACAAAAGATTTCCTAGGTGATAATGCAACAAAACTATGAAACCCTAAAACTAGAAAAACCGCACAAAACAAAAGCACAGATCGATGGGGTGTAGTGTCCTTACCTTATACAACTGAGAAGAAATCTTCGAAATGTTAATGAATAAAAAAATTCCTCCAAACTTCACTTGATAGAAAAAAGAAACACTTCCTCTCGTTGTTGTCTTCGCCTTTGAGAAGAACCAGAATCCCAAGCAAAACCAAAAACCCCTCTCTGCTGAGAAAAAAAAAAACAACACCAAAGAAAGAAAAAAATGGTGAAGATTGTAAAGCAAAAAAAAAGACGGCAAGATCAGTACAGCGATCAGAAGAGAAGAAGCAGCGATGCGAAGTAGACACGCGAGGGAAGAGAGAGCGCGACGAGAGAGAGAACACACGCTGCGACGACGACGAAGGAGCAGCGGTGAAGAGAACACGCACGAGGGTCGAAAGGGGGGGCAGATCGGGCAGATCTAGTTTTTATCATGGGCAGGTCTATGTGACCTCGCGTTTTGGCCACCTACCTAGGTTCTCCACGCGTCCGTCTCTTACTCGCTGTTTGTCACGTACATTTTTAGCCTTTTTTGGCCTTTTCTTTTTTCTTTTTTTTCTTTTTCTTTTTATATTTTTCAGTTATTATTATTACTATTTTGAGGTGGCTCTGTTTCAGGTTCTTTTTTCTTTTTTCTTTTTTCTTTTTCAAATTTTGTGAAATCGAAATATGGCGAATTTATCCAAAAACAGTAGCAGAATTATTAGAAATTTAAAAAAAATTAAAAATTATTTTCCAATCAAATTCCCAAGTTTTTGGGTTGAAAAATGACAAAATTTGTTGAAAAAACAAATCAAGGATTTATTTGATTAAAAAAATCTTACAATTTTGGTCACTGCAAAGATGCTCAAAATTAAGATTTTAAAAAAACTCATTTTCTGACAGTGTAAATTTAATAAATGTGAAAATAATGATTTGTTCTAAGAGTTTTCTTTTCTTTTTTTGGGTCTTTTTTTTTTTTTTTTTTTTCTTAAGGTAAATATTTTTTAATTAAGAAAATTAGATGAAATTGG
>Ga0116229_10007510_pt1 | contig 17201 bp, 15 predicted proteins | sample S1TSphgellanicum_3_FD_87313 | JGI IMG/M metagenome (GOLD analysis project Ga0116229, IMG submission 87313) | Host-associated microbial communities from peat moss isolated from Minnesota, USA - S1T2_Fc - Sphagnum magellanicum MG | ecosystem: Host-associated > Plants > Peat moss > Unclassified... | reverse complement strand
TGCGCCTGCGCCTACGCCGGCGCCGCCCGGGCGGGCACGCCGCATGTCGGCGCGCCGGCGCCGGCCCTGGTCTTGCCCACTCTGGGCGGCGTAGACCTCGATCTTGGCCATCCGACCGGTCAGGTCGTCGTGGTGAACCTCTGGGCCACCTGGTGCACCCCCTGCCGTGCGGAGATGCCGATGCTGAACGCCTTTTATGAGCAGCATCGGCAGGACGGGGTGATCATGGTCGGGGTCAGCACCGATCGGAGCCGAGATAAGGCTGAAGTGCGAAGGGTCATGGAGGCGTTCGCCTATCCCGCTGGTCTCTTGGCCGATGCGCGCACCGATCTTGATCCGCCCCGGGTGATGCCCATGACCTATGTGATCGACAGAAAGGGATTTGTCCGGGCCGTATTTGGCGGGATGGCGAGCGCCCTTGACGCGGCCGAGTTGGAGAGCGCGGTTCGGCCGCTTCTTTAGGCGGAAGGCCCGGCTGATGATGAGCGCCCCGCCGTCCAAGGCGCCGCCTGACGATCCGGGCGGCGGTGCGGCTGCGGGGTGGGCTCGCAATCCTATGGTGCTAAGGGCGCCCCGATCCCGGGGGGTCCGTCATTCGAGAAAGAGACCATGCGCGTTTTCATAACCCTTGTGGCCACAGTCAGCCTCTTCTGCGCCGTTGCGGCCTACGCGGCGCCCGACCTGCCGGGCGGCGTCAAGCGTGAGGGCGGGGCTCTGACCACCGCATCGGGTCAGCCGCTCTATACCTTCGACTGGGACACCATGAAGGGGATGAGTCACTGCCTCGGCGAATGCCTGACGACCCGGCGGCCCCTGACTGCGACGCCTGGGTCAAAGGCCCAAGGCGACTGGAGCGTGATCGGCCGCGAGGATGGGACGCTGCAATGGGCTTACAAGGACAAACCTCTCTATACCTTTAAGGGAGACGCGCCTGGCGCGCCGCCCAAGGGTGTCGAGGAAGGGCGCTGGGCCTTGGCGAAATAAGGCGCCGCGCCCCTGCGTCTTGGGCGCTCTGCACCAAGCGATCGCCAGCGAGTCTGAAAAAATTCCTTGCGCCGATCACGCAAAGCCACGCTTCGTGTGGAACAATTCCCAGGGTAGAGAGTACTCTCGCACGATGGGGCTCCTCGGGATCGACCAATGACCAGAAGTCCCGCCGCCCTGCTCTCGGTCGCTACCGCCGCGCCGAGCTTCGTCATCGACCAGGATCTCGCCGCGGACTCGGCGATCCAGCTGTTCGGCGGCAAGGTTTTCCGCGAGCATCACATCCGCAGCCTGTTCGCCAACACCGGCATCCGCACGCGACGGGCGGTCCGGCCGATCGACTGGTACGGCGTCCCGCATCCCTGGGAGGAGCGCAACGCCGTTTATCTCGAAGAGGCTGAGCAGCTCTGGCTCGAGGTGGCGAAGGAGGCCCTGCGACGAGCCGACGTCGATCCAGAAGACGTCGGCGCAGTCGTCACGGTGTCATCCACCGGGATCGCGACGCCGAGCCTTGAGGCCCGCGCCGGCCCAGTGCTCGGCCTCTCGCCCGAGGCCATGCGCACGCCGGTGTTTGGTCTAGGGTGCGGCGGCGGGGTGACCGGCCTCTCGATTGCGGCGCGTTTGGCGGAGGCCCGGCCGGGATCAGCCGTACTGCTGGTCGTGGTCGAGCTCTGCACCTTGAGCATGCGGCCGGACGAGCCCAGCAAGACCAATGTGGTCGCCACAGCCCTGTTCGGCGACGGCGCCGCGGCGGCGGTGTTAAGGGCCGGACCGGAGACGGTGGGCTATACGGTCGGGGCGACGGGCGAGCACCTCTGGCCAGAAACCCTCGATATTATGGGCTGGCGGGTCGATCCGGCCGGATTTGGCGTCGTCCTCGACGCCCGGTTGCCGGACTTTGTGCGCCGCCGTTTCACCGACGGCTCGGCGGGCTTTCTTCACGCCGCAGACCTCAAGATGGCTGACATCGACCGGTTCGTCTGCCATCCGGGGGGGGCTAAGGTCCTGCCCGCAATCGAGGCGAGCCTCGAGATCGAACAGGGGGCGCTCGACATTGAGCGGGAGGTGTTGTCGGAGTTCGGCAATATGTCCGCCCCTACCGTGCTCTTCGTTCTCGAAAGGGTGTTGGCCGCCAAAGCTGAAGCCAAACGGATGGTCCTCGCGGCCCTGGGCCCCGGGTTCACCGCCACCTTCGTCTCCCTCGAGGCCTGAGTGCTGCCTGCCGTCGCCCTTCTGGTCTTCGTCACCCTCCAAAGGGGCGCAGAGCTGGTGTGGGGGCGGCTTAACGAGGCGCGCCTGCGCGCCATGGGCGGGGTCGAGGTTGGCGCCCGGCACTACCCGGTCATCGTGCTTTTGCACGCCAGCTGGCTCGCGTGGGTGTGGCTCAAGGGCTGGGACCGGTCGCTGGTCTGGCCCTGGGTGATCCTGTTCCTGGTGCTGCAGGGCGCCCGTGTCTGGGTCTTGGCGACCCTTGGGCGGCGCTGGACCACGCGCGTCCTCTTCGTTCCGGGCGAGACCCTGGTCAAACGTGGGCCGTTCCGCTTCATCCCCCACCCCAACTATACGGTGGTCGTCCTCGAGATCGTGGTCCTTCCTCTCGCCTTCGGCCTTTGGGGCGCCGCCCTGATCTTTGGCCTGGTGAACCTCGCGGTGCTCACCTGGAGGATCAGGGTCGAGGAGCGCGTGCTGGCCCCCCTGCGATGAGCCTGCTGTTGCGGCCGTCCGACCAGGACGCGGTTTCGGTCCGCACCTGGTTCGGCTTCGTCATGATGTGCCTGGGGATGTTCATGGCCATCCTCGATATCCAGATCGTCGCCACCTCCTTGCCGACCATCCAGGCCGCTCTGAAGCTTCGTCCGGATCAAATGAGCTGGATTCAGACGGCGTATCTGACCGCCGAGGTGGTCGCCATTCCGCTTACCGGCTTGCTGACGCGGGTCTTTTCGATGCGCTGGCTGTTCGTCGGAGCGGTCGCAATCTTCACCTTGGCGTCGATCGGGTGCGCCGCCAGCGGCGATTTCGCGACGATCGTGATCTTCCGCATGGTGCAAGGGTTTTCGGGCGGAACCCTGATACCCGCGGTGTTCTCCGCCGTATTCCTGTTGTTCCCGTCCCGGGTCGAGGGCCTGGCCACGACCATCGCGGGGGTTCTGGCGGTGCTCGCGCCGACCGTCGGGCCGATCGTGGGCGGCTGGATCACCCAGACCTATTCCTGGCGCTGGCTGTTTCTGATCAACGTCCTGCCGGGCCTGATCGCGGCCACAGGAACCGCGCTTGCCTTGCCAAGGACGCGGACCCAGCTCAGCCTCGTCAGAACGATCGACCTGATCGCTCTGGCCGCCGCGGCGGCCGCGCTGACGACCCTTGAGATCGGGTTGAAGGACGCGCCCGGATTTGGCTGGACTTCGCTTCGGGTGGTCGGCCTTTTTTTGGCGTCAGCGGCCAGCGCAGCGGTCTTCATCCTACGCTCGCTGGGCTCCAGCGCGCCTATCGTCGAGCTTCGCACCTTCAAGGATCGAAATTTTACCCTGGGCTGCATCCTGAGCTTCGGCCTGGGCGCCGGCCTGTTCGGATCGGTCTATCTGATGCCGGTCTTTCTTGCCTTCGTCCGAGGGCATGGGTCATTGGCGATTGGCGAGATCATGCTGGTCACCGGCGCGGCTCAGCTCGCCATGGCGCCGGTCGCCGTCGTTCTTGAGCGTCGGATCGACGCCAGGGTCCTGGCCTTTCTGGGCTTTTCGGTATTCGCGACCGGCCTTGCCCTTAGCGCCTTTCAATCCACGACGACCGATTTTGGCCCGATGCTGGTCCCGCAGCTCGTCCGCGGCGCCGCGATCATGTTCTGCCTCTTGCCGCCGACCCGTCTTGCCCTCGGTCGTCTGGCGCCCGCGGCGGTCCCGGACGCCAGCGGCCTCTTCAACCTGATGCGCAATCTCGGCGGCGCCATCGGCCTGGCCCTCATCGATACGGTCATTTACGGCCGGACACCGGTCCATGCGTCCGCCATCCTCGTCCGCCTTCAGGCCGGCGACCTCACGACCGCGCGGGCTTTAGGCATCCCCCTGGCGATCTTCCAGCGCAACCTCGGTAAGACGCCCAGTCCGCAGGTCCTGGCGGCGTTGCGGCCTCTGGTTCAGCGGCTCGCCCTGACCCAGGCGGTCAACGAGGCCTGGGCCATGCTGGCTCTCTTCGCACTGGCGGCCCTGATCGCGGTCCTGTTCGCCGCCCGCGACACGCCCGCGCCAGAAGGTGTTTGCGAGCCGGCCGAGGTTCTGGCCGCGGCTTGACCCTTGAAACAGGAGCGCTGCCGGGCGGGACGCTGCCCTTAAGTATATCGGCGGCGCGCCTTGGCGAGGCGTTCGATGCCCGCATCGAGGGTTGCATCGGTTTTCGCAAAGCACAGGCGGACAATTCGGGTGACCGGCGCCTCCTCGTAAAAGGCTGAGACGGGAATGGCGGCCACCTTGGCGTCTTGGACGGCGCGCAGGCAGAATGTCCTGTCGTCGAGCTCTATGCCCGAACCTAAGAGGTCTATGTTGAGAAAATAGGTGCCTTCGCTTGGCAGCACGGCGAAGCCGCAGGCGGACAGCCCCTGGTGAAGCCGATCGCGTGAGCGGGCGTAGCGGGACCGCATGTCTTCAAAGTAGGCGTCTTCTTTGCCAAGGCCGTAGGCGACCGCCGCCTGGGTTCCTGGCGCCACGGTGAAGGTGATGAACTGGTGCGCTTTGGCGATCACGCTGGTCAGCGCCGGACAGGCGCAGACCCAGCCGACCTTCCAACCGGTGAGGGAGAAGATCTTGCCCGCCGAGCCGATCTTCACCGTTCGCTCGCGCATCCCGGGCTGGGCGATCAGGGGTTTGTGGCTACGCCCGTCAAACGCCAAATGCTCCCAGACCTCGTCGGTGATCACGGTGACGTCATAGCGGATGCAACGCTCCGCGAGGCGCCGCAGCTGGTCTTCGCCATAGACCACGGCCCCTGGATTGAGGGGGCTATTGAAGATCACAAGCCGCGTGTTCGGCCCGATTGCGCAAAGGGCCTCGTCCGTCAGCTCCCAATGCGGCGGCTGAAGCGTGATCAATTTCGGCACGCCCCCCGCCAGGCGCACGATCGGCAGATAAGAATCATAGAGCGGTTGCAGCATCACCACTTCATCGCCGGGCGAAACCAGGGCGAGAATGGAGGCGGTCAGGGCTTCGGTGGCGCCGGCGGTGACAAGGACCTCGCGGTCCGGGTCGAACCTCAGGCCATAGACGCGGTGATAGTGGCTGCTAATCGCCTGTCTGAGCACGCCCAGCCCTTGCATCGGCGGGTACTGGTTATTGCCCTCGAGGATGGCGCGGGCGGCCGCCTCTCTGACATCGTGTGGGCCCTCATCATCGGGAAAGCCCTGGCCGAGGTTGATCGCCGAATGGCGCTGAGCCAGGGCGGACATCTCGGCGAAGACCGTCGTCTTCAGCGCCGCAAAAACCGGGTTCACGCGCGTTCGGCCACCAAATTCAGCCGGGGCGCGAAAAGAAGCCTCGGCGCACGCTCCATCGCCTCCGCGCCGAACAGCCCCGCGTAAAGGGCGGTGAGTCCAGTGAAGGTGCGCCCCCAGCTATGGCGCTCCACCGCACGGCGGCGCGCGGCCATGCCGAGCGCCGCCAGATCGCGGTCGAACAGCGCCTGCACGGCTTCAGCCATTGAGGACGCGCTCGCGCGATCCGCCAGCTGACCGACCTCGTCATCGACGATCTCCGACAGGCCGCCGGTCTTAACGCACACGATCGGCAGGCCCGAGGCCATGGCCTCAAGGGCGATCAGTCCGAACGGCTCCTTATCGTTCGCGTGCACAAAGGCGTCCGCCGACGCCAAAAGACGCGCGACAACGCTGGTGTCGCGCTGAAAGTCGATGAAGGTGGTGTTCGCCTGGGGCTTGGCGAAGGCCCCGGCGCCGACCAGGGCCAGGTGATAAGGCGTCCCGAGCTTGGCGATGGTCTCGAGCAGGACATCGATGTTCTTTTCACGCGCCGCACGGCCGGCGAAGATCAGAAGCCGAGCGCCGGGTAAGAGGCCAAGCTCCTTGCGAAGGCCATCACGATCGGCATAGCCCGGATGGAAAAGGTCGGTGTCGACGCCGAGAGGCTGGACTTTCACGTCGGGCACACCGGCGAAGCTGAGCCGTTCGGCAATGTGGCGACTTGGAGCGACCACCTGGTCAAAACGCCGAAAAAATTGCGCCCAGCGCCGGCGCACTGGCGGTTCGGCCCACTCGCCGAGGTGAAGCCGTGCGAGGGCGGCTGGATCGGTGTGGCAAAAGCCCACCACCGGAACCCCGAGGCGCTCGCCGGCGTCGAGGGCCGCATGGCCCGGGCCGTAGGGATCGCCGGCCTCGATGAGGTCGGGCTGCAGAGCGACCAACTGGTCGGCCCATTTGCGGATCGAGGCCGGATAGCGGTACCCATCGCCAAAGGGGAGGCGGGCGGCTGCGATGGTTGCAACCCCGCATACCGGGGCGCGGGTTTCTTCGCCGGGAACAACAAGGGTGTGGCGAAGGCCGGGCCGTCGCTCGGCCAGCCAGGCCTGCTTGGCGAGGAGATACCGCTTTACCCCGCCGCTTCTCGGGGCGAACAGCATGGTGGTGTCGACCAGATGCGGCGCGTTTCCAACCGCGCCCATTTCGCCGAACCCGGCGCCGGACGCTTTGTGGCGTGTGAAGGATCTGCCCTCATCGCGGAATTCCAGGTCGAACACCAATGGCGCCCCCTTTCCACTCAAGCTCAGGATCTTTACGTCCGGCGTCACGAAGCGTTCCGCCCTTCCTGACCCCACAGTCGAGAACCCGATGACGCCGGTCAAGCTTGACGACAAAGTGGCGGGGTCCGTGTCATGCCGGTGATCATCGTCGGCGGCGGCGTCGGCGGACTGTCTCTGGCCCTGGCCCTGGCGCAGCGCGGGGTCGTCTCGACTGTGCTGGAACAGGCTCCAGCGCTCACCCCAGTGGGCGCTGGCCTGCAGCTTGGGCCAAACGCCGTAAGGGTTCTTGAGGCCTGGGGACTGGCCGAACCGCTCCGGGACCATGCGCAGGCGCCGCTTCGGGCCGAGGTAAAAGACGCCGCAAACGGACGCCTCCTGATCGCCAACCGGCTAGGCTCGGACGCCGAAGCCCGGTGGGGCGCCCCCTATCTCGTGCTCGCGCGTTCGGCGCTCCAGGCGATGCTTTTGGCTGCTGTGCAGGCGAGCGGTGCGGTGGACCTGCGATTCGGCCAGGGGCTGGTGTCTGCGCGGAGCGAGCCGGATCGTGCGGTCGCTGTTCTGGACCGAGGCGCCGAGGTCGAGGGCGAGGTTCTGTTCGGCTGCGACGGCTTGCGCTCGCGCGTGCGAGGTGTGGTCGATCAGCCAAAATCGCCCCGATATACCGGCCAGACGGCCTGGCGGGGCCTGGCCAGGATGGGGCCCGGTTCAGCCCCCTTGGTCGAGGTCTGGACTGGGCCCGGTCGACATTTCGTGCGCTATCCGATCAGCCATGGCCTTATGAACATGGTCGCCGTCGTCGAGGCCCAAGGCGGCGCGCCGGGCGAGGGACAAAGCGAATCCTGGACGCTTGAAGGGCAGGGGGCCGAACTCATGGCGGCCTTCATCGACTGGCCTGAGCCGGTGCGGGCGACCATCGCGGCGGTGACCAACCCCTGGAGGAGCGCGCTTTTCGACCGGGCGCCCTTGGGGCGTTGGACCCGCGGCCGGATCAGCCTGCTTGGCGATGCGGCCCATCCGATGCTGCCGTTTTTGGCGCAAGGCGCCGCCATGGCGATCGAGGACGCGGAGGTCGCGGCAAGGCTGCTCTGCGACAGCGATCCGCGAGCCGCTTTGTGCGCCTACGAAAGCCTTCGCAAGCCGCGCACGACCAAGGTGCAGGCCTGGTCCAGCCGCAATGCGCGCCTTTTCCACCTTCCGTCTCTCGTGTCGGCCGGTCTGTTCGCCGCCGCCGGAGGGGTTGACCGTTTGCGCGGCGTAGACCCTGAAGCGCGGTTCGACTGGCTCTACGGCTGGACGCCGTGATCGGGTTTCCGGTTTAGCCGCTTGACCAGCCCGGGGAAGCTCAGCCCCTGAGCGACCAGCGAGAACACGACCACCGCATAGGTGACCCCAAGGATCAGTCCCCGGGCCGCGCCTTGAGGCAAGGTTAGCGCCAGCGCAAGGGACAAGGCGCCGTGAAGTCCGCCCCAGACCAGGAGCCGGGTTGCACCGCGCTCGCCGAGGCGGTGGGCGAAAAAACCGCCCCAGGGCGCCACCACCAAAAGACGCGCGGCGAGCACCAGAGCGATGGCGATGATCCAGAGCCCGACGTGGCGGGGCTGGAACTGAACCACCAGGAGCTGAAGGCCGAGCAGAAGAAAGAGGAGCGCATTCAGCACTTCGTCGAGGAGCGACCAGAACCCGTCGATATAGCGACGGGTTGTGGCGCTGATGGCCGAGGCTGCGCCTTGATCGCCGACCAAGAGGCCTGCCGCGACGGCGGCGATGGGCCCGGAGAGATGAAGGGCCTGGGCCAGGGCATAGGCGCCGGACGCCAGTGCGAGGGTCAGGGTCACGTTGACGACATAGTCGTCGACCGCGCGCATCAGGCGGATCGTGAGCCAGCCGCCCGCGACGCCAAGGCCAAGGCCGCCTGCGGCCTGGACCACCACAAGGCCCGCTGTGGCCCAAAGGTTCGGCGCGCCGGCGCCGGTCAAAAGGCTGGTTAGGGCGGTGAACACCACAATGCCGATCCCATCGTTGAACAGGGCTTCGCCTTGCAGCACCGTGCGCACGATCCCTGACAGGCTGTGATCCTTGACCGCGGCGAGGACCGCGATCGGGTCGGTCGGGCTGATCAGCGCGCCAAAGGCCAGGGCCCAGGGCAGGGGAAGCTCAAGCCCAAGGCCGATCGCCGCCAGCCAGAGGCCGCCGCCGACAAGCCCCGTGGAGACCAGCACGCCCAGGGTCGCGAGGCTCCAGATCGAGGCGCGGCGACGGCGCATCTCGGCGAGGTCCACCTGGGTCGCGCCGGCGAACAGGAGAAAGGCCAGCATCGAGCCCATGACGGTGCCGGGAAAATCCACCTGTCGCGCGAGGCCGGTAAGGTCAAATCCGAACCGGCTCGAGAGGGGCTGCATTGCGGGGATGGCTGCGCCGGCCAGCAGCATCGCTACGCCGCTCGGCAGGCGTAGGAACCGGGCGTTGATCCAGCCGACGCCGGCGACCAGCGTCAGAAATAGCGCTGCCAGCTGAAACGGGGTCATTGCAGAGGACTTGCGGCGGCCCGAGCTCAGCGGCAAGCCAAATCGGACTCCCAACAGGCGGTTTGCTCGTGCAAGCATGACCTATGAGCCGATACATCGCCGCCATTGACCAGGGCACCACCTCCACCCGCTGCATCCTGTTCGATCACCAAGGATCGATAAAGGCCTCCGATCAAAAGGAGCACCGGCAGATCTATCCGCGTCCAGGATGGGTTGAGCATGATCCGATCGAGATCTGGACCAACACCCAGGCGGTGATCTTAGGCGCCTTGCAAGCGGCTGAGCTCAAGGCCGATGATCTCGCCGCCGTCGGGGTCGCCAATCAGCGCGAGACCACCGTCGTCTGGCGCAGGTCTGACGGAAAACCGATCTATAATGCGGTGGTTTGGCAAGACGCCCGGACCGCAGGCATCGTCGCCGCCCTGGCCGAGGAGGGCGGGCAGGATCGTCTTCGCCCAAAAACCGGACTGCCCCTCGCCACCTATTTTTCCGGTCCCAAGATCGCGTGGATCCTGGATCACGTCGATGGCGCGCGCGCCGCCGCTGAACGGGGCGATCTGTTGTTCGGCACCATGGAGAGCTGGATCATCTGGAACCTCACGGGCCGGCACGTCACCGACGTGACCAACGCCAGCCGCACGCTCCTGATGGATCTTGACACCCTGGAATGGGACGATGAGCTGCTTGAGGTGATCGGGGCGCCCCGCGCCATGCTGCCGGAGATCCGGCCTTCGTCTGAAGTCTATGGCGCAGCCAAGGGCGTGCTCGAGGGCGTAAGGGTCGCCGGCGCCCTCGGCGACCAACAGTCGGCCCTGTTCGGCCAGACCTGTTTTTGTCCCGGCGAGGCTAAATGCACCTATGGGACCGGCGGCTTTATGCTTCTGAACACGGGCCCTGACGTCGTTCAGTCCACTTCGGGCCTTTTGACCACGGTCGGCTACCAATGTAGCGGCAAGCCCCCGGTTTACGCCCTGGAAGGGTCGATCGCCGTCGCTGGATCGCTGGTGCAATGGTTTCGCGACAACCTCGGCCTGATTGGAACCGCAGCGGAGATCGAGGCGCTCGGGGCCTCTGTCGAGGACACCGGCGGCTGCTATATCGTGCCCGCCTTCTCGGGTCTTTTTGCGCCCTATTGGCGTTCTGACGCGCGAGGGGTGGTCACCGGGCTTACGGGCTATGTGACCCGGGCCCATCTCGCCCGGGCCGTTCTGGAGGCGACGGCCTGGCAGGTGCGCGAGGTGGTGGAGGCGATGGACGCGGATAGCGGTGTCAAGCTCACCGCGCTTAAGGTCGACGGCGGCATGACCGCCAACGACCTTTTGATGCAGATCCAGGCCGACGTGCTGGGCTCGCCTGTGGTGCGGCCCAAGGTGATCGAGACCACAGCCCTCGGCGCCGCGTATGCCGCGGGCCTCGCTGTCGGGTTTTGGCCTGATCAGGCGACCCTCAAGGCCAATTGGCGCGAAGATGCCGAATGGAAACCCACGCTTGGCGAGGCCGAGCGCGAGCGGCGCTACGGGAAATGGAAAAAAGCGGTTCAACGCACCTTGGATTGGACCGACGAGGGCGACTGAGCCTTTGTCTCTTAGGGCCCCGCCACGCGCCTTTCTGAGCGTCAGGGTTGGTCTTCCTCTGAAAAAGAGGTCAAGCAGGGTCTGAAGGGGTCAAGGGTGAGCCGTGCATCGCATGAACATCCGCGCCGGGCCCCCTCGCGGAAATCACGGCGCACTGGGTTCGGTGTTGGCGCAATGCGCCTCGGTCGTCGCGGGTTGAGCCAATGGCTTGCGGTCTGACGGGTAAGCGGAAACACCGGTCTCCAACTTCAGTGCGGTTTTCAGGTCTCTGAGTTGAGCCTGGGTTGAGCTGTCCAAGCTCGCCATCTGTTTGTTGAAAGCGTCGAACATAACGCCGCGCTCTGACTCTGCCTTAGCGCGGACCACGGTTTCGAGATTGGCGTAAACTTCTGCGGCGGTGTTCGAAACTGTGGGTTGGACCTGATCGCCGCCGCCGAGCGACCGTAGGCGCGCGCCCCTGGCGAGGGGCGCGGGCGGAGGGGTGTGTCACAGATCAGGCTAGAACTGAGACGGGGCGAACCCCTTCTTCGCTGTGACTGGCCTTTTCAGTTTTTGTGTCGGTGAAGTCGAGCACGACGCGGGATGGGACGTCGCCGTGTTCCAGCCGCTCGAAGATGGAGTTGATCGACGAAAGCGGTTGAAGTTCGATATCGGCCTTCACCTTGCCCTTGGCCGCGAAATCCAGGCACTCGGCCATGTCCTTGCGAGTGCCTACAAATGAACCGCGCACGGTGACAGCGCCGGCCACCAGGCCAAACACCTCCAGGGGGAAGGCGCCTGGGGGCAGGCCCACCAGCACGCAGGTTCCGCGTTTGCGGGTCATGGCGACCCCCTGTTTAAACGCCGGCAGGGATGGCGCGGTGATAAGCACCCCGTGGGCGCCGCCGCCGGTGTGAGCCTTTAGGATTTCCGCCGGATCGTCGGTCTTTGCGTTGATCACGAGATCCGCGCCCAGCCGCTTGGCGTGCTCAAGTTTGCCGTCCTCGATATCGACGCCGCAGACCAAAAGGCCCATGGCCTTAGCGTATTGGATCGCGAGATGCCCGAGACCGCCGCAGCCGGAAATGGCGATCCATTCTCCAGCTCTCGCCTCGGTCTCCTTTATGCCTTTGTAGGTGGTGATGCCCGCGCAGATCAGAGGCGCGGCCTCCTTGGGGCCGAGACCCTTGGGAATGTGAGCCACGTAGTTGGGGTCGGCCAGGACGTACTCGGCAAAGCCGCCGTTTTTGGTGTAGCCGCCGAACTGCGCCTCGTCGCAAACCGTCTCCCACGCCGAAAGGCAGTATTCACAGTGACCGCAGGCCGAATAGAGCCACGGCACGCCGACCCGGTCGCCCTCCTTGACGATGCTCACCCCGGCCCCGAGGCCAACGACGATGCCGATCGCCTCGTGCCCCGGAATGAACGGTGGGTTCGGCTTGATCGGCCAGTCGCCGTTAGCGGCGTGCAGATCGGTGTGGCAGACGCCGCAGGCCTCGGTCTTGACCAGGATCTGGCCTGGTCCGGGCGTCGGAACGGTCCATTCCTGGATCTTGAGCGGCGTCTTGAAGGCCGTGACGACGGCGGCTTGCATCGTGGTGGGCATTTTGATCCCCCTTTTGGGGTGGTCGTTCAGGCGAAATCGCCTCGTCGTGGGAGCTAGGCCGCAGCTGCGCCAAGGCCTCTGACGGCCTCGATCATCTTGACCAGGACCGCTTGGGCGTCGCCGTAGACCATGTTGCAATTGGGCGAATAAAACAGCGCGTTGACGATGCCCGAGTAGCCTTTGCCCTGCCCACGCTTGATCACATAAACCTGCTTGGCCTTGTCGGCGTTCAGGATGGGCATGCCGAAGATCGGCGAGGACTTGTCGGTGCGGGCGGCGGGATTGACGACGTCGTTGGCGCCGATGATCAGAGCCACGTCGGTGGTGGCGAAGTCGTCGTTGATGTCGTCGAGCTGGAAGATCATGTCGTAGGGCACGCCCGCCTCGGCGAGGAGCACGTCCATCTGCCCCGGCATCCGTCCCGCCACGGGGTGGATCGCGAATTTGACCGAAACCTTGGCCGCCACCAAAAGCTTGACGAATTCGAAGAGCTTCTGCTGAGCGTGGGCGGCGGCTAGGCCATAGCCCGGCACGATGATCACGCTTGAAGCATAGCGCATCTTGATCGCCGCGTCGGAGGCTTCCTCCGGGCGCTCGCTGCCTTGAATGGCGCCGGGCTTGGCCTTGGCTGTCTCGCCAAAGTTGGTGAAAAGCACGTTGGAAATCGACCGGTTCATCGCTTTCGCCATGATCACCGTCAAAAGCAGGCCCGCCGCGCCGACCACCATGCCGGCGATCATCAGGGCAGGGTTCTGCAGCACAAAACCCTCTAGCCCCACCGCAAGGCCTGTGAAGGCGTTATAGACCGAGATCACCACCGGCATGTCCGCGCCGCCGATCGGCAGCGTCATCAAGACCCCGAACAAGAGGGCCAGCCCGAAGAAGATCCAGATCCAGGTGGATGTGGGCAGGAGGAGGCCGCCGACGCCCAGGGCGGCGGCCAAGATCACGCCGCCGACGGCAAGGGTCGCCAGCATCACCGCCATATTGGCGAATTGTTGGCCTTTTAAGCGGAGCGGCTGTTTGATCACGCTGTCGAGCTTGGCCCAGGCGATGACCGAACCGGAGAGCGACACCGCGCCGATCAAACCCCCCAAGAGGGTCACGACGAGCTGGGTGGCGCCCTGAGCTCGAGCGCCGAAGAGCTCCACCGCGGCGATAGAGCCGGCCGCCCCGCCGCCCATTCCATTATAGATCGCCACCATCTGCGGCATGGCCGTGACGGCCACCTTGCGTCCGACAAACCAGGCCCCCACCCCGCCGATCAGAAGGGCGGTCACCGCGAGGCCGATATTGACAAGCATGTGAGGCCGGGCCGCAGGCTCGACAGTGAGCAGATAAAGGAAGCTCGCCAGAACCGCAGCGATCATGCCGACGCCCGCGAAACGGATGCCGGACGGCGCTGTCGCCGGCGACGACATCCGCTTTAGTCCGAACATGAACAGGAAGGCTGCGCAAAGATCCGCCGCGCCGATAACGATTTGAGAGGCCAGAATCATCATGGCGGGGTCTCAGCTTTTCTTCTTCAAGTGATGGACGTGGGCGTGGCCGTGAGCGTGGGCGCCCTTTGGCTTGGCGTCGCTGGTCTTGAACATGGCGAGCATGCGATCGGTGACGGCGTAGCCGCCGGCCGCATTTCCGGCGCCCAGCAGCACCGCGAAAAAGCCGATCGCCTGCTCCAGATGCGTGCTGGCGTTGAACAGGGCGAACAGGCCGCCGACCACGACGATGCCGTGCACGAAATTCGAGCCGGACATCAGCGGGGTATGCAGGATCGCCGGGACGTTGCCGATGACCACCCATCCTGCGAAGGCGGCGAGCATAAAGATGTAGAGGGCGACAAACCCCGTCATGGTGATGTCAAGGCTCATGGCTAGCGTCCGATTTCGCTTAAGCCGCTTTCGCGGGTGATTTGGCTGGCTTGGGGTTCTCAGCGTCGTTCGGCTTGGCGTCGGCGCCCATGAGCTTGCCGTCATGGGTGAGGGCCGTCTTGGCGATGACCTCATCGGTCCAGTCGATCGTGATGATGTTGTCCTTCATCATCAGGGCCAAAAGCGCATACTGGTTCTTCGCGTAAAGCTCGCTGGCGTCCCGGCCGAGGAGGGACGGGACATTCAGCGGCGCCACGATCGTCACGCCCCCGACCTCGGCTGTTTTGCCGGGCTCTGTGTCCTCGCAATTGCCGCCGCCTTCGGCGGAGAGATCGACAATCACCGCGCCGGCTTTCATTCCAGCCACCTGCGCTTTGCTGATCAGCTTGGGAGAGGCTTTGCCGGGGATCGCGGCGGTGGTGATGATCAGGTCCGAGCCCTGGATATGCTGGGTCAGGGCCGCGTCGACCTTGGTTTGTTCCTCGGGCGTGAGGGCGCGGGCGTATCCGCCTTTGCCGGTCGCATCGACGCCGGTATCGACGAAGGCGGCGCCGAGAGACAGGGCCTGATCCCTCGTTGCAGGGCGCACGTCATAGCCCTCCACGACAGCGCCCAGGCGCTGGGCGGTGGCGATGGCTTCGAGGCCCGCGACGCCCAGCCCCATAACCAAGACCTTGGCCGGCCCGATGACGCCTGCGGCCGAAGTGATTTTGGGAAGCACGCTGGTCATGTGGGTCATGCCGAGCGCGACTGCGTAATAGCCGGCCAGGGCCGATTGGCTCGAAAGCGCGTCCATGGATTGCGCCCGCGAGATCCGCGGAATGCGCTCCATGGCGAAGCAGGTTATTTTCTTCTCCAGGAGCGTTTTGACCAGCTCCGGTTCGTTCGCCGCGTAAATAAAGCAGATCAGGATGGAGCCCGGCTTCATCGCATCGATCACCGCAAGAGCCGGCGGCTGGACCGCCAGCACCACGTCCGCATCGGCCAAAAGGGCCTGGCGGTCGTTCAGGATGGCCACGTCTTTGAAGGCCGAGTCCAAAAGCCTGATCGCGTCGGCCGCGCCCGCCTGCATGTGCAACCTGGCGCCGAGCTTGATCAGCTTTGGGATGACCGAGGGCGTAAGGGCGACGCGGCGCTCGTTCGGCTGCGTCTCCTTCAGAACGGCGACATTGACGTACATCGGATATCCATTGGGCTGGAGCGGACCTTAAGGGCCGCGCGGAAGGCGGGGGCTCCGATCGGATCGGAGCCCCTTTTTCGTCAGGTGGGTTCGCCGGATCTCTGCGGATCAGGCCGGAGCGAGCAGGTGAGCGGTGCGCACCAGTTTTTTGTTGACGAACTCCTGGATGCCCATGTCGCCAAGCTCCCGGCCGTAGCCAGAGTTCTTGATCCCGCCGAAGGGGAGCTCAGGGTCGGACCAATCGATGTTGTTGATGAACATCATGCCGGTTTCGACCTTGGAGGCGACCCGCTTGCCGCGCTCGACATCCTTGGTCCAGACCGAACCGCCGAGGCCAAAGTCGGAATCGTTGGCAAGGGCGATCGCGGCGGCCTCGTCCTTGACCCGGAAGAACAACGCCACAGGACCGAAAAACTCATCCCGGAAGGCCGGATTGTCGGGCTTGATGTCCGTCAGGATCGAGGGCTCCATGTAAGATCCTGGGCGGTCGATGCGCTTGCCGCCGATCAGGAGTTTGGCGCCCTTCGCCACCGCCGTTTTCACCTGCTCAAGCAGCTGCAAAAGCGCCGCTTCGCTGGAGAGGGGACCAAGCGTGGTCGCTTCGTCTAGCGGGTCGCCCGCCTTGAGCGCCGAGAGCGCCGCCTGGAAGCGATCGATGAATTTGTCGGCGATGGACTCAACGACAATGAAGCGTTTGGCCGCGCAGCAGGTCTGACCGGCGTTGTACATCCGGCCCCAGACCGCCCAGGGGATGGTCAGATCAAGATCGGCGTCCTCAAGCACGATGAAAGCGTCGCTCCCGCCGAGCTCCATGGACGACACCTTGACATTCTTGCCCGCCCGCGCCGCGATCTGCTGGCCCGCCGCCACGCTGCCCGTAAGGCAGACGCCCTTGATGCGGGGATCGTCGACCACCTGGTCGGATTGTTCGTGGGAGATGAAGAGGTTGGTGTAGAGGCCGATCGGCGCGCCGGCGTCGAGGAGCAGCTTCTCGAAGGCGAGCGCGCATTGCGGCACGATGCCTGCGTGCTTCACGACCAGGGTATTGCCGGCCATCAGGTGAGGCCCGGCGATCCGCGCCAGTTGGTAGTAGGGGAAATTCCAGGGCTCGACGCCAAAAATCACCCCGAGCGGGCTCGACTCCATATGCGCTTCGCCGACGATCGGGTTGAGCCTGACCGGGGCCAAGAACCGTTCGGCGTTCTTGGCGTAGTAGGCGAGAATCCGCGAACTGAATTCCACTTCGCCTTTTGCTTCGCTGATGCGCTTGCCCATTTCCAAGGTCATGGTATGGGCGAAGGCGTCGGCCTGTTCGTGCAGCAGTTTGGCCGCCTTGGCGATGATCACAGCCCGCTCGGCATAGGTCGTGTGCCGCCACGTCTCAAAGCACGTCTGAGCCGCTGTGAGCTTGGCCTCATACTGTACAGCGCTGATGTCGTCGAAGCCCTTGATGAGCTTGCCGTTAAATGGACTAAGGCTCTGGTAGGTCATTGTGATTCCTTTTCCGTATCGCTGCGCCGGGTTGGAAAGACCGTGAGCCGTCGGAAACCACCGCAGCTACATTTAGCCCATCACAGATGAGCGTTCGGAACGTCTCTGACTGACCAAGTGGCGCGGTACGCAAAGGAGCCTAGGCTTTCGCCAGATCGCCGGTAGCATCGGAAACTACTCAAAAGCGGTCCTAACCCCGCCAACGATAGAGGGCGAACGAGGCGATCCAACACAGCACGAAAAGGCCGACGA
>Ga0116229_10007504_pt1 | contig 17211 bp, 13 predicted proteins | sample S1TSphgellanicum_3_FD_87313 | JGI IMG/M metagenome (GOLD analysis project Ga0116229, IMG submission 87313) | Host-associated microbial communities from peat moss isolated from Minnesota, USA - S1T2_Fc - Sphagnum magellanicum MG | ecosystem: Host-associated > Plants > Peat moss > Unclassified... | reverse complement strand
GTGGGTGAGATAGACTATAGCACGAAGTTGGAAAGCAAGAACAATACTTGAACGGAAGTCTGATAAATGATTCAGCTAGCGGAAAGATGCATTTCTACTGGCGACAGAATTCCCTTCAGAAGCAGAAGGACTACAAACACCTCAGTGGCCAACGTCCTTCGAACACTTTCCTGCGTTATCAGGGCCTGATAGAAGGCAGGCAACCCGAGGCCCGGAAGATGACCATAACGCTAGACGTTGGGAGTGCCCATCACGACCCGTCAACACATACAATAGTAAGTGTTGACAGGCCGTTATAGGCATTCCCACCGCCTTACGCCAAAACAACGGACCGAACACCTGTCCTCAAATGATATATCTTGCAAATCCGCATGCCTATTCAAGTCCATCGACTCACAAACTAGATCACAAACGTCCACAGACGATCAGCAAAAACACTCATGGAGATTCCCAAACTCTCAACGCCACTTCTACCCAATACCAACTTCGAGACACTAGCAGATGTACTGAGTTCAAGTTGCACAATGTGTTGTAATCACAGCAGCCTAACATGAAATACAAGCACAGTATGCAGAAGACGAAAAGGAAGGCAGAACATGAGAGCGCAGCAGACATACAATGACATGCAACACCGAATGATGAGGATATTGAGCTAGAAGTAGCGTATAAATAGCAATTGGTGGCGCTTCTCTAGTGCGTCCAGAAAAGGGAAATAGGGACTAGGCAAGGCGGGCGGGATAGATACAGGAGCTGTGGCCTTGGAAGTACTTACTTTTATTACGTAACAAAAACATTACCTACGCTGCTGCTGGATCACAGCCCGTTATTTATGGACAGTGCCAGGCACAGAAAGTACTACAACTACTAATTAAGTAAACTAAATTTATTCTTGAGTCCCATGGACTCTGTTGAACTAAGTTAACTCCTAAGGAAGTGGGTAAGTACCCAGGCAGGACCTCATCAGCAATTTTTTTTTACTGGCGAAATTCAAAATTCAGAAGTCAAGTGGAGTTTTTTTCAATCTCCGGAAGTGAAAAAAAAATTAGAATAAAAATCTCCAGATTTATGTGATTTGGTTTTCAGTGTAGCCAAATATAGAAGGATGATTAAAGAATTTTCATTTCATATTTGGCTAAATCTTCCTAGGGATGATTGCCACTTTTTGTACAGCTTCCTATGGAAGATAGCCGCTTTGCCTACAAACAAAAATTCCTAAAAAAACACTCTGAACCTCACAGGGGGAGCTGGGAGTTTTATGCAACGGAAGGAAAATCCATGCAACCATAAAGCTTATTATTGCAACTGGGTTTCCCTAATTTGCACTTACTGAACAGGGACAGAGTGCAGCAGCACGCACTAGTGCACCATGAAGATGGATGGTAGTTAGTGCTCAGGCTGCAAGGGTCTTCTTCTGGGTTCCAGTTCCCTAAGCTAACCATGGTGGTTAGCTCAGTTGGTCTTTTTACTACCTACCTACTAAGAACCTGCCACTTGCTGCTAGCAGGTTCTTAGTAGGAAGGTAGTAAAAGCAGCCTTTACCTAGATTAGGTGTGCCATTTATAACATGATGTTATAAAATTGCCCAAGAATTATCATTTGCACTTGAGACATGAGAGTTGGTAAGTGATGATTGAGGGCTTTGCCATTAGAACCTTGTGCTTAGGGTGTTTCCAATTTGATTCTTCCCAAATCCCAATATGTCCCCCCGAGTTGATTTTTTTTTTTTGGGGGTGTAGATTTCATCTGTTGGTATATTTTGTGGCTTGAAGGAATCCCTTCTCATGACTTGGAATCTTGTTCGGTTGAAATACCCTCTCAACCTATCATCACTTAAGAGATCACTTCCCTTTTCTTCAGTCTCTGTGGTTCCCAAGGTTGTCCCTAGTGATGTCTTGAAAGCCCCAATATTTTGCCATATTTTATCTCACCACTTTAAGGTTTGCAAGCAACCAATAACAAGCAGCTAGGAGTCCAATGCTTACTATGGAATGACAGATGGCCCTATTGGTCCTTGGAGCAAGTACTTGGTAGATCCATTGATGAGCAACTGCAGCTTCAATGTAAAATAATCATGGTTCCAACAACTGGTATTGTGAAGCCCAGTTATGGCTGCTGAGTATTGTGAAGAGGCAACCCCATTGTGAAAGGATTATGCAACTCACACCCACCAGTGCATCATCCACCAGAACCCCGTTATGGGTTTGGGATGAATCACAACTGAGTTCCATCTTGGGAATCTATCCTGTAGACCAACCTACTTCTCACACCGAGGTAACAACCTATGGAGATGAGTATGTATCATAAGTAAATAGGTAGGTAATGTTACTATATATGTTGGTAAGTAGGTAAGGCAATTGGTGCATAATAGGCTATATGTAGATACATATGAATCCTTACTACAGAGCTAACCACAATGGTTAACTGTGGGACACCAAAAAATATTTCCTATTCACATACCATCCATCTTGCACATCAGTTCTCCTGAGTTTCAAGAACACCTTCAGGCTCATACCCTCAGGGGAACCCACTCTTACACAACCCCCCCCCCCCACATACAACTTTAAACCCACCTAAATCTCCTTTCGCCTACATATGTAATTACCTTCATAAGTAGGTAAGTAACACAGATAAGTTGATGGTTAATCTAAGTAGTTACAATGTAGGGAAGTCTGTAGGTAAGGCACTATGACTACTACTAACTAGGTATATGGATGTGGATGGTTAGCACATTTTTGATCACCGTGGTTAGCTTATATTGGGGGGCAGGAACACAATTGGAAAGTGTTTCCTATCCACACATCATCCATCCTGAATTGTGCACTAATGGTTGCTGGTTCACTCTGGCCATTGTGAAAATGCAAATCACTGACTGGTTTACCCATTGTATCCTTTCTAATTGCCAGCAAGTATGACAATAGGAAAGACCTGTGCAGGTGAACTGTTAGGTGATTTGCCTTGAATTTCTAAATTCCAATGTGTAGACAATATATCCTGGGAGTAAATCATCTTGATTAGCTTCCATCTTGAATTTCTGAGTGTTTTTCTCTTTTGTTTTTTTGTTTTGGGGAGTCCCAAGTACCTTTTATTGTGGACTCATTGCATGTCTTCACATGGGAGTCATCCGATTTTTAGTTGTCTTGTGCCCAAAACCATCATCGATTGAACGCCCAACAACAACCTCGCCGCCCCCTCCACCCCCCCATGGGTGCCACTCATTAGAAGTCATGAAATGTACCTAAAGCACCACCAACTAAAACAGAACTTCCCAAGCTGGATTTTATTTTATTTGCTTCTCCTTTCAATGTGTGTGACTAGGTACAACGGTTACCTTATCGATGCCTGTGTCCTCAATATTTCAGCTTAGGTGATTCCATTTGAACGTCCATTCTTTATTTGCATGGAAAGACATTTTGAAGCAAATTACATCATATAACATATAGAGTGTACTGGCTTTTTCTTGAATTTGTGAGGTAGGTGGTATGGTGATCATCCACAAGAGGACTTAGTTTTTCTGAAAAATTCATAAACCTCTTTTTTTTTTTCCAATCCAATACCTTTTTCATCTAGATTTTGCAAATTCTACATGAAATCAATACTTTTCCAGTACATTCGATCTAGCACTAATCAATCTAACCCTAGTATAGGAATTGTTAAAAGAGGGGGAATGAGAAAAACCAAGTAAAAAAAATACAGACTTAATCAAATTTGGCTATAAGTCAGTCAGGAAAGTAGGGAATTTTAGGAATCCTGTTGTATTTTGGTGACATACCAGAAATTATTGTCTAAATTTGGCAACTTCAGAGTGGCTTTTTCATTTTTTTTGAAATGCCTCGTATTGTTTTCCCTCAAAATTGTGTTTTAAGGTACATATTGTTAAATACCCTAGGAGCATGGGTACCTGTTCGTACAAACAAGATCTTGGATCTCCAAAGCAGTTTTGTTTGTCTTTTAATTTTTTGCTTGTCAAATCAAAGTTATGGTAACCAAACACAATTTGAGACTTATTGGATACCCAGTGACTACTGATAAAAACCTAATTACTTTTCAAATTGAGATTCTAACTTAATGTGAAAATAACTGCACCATTTATAGCTCTCCTTGTACAAAATTATTAGCAAATCCTCTTGTGCTTGGGAAATCATCTCCAAGATCCTAAGTTGAACTTAAAAGACAAGACCTGTGTGAGTAGCAACAAAACCAAAACCTTGGCCACAGTGAACCAGCACCCACCAGTGCACCATCCACTGGATGCCCATTGTTACTCAGTTGTAGATGAACCTAAACTGAGTTCATATTTGGTTTCGCCTTGGTAACCAGTTCTGTAGGAAATAGGTCTCATACATAGGTAAGTAGGTAGGAAATTAGGTCACTATTTGGTAAGTAGATGGTTTATACATATGTAAGGGCTGTTTTTCCTAGTACCTACCTACTAACAACCCACAAGCAGGTTGTCAGTAGGTAGGTAGGGAAAAAAAAAAGCAACTGAGCTAACCACCATGGTTAGCAACTAAGGAACTGGAACAGAACAGGAAGCTGCTTTAGATCATTTATAACCCATCCTTCATGGTAAACTGGTGGGTGCAGGTTCAATGTGACCCAAAACTTCTACATTTTTACATTGTGGAAAAAGCTATACCAATGTTAGGTAGGTACCTGCTTTGGTGTTTAAGAATCTTTAATTTTGATTCTGATTAGTGCAAAACAAATTGGAATGGTCTGATTTTTGGAACCAGAATTTTGTTTTGAGAACAGGACCTAGAACCAGAACGGGAATCGAGGTTCCAGTTCTGATTCTTATTAGCTTTTAGGTTAACTGGTTTGGTTCTGTTTCCAGGGTGCACACCTAAAAGTTAATCAGAATTAGACCCGAACTGGGTCTGAGTTTCAAACCAGAACTTTCTATATATTTAAGGAACTGGACTTGGATTTGGGGTTCCATTTATGTGCGGAACCCAAATCAAGATAGTTCCAATTTATTTTTTAGAACCAGAACTGAAGGTGCTTCATAAAAGTAAAGAACCACCCAAACACAGGTCTGTAATCTGTACCTCCCAATTCAGGCAGTTTAAATGGCTGATTTCTGCCCACTTACATGCCTATGATACTTGAGGCGTTCTCAGGTGTGCATGCTGCCTCCTAGTTTGTCACCTTACTAAGGTGACACTGATAGCACATTCTCTAGGACAGAAACAGTCAGGAAGAACAGAGGCAGAGAGTGCTTGAGGCAGAGTGCTTTCTGAATGACATTTTGTAAATGTTCTACTATTTGCCACCCAACTGACTAGCAATACTTTCTATTGGAAGCAACAGTGTACGTGAGTTGTGCCAAAGAGGTGAAACCTATTGACACAAACTCACAACTGTTGACCATGTTCTGACATGCAACAGAACAACCTCGAACATAAAACTGACATTGACTACAGTTATGAGACATTTGCTGCTGTTTACTGGTTTTGGAAGGAGGGACAAACTTCAGCTTTATGGGTTGTGGAGCCTTCTGCCTCTTATTACTTGTGTCCTTGCATGTGTCTTATGTCAAGCAAGTTGCAACTTTGGGTTTGACATCAAAGACCTTTAAAAAAAATTTAAAAACACAAAAATCCAAAAAAGATCGATGGCCAGAACCATCAAAGAGGAGACAAAAAGGAAGCTTAAAACACGCACAACCCACAGGACCCAAGAAAAAGGTAAAAGCTAGTCCTTCTTGTGGTAGGAGGCAATCTCACCCACAGCCCTTCTAATGTCATCTGCATGCAAATTGTGAGATTTAATATTAATGAGAGGTCTAAAACAAGCATCACTTGTCAACGTAATCTTTCTCTCTATAATAAAGGTTAAATCATGCTAAAAAATAATATTAACAAATCACTTGAAAAGTTGAATGCAAAAAAAAAGGATAAATGACCTTTCGATCATCTATCATGAAAAAAATAAGCACACTCCTTAATGAAATGATCCATATTTCACCCAGGTATGCCATGCACTTTTATGGCCATTAAAATAAAGTGATGTTTTTCATGACGCCCTTTATACTTGTAGATTTTAATAGTGACACTAAATTTCATAGTTATACTTGCTAATCAATTAGTGACATTTGAAACTATTGTTTTTTGTGTCAAGTCAATAATCATCACATTAGCAATGAAAACCTAATCCTCTTAGGTCATGTAAAGATGAGCTCATAATGAAACTTTTGACATAAAAATGTACCACTACTCTCTCCATACAGCATGTTGTTAAAAAACTTTTATGTCCTAAGAGAGAAGACAATTCCTATTTAATTTCATTGTGACTAACATAACACACTTGGTAACATCTTTGATGAACGGTTGTTGTGCCATTTTTTTGTTCAGGTTCAAAAGCATAGTAGGCTAGATAATGTTGGTAATCAGAAAACCTTCCACATTTTGTAGGAGTGTAAATAGAGGTACCTTGTATGCCCCAATCAGGCTCCAGCAGGGAATGGGCATTTTCAAAAGTGAAATGCGTGCAAATGCAAGCTCTTCACATTTGACAATGCTTGTGTTTTTTTTCTTTCTGTGATACCCAGTGGGTATCACAATTTTTAAAAAAGAAAACAATTAAAGGTGAGTTGAGTTTTATGTCGGCTAGCACCCCAGCAATAAACCATTACCCTATAGCTTAGCCTACCATGTGTCATTCGGATGACAATTCATAATTTTCCAGACAGGAAGATTATATTCCATGATGTTTCAAACGATAAATTATGTTGTATAATCTTCCAAACTAGAGGATGACATATTACAAAAAATGTTCTCATATTTTGTTTTCACATTCTTCACATGTTCTCATGTTCCAACAACATTCTCATGATGTTCATATGACATGCCCACGTTGTTCCCTTATCATTCCCATTTAGTCCCAAGTGATTCCCATAGTCATTTCATGGTGCCTCATAATCATTCTCTAAGGTGTTAGCTTAATGGAATAGGCTCACGACTCCACATTACGGAATACCCTCCTGACTGCCCATCATGCTGGATGCATCACCCGTTTCTCCCTACCATGAAAACCTGCCCCAGTTCTTGTATTCTGATAACCATTGTGAGGAGGAAGAACTCAGCAACGATCTTCCAAGATCTTACAAAATGAGAGAACTCTTCCACCGTGGAAGGCAACATCCTATGAAAATTAGGGCAGGTTTTTACACTGCAGAAGGGTACGGCAGTTGGCTTTTCCTTGTTTTTTGGTGCACCCATCAGTCCGGTTACCATTCTTGTGCATTCGCACCTCGAAACAAGGAAGGACCTCAGGCTGTAGCCTTCTCCTATGTAACACATAATGGGCAGCTGCTTAGTGGTTCATTGTTCATTCCACAGTACAATGTGAATCATCATGTCCAGCTGCAGTAGTTGCCCGCCACGATGATTGATAGTTGAACTTAATACTACAACAATGAATTAAATTAAAGCTATCAAAGCCTTGTACGGGCCTCGTGTTTTTGCTGCACAAATTCGTAATGGACATGTAACCGTCACTCACATTCTTCAATGATCACCAAATTCTAAAACCTAATCTTTACTCCTTTTCTGTACCTTTTGATATGGGCAATAAAAGCTTCTGTCATTTACTGCAGCACAACAAATTAATAAGCACCAATAAAACTAACTGGGTGTGTGTAAGTAAAAACACACCCCAACACCCACCATCCCACACTTCTCTATAACCCCTTATTACTTCACTTACACTTTGGTTCCGGAGTTGTCATAAGAAGAGTCAATACACAGAAAAATTCTGACTACATTCTTGCATGTGAGAAGCCAAGCTCCCCCCTCCCCCAAGCAATGAGACATTGAACCTCAACTGACAAAAGTACAATTGTGAAGTGAGAGTTAGGACACCCCTAATTAACACTCTTAATGGAAGGAATGCTCTTAATTAATTAGCACACAAAATTGGGTGATATGAGAGTAGGGTTAACTCTAAAGGAACTGGGAAGGACACAAATGGGTGATATGAGAGTAGGGTTAACTCTTAAGGAACTGGGAAGGACACAAATGGGTGATATGAGAGTATGGTTAACTCTTAAGGAACTAGGAAGGACACAAATGGGGATTTCTTCTGTTACTTATTTTGGCCATACTGCACCAGCACCCAACAGCACACCATTTAAGATGGATGGTATATGGATGGACAGGAAAACATTTTCTCATTCTATTCCTGTCCCATAGCTAGCCATGTTGGTTAGCAATGTACTAACCACCCACATGTATTTATCAGTGTCGGCCGGGTATCACAAATACCTTGGGCATCTCGGTCTGACCTCCTCAGGGTATCATCCTGAGTGGTAACCTGACTGAAAACCAAACTACCAGTTCTCACTTCTGTTGAGAACCAGATATGAGAACCAGTTTTTAATAATAATAATAATAATAATAATCTGAAAATCGGGTAATGTTTGACCCCTTACCCGGGTCAGGGTCTTCGGGTTTAGCTGCCATGAAATATTAGGGTTAGGTTGGAAGCACAACATTCTAACAATTATGTTTTCTTTGTTCATCTTCTTGCACTTTTTGCACTTTGAGTTTTGCATTTTTGCACATCGATTTACATGTTTTCATTTGCATTTATGTTGTGGATTTTTACATTTAGTTAGAGTTTTGTTTTTCTTTGTGTTTCGTTGTCTTTGTTTTGTTTTCGTGCCTTGCCATGTGCTCTACCTTCACACCTTGTTGTTGTGTCGTTGCGCCTTGCTACTTTGCCTTGTTACTTGTTGTCACACCTTGTTGCTTGTTGTCACATCTTGTTGTTCACCACGCCTTGTTATTCATCGTTGTGCCTTGTCATTCACCTTTTCACCTTGATGCTCGTTGTCACACCTAACTACTTGTTTTTGCGCCTTGTTATTCGCCCTTTTTTTTTTTCAAGTACCTCTCCCCCATTGTTGCTCGCCTTTGCTCCTTGTTGTTATGCCTTTTTATGTCAGTTAGTATTCCTTCCCCACTCTCTTGTGCAAGTGGGCGAGCTTGGAACAATAGCAACAAGCTTCATTCAACAAGCTAAGGTAAATTTGTTTTCCAAATTTTTTGAATTTTTTTTTCCTTTGTATTTTGTTGTATTTGTTTTGTTTGTTTCATTTTTGTTTGCCATTTTGTTTTGAATTGATTTTTTTATAGTTTAATTTATGTAGTTTTAATATGTTAAAATTTTTTTTTTGCTTGTTTATGCACAAGATTAAAACTTAGACCTTTGATAGATAATTACCCTTAGACCTAAACCTTTTTTCCATCATGAGATGAAAGAAAAAAATGGGTGATTTTTTGATAATTTTTCTACACCTTAAACACCATTGTTTATAAATATATATTTTAAAACCTTTAAACCCATTTGCTTATAAAAAGTGTTTTTTTTTTCCCCTTTGATTGGGATTTTGTTAAAACTTGTAAGTAAAGTGTGTCTATTGAAAAACAATTGTATTTTGCATTATCTTTGAACATAATCTTGTGAAAACTACTAATTAAACAATTTTCTACAAATGAAAATATGATAAGTGGTAACATTGAAACAATTGAAATTTGTATGAGTGATGTAGTTTTGGGAGACATATTTGAGGAAAACCCCAAGTGTCCAAACATAAGCAAATATTAATCTAGAAAAACGGTGAAAATATAATGAAAGGAAAATTGAAAAAATTTCATGTTAAAAAAAAAAACTACAAGCCACAAGGAATAACCTCTTTATGTTGGAGATTTTATTGTGTGAATGATAATGAAGTTGATTTGGAAAACACACAAATAATGTGTTGCATACTTTGTTATCAAAATCTAATAATTGGAATAAATCCAAGAATTCAAGCGAGAAAGGATTGATTTTTTATTACAAAACCAATGAAATAATTTCTCTTAAAAAACATGTGGATGCATATCATTTTTTTATTGCACAAAGGTTTTTGAAGAAAGAGTAAATCCATTTTGAGGGTCAATTTCAAAATTCTTTTTGTTAAGGATTCTTTTAGAAAAGAAGATGTGCCATAAAAAATAAATTAGAGGACCTTGGTTTGTTAGTTATCAAAAGCAATTTACCTATCCAATTTGTGGAGAGTATTTGGCTCAAACATTCAGTTTTGTGTCTTGTCCAAAATTAAATTTCCCTTCCAAAAGGTAGTTTTCACAAAACATACTACCAAGGTTAGTCGAGAAGACAAATCAATTATATGTTGTTCCTACCTTGGCAAAATGTTATTCTACAATAATTAGCTTTGACCTTTAGATGTCTAAAGGAGCTTACAATGTGTTTGCATTGGTGATTAATTTTTTGAACAATGATTAGTAGCCAAAATTTGACTATTAATTTATTTGAGGCGATAAAAATATTAAGGCAAGCCTTGGCCAAAAGTTTGAAAAAAATGTTGGACAAATATGGTTTAAGAAAAAAAATTATTGGTTATGTCAAAGATGAAGGATCTAATTTCAATTCCATGACTATTGTGTTGAAGTCTATTGTAAGTTGTGAATCTTTCGAATTAGAAAAGACCTTTCAAAGCACTTGTTTTGGACATGCTTTTTCAAAAGCATGTTATTGTAACATTGCAAAGGAAAAAGTCTATGAAAATCTAAAATATGTTTCCATCAAGTTTGCCTTCATAGATTTGTAGAAGTACATCACTTGGCCTAAGAAGTTTAGAAAAGTAGAAGGGAATGGAATAAGGCTTGAATTGGAATTAAAATTCAAACCAAAAAATTAAACACTCCAATCAAAATAAGTTAGTTTATTCATTATTGTTTCAACTTTTTACAGTTTTTATTGTTTAAAATTTGATAAGATAATTAATCAAGTTATTATTGATTGTTTTACAAGTTTGATTATAAAATCATGATGTTTCAAAAGGCTTTACAATTTCAATTTACCATTGTGTTTTATTAAAACAAACAGATTGTTGTGAGAGTCACTAGTCAAGTGCTTCCACCTCTAACATGGCAAATTACTTAGATTATTATTGACTATATTTCCCTAGTTGTTTTTACTTATGTTTTTAACCAATTGCATGGACATTGGCTCCTTAGTGATGTTTTACACTTTGTCATTTCCATGAATATGAAACTTAAGGAAGAAAATCGAGTTTTTCTTTCAATTGAAAGCCTCATGGATGATGATTCAGTTGTTAGTGATGAGTTATTTTTGTTGTTTTCTAACATTAATCAATGTGCTCGATTTTTTCCTCTCATTCTTAAAGGTTTATGATAAGAGAAAAACCCATAATATGATTTTTTTAATGCTAAACCTTAGGTATAAGAACCTTTGTATAGTTTCCTCATTTGTTGGAAAGGAACAAGGTGTTGTTCTTGTTGAGGAATATGATAATAAATCCTTATATCCTATGTTGGTCAAATGTCATGAACATTTGCATCCTTTGGTGAGGTCAAATTTTTTTTTTGTTGACCAAGATATTTTTTATCATGATTACAATTTGGATATATTTGAACTGATTACAAGCATAAATGAACCAGTAAAAGAACATGTTAAGAAGGAACTACTAATTTTAAAGAGATATCAATTGGATGTTAAAGACATCAAATGTCTTCTTCATTGTTGGCAGAAACATGAAGTAATGTTTCTTATAGTTGGATTTTTAGTTCGACATATTTTTAAGATTGTTGAATCCTAAATAAAAAGAAAATATATATGTTATTTGGTTGGAATTTCTATTAACCTTAGGAGATGTCATTTGCAAACAAAAAAATTTTAAAAGTTGATTTTTGTCAACAAAAATCGGCCTAATGATTCTCAAATAGGATGTAAATTCCATTTAATTTTGTAGAATTCTTTGAAAGGGATATAGACTTTAAAAAGGAGTTTGAAAAGTTTGAAGGGGAATTTGAAAACGATGAAGTAGTTGAAATGTAAAAGTTCAATAAATAAATTGTTGGTTATTTTAGAAATTATTTTTGTAACATTGAGTATAAAATTTTATTTTATAAACCTATTAACCATATTCAAAAAACACTCATACCTTAAAATATGTGAAATTCAAAAACTTAACAAATTTAAAAGAACTTTCCAAAATTGATCCAAAATTTTAAAACTTCAAAAGTCTTTTACCACATATAAATGGGGTATAATGTACATGATTTTTTTTAAAAATTATAATTTATTATATAAGAAAACATTAAAAAAAATTAAAATCAATTATTGGTTATGATTTGAAATTGTTATCATTTTTAAAGATGAAACACGGAATTTACAAAGAATTGACACATTTTCAAAACTTCATATTTATTCAAAAGTAAAAAAATACAAAAAAATAGAATATCATCCACCTAAACAATTATATGCATTTTTCATAACAATTTGCAAAAACAATAATTCAAAAATCCATTTGTATGAAAAATTTGTTTTTGGACAAAAGGACATGTAGTTCATTTTTAAAGTAACACCATTGGTTAACATTTTATTTCATTTGTGCCTGACATGCCACATGGCAATGAGGTTGACGAATAGTCATAACACCTCATGGTTTGTGACACTAATGTCACATCATGATTCATGTCATTGAGTTGATGATTTAATCTCATCTATTAGTTAGTTGAAAATATTGTTGTTCTTTGCGATTAATAATGATTTAATCTTTCATGTGATGATGACATGGCATGTCGTTTAGCAACAAGGTGTCACAAATTTTCATGGCAATCCATGATTTTTTGTGACACAATAAATTTTTGTGTGTTTTGAATTTATGGCAACAATATTTGTCATGGCATGCCATATTCTTTTGTGTGCCATGAAGTTTTTGAAGTCATGAATTCACATGCATGTGTATGTGTACTAAACAATATATTGTTAATCATAATTATGATTACAATATTAATAGTCATTTTGAAAAAGGTGACACATAATTCCTTGACTTTTTAACTACTTGGCACACTTAGGTTAACATATCTATTAAGTTAACCTATGTATGTAGGCTACTTAATAAAAACCTACTTCATAATATAAGTTACCTTATAAGTTACTTAATTATACATAATAAATTTATTACATCTAGTATGTTTAAATATATTTAAAATAGGATACCTTACTAATAAGTTTACTTAGGTAGGTTTGCCTAGGTTCTTAACTTTAGGTTTTTTACCCAATCAACCTAAGTAATGTCATTACAAGATATTTTATGAAGTTTGTAACCACTTCAAGTTTGTGCAATTAGATGCAACTATGATGCAACTAGATACGACATAATTATCTTAGGTTTTTTTTTAGCTTAAAAATGCATACATTAATCTAAAATAAATTGAATAATAATATAGGTTAACAAAGTAGTTCATTTGAAAACCTATAGAGGTCTAAGCTAAGTTAGTAGGTAATAAATAAGTTGACTTAGGTCAACTTAAGGTGGCCAAGGTTAATTCAAAGTTAAAACTTTTGTACTTTATAAATTTTTATTTAATATAATTAGTATAAAAAAAAGTGGTAGTGCCATGGATGAAGACTTGAACCCCAAATTGAAGGTGAAGGGTCCAAATTTTCACTATTGTAACCTATGATACTTAGCCACTTGGCTTAGGTTAGGTAACATAATCTAGGTGTGATGGATGCGAACATTAAACACCATATTCCAATGGATGAAATTCATCCTTAATGTTCATCCATAACTCCTAATTAAATCTTAATTAAATTTCAATTAATTTTTAGTTACATCATAGTTAACCTTTAATTAAATCCGAATTAAGTCTTAGTTAATTATTAATAAGTTTCAATTAACTTCTAGTTCAATCTGAGTTAATTCTTAGTTAATTTTTAGTCAAGTCCTAGTTAAATTAAGTCTTAATTAAGTTTTAGTTAACTTTTAGTTAAGTCCTAATTAAATTAAGTTCAATTAAGTCTTAATTAACTCTTAGTTGGCTTTTAATTAAGTTCGAATTAACTTTTAGTTAAATTTCAATTAATTCATAGTCAACTTTTAATTAAGAAGGTTTTTAAGAAGCTTTCCTACTTGATGCACACATAAATAGGTATAAATAGGAGTAGGGCTCTTCATTTCCTTTAGTTTGTTTGACATCAGTCTTATGCACAATCTTGCACCATAACCTTGTCATGTTCATGTTTGCATATGTTAGCATAATAAAGTTTCGTTTTCACATTTATCTTACACATCTCATGTTCTTATTTTTAGTTCTTGTGTTTTTGTTTTTGAATCATGTAATCTTGTCTTGTTCCTTGTTTGAAAATTAAACTTAGACCCTTCCTTTAGCCTTTGTTCTTGCATTTTTTCGTGTCCTTAACACCAACATGCATTTATCATCCATTTTTATGTTTTGTGACTCACCAAAATAATGAGCACAAGACTTAGAAGTTAACACACCACCTTTAGAGGCATGACTATAGGCTATGTCATTTTCCTAGTTGATGTCTTGACTATAATTCAATTGTAGACCCATTAGTTGAAATTTACTTTCAATTGTCTACCCAAAAAAAAAAACAATTCAACAAAAATTGTTCATTAATGAATGTTTTCATGACCCATATGCAAGTATTACATATGATTCCAAAAACCCTATGTGTATTAAGTGGCCATATGTGAGTATTGTAGATTTTTCCTTGCATCATGGGGATTTTACAAAACATTATGTAAATAATGCTTAAAAATTTTGAACTTTAGCAATGTAGATGTGAAATCATAATGCAACAATAGAATAAGGAAGTTGGGTTTGGGATTGGTTCTTTTCTTATAATTTTATCATAATTTACAAGAAGAAACAACACATACATGAAATTAAGAAATTCAACCCAAATGTTCACATTTTATTTCAAAGAACTTTTCATAAAAGTGAAAAACACTGCAAGACAAATGATCTTTCACAAAGAGGTTTACTAAATGTACAAGTTAAAATGAAAATTATATTATCATTTTTTTTTTTGTACACCCAAACCATTATTTGCTTCAGTTGAATTGGACTCATTGATTTAGTGTGAAAGCACATTCAAATTCACAATGAAAGTAAACAATGTTAACTAAAGTATATCATTGGAGCCAACATTTATTTGTGGGCTAACTCAAGTTGCATTTGATGAAACAATATGTTGAACTTTAATCACAATTCCTTTTAAGCTTCCTTCCCCAACTTGGTGTAAATGGCACATTTTCCCACAAGCCATGTTACCACAAATCTTACACACTCACGAAAAACCAAAGCAACCTAAAATCTTATAACTATTTTAATAAAAAACCTTTAAAGAATCTAACTTCTTTTTCTTCCTACAATTGAAAATTGAAAAAACTTGAAAAAAAATTTAAATAAAGGGGAAAAAAGAAATATAAAAAAAAGAAAAAAAATCCTTCTTTTAAAATTCAAAAAACAGAATAAAACTTGAAAGTAAAAAAAAAAAATCTTCTTTTGAGTTTTTTCTCCTTTTATTTATTTATTTCTTTCTCCTTCTTCCTTGTTTTCCTTTTTTTTTACTTTTTGTTTTGTTTCATAAACAAAAAGAAACCAAAAAACAAGGAAATGGGCAAAACATACTTGGCATGACTTGCAATTGAATGTTGTAATTAATTGATGGTGTGACAAGTAATGGTGATAGGCATGACGATGTGGCTATAACTGGGCAAGCGCAACAATGGTGGATGATCAATGGCTTGCAACCAAGTTCCATGTAGCACTCTTGTGTTTTTTACAAAAAGGAAGAAATTTTTAAAAAAAAACCAAGCAACAAGCAACGTTGCACAAGTGTTTAAAAAAAAAGAAAATGCAAAAAGAAATCCAATCTTCTTCTTCTTCCTCTTTTTTTTTTTTTCCCTTCTTCTCTTTTGTTATTTTCCTTCCTTTTTCTCTGACTTTTTTTTTTCCCTCCTTTGTTTTTTTGTCCTTCTTCATCTCCTTCTCTGATTTTCTTCTTCCTCCTCTCATGTTTTTTTTTCTTCTTCCTTTCGCAAGCACACAAAAAAATGGGATAAAAAATCAAATCCTAGGAAAAAGAAAAGGGAGTACCTTTCTAGATGATGATAGGAAGTAGAGATGACAACAATTGAAGATGGTAGCCTGCACAACAACCCAAAAAAAAACTTGAGCTTGTTGCTGCCCATGAACAAATGGTAAAAAACCAACAAGCAAGCAAAGAATTAAAGCAAAACAAAAACAAGGAAGAAGAGAAAAATAGAAGAAAGAAGAAAAAAGGAGGAAAAAGAAAGGGAAAAAACAGGAAAAAAATTCAAAGGAGGGGAGTGTTTTTTCTTTTTTTCTTTCTAAATCAACCCAGAACCAATCTTCAGTTGGTTTAGGGTTTAGGGTTTTTCGCAACTGTTGCATTGGTGGGTGCTGGTTCAGTCTGGCTGGCTACTAGGTAGGTTTATGTATTGGACAGGAATACAATAAAAAAGTGTTTGCAGTTCACATATCATCCATTGTGCATGGTGGGTGTTGGTTGGAAGCAATCTGCTAGTGCAACAGAAGGTAAATAATACATTTGGCACATGATTGCAAGAAGTTCATACCATCATGAGGTAAAGGTCCAGTACCTGACAAGGAAGTTGAAGAAGAAGAGATTGGTTTTTTAATATGTTGTGATCTCCTTTCCATCAGTTAAATAACTTAGTGACATGGGGATGAACGTTTTTCAAAGGCTTGAAATCATACCAGCTTTAGCTCAAAGTGTACATAACTTCTGATTGTACCTGGGGACCAATCATAACCTGTTGCATGGACTAGGTTTCCAAGCAATCAATTCCAATGCTGTGATAGAGGACAATCTGTCCTCCATGATCTACCTTTCGTCTAATGGACTCTCTGGTCCCAAACGGACGTAAAATTGTAAACAGTAAACAGATAGCATAGAAAAGATAGCAAGAAAATTGATGTGAGCTCCCTGAAACCAACCCTGTGAAACATTATGAAGGAGCAGTTTAGTTTAGTTTTAGTTTATTGGGCCCTACCCCCATAGGGGCAAGGACTATCGCATTGGATCCAACTTTTGGAAGTTTTACCTTCTCAAAACCAGTTTCATATTAGGTGAACCAGTTTCTTTGGTGAAAGTGTCTAGACTGTTTAGATTGGAACTGATTGATTTGTTTTCGTGTTCAGAGTGTGGATACTGCAGATGCCTGGTTTTCAGTGTTTACACAATCCACGCCCTGTATTTGACATGAGCTCAGTCAGAGCAATAGTGAAGCATAGTGGTGGTGTTGCAGTATTTGTAAATGACTCTTGGTCAGATTGTGTATCCTTATGGAAACAGAGCACAGATGGCACCAGATTGTGG
>Ga0116229_10007503_pt1 | contig 17214 bp, 20 predicted proteins | sample S1TSphgellanicum_3_FD_87313 | JGI IMG/M metagenome (GOLD analysis project Ga0116229, IMG submission 87313) | Host-associated microbial communities from peat moss isolated from Minnesota, USA - S1T2_Fc - Sphagnum magellanicum MG | ecosystem: Host-associated > Plants > Peat moss > Unclassified... | reverse complement strand
TTTCAAATGGCAAAAGATATACATGCAAGAAGGGAATGTTGTTTCAATTGACGATCAAATATTTGGTGAAGAAGGTGTGTTCAATTAGAAAGTGAAAACCAAGTGGAATGCCTTATGATAGGTATAATTCACAAATGAAATAACAATCTTTTAAAATGCAAGTTCAAATTTAGCTGTCACCTTCTTGCAAGCCTTTATTTTGAAAATGTCCCACTTGAACTTTTTACCTTAGATTTTTTTAAATTGATTTTGTAACTTAAAAATGAAATGATAGAAGATATGTATTTAATTACAAAAATTTTATTTCAAAAAATATTTTTTATTATATTTTGTGACAGGCGAACTCATCCTTGGGCGGTACCATTAGGAACCATCGCAAGGAATGGTTAAAGAACCAAAAATAGTCAAATCATTTTTCTAGGTCTTTTTTTAAAAATGTTTTCACATCTATAAATTATTATTTTTTCATGTTTATCCATTGCATGCTTTAATAAATGGCTTGAAGTTTATTTGGGAAAAATAAAAAATGAAATTTTTTCTATGATATTCCTAGTTAAAATGGCCCCTTAAAAAATTGACAGCTTCAACTTTGAAATTTTATAACTAAATTATATTCAATCAATTAATCTCCAAATAAAAACTCAAAAATAGGATGATTTCCAAGTTACCTTAGGAAGAAAATTCACAAGAAAATTTTCAAATCATGTTTCAAATTTGTGTTTCTAACCAAAAAGTTCACGGAAAAAAAACAGCATTATGTTTTTGAAACTTTTTTTAAATGCAATGATTAGGAACATCAAAATACACACTATTATTGATATTATTGAAATTTCAAAATCTATGGAACCTAATAAATGTATTCAAAAAATAATTATGAACATGGTTATTTAGGTGTTTCCTATGATTTTTCAAAGTTCAATGGGTCCAATAAAATTAAGGTGTGATGTTCTTAATGGTACCATTCAAAGATGGGCTTGCTTTGACCTTTTTCACACTCTTTCTAAATTTTTTAATTTTTTGTAATTTTGGAAGGAATTTAATCATTTCATTTCATGAATTTACTTTTAGAACTAAGTTGGTTCAAACCCATGTGATGTTGATTATTAAAAGCCAAATTTTAGAAATAAAATGCAAAACAATAAATTGAAACAAATGTGCATGGAATATTGGACATTTACCAACTCATTGAAAAGTGAAAAAAAGGATATGGTCCTATGCATCATTAGAAATAGACAACTTAATTAACCATTACATTTAATCATTAAAGTTGACACCTCAAGAATCCCATTTGTGGCAAAACTTCTCATTAAAAAGTAAAGTAGATTGTTTATCGACATTCATATTCATCAACATTGAAATAGTCAACCACATCCAACATTATATCATTTTCATCAATGATACCCATCTCTTTTATGAAGAATTCATCAATGGACTACCTTTTCATCAACAATCTATTATTGCATTAATTAACAAATCTTCATAATGATTACAGGCTTATCTAAATTGTCAACTCCTAACCCACAACACCACATGTTTGATAACACTTTAACTATGCTTAAGATTATTTAATTTTGATTTGGGACCCAAAAATCTTGAAAATTTGTCAAACCACAAAAACAATGTTTGGAAATTGTGCTTCGTGGGGCTTCCACAAGTCAAAGGTAACATAGAATCTTCAAGCTTCACATATAGATGGTGGAATGAAAATAATTGGTTATTCAACAACCCTTGCAAAGTGGCCTCATTTGAAATCACTACCCAAAAATGGAATTTTCATTGTCATCAATTGTTGTTGGTTTAATAAGACCATCAATGTTGAGATTCAAGAATTGAAATGCAATGACCAATAATGGCATCAAAGTCTTGCTATCATATTTTATCACAATTGTGTGGCCTTCAAACTGACCTCCAAAAACCAACACAAACATTGGTATTATTGCGGGCTTGCATATTGGCATGTTTGTTGAAAATGTGATGTTTGTCAAGGAACTCTAAATGCCAAAAGAGCATATCTAACCACTAAAATAAGAGTTTGTGCAAGAGTGGACATATCACCAACCTCATCCTTCACATAGGCAATACCTACATTGCCATTGCAAATCCAATCATATCAATGGTTTCAAAAAGCCCCACTATCACATGACAAGGTGCCCACTATGAGTTTAGAAAATGTGTCATGTCCAAATCTAGACATCCATAAGTCAAAAGAAGTTGTAACATAAGAATCCAAAGCTAGCATCACCTATTATTCCATGGTTTTGGCCACCAATGAAGGGATGACATGTGGAACCATTTGCATCTGATTTGGGAACTTGAGGATTTTGACACACATGACCAAATGCCTTAACCATTAATTCCTCACAATAGAAATAGGTATGTAAGTTTTGGCAACAAAGAAATGATTTGTGATGGCCCCATAACCAACACCAAATCTCTTTTTGGATTTTTCTCAACATTATTCCTCTGCAACAAGAATTGAATTAACATTCTTCCATTTGCACCAAGCAATTGGACGGTCAACCAAAATATGTTTCTTCATAGAAGTAATCCAATGTTACTAATTGTATGAAATCCTACCTTCCTCTTTTGGTGGTATTGCTAGAATTATAAGTCTAGGAAACATAATGGCAAATCACAAAATGCATGTTTTGAAGCATAACATGATCTAGCTTACTACCATCATTCACCACATAAAAATATTAGGGAAAGACAACTTGTGGTAAGGAACCCATGCCTATTAATTCAAGGTCAATTGAATTTTCAACCCTCCCATATAATTTATGCTTCCACATCCAAGTCCCTCAAGGTTACAATGCTTCAAAAGTAAATGATTTGCTTGACATTAAAATTGAACCAATCACTAGCCCTAAACCTCAACTAAATTCCCCATTTCCAAGTCATTAGCATCATCATAATCTTGCTATGGGTCTTCATTTAAATTGAATGTTTCAATCTCTCCCATTTGCACTCTACTTTTGTGCCAAAAATAATAATTTAACTCCAAAAATGATTGGAAACTTGTTGATAACAAATAGAAACAAACAAAGTGAGTGATCATGGTTCTTGGTGCAATAGGTCAAGTTCACTTTAAAATTATGTAGCAATTTGGTTTTGAAAACTATGACCTCAAGAATCAAGACCTTCTAACTAAAAGTCTAATGCAAAAATAAGATTTTGATTTCCGAGCACAAAAGTAGGATTAATAGGAACACGCTTTTGATTCGAGAGCATTTCAAGACTCTCAAAATTGATAAAAATTTCAAACATCCAAATAGATTCCCTTTTCGCAAACACATTGTGAGAAAAACCACATAAGCACTCTAGATTTCAAGCAGTATGAATACAAAATTGATTTTAAGTCTTTAAGCATCAAAATTAAGGCATTTACCTCTTAACTCTGTACAAACTTTTGAACAAAGGACATGACACATATTGCATTGTAAAAATGCTTCCTTTTGCTCATCTACTTACAGTACAAGAGTACACTTTTGAACTACAGATATGCGACATTGCAGTGCTATTCGGTAACATCTTGGGTGTGTTGCTCCATCTCATTGCTTGAGTGCAATTTCCACTCCCAACCTTGTTCATCATCATTTTTGGCTTAAGTCTTTTACAAGCACTAAAAGCTTTGAATATTGAAACCTTCAATCAACACATTCCAGTGACTCAAGAAATAAGTAGCCTCAACTCCATTCATCACTGGGGTTTCAGACTTCTGGATATCATTTTCTGTATTATGTGCTCGATCTTATGTGCTCCACCCTCAGGCTCCATAGTACAAACAAGACAGTCAGCTAGCTCTCCGTCTGCTGTGCTAATCTACAACTGCTGTATACTGATCTTTCAATAGACACGAGAAATGACTACATATGGATCTCTCAAAAAACATAAACAAGCATAGTCAACAGACAGTGATGACACCGGAAATAGCAAGAATGCTCTTTGTCAAAAAGCCAGAAGACAGCTAATTGATCTCAACCAGAAATCAACTGTAACAGATGATACTGAAAAGCTGAGCTGCTGAAATTTGCAAGGCTTTTTGTACCACAGTACATAACTTTGAAGCAACATTGGAAAAAGGCCCCTCAAACAAATGATCATCCAAATCTTCTTCAGTTGGAAACATCTAAGGCACTGATCACTTAAAAGAACTTTTAAAAAACATGAGCAAAATGTGCAGGACCACTCCAGCATCCTATGTTCTTTCCTTGCCTTTCGCGTCCCTGACACTCCTTGATTAAGTCGCTAATTTGCTTTCAGGGAACTTATTCTCGTAGGCAGCCGCAGTCTGCACATACCAGTAGTTTTCCGTCAGTTCAAGAGAGTTCAGAAGAGTGACTTGGAAGTGCTGGAAGACATAATTGGCTACAATACAATCCAACACCAGGGTCACAGCTTTCACCAGATAGGAACATAGATAAACTTCACAGAGCGGATGATGGATAACCATGTAAGTAGTGGTGATCATCTTCCCAGCAAACCAGCGACCATGCAACGCTCGTTGGGCACTCATAGCCGCAGCAATTGTGTCAAATCGTAGATAAACATGTCCCGCGCTGTTCCTGAAAACAAGAGACACTCAAACAGACAAGCTTTTGTCAAGATGGCAAGGATAATAGCATAATGCATCCCATAAGAGACAAGAGTTTGAATGTCTGAGAGTGGAGAGAATACAGCCCTCATAACGTTAGTCCTCAGCTTATATCTACAGGCCCCGCTCACTAGATAGCTTACTACTGAATCCTGGAGTGGAAGATATCACCCTGCAAAAGATGAACATTGTCTGCACAATCAATAATGGAAAACCTGTGAAAAGATGACCTTCGGGCAGTTCCAAACACACCACCTGCACTGACTTCGACACGTGGCAAACATTGCCAGACAAATCTCTCTCTAAAAGGATATCAACAGAAGCACCTTCTGTGTGAAAGAAACTCCAAACAAGGTCAACTTTCTGACTTTCTGGTCTACTTATATCGCCTCACTCTAATACTGTTTTCTTCTTTTCAACCCCTCCCAAGAAACATACCTGACCAAGATCATGAATTCATAAATAGCTTAGTATATAGAATCCTCCAGACCACTGTAATGTTGCAAGACTGGGCTTCATATCTGAGGGTCAAAAGAAGAAAATTTCTCTTCTAGTGACCTGCCTTTGCAAAGCTTCTATAGAGCTCTGCAAAAACAAGTCAATGAGAAGGCCCAAGCATTGTCCAAACCCTTCAGCATGACAGGCTTGTTTATCACCCAGGCTTACACTGTCAATTGAGTGAAAAGTGAGTTTGACAGGGTTGACATATGGATGCATACAACAAACGAACAACAAAAGTCAGGCAGGACTGGCTCAATTTATCCCTCAAGAAACACAGCAAACCAGGTTTTCATAGCAAGAATCTCAAGGGCAGGGCCATGTTGCAAGGGCGCAATCTCTGTAGTCGTGTCGAGCCTGATGCACACTCTTCAGCTACACATCCAGAGTTCCTGGAATAGTCCAATCATATGTTCATGATTAGCATGCCTTATGTACGGCTTAGTTGTTTAGCTGCTATGTCAAACTTCCACCATCTACTGATGCCCTCTTCCTGCCGATCTTCACATATTGAGGGGTTGAGACCAAGATAAGACAATGCAATGCAACCTTGTAGGTAACCCCCTTACTTGTCCACAAATATGTGTTTCACCACACCAAACTTTGAGCATTCCTCGTGCACATCTTCCTTGATGTCTAGATCAAAGTCAGGTTCCGTCTGCACAATAAAAACCCACAGCATTACGTCTTGCCTGCAGTGGTCACATGCAAACTACAGATGATACAATCATCGCTGAAATCAACTGCTGCAGGCACTATTTCATAGAGGTCTTCTTGCAATGAGAAGTAATGAAACCCTGGAAAAAATCAGGTGATGTCTGCATCTGCAAGATTCTTGAATGTTCTGCATTGATGTGACTGGAGTAAACAGAATATAAATCAACAGACTCTCCTACATGAACTATCAAAAACACACCTCAGTGCTAGGATCAAACATGTTCTTGAGCAGAAGAAATTCACTGGCAGGCCCAATTGGTTCCACAGCAGCAGGAATGGCAGGGCCGCCAAGACTGGGGTTGAGCGCTGGACTTAAACTGAGAGAAGCCAAAGCTAAGGGATTCTGGCCAAGTAAAGGTGCTGCCACTAGTGGAGTAACTGCAGCAGGAACCGCCATGCTCAGCAGGTTGGTTGCTGGAGCTGCTATTGCAGGCACACTTGCTACAGCACCACTGCAAACACGAGCAAAAACTTCTGTGGTGAAAGAAACTGGAATAGAGCAATTTGTTCATCAAATAACCTCATGTTAAAGAAATTAAACCCTACACCCATTTAACATCCAAAACCACACAAAGTACTACTAACAACTAAAGATCCCATGTGCAGACAGGCTATTTAAGGCTGCACTGAAACCCAACTCTCTGGCTGGTCACAAATCCAATGTACAACCAAAGACTCTGGACAAAACCCCAACTAGTCATTAGAACCAAAGTGCATGACACTGGTCAAGATTACCTGGTTGTGCTTCCACTTCGATCAAGCTTTTGCATGAGTAATGCCCTTGAGCGTGCATTGAGGGACTGTAAAAACAACAACAATACCACAATTACATTTTTGTAGAAATGAATCAAGTTGCTTCCAAAACCAGTAGAAACCCTAGAAGCTTGAAGCAGGAAATGACAAATGAAGTTTGTTATCCTACAAGGCCCCCTCCTTCGTCGTCATCAAGCTCGCCAGGATTGACTCCAATGTCTTCCATTCCAAGTTGGTCAGAAACAGCTGAAACCTGCACAAATCAAGGACAAGAATCTGTCCATAAGAACACTAGACTGTCACTAATTCTCAGATTCTCAAACCTTGAGACCAAGACAGGGCACCCAATCCAAGTTTAGCTTGGTCATACATATGTCTGAAATTGCAGAGGAAACTCCAGAGAGGAAACTGCACAGAGGAAGGTAGCATGCCAAGAATGAGTGTGGTCTTAAGCTTATGAGTGTCACTCACAAATCATCTGACCATCACCTTTATCATGAATAGAATTGAGGAGCTGCCATGACTCCCAACTGACTTCATCAGCCCTCAAGTTGGGTAAATAGGTATACAATAATCTACCCAAACTTTCAGGTAACTCACTATACAAGAATTTGTGTTCTGATTTTCTGTTGCATTTCCGGAAGCCATAGGAACATTCAGTTGCAATGTCAGCCAGCACTCAAGAGACATAGCCAATCGGGTCAATAATATCCTCATTAAAGCTGCAACAAGGGTAATCTTCATATCATTTTACCTTGGCAAGACACAACAATCCAACCTGGTTCTTAAGATGCTCCAGCTGACTGATAGTCTTTACTGAGAACTATACAGAAATAATTGCAAGATCTCCCAAAGCAACATTTATTCTCATGAGCAGCTCCAAAGTACAAGTCAGAATATATACCCTCGAAGTACCAGAGACTTCCTCAAACTTACAACTTAAGTAAACCTGAACAGAATAATTCTCAATATTCTCAAGGAGGACCTTTGACTTTGATGTCAAGGATAGTGGATTAACTTCCAAGCCCATAGTCACAACATAGACTTCCCTGACTAACTGACATCCAAATCTACACACAAATGTTGCTATTACCAAACCTATAGATGGAGTGAAACAGAGGTGAATTGAATCATATGAAACCTTTATTGGTCGTCCTGCAAGCTCCAACTGGCCATTGAGGTTCTGCTGTGCTGCACGAGCATCTTCAAGGCGAGCATACTACAGACAACACATGTGCAAATAATGTTACACACAATACAAACAACACTCTCTTACTCTGATAAGCGCCCAGAGAATGACTTGGTGACAATGATCAGCCTGATGTGCTACACAGGAGATAATAATCCCAATAAACACAGCAACAGATAAAAAAGATAGCTACATACAGAATCAGCTGAGGCACTTCAGGTGTCGAAGCAATGCTTTAGTGAAGCACTGAAAACAAAGATGCAGCTCACCTGGACAAACCCAAATCCTTTGCATTGGCCAGTTTCAGGATCAGCTGGAAGTTGCACCAGCTCCACAGGCCCAAATGGCTCAAACACCTGTCATCCACCATTTAGTGACTTAACATGACTGTAATTGAATGTATACAGACAATAAACCTCTGGATACTTTGGTTCAATATCTTCTTCATATGTATACTTGTGACTTATTTCAACCTGATAAGAACTGAGAGATGACCTGACAATAAGGCTATGAATATCTGGTTCAGTTGTATGAAGAAGAAAAGCTATGCACATTTCCTCCTCTATTGAGATTTCTCAAATCATCTCACCACACAATTGCTAGCCTATGTGCTTTAGCAATGTCTAGTGATGTCTAACCTAATATCAAGCCAATTAGGACCCATGGCCACCTTGCAAGTGGTTGCACATGCAAGTTAAGAACATAACAATCAGCCCAAAATCTGGGCAAACCATTATACAGAGTCTGCATCCTGAGCTTGTATCACATTTCCAGAAGCAACAAGAACACCCAGTCATGATATTGGCTGGCACTCAACGAACATAGCTAACAAAAAAAGTCAATAGAATACTCATTCATGACATGAAGATATGAAAGAATGATTTCTTGTTGTCTCAAGCTCATAAATATCACCTGGCGGAGCTGATCCTCTGTCATGTTTAAGTGAAGGTTCCCAACATATAAGCGTCGAGCTCCTCCTGAATATGGACCAATGTAGCCACCAGGACCTCCAGGAACTACAGTGGTTGATTGTACTAAGTTCTTCTCTGCTTCGGAAGGCTTCACCATTACAGGCTGACCAAGAAGTAACTGCCCTGACAATGCAATAGCCATGGGCACTGACATGGCATCATAGAACTCAATGTACCTGCATGCATAAGAACAACTTCCACATCAGTACTAGTGCATTGCATTAAGAAACCTCACCACAACAAATACAAGTATAAAATGCAGATTAAAGAGAAAAAACATCCAACAGTACATCTACAAATTTCAAACCATAGGACAAAGAACAGGATGCCAATGGTTCCAGTATTCATCTGACTTGCAGGAGAACTAGATAGACACTGGTCCTCACCCAACCCCCTTAGAACGCCTGGAGTTTCGATCCATGATAAGACGGACATCCCGGACCTGCAACACAGAGTTCAGGGTGAATTGTAGCACAACTCCTGCTACTGAACAAGTATTGAAATTACAACAATTGCCAAGTCTCTTTATGCATAATCTTGCACAAAGGGAACAAATGTGATTGAATTCTCTGCAGATTTGGTAGGCTTCAAATTTGATAAACCTATTAATCACAGGCTCTTAGCAAACCCAGTAGAAACCATGACTATTCTATTTTGAAAACATGACCCAATGCATCCCCAAACATCTTCCAAGTGCACAACATAGTGATTGGGCTTTATGAATTCTATTTGACCTCCACATTACTCATCATGGCGACTGGCAACAACTGACCTTCCCAGCTCTTGAGAAGAATTCATAAACATCCCTTTCGTCCGCCTTCAGAGATATCTGCAACCACACACAACACACAAGCCGGAAACCATAAAATACTCACTGGTATCTCCTGTCGCATATTCCACAGTAAGCAGCACAGGAAAACTGTCCCTCAACAGGATGCCTGCCTGGGCCACCCAACTGTTGCAATGTCAACTCCCTCAGGCAGAGTGACAGCACGAGGTGGAAGCTTACACTGCCTGAGGCACAAGTAACTTTTCTGACCATTCAAATCAACCTGCATGGCGATATCACCCAACCCCATACTGTTGTGTACCTATAAGACAAATCTTCTGACGATTGGGACACTTAAAGTTGAACTCAACAGAAACAATGTTTCCCAAAAACACATGAATCAGAGCCTGCATGTAAACTTTGGGAGTAGAAACCACTGCCATCAGATGATGTTAAGGGCTTTCTTGCAAGACCCTCTCATCCACAGACATACCCTTACATTGACAAATAGATGATAACCACACAAGGGAACCATAACACAAACCAAGGTTCACATAGTTTGGTAAAATTAACAAACCAAGTGTGTAGAGTCTCTTTGCTTAGGTAAAAAGGGAAGCAAAAGTCTGAAGCCTGAAAAAGGGCACTCCTGTGCAAGGAGGTCCACATTAAAGTGGCAGGGAATTTAAACCTGGACAATGTAAAAACACCACACATATTTGGCAATGACTGGTCTTTTCAATGAACTGCTTACAAGAAACTGATGAGGATATTCCCTGAAAAAACTTGTGCATGATTCTCAAAAAAAAAAAAAAGGCATGTAACATCCAACAATCATATAGCAGCCACAACCCCTCAATTTGAGACACTAATTTTATTAACTTTAATTCCAGCAAGAAGCACACCCTTCTGACAACATGAATCTTGCTTTAGATCATCCACACAACTCTATGACTCACAACAAGGGCATGCTGCCAGAAAGATGACTTCAACAAAAATCTGGGTCTCCAAGGTTACTAAAAGGATCAAGTCCACACTTCTATTACACAACTCAAACAACAACAGTTTGCAACACTCTATACTGTTGCATTTCTGTAAGAGTGACTGCTGAAAAGCTTTAAGTCAGCATATTAGTGATTTAAAGACAAAGGTTCTCATCAACAAAAATGCCATCACTCTTCAGTACTTAAGTTAGAATCTACAACTTCCTGCTGGGCAATCTGGTTGAGGAACTTAAAACTGCATTCACAAACCTGAAGTACCATCAATTGTAAAGCCATTACAAAGCCATGGCATCTTTAGTGGAAGAGTATCCTAAAGCTGTAACATATGAATTCTAGAGAGATACATAAGCTTTTGTAAGCATCTTCTTCAGAGTTCTATCTCCTCTCAGGTTCGCAGCATGTCAGAATTCACATATCAAGCAAAATTGAGATCCAGACAAAATATATATTACAGACAAAATTTATTGGAGGTCCAAACAACCACATACCACATGTGACCAGTCAATGCTCCAAAACCATATGAACATAAGATAAATCCCAAAGCAGAAAAAGGACAGAAATCCCAAAAAAGGAAGCAGACCCTCGAGATTGTGTGACAGAAAAACTGTTCTTAGCTGGAAATTGAAACCAGTGAGAGATCCTTCAGGGGACCCAGTGTTTGAAAAAGTTTCAGTGATGAGAACATGTAGGAAAGGGTACCTGGTAGGCAAAAACAGTGCGCTGATCTCGCTCAGGGTCAGCCTCAGGTTCAGCTGCAACAACCTCTTCCCTCCTATCTTTCAACTCCCGCGAGCGGCTGGTGGAGAGCACAAAGTCTTTTCAGTTTAAAGCTTGTTTGATGATTTGCACATCTATTGAAGAGGACCCAGATGGATTTCCATCGCTCTACAAACAAATGGATGGAGACTTACCAAAAAAGACCCATCTCTAGGAAGCATCACAAACTGCAAAAGGAGAAACAGGAACAAAAGACGTGTGACAAAGGCTTTGGAACAGTGCAAAGAGAAGAACAGACAGAGGAAGAAAAGTTACCGCCGCTCCCTCTCTCTCTCCCTGTGGCTTTCTCTCTCGGTCTCCTTCTCTTTCTCCCGTTCTCGCTCTTTCTCTTTGTCCCTATGGCGTTCACCTTCTCTGCTTTTCTCCCTGGACCTCTCCGCGTCTCTGTCTCTTTCTTTCTCTCCGTCCTTTTCGCGGCCTCGGTCGCCGTCAGAAGCCTTACTGCTGTGCTGTCTATCTTTGTGTCTGGAGGAGTCCTTGTCGCTTCTCTTTCCATCACGATCTCTTTCCCCTCGGTCCCTCTCCCCTCCTCCTCCTCTCTCACTCCTGTCACGTCTCTCTGACCTTTCTCGATCGCCCCGACTATATCTTTCTTTTTCCTTGTCGCCTGCCCGATCTCTGGACCTGGAAGGAGAACGGTGGGCTGAGTCTCGTCGGCTTCGATCTCTGTCGCCCCTGTCTCTGTCCCCCCTGCTGTCTCTTTCTCTCTCTCCTCGCTCCCCTCCTCTCTCATTCTCTTCTCCCTCCCCTCCGCGTGTCCTCTTACTTCGATGCTCGTGTCCATTACCGTCCTCATCGCTTCTCCTCTTGGAACTTCTGCTCCGGTCTCTTCCATCCCTATCATCAACCCTCGCGGCGCCATTCCCATTCACTTCCTTGAGGCCATCAGGATTCTCCACGGTCTTCTCAAGGTAGTCATACTCATCGAAATCCATCAGATCTTCCTCCTTCGTCGAAACAAATCAGAATGAAAACGACACACTGCCACTCACCTACCGGCAACCAAAAACCAAAAAAACCAAAAATAAAGAACTAGCAATTACTCAAAACAAGCAAAAACACAAGAAAAAAAGGCCTTCAAAAGCAGATGAGCTCTTGCCGGAGGCTATACCCTTAGGTTTCCACAAGCATGGAAGACGGTTCGAGAAATAAAAACCACGCCGTGGTGGAAGTGGCGGAAAAACACAAAAAAAACCTTAAAACAACAAGAAAGAAAAAAAACAACGACCAAAAGGGAGAAAAACAAAATATTTTTAAAAAAAAAAAAAGCATCCAGAGAGAAGAAACGAGCCGACACCAGCAGCAGCAACAACAACAGGAGGGCAATGGACGGCACCGCAAAGAGCAGGCGTTGACACCCGTGTCAACAGAAGACAAAAGTACAACAGCAAGTGCAATACTGCAAAGAAAACGAGCGAGTAGAGAGACTCCGATTAACCTGGATCAACAAAAACCCCCACAGACTCGCGACCCCGGTGCGCAGCGGCAGCAGCAGAAGAGGAGCAGGACAAGCAAAGCTTCGGAAGGAAAGCGCGAGGAGAGCGTGCGTGCGTGCGAGACGCAGAAAGGGAAGGAACGGAAGAGGAAAAGAGCTAGGGCTTGATGGGTCATCCGGCTTTGTAGCGGCGGGGCGGTTTTTTCTTTTACTTAGACAATAAAGAAATGCCATTGTTGAAAATTCCCAAATTTTTTATTTAATTAATGCAAAATGACCTCGGGCGGGCAGGCGGGCAGGAGGGCGGGCAGGAGGGCGGGCTTTCCTTCCCTAATTCATTGACTAGGTAGTGTAATTAATAGCCCACTGTTTCAGTTTTTAAGCACTAGCCTAATTGCTGAAATAATTATATATTTTAACAAAAACCTAGTGTAATTAAGTAGCCCATTATTTCAGCTTTTAACCACTAGCCTAATTGCCAAAATAATTAAATATTTTAACAAAAACCAACTTTTGCCCCCATTTTTTTGTAAATGTTAATTTTCCATGTTAAGAGCAAAATTTTCTGTAAATGTTATTTATAACATGAAGAAAATATTAACAAATTCCCTTATTGAAAATTCTCACTTGTATAATGGAAAATGAATAAGGGCTTTTTTTCACTAAATCATGTGTTAGGGTAATATACTTAAATAACCCATTATTTCTTTTTTTAAGCGCTAAATGCTGAAATAATAAGTTATTTAAAGAAAAACCAAGTTTGCCACTATTTTTATTTTTTGTAACTGTTATTTTACGACATGAAAAAATATTGAGAAATTCCCTTGTTGAAAATTCCCATACATATTTAATGCAAAATGACCCTTGACTAAGTTATGCATTGGATATTCTAATTAAGTAGCACACTATTTTTATTTTAACCACTAATTGTTAAAATGATTGATTATTTTAACAAAAACCAAGTTTTCCAAAAAAAAATGTATAAATATTATTTTACAAAATGAACTAAAATATTTGATGTTTCAATAACTTGAATGAAAGGGGTTTTTTTAAAAAACATATAAAAAAGTTTCAGATTTTTTTTTGAAGGATTTTAACATTTGGTTTTTTTTTTTACACCCTAGTTTTTGGCTTGCATTATTTGGGTTGAAAATTTGACAAGAGTTAAATCACAAGAAACCTTATTTTAGTCTCTTCTTTTGCTTGTGGGAGAAACACTAAATGTTTATTTATCTTGGCTTGTTGTGTGGTTTGATTTCAAGAAATGTTTAACAAGAAAAAAAGAAAAGTAAGAAGTAGAAGTCTAGTTGTTTTCACAATGTTGTTAAATTGCAAAAGAAGCATCAAGTTCATAGTTTGAAATTCATGACCATTGTTCATTGTAATTTTTTTTCTATGTTTTTTTCTCTTTGCATCAACAAATTATTTTTGTCTTTTTGTGTGTGTGTGTGTGTTTTATTGTTTTTGTTTGCGTTGTGAGGAGAAGCACATCTAAGTATTTGTCTATGAATCCAAGTTGGATTGCTTTAGGTATTCTTGTGAAACATGCAAGAACAAGAGTTTGACAAAGGTTGCATTTTTGAATGTCTATGAAAAGTTTAGTGAAAAGGAACAAGAGGAAAGGAAGGAGAAGAAATAGAAAGAGTTGAAAGAATAACAAGGCCATGCAATGGGTTAAAAAAAAAGGCTCAAGGAAGATAGCAACAAGAAAAAGATTTGCTTATATGAAATGCAAAGACAAAAGAGCAACAAAAAAAAATAGATGGAAAGAGAAGAAGAAGGATTAGCAATGTGAATAAAAGGTCAAGGAAACAAGATAGATTTGCGAAATATGAGCATGGTGAGAACGTAACCAATGGCTTGAATGATGAGATTTTATTACATGTGTTTAAGGTATTGCATTTGTTGTCCTCTCAATAGAAAAAAAATGTCATTTATAACCAATTTATACAATTAAAATATATCAATTGCACTTAGAAAATGTAGTTTTCAATTATTTTTCAAGTGCAAACAATAGTTTTTACTTGTGTAAATTAATTGCAAGTGATCAAAAAAATTCTAATCTCCTTTTCCTCCAACTATTCGTTCAAGTGTGCAAAGAGTTAGATGTCATTACACAATTTGTTACAATTGTCCATCAAAATAAATGACCAAATTGGACATAGGATGCATGAATATGCATTTCCCAAATCCCACAAATGTGAACTTCACATGAATATTTATCATGCTTCTTGTAATTGGTTGCAAAGGTTCATTTGTTTTGCTACATACCAAAACTTCAATGCATAATTCATGTATGTATGTTTTTCCATATCTATTATGATTAATTCTTTTTTTTGCCTATTGACCTTGTAATGGATCATTTTTATCTAATTGTGTTTTAAAAACCTTTTAAAGTGTGGGGATGTTGAGAACTTGGGGTTTCACAACTTTAATACAATTGATCCAACTTTTATTAAATGTTGTATTGAATTAATGTTGACAATACAAGTCTTCTTGATGGCATAGGTTGTTACATCAACTAACATCAACCTAAAATACTTATGATACAATTCTTTTAACCCCACTTGAAATTTTATCAAATTATGGGGGTGTGGGGTTGCAAAGATATTTCATTATCCTTAATATCAAGGTCTTACCCATATCAAGGGTTATCCATTCATTTTTGCAAAAATCATTTATGAGTTGAATTTGTGATTCAAAACAAGATGGATATTTCTTCCTTTACATGCATTTTGTCTTGAAATTGCTAAGATGGGGGGTAATCTCGATATGGTTGTTGGGTGCCACATATATCCCTTGTTTTTTAATCTTGGTTATGTAATACTTAGGTGGTAGTGGTCTTTATTTTATTGCCAAATAATGAAAGTGTAAGAAGATGTGATGTATTCATTTTTGCCTATCTTAAAAAGTGGACATGGATTTCCAATTTTTCTTTTCTTTTTCCTTAAACATGACATGATCCAACAATAATCATAAATTAAGTAGTAACAAATTATGATGTGCATTTTAGACTTTATATGCAACAAAATGTAGATGGTCATTGCAATTAATGGAGGTGAGCTCATCTACATTGAGATGAATGGTTTTTGCACAACTTTTGAACGTCAAAACCTAAATATATCAAGTAATGTGGGCATGTTTACAAATTGCACTAGTGCTTGATGGCCATTAATGATTATTGTTCTTGGTAATGGGATTGTTTCATATCATTAATTTCCACCTTATTTTTGGTCCTAAATGATTGATGGCATGGACATTTTCAATTTACAAGTTCTTTCATCACCACTAAAGTTACATTTGTTGCTCAAGGCCCTAAAAAGTAAAAGCATTATTACACTTGGTAAGAATATGTGATGTTTGGTGTTGGTTGCACCCTTAGTAACAAATGTGAAAGCAATCTTCCTTTGCATTTTTAACCAAGTAAACCTTTAAAAAAACTTGGGGTTCCTCAAAAACAAACACAACTTTACAACCTTAAAAAGAGAAACCAATACCCTATTTTATCAAAAAAACCAAAAGGACCTAGCTATGCAATAAAATAAAAATAAATTACCACAAAACCAACATTACATATTATAATAGACTTGTCAATTCTTTCTTTATATGTAGGTATGAAGATGAACCTTTACATTACTAAAAGATTGGATAGAGCAATGATGCAATGAATAAGATTACACAACAATGAAACATTTATTCAATTAACTCAATAGTTAGCCATCATGTGACCATAGTAGTTGCCATTGAAATGTGTGCCATTTCATTCCAAAGGATCAAAATGCAAAAAGAAAACTAGGTCGCATATTTTTTTTTTGTATTTTCGTCCTTCTTTATATGAAATTAACACAATTTGATTAATTATTTACATGATTGTTTTGACATGATTAATTTGCATGTTGTTTTTCGTTGGTGATTTTTAAAAAAAACTATTATTGATGATAATGAATTATGAACACAATTTGAAGAACACAAGCTTACAATCTTGACGGATGGAAGGAATGAAGAAGGTTTTCAATATGAAAGTGTTGTTAATGATGTTATGACATCAACATGTGAATGTGAATTATGAACAAATGAGCATGAATAAATGAATTAAACAAAATATTCATGTGGATATTTTTGCCCAATCATGATAATATTTTATGCCAACATGGAATTTTTTGTCACATCAGGAAAATATTTTATGCAAACATGAAATATTCATATCATGTCAAGGGAATATTTTATGCCAACATGAAATATTCTTATAATGTCAAAACCCAAATAGAAATGGAATTTTTCATGATCATAAGCCTACAAGTATATTATGCCACTACTAGTAGAAATCATGTCATTTACAACTAATCATTATGCAACTAGGTGTCATTTGCAACTACATGGTTGTGTGTAACTAAATGCAATAAATAATGTACAAAATAGACACATGTTATAAAAATCATGACCTAAACTAATACATACTTACATTAATACACTAAATATATCTACCTAAGCTATGTATAGTAGTTTTATA
>Ga0116229_10007502_pt1 | contig 17216 bp, 15 predicted proteins | sample S1TSphgellanicum_3_FD_87313 | JGI IMG/M metagenome (GOLD analysis project Ga0116229, IMG submission 87313) | Host-associated microbial communities from peat moss isolated from Minnesota, USA - S1T2_Fc - Sphagnum magellanicum MG | ecosystem: Host-associated > Plants > Peat moss > Unclassified... | reverse complement strand
TTGTAGATCATGCTTAATGGGGTTGTTTAAAATGTGGTTGATGTATTTGTTTTTTTGTTGTGGATGATTTTCTTTACTTGATTGTTGACACCTCTTTGCAATTAACACTCATTGCCAACCCATAGATGTACATGACCATTGAAATAATTTTTTTTTTTCCATCCATTAATTCATGACTCAACATGAGGTGTTAACCCTTAGATTTTATAAATTATGCATATTATAACTATATACATTGTAAATGGTGTTCAACTAAATTCCAAGTAATCATCTTTAACTTGAAGGTAATATTAGGGGAAGATAATGTGACACAATCATAAAATTAACATATTAACATTGTCAAAATTATTCACATAAAAATTTAAAGAATTGTATGAAAAAGGGGAAAATATACTCTTTAGATATATCTTCCTTTCTCATCTTAAACTCCACTTCCCAAATTAATAATTTTAATATGTTAATAGGTTAGTTACATGAATAGAAATAACCATAGTTTAATTAGTAAACAAAAGGAAGGTAATTTTATCTTGTAGTAGATTTATCACCATAAAGTAACAACATTTACAATAATTCAAAAAAGGGATATTTTAGAGGTAAATAAACTTGTCCCAAGGATGCTTATTTCTTCTACCATTTGCCCCACCTTCCTACCATTTTATCAAAGTAATGAAATAAAAAATTTCAAAATAAATTGAAAGAAAAATAAAATCTTAAACACATAATTTAATTGCTTTCTTCATTTCATTGAGGTACATCTAGGGATTTCTATCCCCTCATTTCTATTATTCCATAATTGATAAAAATTATTATTGTAAAAGGAAAGAAAACAAAAAAAATGACAAAGATTTAAAAAAAAAATTAGAATAAAAGAGAAAAAACAAAAAATAAGGAACCTTCTCACCCCTAAATCCTTCCCCAAATCCATACATTAAAAAATAAACTCTACAAGTTTTGTGAAACTAATTGGTCCTCGTAGATTTACTACAAATCACATCTTACTTTTTAAATAATTAAATAGCCAATTAACACTTTTTTGAAGCTAGGTGCTTGACCTTTTATTTTCGATCCTTAGAAATTAGTTAAATTATTGTGCATTGACCCCCAAAATTGAAAATAATAAGTTTCAAAAATAATAATTATTTGAATGCCCCCCAAGTTTTTAACTTCTTAGGTAAAAAAAAAGATAAAAAATTAACTCAATGTTAACATACACATAATTGAATTCCTTGTGAAATACATAATAAATTAAATTTAGATGAAAAACAAAGATATTTTGCTCAAATACTGATTCAACCTTGGAATGTTATATTGAAAGTACTTTGTAATTATTATAAGTTTGATGGAAAGAACACCTATTATTGACAATTTTTTTGCCATGAACATTTTATGATCACATTTTTTATTTACCTTATTATTAGAAATATTTATAATAATTTTATTGTAACTCTAATATTTGATGTAATTATTATAATTTATAATAATTTATATGAAATAAAATTATTATTATTAAATTAAAATTTCCATTATTTTTTCAATAATTAAAATTACTTATTTGAAGATCATTATAAATATTAATACATAAAAATATAGAAGTGGCATAATTCATAAGTAAACTTAATTATTCATCATATGTAATTTTATTTTTAAAATAAAAATATCAATTAAAAATTAATAATTTTAATGTAATTAAAATATTAATATAATTACTATTTTTAAAATTTATGCATTACTTATAATAATTTCATAGTTTAAAATTGAACTTAATTATTCATGATTAGACATTATAATTTTCAATTTGTAATGTGATTGCAAAATTTTATAGTTATTCTATTGTAGTTGGAATAATTAATTCAGTTAATTTATTTATGAGGATTATAATACATTAAATTAAAATATTCATTTTTTATAAATATTTATACAAAATAAGTATTTTTTATTCCATCATAATTGTTGATAATAATTTTACCATAATTAGCTAATGCTTAAAGTAGTTTGCAATGAAATTCTAGAGTGGTAGCATAGTTTGAAATTAAGGTCCAATTTCAAAATGTATCCCATAAGTTTTATGTTTTATTCTCATTTTGAATAGTATAAGAAGGTCTTTTATTTGACATTTTCATATTAGAAAAAATGAGGCATTTAGGATGATCCAATTAAATGGAATTTATTTAATTTCTAAAAAACTATGTACATACCCATTAACTACCTTACTTCCATAATCAATTTAACTATTTACTTATTTATTTCTTGAAACATATATTTAGCCTAGGTAGGTAGGTGTGTAATTTAAGTAAATAAGTAAGTAGATCTTTTGTATTTACCCACCTAATTGAACCTATTTACATACCTACATACCTAAACTAATTTTGGACAAATTTAATTAATATGGCATGTGACACATTTGGATTATGTCATGTGTAATAATTTAAAACCATTCAAACATATAAATTAAACATCTTAGATTATGTCAAAATTGTATTTAAACTCATTAAAAGATGGGACATGTGGCAACACATCATTTGATCTCATTGTCCACCAAAATAGTTGCATCTTAGTTGCAAACAACAATACATATTTAGGTAGGCAAAAGATGAAGGCGTATTTTGTTGAACTTTTCGTTCATCCAAAGTTCATTGTTGTTTGCAACTAATGTTTTATGTGATTTGTCCAATGTAACTAATGTGATTTAATTCGTAAATGTTTCTTGCAATTAAAAACTAGTTGTAAGGATTATTTAGAATTGCCACTTTTCTTTCAGTGTGTTTCATTCATTATTTCCTTTGATTAGCATTGTTCATGAATAATTGCATCCATTTGATTTTTTAATCATGAAATGAATTCATATCTTGAGTGTAACAAATTAATGGGAATCATTTAAGGTTTGAAGATCATGTTTAGGTAGACATTTGAAACATTCCAAGGATGTTTTAGAATGTTCTTGTGATTCTATCACCAAGTTAATCACTTTTTCACAATGTTTCATTATGTTGTTGCCATGTTTAGTCATCTTGTTATTTTGTTCATCATTTATGCACCTATTTCTTACAATTTTCATCATTCATTCAAAGTTCCTATAGATTGTTACATAAAACTTTGACTTGCACACTTGATATGGGACATCAAGTAGAGTTTTTTTCTACATTGGTGTTCCTTATGTAACACTTTTAAAAGATTCAATATTTAATCTTAGGATTTAAAACAATCATGTTCAAATGGTCATTAACTTAATTAAAACATGTGGGTATTATGATAACATCAACAAATAAGTTTTAAAATGTCAAAATACAATCATAATACCATAATACATTTACCATTTTGGCATATTCAGTGAATACATACAAATGTTTCAAATTTTCATTTTGGTAATAAATTTTATTTTTTTTTGAAATTTCAACTATAATCATTGTTATAATTCATGGTTTAAAAAGTTGTCCAAGTTGATTACCTTGTCCATTTTCACTAATGAACATGTCCATTTTGATTAAAAGCTTTGAACTTATATGACATGTATTTTTTACCAATGAATTTGATTAAAATGACTTATTTAACTATCTATTAAATCAAACATTTAGTCAAGTTGAACAAAATGGCCAAGGGGTTCTAATCAAGTGGGACTTTTAGTCATGTTAGATAAAACAAAATGATGTGTTTGATCAAGATGACCTAATCAAATTGGAGATCATATGTTAGTTTTCAACCAAGCAAACTAGTTATTTATTTTTATTGCGTGAAGTCACAATAAAAGGAGCCAAAAAGGATGTTAAATGGGCCCTAAAATCAATCAAGATTGGAGAAATATTTATATTTTACCATGTAAAACCATGTCAATCATGGCAAGTTGGTCCTTTTTCATTCATATGAATGTCAAGGAATTCAAACCAAAAATCCATTTGATAAAATTTAAAATTAAAATTTTGATTTATATATTTTGAAAGTGAACACCTATGCATCAAATTGAATTAATTTTGCAGAGGACTATCAAAAAGATTCATATAATAAAACAAAATTGATGGGAAAAAATAAAGATAAAAACATGTTAACCACATTCAAAAATCACTCATAGCCTTAAATATGTGAAATTCTAAAACTTTAAAAATTCAAAGAACTTTCCAAAATTGATTCATCAAAGCTTCAAAAGTCCTTTACCACATATAAATGGGGTATAATGTACATGATGTTTTAAGGAGAGTGGTAATTTTTATACAAAAAACATAAAAATTTACAAAATGAATTTTTGGTGATGATTTGAAATTGTCATCATTTTTAAAGATGAAACACAGAATTTACAAGGAAGCGACACATTTTCAAATTTTCATATGTATTCAAAAAATACAATTTTTTGGGGGTCATCTACCTAAACAATTATATGCATTTTTCAAAAAAGTTTGCAAAAACAATTATTCAAAAATTCATTCATATGAAAAAAAACAATTTGGGTAGAAAACATGCAATCTTTCTCTAAAGTAATGCCGTTGGTTCTTTTTATCTCATTTTTGCCCTATTGACCTAGGATTACTTTTTATTTTTTCCTTAAATTTTAGTACAATTGAAAAGGCAACCCATTAAATATTTTTTTACTAGTAATAAAATTATTTACTAATTTTTTTCATGGAGGTGACACCCACTAATTAGGCTAATTCCTAGGAGGGTGAGTAGGAAGTTAACAATTACCTTTTAGAAGGTGATAGTTGGCTAACTAAATGTTTAGTAGGTAGGAGGTTAACTTAGAATGTATTTTGGGGGGATTGCCAATTTAATATGACTTTTGGTGGAGAACTAGGTTTAGTAAGGAATTGGGAGGATAAAAGGGAAGAAAGGCCTTTGGTCTTTTTTTTCCAAAAATCCTACAAGGAATGAACTAAACATCTATTTCTCTTGGGTAAATTCTAGTTCCACTCTAGTTGCATCAAATAAAATGAAGATACCACCCAAGCATTGGGGTATCCCACATTCAATAAAAGGTTGTTTATAACACGAAAATGCTTTTGGATCCTTATAATGATGATTGCAAAATTGAAAAAATAAAATAAAATTTATTGGACATAATATGGACCAAAAGTTCAACAAATAACCATTGAAAGAGGGGTCTTGCATATACATTATTTGAAAATTTCCATAAATTTAGCAACACAAAGGCTCACCATATGGGTTCTATGGGAAGGGTTCAAATTTCAAAACTCACCAAAATCGATAAAACCAATAATAAGTATCTTTTGTTATATATTTTTCATGATCATTTATGGCCAACAACATGCAATGATACATTCCAAAATACAAATGATCAATAAATAAATACCAAACATTAAGCACATTGAAGGTTTGGTAATGTTACATTTGAAGGTTTTTCTTTCTATTGCAATATCAATGTAATTCAATAGTTGAAATGTGAACAAATTTCATACAAATCTTGTGAATTTGGTTATGTAACATGTGTTTAACAATTGTTTCTAGATTTTGCAAGTAAGACAATCAAACAACTAATAAACATATATATATATATATAATTTTAAAAAATGTAACAAGCTTCAAGTCTCTTTTAACTCTTGGTGTTCATTCATGCCATATTATAACATATTAAAATTTGAATATTTATACATACCAAAAAAAAAGAAAATATTGAAATTTTTCAACAATTTGTATTTAGAGATTTATTTTTTACAAATGTTCAAATGAATAATAATAGTTTTCAAAAACCCTCCTTTTTGTGTGTGGAACAAATGGAATATTGACCATTACAAGGAAAAAAAAATCAAACCACTCACCATCCCAAGAACCTTGAATCAAATTTAGGTGGGGGCGAAATGAAAACCAAGTTCACTAAAGAACCCCATTGGAGGAGGCTTAAAACCACTCCACATGACCACTTTATTGTGCCTTATGCAAATAATAAATTTAGAGCCCCACATGGAATCAAATTCTTCCAATGCTTCTTCTTCATTCATAGGGATATGTAATATGCTACAAAATGTTTTCTACCAACATCAATGAGACCATTTCAAGCCTTAGATTCAACTTGATATGTAGACCATTTATTATCATTAAACACTCAATCATTGTGTTTGATCCAAATGGTCCGCACCACTAATCCTATGAATTTTTTCAGCTTAGACTTGATCTTTTCACCATAATGGCATTGCTTCCATGTAAATGGAACCTTTGCACCTTTTTTTGAAGATTGCACATCAAGTGTGTAAATAATCATGAAAGCCCATTTCCATGCACATCTTGAAATTTTGGGCTTCCCCAAAATCAATGATATTATAATTCATCTATTGAATGTCCACAAAATGGACAATCCTTTTTTCCATTATGATTGATTTTGTTCCTCAAAAGGATATTGACCACAATAAAAAAGTTCCTTTGTAAACCTATCCTTGTGCCACAACTTTTGGCATTCCAATTTTTAATTTAATAGGAGAAATGGGGACCACTTTGCTTGAATTGGCTTATATAACTCTAGTTTAGTGCTATGAAGTTTCCTTCCTTGGGCTCTAGAAAATTGTAGCAATGATTTCCCATCTTTCCATTTCAAAGCTATCAAATTGAACATCAAATGATCAATCTTGTTGGAGAATAATTGCACAAAAGTAGTTTTTCCTCCTTGAATAATTTCAATGATTCTATCTTTGCACCAACTACCCCAATAGGCCTCTCTTCTCCCTTTTCTAGTTGGAGTTGATGAAACATCCATCCTTCAAAACCAACATTGAAAGTTGTTAAATCTTTTAGAATATCATGAAAGTGATTCCTTGTGTGGCAAGATGGTGAAATGCTTCTAAAGCTTTGACAACATAAGTTTGGTAATAAATTATCCTTTTTAGCATAAGATTAACCCACTTGCCTATCTTGGTTTGCATTGGTACAAGTTGGAATTTATCTAGCCACTATGTTTGGACTCTATTGCTAAATGTTTGTTACATGTTATGTTCACTTTCTAAGAGGCCATAGTTAATTATAACATTGTCAAAGCTCATGGTTGTTCTTCCATTTGGTTTTAATTGTGATACAATGGTGTGTAGCCCCTTTTGAAAGAGAGATTGAATTCTATTGAAAAGCCAAAAATTAATCCATGTGATTAACATCCCACCACGAGAAATGCATAAAAGTTTATGAATTATTAAATGGCTAGGATTATTCAAAGTCTTGAATCATCTTCTTCCAATCTCCATTAATTCTATTCCATATTTTGGAACCCTTAACCACATGATGTTTATTAATGAAAATCCATGCCATGTTGAATCCCCACTTCCTATTCTTTTTGGGCTTGGTGTTATTGATATGATAGTGAAGTAGGATTTGAAGATTGGATTCCCATGGTTGAAATGCATAAACTACCCATTTGGATAGTAATCACACGACAACCTTCTAAGGACCAACTAAACCCAACCTTTTAATTTTCTTCTTGCTATAATAGTCTTTCCAATTCACTTGGGAACATGCATTATGATCTTTTCCAATCCATGAGTTATTGTGAAGTAACATTCTAATCTTTTGAATCATTTGATTATGTCCTCCCCAAATTGATGTACATGACCAAAGTGTACGGACCAAAACTTGGTTCACAATAAGTTGCCAACCTTCAAATGAGAGCCTAGTTGCACACCAATGTGTGAACTTTTTTTTAACTTCCCCAAGCAAAAGCTTGTTGACATCCTACATTTCTATGTTGAGACTAATTGACATATCCCAAAAAGTTTTGGGATTTTTCAACCTTTAACCCATTGCCGATGATAGCTATGGGCCCAACTAAACAAGTCTTTTGTTGGTCTTGCATAGTATGTTGTGATTTTATGTCATTCAATCTCAAGCCCAACACCAAGTCAAACTTTTGGAATAGCTCCACCAACTAATCCATCACTAACAAGGAAGAATCATCCACACATTGTGATATTAGTTATTGACTACCTTCTTTGGTTAGGTGTATACTTACAATCTTACCTTTCGTCATCTTTTTCATCATGATTTAGTTTAGAACCTTTCCAATTGTAAAAAAAGAATGGTGCAAGTGCATAACCTTGTCAAACCCCTTGTTGAAATGTGTGGTGTAGTAAAACCATTTAGGTTAACAAGAACTTTTGCATTGAAAAATAAGAATTGCACCATGTGAATGAAAGATTTTAGAATCCCTAGTTTGGCCATACTTTAAAATAAGAAAACCCAAATAAGAAGACCTAAGAAACTTTATCATAGGCCTTTGAGAAGTCCAACTTGAGAAAAATGAGACTTTGACACACCTTTTTTGCTCACTCGAATGTTTTTTGCATAAAAAAGATATTACCTAAAATATATTGCTTGAGAAGAAACACAATTTATTTGAATCTATGGCAACAACTAGTAACGGTTGAAGACAATATTGGATGGCTTTAACAAATTTGTTTAACAAAAACCTTCATTCTAGGAAAAAAGGAGATTCACAAAGGATATATAAGCTACCCTTTCAATACTAAGGAGTTTTGAAATGCTTTTGGGTGCAAACCTATTAAGGAGTACCAAAAAATTGTCATTATGTCACCTTTAAATATGTACTTTTCACTAAAGGACTTTCATAATAGTCTGTTGTGAAAAATGGGTGTAATCAACACACATGGAAAAATCGCAACACTATGCAAGTAAGATCAACGATCCTTTGATTGTGGTGGCGATCAAAGTTTTTAGGTTTTCATGAGATTATGAAGTCCTAACCGTTTGCATGAACTTTGTTGGCCAGTGTTAAACTTTTTTAGGTTTTGACATTGTAAAAGTGTCGAGTAGTATTGTTTTCAAGTACTTTGTTTTAGAGCTTTGCTATATTTAGTTGCCTGTGTTGATCATGTTGATTAAAGCTCACACATTGTAAATCACTTTGGTTTTTCTTTCAAGAAGATTAATGCTAGTTGTGAAGATGAAGGTGAAAATTTAGATCCTACGTTTTGAACTTTCTCTTTCAAAAGTTGTGAGGAAGTTGTTAGTGACAATTGAGGACAAAATATTTCTTGGCCATCATGTAGGTCAAATTTGTGAAGGTCTATACAATGGACTAAGGTTGTAAGGGTCAACATAACATTTAGACCCAATCGTAGTAGGGATCATGAGGTTTTGTCTATTGAATATGAAGGTGAAGCTAATGTTTGTTCTTGTGATTCAGTACACAAGAACATTGATAGAGCCATGTCTTGTGTTGGGTCTTAATCTATAACTAGGAACTGTTCGAAGGTGCATTTTCAACCTTTTCAGGCATTGGCAACCTAGGGAGAATGTTGGGCTTTCTTCCCTATAAACTTTGTATCAAGACCTTCTTGTTGTGCAACTGATCTAAATTTATGGATCAAACTTTGGAGTTTTCACCTTCATTAAGTTAGAGTGCAACAAGGAAGGAAACAATGTCCTTGTAATTAACTTCCAAAAACCAGTAAAATAGAGCCTTGCCATATGGTCAGTGACATGATTCAAATGCCGCAAGCTAGCTTCTACTACTACTGTCATTGTTACTCTTTTAATGCTAGTGCAATTGCTTTTCTTGTTATTGTTGCAACTTTTTTTATTAGTTTTTTTTAGTGTTATTGCAACTACTAAATGATGGCGAATCATGGTTTTTTTTTTGGTTGCATTTCATGATTGATTAATAATGAATCTGTCCACCAAGGGGGGTTTAGAGAGAGGGAGGGAAGTTGCTTTGCTGATGTAGGTCGATGGCAAACAAGACAAAAAAAAACGTTGATGATCAAATCATGGAACCATCACACTCTGCATAATATTTTGTGGTTAATAGGCTTATTCCCAATGAATATTTGCATATATTTAGAGTTTTTTTTCTTATATTATTATTAAACATAAATTTCTTTTGTTTAAATGAAAAAAACTATAGATTACTCATGTGATTTTTCAACTTTCTAGTTGTGTTATTCTTTTTGTACAATCTTTTGTTGCTAATATTGAATATGTTGAACAAAGCTCTCATATTGGAAGGATTGTATTGTTTTTGTTCATGTTTTAATAACTGATGTTTAACAAACTTATGGACTCCGATTTACAAATTTGGAAATTTTTGTTATAATTGCTTTGTTATTTATTATTATATTTAAATAACCAAGTTCATTGCTTAAAAGGCTTCACAAATGTTATTTTATCTTTGTATCCTTGAAGAATAACCCCATTTGTTGGTTTCAATAATTCTAGATGCTTAGTGGTGGTTACAACATCATTTGGATCAAATGTCTTAAAGTAAGTGCCAATAGATCTTGGAGCATTTTACATGCCTTTAAAGGAGTTTGTAACCCATTTACTTTTGTAATATACCTAAATTTCAAGTTTCAGAATGGCAGTCTGGCTACCATCAATTGGATTGTTGAAGATCAGTAAAAGACACTAGGCTAAACCTCAAATGGCACTACTTCTGACACAGTTGGGTTTTGTTCATGGAAAACACCATGCAATGATGTCAAAATACTAGGGATCATACTAAACTCAATGTGATTCATAGGTTGGGATGTCGTTGGGTAGGATTAGGGTGATAACTTGATTAAATATGATTCATAGGTGGGGATGTCATTGAAGTGGGCTTAGACAAACTAGACTTATTGAAATCCATGGCCAAATTAGGATTAGACCTAACAATATCCATAATTTGAGGAGTCATTAGGGCAGTAGTAGGGAGATAAGCAAGTTCCATGGAATGGGATGTCATTGTAGCACTAAAAAGATTAAAGGAATTGCCATGAGAATGGGCGCATCATGACATTGTAAAATGTCTTACTTGCCCTCATTACTTACTCCTTTATATAATAGCAGATTCGGATTGGACCCAATAGGATCCACAAGTTGGGAAGTTGAGAAGGCATGATTAGGGAGATAAGATCTACTAGATCTATGGAATGGGATGTCACTGCAATAGGATTAGGATTGGACCCAACATGATCCAAAAATTGGGAAATCACTGGGGTAGAACTTAGGTTGACATGACTAAATAAAAAGGTTTCTTTTGGACAATGTAAGGTATTAGGTACTAGAGGTTGGTTAGGTAATAAAACTTCAAAAGCAAATTCATGATGATCATGAGGATTTTCAAAAGGTTTAGGGTTTAAACACCCTTTTGTAATATGTAAATCATCACAATCTTCATCAAAATTGACTTCTAGAATAGGCAAGTTTTTAGTAGGGCATCATCCATGGTTAGTTTCAAAAGTTTTAGTAGAGTGTTAAATTTTTTGCAACTTTGGTTTTGAAAGAGAAGTCACTTCAAATTTAGCACTTCCCCTCTTCTTTGGATTCAACATAATAATTGTGTCAACAAGGTCTAGCAATGTAGCAGAAATTGTTAGATGTTGAGTTGCTTCAAGCCCTACTAAATATTCAAGTTGTTGCACTTGTATATTTGGTGTCCCGGAGATACAATTGATTGAATTGGATGATCCAACTTTTGTTTTAACAATCAAGGAGCTGGACCCACCCACATGCATAACAAAAACCAACAAACAATTAATGAATTTATATTTAACACCTGTACTCAACAAACTTTTGAAGGTAGTTCATAATTCACTCAAGATTAACTATTGTTTAAAGGGTTGGGCTTTATTATAAATTTGGGGTGACCTATGCCTATAGTTCCAAAAATTTGTTAGGAGACTCAACATGAAGAAGTCTACAATAATTATGAAGTTAATAAACATATTGAAAGGAGTTGAATTTAAGAAATTGCACTCCTTCACAAAAGGTATATATCTAATGGAGACATACATGTAACCTTGAAAATAAACCTCATATAATGTACCTCCTTGTTCACAAGACTATAATCAAGAGTGCAAAGCTATATTTAGGAAAAGTCATTTTCAAAGGACAACTCAACAAATAATGTACCTACCATAAAAAGATCTTCACCAAGGCCACTTAAACTCATATAACATTAATTGGATTGCCTTTCTTTAATCACAATAATATTTAATTAGGACATAAAATATGCAAGGACTTACATTTAGTCCAACCCATTCCTTCAAAGGAGAGTTCAAATTAATATACAGGTCATATAAGGATTTTGACCAAGGGAAACAAATCACATTAGGAGTGCCTTCCTTGATCACAATAATATAATTAAGACACCAAATATATAAGGACCTACATTCAAGAGAGCCCACTCCTTCAAAGGAAAGCTCAAATTATTGTAAGGACCATATAAGGATTTTGATCAAGGAGACACATCACATTAGGAGTGCATCTCCTTGATCACAAGAGTATAATCAAAACAACAAATATATAAGGACATGTATAGTCAAGAGAGCCCACTCCTTGAAAGGAAAGTTCAAATTAATGTAAATTATATAAGGACTTTGACCAAGGAGAACACATCACATTAGGAGTCCTCTCCTTGATCACAAGATTGTAATCATGACAACAAACATATAAGGACTTGTATAGTCAAGAGACCCATTCTTTCAAAGGAGAGCTCAAATCAATGTAAGTCATATAAGAATTTTGACCAAGGAAAACACATCACATTAGGAGTCTTCTCCTTGATCACAAGAGTATAATCATGACAACAAATATATAAGGACTTGAACAGTCAAAAGAGCCCACTCCTTCAAAGGAGAACTCAAATTATTGTAAGTCATATAAGGATTTTGACCAAGGAGAACACATCACATTTGGAGTGCCTCTCCTTCATCACAAGAGTATAAGCATGACATCAAATATAAAAGGACCCAAATTCATGAAAGGCCACTCCTTTAAACAATAGCTTAATCACATGAGGACTTAAAATCAAGAGGAGACACTCTTTTAAATTAGATCCACATTTCAATTTGATGTACAGGTCACATAAGGATTTGCACCTAGGAGATCACATCATATTAGTAGTGCTCCTCCTTGTGAACACAATAGTAAAATCAAGAGACAATCATGGAAGGACCTAAATTCAGATAACTTATCCTTCAAAGGATTTGATTAACTAATGTAAACATCCTTGTCAAGGAGAATACATCTCCTTCTAGGTCGAATTCCCCTCTTAGTTCAAGACCATGCATTAATTTGGATTTAGGAATTTGGCAAGTTTCTTCAATTGCATTGGTAAGTGAAAATAATTCAAAACTTTCGAATTGAAATATGTACATTAGGAATGCCATTCCTTCAAATGAAGATTGGGCATTTCTTTAGAGAATAAAACAAGCTTTTTGAAAGACTCTTGAAATGAATACTAACCTAAGACTTTGGTCTTTGGGGATTCAAATTTTGAAATTTGCAACTAACAAAAAATAAGAGGATTAGTATATAAAATGCTTACCTTCTTGTTGCATGTGATTGATCTTCTCTTGAAACCATTATTATCATTGTTGTACAAGATGCAAGTCCATTATAACTTCCTTTTGTTTTTCTAACAAGGGATTTATGCCCATGCTTCACCACCAATCTGGGTGAAGGATAGGACCTAGGCAAAATTCTACAACACAAGTTACTGAAGTTTGAAGATGTGTGAACAAACAAAAAGGGTGGTATGTATGGCCACAAGATGCAACAACAATGTCATTTGCAATGAACCATTCAAAGCAAATTGGACAAGCTTTGATCAAAATAACACTTATATCATGCTTTTCATGGTTGCAAGGGTGGACAATGAGTACAAGGAATGTGGATAGTCCAAACCCAAGATGCATATGCTCAAGTTGTTGCTGGACTTGTTTGATAACTAGTTCAACATGGTCCACAATTTGCAAAGCTTTTGAAATGTTGGCCTCCAATACCTCATAATCTTTGCAAGTAGTCTAATACAAAGATTTTTGTAGCCTTGCCCTTTGCTCCAATGCAACCACATTTTTTTGGTGATACTCCACATCTCTAATGATGGTTTGCAACTTTGCAAGATCACTTGTGGATGAAGCATAAGTCTCTATAGCTCCACCATCTAATTTTGCCTTTGACCTAACTAAATCTGCCTTATGAGCAATCAACTCATCTGTAGCCATTTGGAAATCAAGTTTGGCTTTTGCACAAGCTACTTCCCTATTCTCCATCTGAGCTTTCAAATTTTTAACCTTGCTTTTTCTACTAGAGCGTCATTGTAACATACATATTGTAGAAACTTTAACCACTTCCAATTCCTGTTTTTTGGATTCCATTAGTTCTTCCACAATAATAATTTTGCATTGTCTACATTAAAGGCATTTTTTCTTTTAAAATGATGTGTAGAAAAGGTTGGCCCAAATTTCCTTGATTGTGTAGTAAATGAACATTCTTCAAATTTTGACTTGCATATTGTGTTGAATTGCTAGCCTTCAACCTTCACATACTTGCTCACATTCTCAACATTAGCTTCTCAGCGCTCTCTTCGAACTTTTTCCTTGGCTATGTCCAAACCAAGTGTTAACCAACCATATTGCTTACCTTTATGCTCTGCAACAATATCCCAACAAAGTTTGTGCCCAAATTCGTTGTTGGTGATCTTCTCATTTGTAGGATAAAAGTTGAAATATAACTCTTCAGTTCATGCCTTCACCTTCACATCAAGGTTAGGATTATTGAACTTGTAACCATTTTGTTTCTTTGGGCCCCACATGGTAGAGACCTCTTCAAGGATAGCATGGCCTTCATCGCAAAACTTCTTGGGGTTAGCTTTTTCAGCAAACAATCCTATTATATTTGTCCAATATGCCAGATCACTACCGCCATAATTAGTTTCATCAAATTTTGAACTTTTGGGAGGCCTACTTCGAGAAGGGAGGGAATTAATTGCTACCATTACTCTTTTTCAAACCCTACCAAGAATAATGTAACAAATAGATGTCAAAAAAGAAAAACTTTTAAAGGAATGCTAGAAATGTGAAACTTTAAATTTGAACTTCAAGTGTAAGAAATGGTTATAACAAAAAATTACATAAGTAAACCCTAATTCATGTAGGATAACCATCTGCAATGTCAATGTTGAACCTTTGTACACTAGATGTGAATAGTCACAAACAACTCAATAATGCAAAATTTTTGTACCATGTGAACGGTCACAAACAACTTTTGAATAATGTCAAAACTTTGTAACATGTGAACAATCACATACAACTTTTGAACAATGTCAAAACTTTGTAGCATGTGAACAATCACAAACAACTCAGCTATAAGTTTTTTGAGTTCAAATCAAACAAGATGATAATTTGTAGAATTATCCATTAATATGCACAAATGAAACATTGAAACTAAATTCCATTTGTAATGTCCACAAACAACCCACCTTTAAGTCCTCAAAATACAATGTTGATGCTTGAAAAACACCGTCCACCAAGAATGACCAACACCTTTCTTTCTTTAGGCAAAAAGAAATTGCAAGCTTGTTATCGTATGTAAGATTTTGGACAACTACTAGAGTATGCAATGGGTGATGATGGACATCATGTTGTTTATTATGACTACAAACACATTCTTCAAATGCAGTTGTTCTTGGGAAAACAAATATATTAGAACAATAAAAAATGAAAATGTTTAACCCTATTCCTTTTTTGTAGTCTTCCCAAGAATAGCACCGGCGTGCAACTAGGAGGAGCCCAAATCACAAATATTTCAAGCTCCGTGAAGTTCTACCATTTAAACAATCTTTCATACGTTTTGCATTTGGTTCTGCAAGATACAAAAAAAAGACAAACCTACTATTGTCCCCTCTACATAGATCTAACTTTTGCAAAACATCATAACCTAATGATTTCTAGGACAAAAGCCAACCTTCCTTGAACCCCGTGACATTAAACTGCCCTCAAATCTTTGAATTTCTTCTAGGTTCAAACTGAAGGATTCAAGGTCAAGCTCTCCAAATCTCTTAGGAAAATAGGGTGGTGATGGATATTTTTTTGGATTGGATGAAAGATCTTGTTTGTGGTCCCAATACAATAAACTTAACTAATCTAAAGATTGAAGCCTCTCTGTCCTCTTGACTATCCAATCAACATCTAAAGTAATGCATTTCACAAATTCTTCTTCATACCATCTTGGTAGATTGTTCATAAACTTGCAATATTCACAAAATTCTTGTGTGGTGATGTTGGTGGAAGGGGAGGAGAAGACATATGTAAAGGAATTAGGAAGTTTAACCAAATAGTGTTGCCAAGGGTCTATTTGGGTAGCAAAAATTTCAAGCTAATGAAGTGGGAAGATGCTGACGCTTGAAAACACAATAGGGTTCGTATGTAAGCGGGAACAAGAAGAAGATACTTTGTGTGATGATTGCAAGCCCTTGCTATGAAATTAAGGCACGAAATGGTTAAATTCGAATGAATGTTTTAGATTCAACAAAATTAATGGTTTAGAATAACTATCTAAATTTGATCACTCCTAAAAGGAATAGGTCCTTTTAGTCCTGGTTGGTACACCTTAATAGGTTTGCACCTTTTTCGTGTAAGGTAAAGCCCTAAGGTAGGTGCATTCCCAAAAGAAGGGGCATAGGATGAGATAATAGTTGAGTTTAGCCTTGCATTTTGGTAATGTCGCACAAATGTGGGCTTTGCTCCTCATAAAACATGAGGTGAACATTATCATAATCTAATCATATGTAAATTGTGAGGCATAAGAAGGTGAGAGTTCTTGCAACCTATCCTTTTGAGTGGAGAGAAATTTTACACCTATAAGTATAAATAGGTGTAATATCCTTGCTCATATTTCAAAAATGGCACAATATCCCTCTTGTTTTTTAAAAATAGAAGTCTGATTTAAACGACTAGGTACAACATCACATTTTACACCTAAGGAAGGTACAACCCAACTATGAAATACATCTTAGGACATTGGCTTCTTCAAAGAATGACTGCCACTTTTTTAGTTTCAACCATTCTTATAGCAAATGTTTCTACTTTGATTTTGTTAAATATCTCGTTATTCTGGCATATTCATGTTGGAATCGAAGAAATTTTGTGGAGGGATATTAATGAATATAAGGTAGCCTTCAATACCTGTAAAGACTTGTGTTGATTTTAAAAAATGTAATTAGAGGGCACCTTACTTAAGGTTATTTTTTCTATATTGATTACGAGATATTTAAAAAATGGATTGCTCGCTCTAGTGGTTATTCCATTTTTTGAAATGCCCCACATTTTTAAAAAAAAAATTCGAGAAAAAAATTTAAAAAAATGGACACAGGTATTTACTTACACTTAATAAAGCCCTTGGCCACATGCTTTACTAGACTAAGGGCCCACACCCCCTCACATGGGGCCCTTGCTGATGGTAGTAGAGCCCATGGCCACTGAGGAAAGTTTTCCTGGTGCTTTTTACATGCG
>Ga0116229_10007501_pt1 | contig 17219 bp, 11 predicted proteins | sample S1TSphgellanicum_3_FD_87313 | JGI IMG/M metagenome (GOLD analysis project Ga0116229, IMG submission 87313) | Host-associated microbial communities from peat moss isolated from Minnesota, USA - S1T2_Fc - Sphagnum magellanicum MG | ecosystem: Host-associated > Plants > Peat moss > Unclassified... | reverse complement strand
GCCGGCGTGAGCGCGGCGTTCACGCTCGCCGCGCTCGTGATGGGCCTTGCACAAACGCGCCGCGACCCGGCGATCAGTTCACCTGCACCGTGAACGCGATCTTGCCGTACCCGCCGTCGCTCGTCGAGAACGGTGCAATCGTTCCGGGATCGTAGTAGATCGCCGCACTGGAGTACTTGCCGGTGACGGTACTCTTCGGGGCCGTTCCGCAGGCGGCCGGTGCGCCGGTTCCGGTCGACGTGTTGACCGTATACACGCCGGATCCGGTCGTCACGGTTCCATAGTACGTCGTTGCGGGCGTAGCGAAGCCGCTGACCACTTCCATCGGTGACGTCGGTGTAGCCGTCGTGTTGTAGGCGTTGACGAGCGTCGTGTCCGGCGGAACGAAGTCGCAGATGGCCGCGCCGCTCACCCCCGATCCGCCCGCCGAAAGATAATAGATCGAATACTCGATCTTGTCGGCGGGCTTGCTGCCGGCTGCGATGCTCGTCACGCCGATGATCGCGGGGTTGCCGCCGCTCGTCGGCCAGTACGGGTTCGCGTCGATGACGATCCCGCTCGACGGATCGGTGAACCCGTCGGCCGTGTAGCCCGTTTGCGCCGTGCCGTTGATCGACGTGAAACGCTTTGCGACGAGCAACTCTTCGCACTCCGCGCCGGAACGCGCGCCCGGGATACTCGCCGGGGTCACGGCGGTCGAACTCGTGCCCCCGCTGCCGGCGGTGGCAAAATACGGGCTGTTGGCGGAGGTCGTGGTTCCACTCGCGCCACCGCTGACCGTCGCGGTAACGCCGGAGCTGCTCGACAACACGACGCCGCCCCCGCCGCCGCCGCCGGGGCCGTGATAGTAACCGCTGGCGTAATCCGTCGGGCCGCCGTTGCCGCCCGTGGCGCTGGCGCCGGAGCCGCCGCTCGCGTTCGCCGTGACCCCGGTGATCGTCCCGGTCGCCGTGATCACGATCGTCCCGCCCGCACCGCCGCCGCCGCCGCCGTCCTGGTCGGGGTCGGGTGCCGCGATGCCCTTTGCGCTGACGGTCCCGGACGTGATCGAACCGACCCGCAGCATCACGACGCCGCCGCCCTGACCGCCCGAGCTCGCGGTGGCCGCCGTCGGGGTGACCGTCAGGCCGCCGCCGACCGCAATCGAGCGCGTGCCCTGCGAGCCGTCGTTGTTGGAACCGGCACCGCCGCCGCCGCCCATGATGAGACGCGTCGCGGAGGCGGGGAACGCCGCGCCCCCGATCCCCTGCGTCGCGGTCGAACCTTTGGTGGTCCCGTTCGCCGTCGATCCCGACCAATTCTCGCCACCGAGTCCGCCGGCGCCGCCATTGCCGCCCCCGCCGCCGCCCGCGTTGTATTGGTTGAACGACGTCGAAGAAACCGGATTGTTGCCCACCGGCCCGTAGCCGTTGGCGTCGCCGTCCATCGCGCCGCCGCCGGCGTTCCCCGGTGCGCCCTTGGCTTTGCTCCCGCCGGGATACCCGGCCGAGACACCATCGCTGCTATAGGTCGCCGTGCTCGGCGAAAACGTGGGTGCGGACGCGCCGGACGAATACGTCCAGATCGGTGTCCCCGCGATGCCCTCGCCCTTGAACCCATCCGGGCCACCGTTGTAGCTGCTGTAGGCGAGCGCGGTCGTGATGTTGGTGTCCAAGGAGCCGACGCTGTAGGCATAATCGCCGTCCGTGGCGCCGTCCGGCGTCGCCTGTGTCGTCGATGTCGCCGGGGTTCCGCCGTACGATTTTCCCCACACGTTCTGGCCGCCGCCGCGAAAGCCGTACCCATCGGCATTGATGCTCGCGGCCAGCGTGAGCGTCCCGACGACGTCGAGCGCGATCACGCCGCCGCTCGAGCCGTTCCACGGCGCCGTGTAGAGCGTGTCGCCCGAACCGAAGGTGAACGATTTATACTGCGGGACGCGGATGATTTGAAACGTTTGCGCGCCCTGCGCCGACGATGCGGCGGCCTCCGTATAGGAATTGATCAAACCGCCGCCGTTGGCCGAGGCAATCGTGAGCGTCGATCCACTGACCGCGCGGACCGAGACATACTCGTATTTCCCGGCCGTCGCTGCGAGGTACCCGCTGCCCGTCGTGCCGCCGCTTCCGTAGGCCGACGAATTGTTCGAGTCGATCGTCGCACCTTGCATCTGGATGATGAGCGCCATGTCGCCGACCGTGAACGCCGTAGTTGAGGCGGCCGTGTTGATGGCACCCAGCGTCACGGTCGTTGCACCGGCGGCGAGCGTTCCCGTACCCGCATAATACGTGTTCGGGACGCCGCTCGTGTAGGTTACCGAGCCGTCCTTCCCGGGTTCGCCGCAGGAGCTAGCCGCGCCGAGCGCCGGGGCGACCGGCTCGAGAAATCCGCCGAGACCCAGCGTTAGCGCCACGGCCAGCAGCGCAGCGATCGGCCGGTGCAGACGGCGAGAAAAACCGGTTTTCCCGACAGACATCATCACTGATGGGCTCCCCAGCCGAAGAAGCGGTCGACCAGCGAGGTGACCGTCAGGTAGAACCCCTTGTGCGACGAGGTGTTGGTGAGCGACGGGTCGGCGATGGCACGAACGTTGTAACCGACCGCGACGCGCATTGCAGCCATCCGCAGGCCGCTCTCGATCGCGAGCCCCTGCGCGCCGGACGCCGGCACGTCGACCGATTGTGTCGCTTCGTACTCGGCGCCGATGTCGAAGTGCGGTCCGACTCGCTGGGTGGCGCGAATGCCGAACAGCCCCGTCTTCGCCGCGAAGTAGTCGTCACCGTCGAGCTTGTAGTCGTACGTACCGGCGAGCTCGAGATTCTGCGTCGGGCGATAGATCTGTTCGAGCGAAAGCACGCCGGCCTGGCCGCCGAGCGCGCTCGTCCCCGACGTCTGGCGATACCCGAAGAGCGTCACGCCGCGCTCGTTCTCCGAGGGCCGCCACGCCAGACCAACGCGATCGTCGGTCGATTCGATCCCGGCGCCTTCGTTGCGGTTGATGTCGGCGTAGGCGGAGAGATCGTCGCTGATCGCGCCGATCGCCGAGGCGAAGAGCGAGAGGCCGGCACCCGAGCCCGTTCGGTCCTGAACCGAGGTCGAGACGCGGAATTTGTTGGACGGCGTATAGGAGAGGCTACCCGAGTAGGTTAGAAACGCGGCTTGCGTGTTGCCGTCCGCTTGCTGATAGGAAACATCACCGCGAAGATACTTGCCGAAGAGGAACTTCTCTTTCACGCCGCTGACGGCGGTGAGCGTCGAGCCGCCGGCGCCCTGCGTGATGTCGTACTCATCGTCGATCGTCGTATTCTTGCCCAGCGACTTCTCGAAGCCGAAGGTCGTCACGTGCGTTGCGGATGCGACGTTCGTGTAATCCGCCGTCGACGAGGCGAGCGAGTCGGTCGGCGATGCGGAGAACAGCTCGCGGATGTAGGCGCGGCCTTGCGGCCCGAAATCGAACGTCGCCTGCGCGACGGTTTCCGTCGGCGCAGACGTGACCGTAGCCGCGCTGAGATTCTGCGTGCGCGACGCCGAAAGATCGAAGAACTTCGCAACCTTCCAATCGGCGCCGAGCGTCGCTTGGAGCGCCGATGCAGCCGTGACCGGGACCGGTGTCGCGAGCGGATCGGGGCTTGCACCGGGGATGGGAACGAACGCCGTCCCCGACGACGTCGACACGTAGCCGACGCCCGCCGTAAGGTTGAATTTCTTCCCGATCGCTTTGCGCAGCCGCAGCGACGCGTTGGATTGAGCGCTCTGCGCGCCTTCGTAATTGTTGTATTCGTGATCGAACTCGAGATCGAGCGCCGCCGACTTGAACGCATGTCCGTAGTCCGCGCGGTAGTCGAAGAGCCCCGGCGAGGTCAAGCCGCCGAACGGGTTGGAATAGCCCTGTGAGGTTGCATCGAAGTCGGCCGTGAATTTGTCGGAGCCTGCGGTCTTGGAGAACGATCCTTTGAACGCTTCGCCGCCGGTGCCGGCGGCGTTCGCAAGCGACGTGACGTTCGCGCTCGGATCGTTGATGCTGCCGTCGCTCACCGCATGGGCGAGCGACCACGCACCGCCGCGGAACGTGCCCGAGAGCTCTTGCGTGAAGAGCGAGTAGTTGGAGATGCCGTTGCCGTCGTTCACGTAGCCGCTGCCGATCTTCACCGGATTCGGACCGTTGCCGAACGTCGAGTCGAAGCGGCCACCGAAGACTTGCGAATGGACGGTCGCGCCGCCGTATTCGTAGGTGATGAGGATCGACTGCGGGTTGAGGAATTCATCGAACGGCAAGGGGATCGTGATGAAGCGGATCTGACCCGAGACGTAGTCGATCGTGTAGTCGATGTTGCGGACCATCGCCGTTTGCGAAAGGATGATCCCCGTGCGACGGTCGATGGCGACGAGCGAGACGTTTTCCGAACCGACGACGATGTCCGGGTTGAGCGGCTGCGCGAGCGTCGAGAGGCCCGAGGGCGAAAGCACGACGCGGCCGTACGCAATGTCGTTGCGCGCGACGAATCCACTCAGCGCGCGGCCGTTGTTCGCGATCGCGACTTGCAAACCGTCGACGAGCTGCGAGAACCCGCCGACGGAGTTCTGGCCGCCGGTGCTCGCTTGGAATTCGCCCCACATCGCGTGGCTCTGACCTTGATCGTAGCGCGCGTAGAGATGATCGCGCGAGAGCGCATCGTCGCGCACCGTACTCGAATCGCCGTAGGTTGCGAACGGCCGATCCGTGGGATCGAACGTATTCGCACCCGTCGCCGAGGATTCGTCGAGTTTATCGGCGGTATCGTAAGCGACCGTCACGAGGCCGTTCGCTCCTACGCCGCCCGTGCCGTAGACCGCGACGCGTCCCTTGCGGCTATTCGGGCCGTTGGGAACGCCGTCCGGGTTTTGCGGTGCGTCCGGAACGCTGCCGACGCCGCCGGTCACGAGACCGTTGACGAACGGCTTGCGAATGTTCGCCGATTCGTAGAAGCTTGCGTCGGCGACGGCATCGCCGCTCGAGAGGTGAATCCGGACGGGGCCGGCCGCGAGGCCGGCGGCGAGCGGGATATCGAGGATCCCGCCCGACGCGACGGCGAGATCGACCGACGGGTTCACGGGCGTAACCGTCGCGGCAAGGCCGCTCACCGGCGCGGTCGTCGGCGAGGGATCCGCATTCGGAGCGGCCGGATCGGGCGAGCGTGCCGGGACAACGCCTTTTGCGAAGTGCACGTCACCGTCCGCGATGGTGACTTTGACGATCGACCCCGGTTGCGCGTGATGGCCCCAGGCATCGATCGCCGTTATTTCGAGCGTCGAGGTCGATGCACCGTCGGCGATGAGCGGTTTGATGAGTCGTTCTTCGAACGACACGGGACGGCCCGGGCCGAAGACCGTCAGCTCGGCGACCGGGCCGACGGCGTTGTTCGCACCGAGCGGAACGACGACGACGTGGTTCGGGCCCGGCTTGAGCGGAAGCCCGTAATACGTGTACTTCGCCGTATGCGCACCGGTGTCGGTCGTGAGTTCGCCGAGATGCGTATCGTCGATCGATTCGCCGTTGACTTCGACCCGCAAGGTCGCGCCTTCGACGGTAAGGATCTGCACGGAGGTCGCGAGACTCTGCGCGGCGCTACCGTCTTCGGGCGACAGGAAGGACGCGATCAGCGTGCCGGTGGCCGTCGCTTGCAAGTTTTTCAGGTCGCCGAAACTGCGCTTCGGCGGCAGGGGGGGGGCGGGGGATCCCTCCGGGGCCGGCGAGAGGAGCGGCGCCGCGCTGGATTGCGCATCGGAGACGGCGGCGTCATCGGCCGCGGCAAGGGGGCGCGCGTAATGCGGACGTTCGGGCACGACGGCGGCGAAAAGGAAACCCGTCAGCATGAACGCGACGCCGATACGGCGGACGCGCGCGCGTTTGCTACGGGCGGTCATTTCCCCACCGGCGCGACGGCGAAGTTCACGTCCTGGACGATGTAGGCGTCCATGATGCCGTGCACGAGACGCTGTGCCGCGCGATCGTCGTCACCGCGGACGTCGAAGAGTTTGTAGGTCTTCGGCAACGTCGTCGCATCGAGCCGCAGCGCGTGCATCCCGGGTTTCACGCTCGGGAACGAGAAACGGCCGTTCGGATCCGTGCGGACGGATGTGCCGTCTTCGAGATAGATACGAACCCCGGCCACACCGGTATCGCCCTTATGGAAATGGCCGTGACCGGACGGGTCGGCATAGACACGCCCGGTGATGATGAGTTCTTCGGTCAACGCACCGTTGACGACGGTCAGCTGCGCCTGCGAGGTCGCCGTGATTGGGACGGTACTGTTCGCCGGCAGCGCCTTGAGCACGACGGTATTGGTGAGGAGCGTGTTGACGACGACCCCCGGCGCGACGACCGTCGCGTAAACGATCGTATGATCGTTTGCGTCGAGCGTCGGAAACGTCCACGTGAGCGTGCGGCCGTTGACGACCGGCTCGACGTGCTTGCCGTCGACGAGCGCCGTGCCCGCCGCGTAGGCGAGGCCGCTCGGCAGCGTGTCGATGACCGATGTGTTGCCGACCGTGATGTTTCCGCTATTTTGATAGGTGAGCGTGAACACGACGCGATCGCCGGCCGAAACGGCGGTCTGATCGGCGGTCTTCGTGATCGTGATCGGATGCGGGTAGAACATCGGGACGTTGCCGAGAATGCCGAACACATTATCGAGCGTTACGCCGGATTCGACGAGCGTGAACGCACCGGCCGCGGCGAGCGGCATGCCGTCTTTCGCGGTCAGCGGCGCATCGTAGAGCAGCGTCGAGGTGCTCGAAGCCGCCACCGAGACGCCGATGCGACGCGTCGTGTAGTTCGGCGCGGTCACGATCAAGTCGATACCGGAGAGCGATTTGATCTGGCGCGTCGACGACGATGCCGGCTGCCCGCTCAGTTGGGCCGCCGTGAAGTAGAAGGCATAGACGCCGTCCGGAGCCGTCGTCATCGGATCGCTGTTACTCAGATTCACGCCGGAACCGCCGACCGGCATGGTGCCCGGCGCGATCGTCGGGAGCGCGACCGGCTCTTGCGTCGCGTCCTCGACGAGCGATACTTTCGCACCACCGATCGGATGTTTTTGACCGTCGTATCCGTCGTAGACGATATTCGAGAAGCCGACCAGCACGACCGCGGGCTGCGTCGCCGTGGCGTTGACGCCGTCGGCGGTAACGTTCGCGATGTTGACGAGCGTGGTGCCGTCGACGAGCTGCGTCGAAACGGCGCCCGCGAACGTCACGTTCTCCTTCATTCCCGGGGCGACGGTACCGAGCTGAACGACGAGATTCTGGCCCGAGAGTGTCGCTTTCGGACCCGCGAGCGTGCCGTTCACCGCGACGGTTGCAAGTTGCGCGGCAACGCCGGTCGGTACGACGTCGGTGAGCACCGTGTTCGTCGCCGGCGCACCGCCATTGTTCTGGAATTGAATCGAATAGGTCACGGTCGAACCCGGCGCAGCGGACGTCCCGACGCTGTTCTGAACGTATTTCTCGATCGGTGTCGTGCCGCCGACCGGACCAACGAGTTGCGGCCCGACCGCGGCGACGGCCCACACTTGACCGCTATCGCTCTGTAAGCCGTTTGCCGTCGTCGTGACGGTGGTACGCGCGGTGAGATCGATCGCGATCTGCGTTCCGATCGCAACGCCGGTCGTCGCGAGCGTCACCACAACTTGAACCGTCCCGCCGGGGGCGATCGTGGGCGAGACCGTCGAGCCGAGCGTGACGGGAATATTTCCGGACGCCTGAACGAAAGCGATCGAAGCGATCTTGCCGGCGGTCGCCGTGAGCGACGTGATCGTATACGCATCGGAGATGTTGGATGCGTTTGCGATCGTGAACGTACGCGTGACGACGCTACCGGCCGGGAACGAATCCGTGGCCGGATTGGCGGCGGTTTGCTTCGGCGACACCGCGATCGCGCCGATCGAGGCAACGACGGTCGAGATCGTGTTGGAAGTGCTCATGAACGTCGTTCCGGTGTTGGACGAATAGGTCGCGGTCGCGACGTTGGAGATCGTGGTCCCGCCCACGACCCCCGCGCCCGCGGATTGCGCCGTCCCGAGGACGGCGCAACCCATGACGAGGAGAACGATCAGGCGGCGTAAGCCGGCCATCGTTTTTCCTATGATGTGCTCAGCGTCTTAGTTCGCACGAACGGTGACGTTGAACGAGAAGACCATCCAGGTGGAGCTGGTGTTACTGCCGGCTGGAAGTTGGTACGCCGAACCGGCTGCGCCGCCGAGGACGCAGCTGAGTTTCGAGGGACCGTTGGAGTACGGCGGCGCGTAGACCGGAGCCGTGAACGTCGTCGTCGCGCCGGCGGCCGGGTTGCCGTACGAGTACGTGCAGACCGAGGCCGTGTTCGCCGTGCCGCCGATGGTGAGCGTGGGGATCGCATTCACGCCGGAGGTGACGTACGTGCCGGTCGTGCCGATTTGCGCGAACCAGTTCGTCCCCGACGTGCCGTCGTCCGTGACGACGATGCCGGCAACGCTATTGGTGAGCAAGGCGCTCGCGGGTTCGCTCGCGCCCGTGCCGGTCGCGGCTTTGGCGAGGTTCTCGACCGTGATCGTGTAGCCGAGAACGCCGCCGGGGCAGATCGTCGTCACCGTGACGCCCGTGGGGCAGCCGCTGGAGATGACGTTCTGCTGTTTCACGAGCGCAATGAACCCGTTATAGAGTTCGTCGTAGGTCGTGTTGGTGTTCGCCGTCGCGCCATTGGGCGTGCCGGTCGCGGTGATCAGGGCCTGCTCGGCCGTGAACGCCGGCGTCCCCACCGGGGCCGTATATTTGACGTAGAACGTCAGCGATGAACCGGACGCGAGGGTGATCGCGGTCGAGGTTGACGAGGTCGAGCCGGCCGACGCGCCGTTGAGCGCCGTCGTACAGCCGCTGTTGGACGTGAGCCACGCCGTCCAGCCGGACGGGCTCGTGGGCGCCGTCACGGAGAGGCTGATCGCCGTATCCTGGAGGTTCCCGGCGTTTTCGAGCGTCTCAGGGACGCACATGCTCTCGGTTTGCGAGGTGCTGTTTCCGGTTACCGTCGCGCCCGGGGTGGTCGACGTGGCCGTCGGCGGGGCGCTGGGATCCATGAACGACCAGTCGGTGAAGTCACCGTTGATCGTCGCGGTCCCCGTGTTGGTCGCATCACCGAGGGCCGCCGGAAAGCCGGACGGACCGACGAGGACCGCGTACGACGCGAGGGCCTGGTTCGAGGTCTGGCCGGAGGCGCCCGGCTCACCGCCGGTGGTATCGGGGGTCGAGTTTTCGATCGCGGGCAGCAGGGCGGTGGCAGCCGACCCGGTGTTGCCGTCCGTATACGTGCCGGTGGGGCCGACGATCTGCGGCGTCGCGCTGTTGTTGGTGAAGATCGAGTCGGCGACGTTGGTGACGGAGCCGGCGGTACCGGCTCCCGTGCCGGTCGGCGGGACGATCGTGAACGAGAGGGTCACGGCCGCGGCGGTGACGGCGGGACCGGTGGGGCTCGTGCCGCCGGTGGCCGCCGAACCTGCGGCATTCGGCTGAAGGCCGTCGCCGCCGGTCGCGCTGTTCGCGAGCGAACCGCCCGAGATCAGCACGCCGACATAGGTGACGGTGCCGGTCGTCGGGCACGACATGGACCAGCCGCTCGCGGGCGTTGCCGCGGTCGTGCAATAGACGACGGCCGTTTCCGACGCATCGTTCGGGAAGCCGTTGGTGCCGCGCGTGAAGGAGACCGACGGGGTCCCGACAAGCGCGAGCGGGACCGCGGTCGGCGAACCGAACGTCGGCACTTTATCGACGATCAGAATGCCGCCGGGCGTGCCCGTCATCGTCGCCGCGCCGAACCCGAACGACGATTGCTGGAGCGCCTGCACGTAGTGTGCGGTGAACGCGCCGCCGTTGTTGACGGCGACCGTGTAGGTGATGTTGCCGGTCGTCGGGTTTTGCGACGACGTCTTGCGGACGTCGAGGCGGGCGTCGTTCTGCACCGTGTCGGTTTCGGTCGACGTCGCCGTCGCCGAGGTCGCGGTCGCGGCGGACCCGGTGGCCGGATAGGTGATCGTCGCCGGGAGCGTGTCGGTGATCGTGGTGCCGGCGCTGGTATTGCCCACCGCGTAGTTCACCGCGACGGTCGCCGCAGATTGCGACGGCACGTTGACGGCGGCGAGGAACTGGTTGAGCGCCGCAAGCGTCGCGAACGTCTGCGCGGTCGTCGGGGCGGACGTGCCGGACGACGGCGTGCCGTACGAACCGCCGGCGTTTGCGCCGTTGTAGACGGAGCCGGCCGGCAGCGTGACGGTGTATGAGGTAAGGCTCGACGAACCGCCGCTGAGCGTCGGCGAGGCGATCTGAAAATCGCCGGCGTTGTTGCCGGTGTTCGTCAGGGTGAAGGTGTCGGTCGCGTTCGTGTTCGGCGCAACGGTCTGGTTGCCGCCGTTCGTGTCGGTGAGGGTCGGCGCGTTTTGGATGACGGTGGAAACGGTGTTCGACGTCGCGGTGAGCGCGTTGCCGTTGGAGTCGGTATACGATGCCGTTGCCGTGTTCGAAATGGTCGTGCCAGCCGGCGTTTGCGTCGCGTAGGCGGGGGCGATCCCAACGAACAGGAGCAACGCCAAGAAACCGGCGCTATAGGCCCGGTTCTTCATGCTGGTAGTCCTTCCGTGCGAGGTTGGTGCTTCACTTCACGAGCACCACGTAGGTGTAGGAGGTCGAGGCGTGGGCGGCGAGATCTTTGCCGCTGATCCACCGGATGTTGGTGTAAGCGGCGGGATCGGCGGCCTTCATCGCCATCGATCCATCGGGTTGCCGGACGCGGATCATCGGTTTTGCCGACCACGTCTTGCCGTTATCGAGCGAGAATTCGATGTGGCCGGGAGCGGCGATGGCGCTGCTGCCGGGTTCGTATTGGGTGCCGTTCGGAATACGGCCGGACGAGACGAACTTTTTGGCGACCTCGCCGCTCGTGTTCGAAGCGGTGATCGTGTAGCGAATCGATTCGCCGGGTTTGGCCGGAGTCGAATCGACCGGGACCATGGTGACTTTGCCGCTCGCATCTTTCTCGAGGATGACGCCGGCGAGTTTGAGCGCGACGGTCGGTTTGGCGAACGCATTTCCGCCGGCCAAGGCGATGAGCACCGAGCAAATAATCGGTGCCGTGAGGCGAGGTGTTCTCATTTGATGATTTGCTCCGTGATCTACCGCGAGGATGGGTGACGCGCGGAAAGACCTCTGAGAGATAACTCTCGCCGCACGATGTATGAATGACGAACGATGATTTCGAACGGATGTCGCGTCCGCACATGACAAAGGGTGCAAGCTCCAACGCTTCGCACCCCCACGATTTTCTATTCGTGATCCACGCGCGATTACTGCCGTTCGCACGCGTACGTAACCAAATATTGACGTTCGCCAGTCTTCGCACATCACGCGCGAAACGCGCGTTCCGCGTAAGCTAACTATCCAGATGGAAAGACGATACGTTCAACCGCGTCGGCTGCGGCACGCGTTACGTTGTCGTCGATCGGGTTACCGTCGACGATGAGTTGACGATACAGTCCGTCGTAAATCGTGTAGAGAATTCGAGCCGTAGCGCTTGGATCGTCGAGCTGCGCGAGCCCGCAGCGTACGAGCGCTTCGAGATGCGCGCTGAAGCGCGCGAGCGTCTCATCGCGCCGTTCGGCGCGCCAGGCGGTAAGCTTCGCGTCGGCGGCGGCGAGGCGATAAAAGCCGGCCAAGAATTCCGGACGCTCGCGCGCGAGCGCGAGTTTGCGGATGAGCCACGCGCGAAGTCCCGCACGCGCGGCTTCGAGGCTTGCGACGTCGTCGTCCAAACCTTCGTCGACCGCGCCACGAGTCGCACGCAGGTGCACGACCACCGCTTCGATCGCCTCACGACGATCGCGAAAGTGCCGGTAGAAGGTTCCGTGCGCGACGCCCGCTTCGCTTGCGATCGCGCTCGGCGTCACATCGCCGGAATTGCGCTCGAGGAGGCGTTCCGTGGCCTCGATGAGCCGTTGCCGCGTCGACCCGCGCGCGCTGCGCGGCCGAACCGCGACGGCCGGATCCGTCTTCGCCGCACGGCCGAGATACGTCCAGCGATTGCGGACGCGCCCGCTCTCCGGATCGCGCTGGCGCTCGACCCGATAGAGGTAGGTTCGCCCGTTGATCGTCTTTGAAACCGTATAGGCCATGGGTGTGGTAAAGTGACTTAGCCGTCATGCAATTTTTACCTACACTCGTGACGGAGCGGAGGGACCCGTCTTGGCGTCCCTAGCGCTCCCCGGATTCGGCGCATTCGCGCGCCAGCAAGCCAAAGAGCCGCCGCTCGGGCTGATCACGATCACCGTGATGCTCGGGTTGATCATGGCGATCGTCGACACGTCGATCGTCAACGTCGCCCTCAATAACATGGCGGGGACGCTGGGCGCCACGACCGACGAGATCGGCTGGGTCGCGACCGGCTACATTCTCGCCAACGTGATCGTGATGCCGCTCAACGGCTGGCTGACGGCCCGTTTCGGCCGGCGTAATTTCTATGCCGCGTGCCTGGTGCTCTTCACCGTCTCGTCGTTTTTGTGCGGCACCGCGAACTCGGTCTATCTGCTGGTCTTCTACCGCGTCTTGCAAGGGATCGGCGGCGGCGCGCTCCAGCCGACGGCGCAATCCATCCTCTTCGAATCCTATCCGCCCGACAAACGCAGCGGCGCGATGGCGATCTTCGGGATGGGCGCGATGGTGGGCCCGGCGATCGGTCCCATTCTCGGCGGCATCATCGTCGACAACTACTCGTGGCCGCTGATCTTCTTCATCAATATCCCGATCGGCATCGTCGCGTTCATCATGACGATGCTCTACATTCGCGATCCGGCCTACATCAAACGCGATACCTCGCCGATGGACTTCCTCGGGCTCGGCTTACTCACGATGGGGCTCGCCTCGCTGCAATACGTGCTGGAGCGCGGCCAGCGCGAAGACTGGTTCAGCTCGGATACGATCGTCGTGCTGACGCTGGTGTCCGCGACTGCACTGATTTGGTTCGTGGTCCGGATGCTGCGGGCTGCGCATCCGATCGTCGATTTGCGCGTCTTCAAAAACCGCGGCTTCGCCGCGGGTAATTTTATCGGGATCATCAGCGGCTTCGGGCTCTACGGGACCGCCCTCATCATTCCGCTCTTCTTGCAAAGTGCGCTCGGTTTTACGGCGACGCTGACCGGACTCGCGCTGCTCCCCGGCGCGATCGCAACGGCAATTTCGATGCCGATCGCGGCACGGGTCGGCAAATGGATCGATGGACGGCTCTCGATCGCGATCGGCTTGTTGCTCTTCGCCATCGGATCGTGGACGATGGGCGGCCTCAGCGGCGACGCCGGGATCGACGACATCTTCTGGCCGCGGGTCTTTCAAGGATTCGCGCTTGGGTTTCTGTTCGTGCCGCTCTCGACGAAGACGCTGGCCGACGTGCCGCGCGAACTGATGGCGGGCGCGACCGGCGTGTACACGCTCGTGCGCCAACTCGGCGGCAGCCTCGGCATCGCGATCCTCGAGTTCTTGCTGCAACGCAAAGAAGATCAGGCCTATGCGACGCTGGCCGGTTCGGTAACGCTCGCGAATCCCGACGTCGCGAACATGGTCGGCGGACATTCGACCGTCGCCCCGTCGTCGGCCGCGCAACTGATGGGGATCGTCCAGAGCAACGCGCAGGTCTTGTCGTACGACTATCTCTTGCAGCTATGCGGGATCGTGTTCTTGGTCTCGATTCCGACCGTGTTGCTGCTCAGCGGAAAGAAACCCGGCGCCGGAGCTCCGGCTCCCGCGGCACTCGCCGACTAGACGGGTGGCGGAAGGGCGCCGCCCGCGCCTCCGGTAAGGACCGCGCGATGGCGGCGTTCATTTTGCGACGGATCGCCGGTGCGATCTGGGTGCTGGCCGGCGTGTCGATCGTCGTGTTCATCATCGTGCACCTCACCGGCGATCCCGCCGCCGTGATGCTGCCGCCCGAATCCACGCCCGCGGAGATTGCGGCGTTCCGGCACGAAGAAGGCTTCGATCGTCCGCTGATCGTGCAATTCGGCACGTTCGCACTCGGCGCGCTGCACGGCGATCTGGGGCAATCGTTGCGTCACGACGAACCGGCGCTCGGCCTCGCGCTCGAACGGCTACCGGCGACCGCGGAGCTTGCGCTCGCGGCGTTCGTGCTCGTCGCACTCGTCGCGATCCCGGCGGGCGTCGTGTCGGCAGCTCGGCCGCGCGGTGTGATTTCCGCCGTGGTGCGGCTCGTCGCGCTCGTCGGGCAGAGTGCGCCGACGTATTGGATCGGCTTGATGTTGATTCTCGTCTTCGGCGTACGGCTCGGGTGGCTGCCCGTGAGCGGGATCGGCGATTTCTCGCATTTGGTGTTGCCGGCGCTGACGCTCGGCTTTTTCTCGACGGCGAAAGTGATGCGGCTGACGCGCGCGGCGCTGCTCGACGTGCTCGCCTCCGATTATCTGCGAACGGCGCGCGCCAAAGGGCTCGGCCCACTGCGCGTGCTCGTCGGCCACGCGCTGCGCAACGCCTGGATCCCGATCGTCACGCAACTCGGCATCGAACTCGGGACGCTCCTCTCGGGCGCGATCATCACCGAGACCGTGTTCGCGTGGCCGGGGATCGGACGGCTTGCGGTGCAGGCCGTCTACGACCGCGACGTTCCGGTCGTGGAAGCGGTCGTGCTGCTGGCGGCGACGATCTTCACGCTCGTGAACGTGTTCGTCGACGTGCTCTACGCCGCGCTCGATCCGCGCGTGCGCTACGAGTGAGGCGCGATCGCGCATGAGGGAGGCATGAAGCGCGATCCGGCTGCCGTGATCGGTGCGATCGTGGTGCTGTTTACCGCGATCTGCGCGCTCGGTGCGCCGCTGCTCACGCACGTCGATCCGAACGCGCAAGACCTCACCGCGACGCTGCTTCCGCCGGGGTCGCCGCATCATCTCCTCGGCACCGACAACCTCGGACGCGATCTGCTGGCGCGGATCATCTGGGGATCGCGCATCTCGGCGGTCGTCGGCTTGTGTGTGGTTGCGATCGGCGCAACGATCGGGATCACGCTCGGGCTCGTCGCCGGCTACGCCGGCGGCTGGCTCGATGCCGTCGTGGCCCGCATCGCCGACGTGCAGCTCGCGTTTCCGCTCGTGCTGCTCGCGGTCGCGATCGTCGGCGTCGTCGGCCCGGGTGTGATCACGGTGATCGCAACGATCGGGATCACGTCGTGGGTGCAATACGTGCGCGTGATCCGCGCCGAAGCGCTGAGCTTGCGCGAACGCGATTTCGTGCTGGCCGCGCGCGCCGAAGGCGCGACGCAAACGCGGATCGTCTTCCGGCATCTCTTACCGAACGTCGCCTCATCGGCGATCGTCCTGGCCACGTTCGAGATCGCGCGCGCGATCGTCCTCGAGAGCTCGCTCTCGTTTCTCGGCCTCGGCGTCCCGCCGACGATCCCCTCATGGGGCGGCATGCTCGCCGACGGCCGCCAATTTCTCGACACCGCCTGGTGGATCGGCACCTTCCCCGGCCTTGCCATCGTGATCGCGGTCCTCGGCGTCAACCTCCTCGGCGACGGCCTCCGCGACGCCCTCGACGTCCGACGCTAACGAGCCAACGGCAACGCCCTGGTGTCATCCTGAGCGTGTCGAAGGATGGGCATGAGAAAATGCTGCGTCGGGAGACCAACACTTCTCGGAAATTCCCGCTCTTACCAGTATGATCGCACCAAACGACGACCCGCCGATCCCCTCGCGCGAGGCCTTGGTTCGGGCTGCAAGGGACGGCGACGGGGCGGCCCTCGAGGAACTCGTGCGCGAGATCTGGCCCGACGTGTTCCGGATCGCCTGGTCCGTCTTACGCAATCACGTCGCCGCGGAAGATGCGGCGCAGGATGCATGCGCCCAGATCGCGGCCAAAATAACGACTCTGCGCGCGCCGGAGGCCTTCACGGTGTGGCTCTACCGCACGACGGTTCGCGCCGCGACACGCTATCACGCGATGCCGCTCGACGCACTTCCCGACGATCTTCGCGCGGACCAGCCGGCGGTCGAAGATCGACTCGATCTCGGTGCACAGATTCTTCGCCTGCCACGCGACTTGCGGATCATCGTGGTCCTCCGGTACTTCCTAGATTGCTCGAGCGGCGAGATCGGTGCGATCCTCGGCATCCCCGCGCCGACCATCCGCTTTCGGCTCGCCGCAGCGCGCAAGCGTTTGCGCGACGCCCTCACTTTTCCAGCAAACGGAGATGCATGATGAATTCGCACGACGATCTCACCCTCACGTCGGCACTCCGCGCCGTCTTCGATGACCTGGCGATCCCCCAGGTCGACGTCCCACGAATTCTGGAGCGGTCGTCCAGGCACCGCCGCCCGCAGCAAACGACAAGCGGTGTCCGGCTCGGCGCACTCCTCGCGATCGCGGCAGCGGTCGTGCTCGTGATGATCGCGGGCACGCAGCGCGGCTGGGCGTTGGGGGACCCGGCCAATCAACGCCTCGCGGCAGCGCTCTCACAAGCCCTCAAAATGTTGCATCTTCCCATGCCGAAGGATGCAGCAAAGCCGACGCTTCACATCGATAACTTCCAGTACGTCGACATCTCACGCATTCAATCTGCGCTGCCGTTTCGTTTGATCGAGCCCGCCGGGCTTCGCAAGTACGGCGTCGTCGTCCACGGGGAAACGCGGCGGAACGGCAGCGTCGGCGTCTACTGGCTCACGATGCCTGCTCCAACGACGTTCCATGGAGCAAAGGCGGTATCTTCAGATTCGATCGAGGTCGACGAGTTCGCGCACGGTCACGCCATCGGAATACCGGCGGCCGATCCCCAAAAAACGGTATCCTTGGAATTCAACCCGGATGGTACACTCAAGCGGGCGCACGTCGTCACCCTCGGTTTCAACGACCGCGCGGTTCGACGATTCACCATCGGCAACGTCGACGTTGCGGTCATCGTGAACGCGCGGAACCCTGGACCGATCGCCGACACGATTCGAGAAGGAATGCTTGCGCGCGCGGCACGCCGCCCATAGTCGTAGGAACGGACGCTATCGCATGCCCATCCTTCGAGAGCCTCAGGATGACACGGAGACACGCCGGCCGATCTGCGGGCAGCGGTGATCGGGTGCAAGGGGCGGCGGTGACGGCAAGCGCGCGGGCGGTGGTGACGGCAAGCGCGCGGCGGCGGTGACGGCAAGCGCGCGGGCGGCGGTGACGGCAAGCGCGCGGACGCCGGTGGGAGG
>Ga0116229_10007498_pt1 | contig 17221 bp, 8 predicted proteins | sample S1TSphgellanicum_3_FD_87313 | JGI IMG/M metagenome (GOLD analysis project Ga0116229, IMG submission 87313) | Host-associated microbial communities from peat moss isolated from Minnesota, USA - S1T2_Fc - Sphagnum magellanicum MG | ecosystem: Host-associated > Plants > Peat moss > Unclassified... | reverse complement strand
ATCTACGAACGCAACCTAATAACTAGACATACATTCGCATTCGTCCTTCATCGGTAGCATTTGTGCTTTCAAGCATAGTCACCTTGTAGAACCGGAGGTAGAGGGACAAAAGTTGCCTCACACACATATACCCTTACGGAAAGGTCTAAAACTTCAACAAGGCACAAAAACATCAAAAGTAGACCCAATTCATTATTAGAGCTTGGTGGGAAAATGGATTTTTCTCACAAACATTCGATCATTTAAATTACCCATAAATATTCTAAATATTTATAAATATCATTTCCCTACACTAAATCAGGGTGCCAAAGTCCAAATCTGTAAATTTTGGGGCCTAATATGGCCATTTAAATGGGTTTTGGGGGTTTTTACAGTGATCCCAATGTGGGGTCAATTCACCCTGGCCGGTTCGCCCAAGGCCCAATTAATCACGCATTGCCTGCAACATGAGCTCTGGCAGAGCGCCTCAATAATGCACTGGGTGAAATCAGCCAACAACAGGAAACGTGTGGATGCATAATTTTTTGGGTCAGTTTTGAGATATAGCCCAAGTGGCTATCATAGGTAGGAAGACTTAGTCAGATTTGGCTATGAGCTAAATATGGCATTAGAAAATTTTAAACATCTTTCTCTTATTTTTGGCTACCTACTTGAAAACCATGTCTGGAAATCTGACGATTTTTCTTTGAATTTGGTTGAATTTTGGATATGGAGAATCTCAAAAAGCATTTGATTTTAGCACTTTTTAAATTTATAACTTAGCTTTTTTTCGGCTATAGTTTTTTGGTAAAAGAAAGTTTGGTGTGTGGATGTGAATAAAAGTCATTATGATAATAATGGAGGAGGCCAGAGGGAAAAATTAAAGCGTGTTGAACAAGTCTCAAGGTGACGTTGCATATTCTAGCCTCAAGTATGAGTGGAAAATAGACACATGTGTTCCAAAAAAGAAAGTAATGAATTGTTCAGTGACCAAGAAATCGGTAAAACGCGTATGCTACACAGTCTGAAGAGTCACGCCAAAACCCTTATAGAAGTTTCTGGGCGAGAAGAAAATGAGGAAGAAGAAACATCTGAACGAAAAGTTGAAAATGAGTAAGAGAAGACTGTGAGAATTTCAGGGAGATCGTGAAGAGGAAAGGGGTTGATGTTTTTTTGGAGAGATCTAGTGTAAAGATCAGCTGCGGGAATCTGTGATGTGACGGACACCCATCGTACCCTGTGTATGCCATTGGGATGGCAGAGGATTTCTAGTAGGTTTTATGAGAGCTGCTTCTTCTGTGAGAAAAGTCGAAAAAGGAGTAAGACGAGAAGAGTGTGAGAATTCCAGGGAGATCGTGAAGAGGAACGGGGTTGATGTTTTCTGGGGAGATCTAGTGGAAAGATCAGCTTAGCTTGTGGGAATCTGTGATGTGAGGGATAGCCATCATACCCTGTGTATGCTATTGGGATGGCAAAGGATTTGTAGCAGGTTTTATGAGACCAAAAGGTTAAGAGAAAAATATTTATGAGAGCAGTGACCAAAAGGAATTCAGTAGTGTGACATATGAGAATTCATATGGCCTCAAGCGAAAAGGAGTTGATCTTTCACAAGGGCCACCAAAAAGAAAGAGAGGTGTTGTGCGGATCCCTGCTGTGATTGACACACCTTTGGTGCCCGCTGAAAATGCTCTTTCAAGCTCTGGATGGCACAGCAATGTGGTGCTTCTTCTTAATCTTACGATGAGCTCTCTTTCCAAAGTTTTTTCTTGGGCTTTCCCAAGTTACATGTTGAAGTTTGATTTTTCTTTTGTTTTTTTAAATTTTGTTTGGGTGTTGATAATTTTCCTTGACTCTTACAACCATGATAACTTATTGTCCTCACAAAGCATCAAGAGAAGATTTGAACTCCCAACCAACAACTTCCCAACCTTACCCTTTAGCCACTAGGGTACCTAAATGTCCTCAATCATTTACAAGCTTCCTTGTCATACATTTTCACTTTGCTTGCTTTCTAGTTTGGTTGTTTAGATAAAATAAGAATATGAAATGATATTTAAAACAATACGAAATGGAGTCATCATTATAGCCTCTTACATAAGGTCGGCAACTCATTTGCTATAACAAATAGAATTGGTGAAAGGGAAATTTGTCAAAATTTGGCATTGACTAAGAATATATTGAACTTCTAAGGATGGAACTTTCATTAAAGATTATGAGTTAAGTTCAATGTGTACTTTTAATCCAACAACATAATGCAAATTATTAAAATGTTTTTGGACATTCTTATTGGGTTTGTGTCCCAATTCCGTAGTCGTTGGAGGCCTTAAAGGCCCAAATGTTGGGGAAAATGTCATGAAATAAAAATGAACCAAACTAGATTGTTCAATTAATCAACCCAAACTTGAAAGAATCCAATTCTTAGCATTAACCTTTATTGTTTCGCATACATTCCACCTACTATGTACCAACATTTACTTATTGAATTATGTTTTGAAACTTTGAAATCTATGACACACGTGAATGATCTTCATTTGTTAGTCATGCAAGATAGATTTGGTATTCTCCAATTCATCTATTATTGTCATCTTGTTAAACTTAATCTTTTCAACTAATTATTGCTTTTATCTAACTATTATAATTTGTATATTTCATTTCTCTTATTTCATGTACAATCAAATAATTTTCAAGAGACGTTTGAAGAATTGTGTTGACTCGTTTTCATTTTCTTTGCAGAAACATCCAGTGCATGATTTAAATCCCACTTGCAATTCCAATAATCCAAACTTGACCATCATTTTTTTTCATGGGATTGCTTTTGGCACAAATGATGAATGGAAGGAAACATGGACAACATGCCCCACCAATAATAGAGAAGAGTGCATATGTTGGCCAGAAAAGTGGCTACCCGAAAACTTGAACAACAATTTTCGAATTTTATCATTGTCCTATGATTCTAACATTGTGGCAAGTGTTCACAATGATGTGATTGGAATTGGCAAAAACATCATTCAAAGTTTGGTTACAAATTCAAGGTGTGACAATCTCCTTTATTTATGGACACATTAATTATTTCTCCTTGTGTGCATTAAAGATAATTGTTTACATCTTTAGAATTTCTTGAATGTTTTACATGAGTTAATTGTTCATGTGTGTTAGTATTGTGATACACACCAACAAGTTTCAATTTACTTGAATTGTTAAATTCATGTAGGAGAACATAAAATGGGGCTTAAATGCAAATGTTCTTGTTTGAAGATAATAGCAAAGTCTATGTTCATATTATAAATTCATGGTACAACTAGTTTGGTTTTTATGGCAATTTTTAGTTCGTGTTTTTTTAAGCTTTATATTTGGTAATGCAATTAAATTGGATTAAATTAAATTAACACATGTGTTGAAAATTTGCATCCATTTCATTGCAATATATATATATATATATATATATATAATTTTCAACTATGTTTCTAAGGTAACATATAGAAGATGAGTTGTACATCAACACAAGAATCTAAACACCTACATACTTGTGCATAATAATTGCTTTATTAAAACATGGTTGTCACATTTTTTAGGTAGATTAATGGAGTCAATAAACGAAAAATGACATAACAAGCAAATCAATTATGAACTTATGGCTTAGGTCATGTGTGAATTTGAAAATTGCCCCAAGTATAATAGGATAAATTTGTACATGTTAATACAATGTTGATAATGGAATTTTGGTGCATTGTTGAATATTTTGTAGTTACCAATCCCTTTGGGATGGACCAGTGGCATTAGTTGCTTATAGTTTTGGAGGTCTTGTACTCAAAAGCTTGGTGGTTGAAGCTCAAACATGTATATCAAAGGCCAAAAAATGGTTTGGATAACGAAGTACACAAATGTTGTAAAACATTTTTGAACAATGTCAAAGGTGTAGTATTTTATGGTGTACCGCATTTTGGTGGTACCCAATATTTTTCAAAATATTTCACTTGGCAATGTCAACAAATCAACACGTTCAACAAATATGCAACCCAACTTGGTTTTTCAAAAAATTTAAAACCTTTCAACCTACAAATGGAATACCTTTCAAAGGATTTTGAAAATGCCATTCATGAAGACCTCAACATTTATGCATTTGGCGAAGGATTACCAATTGACGAGAATTGGGTAAGATTTTCATTTCGCCACATTGAAAATTATCCAATTAGGTTCATTAGTTGAACATTTTTTGTATTGTCAAAACTTGTGTGGGATTATGTACTCAATACTTCTGAATATATTAATGTGGTGAATCAGTCGTGTGTTTTATGAACTTTGTTTCATGAATTATTATTGATGGAAATGAAATTTGATTGATTTCAAACATCAGGAAATAGGTTTAAATTTTCCCTTCATCAAATCAATTCCATATAAATATTTGTAAATAAAATCATAACATTGTTAAAACATGTAAGATTCATGAGATTAAAAACCAATAACTTTGTGATATCTTTATATAAGTTGATTGCCAAAGGGTTGAAGGAAATTACTTGTACACAATATTTCATTATTATGCAAACATCAATAGTTATTAAGCTATAGTTTCCACCACCATTTGGCTTATAAGTTAAAGCATAAGTGAACAAAAAAGTTAATGAATTCCATTAATTTAATCTTTTGCACATGCAGGGAATTTTAGTGCCATACGCTTCAGCTATTCAATTGTCAAACAACAACCAATACAAAATAGAGGATGCTAATCACTTGACAATTTGCAAGCCACCAAACAAAAACCATCCAAATTATTATTTATTGTTAAAATGTTTGAAAATATGTATGGAAGTAAAAACATCAAATCTAAGTTTTTTGATTTCATATATGTTCATGTAATTTGAAATACATTAGGTCATAGCACATTGATGTGTATCACATATGCAATGTCATGTATATTGGTTATCAATTAAGAAAAATAACATAAATGACCTATATTTTGTGAATTTTGATAGAAAAATATATTGCTTCCACCTTTGCCATGTCATGAGGTGGCATTGATTGACGCAGCACAAGACATAAACATCTTGTTACAAAAGGAATCTATTGTTGGTTTGGTTGGAATGGGTGGGATTGGGAAGACCACTTTGAGCAACAAATTCTATCATTTGTTCCACAACCAATATGATAAATCTAGTTTTTTGGAGGATGTGAATTCAAAGGACAATATCAATGGTGTCATAAAACAACTCCTACATGATTTGTGTGGCAAAAGGTTATGCAAGGATGAAAATGTGAATAAAGAAGACCTTGACAAAATTAGGCAATGTATGATATTGAAAAAAATGTTAGTGGTGGTGGATAATGTTGGTAAGGAGGAGAACCTTACATCTTTGCCAATTTTCATTGATAAGGTTGCCAAGAATCCAACTTTTAAAAGTAGAGTACTTGTGAATTGTCGAAATTGGCAAAATTTGAAATCTCATGTAAGTGAGGATGGAAAAGTGGTCATGAAACCTTTGGAGGAAAAACAAGCAAGGGAACTATTTATGTTCCATGCATTGGGTAATGGAAATCATGTTCCAATAGAGGATTTCAACGATATATGTATGAAGATTATAAAAGCTTGTGGGGGGCTCCCTTTAAGTCTTAAAGTATTGGGTTATTTTTTGTGCAATATTAAAGAATTGGAAATGTGGGAAGGTGCATTGAGCACATTGAAAAGTGGGCAAAGTTTCACCGGGGGCAATGATAATGAAAAGCTTTGGATTAAATTGAGGATTTCTTATGACCATTTGGATGAGCAACATAAAAACATGTTTTTGGATATTGCTTGTTTTTTTGGTGGTTTGAAAATAAATACAATTTGTTGAGTGTGGAGCAGAAATTATTTACACCCAAAATTTGGATTACAAAATTTATAACATAGATTCTTAATCCAATGGATAGAACGTGGAATCTTGTACATACATGAACAATTACGAGACATGGGTCAAAATATTGCAATGGAACCACCAATTATGAATCGATTTATATGGAAATCAAATCAATCAAATTATTTTTTACAAAAGGATGAAGTTGTCATTATACTATTTCAATCCTATAATTTTATTTCAATTTCCTATGATTTTTTTTAATGATCAAAAGCAAATGTTTTAGCTTTGAATTTTGATTTTATAAATATATATATTTTTAATAAAATTTGGCATTAGGATGAAATGTTCTTTTACATTGATAATCCTTTTGTTTTCATTTCATGTGATAGGTGGTGGAAAATTTAAAGGGCATTTCATTGAAAAAATGTGTTAATTTGCCTTCGTTGTCCCAAATCGACTCAAAGGGATTTCGCAACCTTAGGTTGGTTGACCTAACAGAAGCTTCACCAACTATTGTCGAAAATTGCATCCAAGGGCGAAATTTGAATAATGTTAAATGGTTGTGCTTAAAGAAATGCATGATTCAAAAGTTGCCAAGTAATTTGTTTAATTGTTTACAATTACAAGTACTTGATTTGGCACGATGCAAAAATTTGGAAGAAATACCTTCATCTATTGGCCAATTGAATACACTCCAAGAACTTGATTTGTCAAGGTGTTCCAACGTGAAAGAACTACCTTCATCTATTGGACAATTGAATGCACTCCAGGAGCTTGATTTGCGATGGTGTTCCCATTTAAAAGAACTACCTTCATCTATTGGCCAATTGAATGCACTCCAAAAGCTTGATTTGCGATGGTGTTCCTAGTTGAAAGAACTACCTTCATCTATTGGCCAATTGAATGCACTCCAAAAGTTTGATTTGCGATGGTGTTCCCAGTTGAAAAAACTACCTTCATCTATTGGCCAATTGAATGCACTCCAAAAGCTTTATTTGTCATGGTATTTCAACTTGGAAGAATTACCTTCATCTATTGGCCAATTAAATGCACTCCAAAATCTTTATTTGCGAAGGTGTTCCAACTTGAAAGAACTACCTTCATCTATTGGCCAATTGAATGCACTCCAAAAGCTTTATTTGTCATGGTGTTTCAACTTGAAAGAATTACCTTCATCTATTGGCCAATTAAATGCACTCCAAAAGCTTTATTTGTCAGATTGTTACAACTTGAAAGAACTACCTTCATCTATTGGGCAATTGAATGCACTCCAAGAGCTTGATTTGCGATGGTGTTCCAAGTTGAAAGAATTGCCTTCATCTATTGGCCAATTGAATGCACTCCAAAATCTTTATTTACGAAGGTGTTCCAACTTGAAAGAACTACCTTCATCTATTGGGCAATTAAATGCACTCCAAGAGCTTGATTTGCGATGGTGTTCCAAGTTGAAAGAATTACCTTCATCTATTGATCAATTGAATGCACTCCAAAAAATTTATTTGCAAAGGTGTTCCAACTTGAAAAAACTACCTTCATCTATTGGCTAATTGAATGCACTTCAAGAGCTTAATTTGTCATGGTATTCTAAATTGAAAAAATTACCTTCATTTATTGGTCAATTGAGTGCACTCCAAGAGCTTAATTTGTCATGGTATTCCAAATTGAAAGAATTACCTTCATCTATTGGCTAATTGAATGCACTCCAAGAGCTCGATTTGTGATTTTATTTCGAGTTGAAAGAATTATTTTCATCTATTAGCTAATTGAATGCATTCCAAGAGCTTAATTTATCATGGTATTCCAAATTGAAAGAATTACCTTCATCTATTGGCCAATTGAATGCACTCCAAAAGCTTTATTTATCATGTTGTTCCAACTTGAAAGAACTACCTTCATTTATTGGCCAATTGAATGCACTCCAAGAGCTTGATTTGCGATTGTGCTTTGAGTTGAAAGAATTACCTTCATCTATTGGTCAATTGAATGCACTCAAAAAGCTTGATTTGTCATGGTGTTCCAAGTTGAAACAATTACCTTCATTCATTGGCCAATTGAATACACTCCAAAAGCTTGATTTGTCAGGGTGTTACAACTTGAAAGAACTACCTTCATCTATTGGCCAATTGAATGCACTCCAATTTTTTATTTATAAAACTTCTACAACTTGAAAGCATTGTGAAAAAAATACATTCATCTATGGGTGAATTGAATGCATTCAAAGTGTTTCATTTGTTAGGGTGTTCCAATTTGAAATAACTACTTTCATCTATTGGTCATTGAGTGCATTTTAAAATTTTGATTTGTGTGAATGCTTCAACTTGCAAGAATTATTTACATGTACATTGGCCAATTAAATGCACTCCAAAAGTCTTAGTTGTGGGAGCTTAATTTGTATGAGCTTACAAGAATTACTTACGTTCATTGACCATTTTAATGCATTCAAGGAACTTAATTTGTTAAGGTGTTTCAATTTGAGATAATTACTTTCATCCATTGCCAACTGTATCAATAGTAGAAAACCCTTTTTTTTCCAACCAACCCACTTTCAACTTGACGTCATCTTCAACTACATTTCAATTGATTTTTTTTAATTTTTAAAAAAAAAATCACAATTTCCAAGTAAATCGAACCACCTACTCTTTTAGTGGACAAATGAAAGCATATCCCAAATATTTTGAAGCTCATGGAATATTCTTAGCACCCCCATGGTCTACAATTGAATTCTAGTTAAAATGTTGACTTGGAAATTTACATAGTCTATAGTCAAGCCTCTTTGGGTGATATGTCCCATGTTCAACTACTTTGGTCAATTACAAAACATAATGATGGACGATAGATCACACATGGATGGATGACATTGAGATTGGGATTAATGTCTTCGTTGCAAGTGCACATCAAGACTATTTCTCGACTATGACTACAAGTTGAAGGCAAAAAACGAATGTTGAGCAGTCTTACATATTATGTCGACACCTCAATTGCAAATGTTATTTATTAAACATGACAACAACCATTGTGCCATGCTCTACAAACATTGGTATATATGCATGGTTTTGGTTTTTAAGAAACAAATATTTATTGAGGTTGTCAAAGCCAACAAAATGATAATGATGAAAATATGTTCTTTTTCTTTGAAAAACCCCAACAACTAGATTTTGAAAACTATCAAGTTATTTGATGATTTGTCAAAAACATTCAAATCCTAGGTTTTGCGATAGATGGTGGGCAAAAATGATTCAGTTTCCAAGAAAACATTATTCACATCAGGATGTGACCTTTCACCCAACTCCCTATTAAAAGACATTTGGCATTGAGAAAAATTTAACATAATAAAACTAGTTTCCTTTATACTTCAATGCATGAGAAAATATATATGGACAAAGAGAGCTTGATGCCCAAGAAAAGAAATGATCTTTTCATTAGTAGAAGCATTTTCATTAGTAGAAAAAGGCCAAAACGTAATCAAATGATTTGTGACTACATGCGATTAATTGTCATTTACAGCTAACATTGGTTACATTTGTGACTAAAAATCACATCACACATTTTTTGGTCACATTTATGACTATGTTGCAACTATTTTTAGGTTTTCATTCTTCCAATGAAATGATTTTTCATGTTATTTTCCTCTTAGAAGGCCTTCATATGGCCCATTAGTTGCAAAAGTGACCAAAAAATGATAGTTAATACTTATTTACACATTAAGTTATGTATGTTACTAATTTTGTATAGGGTAAGTCATGTGTTTTATGTCATGGTAACTAACAATTATGTATAGTAAGCCTTATGTATACATCATGTACTCCACATTCATAATGGTATATATATATGTATTATCTTGTAGATGAATTAAGCATGGTTTGAAACAACTATTATTGTATATTAGCCTCATATTAAGGTATATGTAAAGATGACAATAGATCAATCATCCATAGGTGTATAAAAATAAAATAAAATAATAATCATAAAATTATCATGATTAAATTAATTGCCAAAAAATGTATATAAATAATCAAATTATTTAGAACTTAAAATCTAAAATTAAAATCCATATTTAATATTTTTACACTAATCATAATGTAGTTTGACTAATTAATGTAATTATCATCATTATTATCAAATAATATATCTATTATTTATAATTTAAATTAACATTTACAATTCTTATGGTAATTTTACTATAATGTGATTAATTAATGTACTTACTATTAATTGAATTGTAATAAATTATTATTATGTAAAACCTATAATAATTTATTGAAAATGAATAGTTGTTATTACAACATTAATTTTTACATAAAAATTGTATTACTTTTACACAATAATAAAAAATATTAAAATTATAGTAAATTTATTTTAATCCAATTAATTATTTTAAATTAATTATTTACAATAACTAATTATTTATCTAGTAGTAATATCATAAATAATTGTATAATATTTAAGCTATTTATACAATAGAAATTATAATTAAATTGGGATATAATTTTTTACAATAATTATATTATAATTAAAATAATGAAAGTAATTATTGTAAATTATTGTGTTTCTAACTTAAAATTATTTATTTATGGTTAACAATTATTAGCACTACAAAATATTCACATTTTCCAGTAATCAAAACTAATTACTACAATTGTAATAATTTAATGAAAGTTCATGACTATATGTTTGTTGTATATTTTTTGAATTTCATCATTATGTGCATATTTTTATTCAAATTAGCAATTTCAATTTGTAAATGTTTTTGTCACATTCATGATTTCACCATATGTTTATGACGTTTGAATACAATACAATATGTAAAAAATAAAATGTGATGAAAAAATGATCCACCCTATCTTGCAACTACCCCACATGTCATCTTTATGGCTTGTGATTTAGTTGCAATAATTTATTAACAATCTCTTTTGAACATACCTATCACCCTTGGTGTATAAGATAATACATACAACTTTGCCTTGTTGTGTTGTTCCTTTTTGTGACGCCATTTTTATTACAAATTGGTGTTCAACTTGGGGTTTAAAATTAGATTCCAAAGATGTTCAAGGAAGGGTGGACATGAAAATGGAAGTGAATTTGGTACAATCACTCCTAATGGAAACACCCAACATTTCGTTTCAAACATGTGAAACATACTTTTGAATACATTTTGTTGTTTACATGTTTATGTTATTTATTTCCATTCATTTGTGTGCTTTATTTTAAGATCTATGGTCTTCAAGAATCAAATTTCCATTGTTCTCTTTTAGTCTTTAATCCTGATGCACATGAATTAATCTAGTTCAATGAGTTTTTGTTTCCTTTTAAATATCACCCTTAATGAATTTCTTACATCCATGTGGTCAAGATCAATTAGTGCATCTTCATAATTTTTGTCATGAAAGGTGTCAAGCCACTAGCTTTTTTAAGAACCAAGGTATGGTTGCAAGAATTAATAATCCTCAATAAATCTTAGTACAAGACTTTATAATTTTCCAAAATATAGGAAAATTTGGAAGGAAATGAATTAAATCTTTTTGAATTGGGATTATGAGTCCTTGATTTGTAGGAATATTTATTACTTAGTAGTTTTTAAAATTTTGGATCCATGATTTAGGATTCTCAATTCTTCATTAGGACATGCAATTTTGTGTCAGGAATTGGATTCTTGGGTTACAACTCCACTTTTGTTTTATGAAATCTAATCTTGCATATCGAACTTAATTAAGTTTTATATTCATTTCTCAATCCTACTTCAAGAGTGTGGATTTTAGACTAACAATATTATGTCCTATATTGAGGAAAATTCATTCCATTTGTTATCATTGTATTGGTAGGGAAAGTAAGAAACATAATTGGAAATACAATAGAAAGTTTTTGCATTAAAAATGTTTCACCATTTGTCTCCAAGGTCCTACAAGACTTGACCAACATCTTGCCAAAACAAAGCACAACAATTCATGGTAGAAAAGAGAATGGTAGGGTAATGTTTCATGAACTTTTACCACATTCATTCCAATTGGCATAAACACAAGAAATCATGACAAGTTCTCCAATGTCGCATGTGAGTATGCTTCAACAAACTAATGATACTTCTTCAACACTTGCACATGGAGCAATGAACACACCCATTTCAACTATTAAATCATGTGATCATTTACCAAATCAAACCCAATTTATTCACCCAAATGCCCCAATAATGCATATATTGATTATATATTTCATTTAAAATTTGGTGTATAATGTGTATGTGGAGTTTCTATAATAAAAGGTTTCACCTTGAAAAGTGAAGGTGCCAATATGTATTATGTAGGTGATGGTCATTATTCTTTTTTAAGAATTTTTGTTTGTAGTAAAAATAACTATCATCCCTAAGAAGATTTAGCCCAATTTAATTGGCTAGAAACCAAATATGAAATACAAATCTTTAATCATCTTTATATATTTTTGATTACACACATAAAATCAAATATTAGAATGGTGATTTTTATTAAGTTTTTTCTTCATTCAATGCCTTTGAAAACCTCCAATATTTATCTATGAAAGAAGGTAGTTTATTTGATTTGTTTGTCACATTGAAATCTCCCAAACCATGGTGTGTTTTGTCATGCACTTGGTGTCGTTGGAAAGTTTTCAATGAATAAAGGTGTATCAAGTTGGTTTCATAATGTTTCAACGTATAGTGAAGAAGTCATTGAAAACAAAAATTTCATGAAAATTCATTTAAATAAAACAAATTATAATGGAATTTGGGCCCACTTTTGGTATTGTTAAAAAACTTTCGATTCATAGGATTTGATGAAGGTGTTTGGATTTGCAAAAATCTAATGATTTGTGAAAAATGTTGAATTTTGAATAGTTTTTTCTATTCAAAATTCAATTACATTACAAAAAAATGGTTTTGGAACGAAGAAATGGGTAACCAATTCACATTCAAGCCAATGACATAGGCTACATTAATACATTTGAGTTATAATATTTCATTAGCAATCATTGTGGAAGAAGTAATGGAAAAACTTCTAACAAAATCTAGGTATGAAAAATGAGATTACCTTAGGAAGGGGAATGGAACCTTGGTTTTTAAAAAAACATATTTTTAGGTTATTAAAGTTTTTATTTCATTTTACATGCATAGGGTGTTGGTGGCATTATAGCAAGCATAAACAACCTTTATTTTGAGGTGTGTTGTTATTATAGGTGAAGGTTTGTCTAGGCTAAGCATTCTTTCAAGTGTTCTTCCCCTCTCCTTATTTAATGTGTTTTTCGTAATTGGGGGGGGGGGAGAGGGTTCGAGTACTTGATTTCTTTTCGTTTCCTTTGTGATTTGCTCTCTTTAGAATATTCTTAGCTTGCTAGGACTTGTGTCCTTCCATCTTGTACCTTTTCCACCCCCTTTGTTGGGCTTTTTATTATTATTGATAATTAGCAAATTTTCGTCATTTTTGAACTATTTCGCATGATGTAATAGTGAAACCTATACATGCAACCTATTAAATTTTTTTATAGTTTTTTATGTCATGCAATCATGCATACGTTAATTTAAGTTTCAACCTAGAAAAGATGGAGCCATTATTACTATTTTTTCAAGTATTTTGCTTGGAAAGCAAGGGTATTGTGAATCCAAAGTAAAAAAGTTTATTGTGACGTATTTATCATGTCTTTTGCAGGAAAAACAAGGCTATCTAGAATCCAAAAATATACTCAACTATGAAATGTCATTGGTGGATGGAAAGTCACCATGATGATCATCAATTAATATGCAACATATAAGATCATCAATTAATATGCAACATATAAGATCATCAATTAAAATCCAACATAATGATCATTAATCTAAAATCAAATCAAGCATTGCAAGTTAAAAACATATAAGCAAATTCAATTTTGCATTAGTAATGACTAGGTATGACATGGAAAAACCTTTTTTTCTACATTGTAACAAAGGGATCCAAGGCCATTGGAAAGGTTAATAACATTCTATGATTATGACCTTTGGATGCAAGAAAATCATCACAAGAGGGAATAGATTTGTCAACCTTCTATTGCACCAAATAATCATCAATTAAGTTTTCTTATTTTCACAAAAATAATAATTTCATCACCATTTTCAACCTTCATCCTTGATGGACGAACTTTTTAATCCACTTGATATAACATCTACCAACAATCATATAACTCGAATTTAATGACAAAAATTCAAGTAACATTGTGGCAAGTGTGGATCTTTTTGGCCCTTGAAAGCTTTTATAAAAACCACTTAATGCATGCACTACCTAATGTACTCAATTCATAATGGGAATATTTCATTGCAAGTCATGGTTATAATGGTTGCCCAAAATAATACTCTATTGATGGCTTCAATAATAAACAATTAATGTTATCTTCTTTTCGGTAAGCTGTTTGATGAAGGTCCCTTGTGAATATCATTAGACATCATGTCAAGATTTTATTAAATTTGATTTCTCCTAGACTTTGAAATTATTGCCATGATTAAATAACTCAAACTTCAAATAAAGTAGTTCCAATAAATCATCCACACAAGGTCACCACTCACATTAATAAGGCAATTTCAAAAATTCGACTCCATGATTCTTAAATCATACTTCAAATGAATAAATTATTCGCCTCTCTCTCTACACATAATTCTGATAATCCAATATAAGATAGTTGACATTTTTGGGACTTTCAAATGGTTAGGATCTTGCTCCACCTTGAAAAACATTGATAATATATAGCCCAGTTAAGAAAGGAATATTTTTCTTGATGCCCAAGCTCTGGCTGCCTTTGGTGGTAGTGCTCCAAAATTGTCACCATCCTTGCATAACATGACATACCCAACCTAAAAGCAAACCATACAAAATTTCACCCACCCACACGAGGAAAATCTTGCACAACTACCAACATTCAACATATTTGAGCAATTGTTGTTGATGTTGATTCCAATGGTATATCCACTACAAACACATAAAAATATTCCCCATTGCATCCTCCACATTCAATCAAGGTTTAGGATTCTAAAACATTTTTATGTTTAGGTGACATTTGTAAATCAATATAATTTAGATCAAATTGTAAGTTCTTGTGGAATGTGAAAAGGCCCAAGCAAGTTCATTATGAAATGACCCATCTGTCATATTCAATTCAAGAGAAATTGAAATCAGTAAACACCATTGACAAGCCCATGAAACAACCAAACAAACATTGCTATGATATCAAAAAGGGGAATATGGTAGTTTAATAACTTTGGAATGCTCGAGGTTTTATAGAAAGGATACTAGAATAGGAACAATGCCTGCCAATTTTCCAAAAGCCACCGAAAGTTTAGTGTGTCCATTCCGCACTTGGAAACCACCTGCATTTTCAATGGCATTTTCAACGCACAAAAAGATGTGGTTTGGGGTATGAAATTCCTCACCAAACAACCTAGCTACTTTTTCTCTGTCAACTTCATTTTGAGGTTCACAACCTCTTGCCAAAGTTGTGCAAGCCAGTGACATGTGAAAATTTTCTCCACATCAAGAGCACCAATTTTCAAGCTCTTGTGATCAAACAAAAATCCAATTGAGCATGAACTTTCGCACATTTGCTTCTTCTCCTCGCCCATGTGTTGCAATATTAGATACTTCTCCATTAAGTTTCTAGTGCTTATTTCATGTTAAAGCAAAACACCTTTTGATTGGTTGAAATGCATGTCCACATCTTTGCTTCATGAACATACATGGAATTTTTTCGAATATCTTGTTTAAATTAATCTTACCCAAGGGGGTCATAGTTTCCAGCTTCCACATACTTGTTCTTGTCTTGTTTTCCTTGCTTGCCACAATTGGTTGGAGTCAATGACTAAAATCTTCAAAGTAATGTTTGGTTAGGGTTTCTTTCAAGCTTTGACATAGTACAATATCAATTGATTAGGGTTTAAAGTTCTTATGGATGGATACTGATATTGCATTTATCGTTTTATGCTTTGTAAGCTTGTTTATAGATTCTTAAGTTTGACACATTTAGTGCCAAAGCCTCAGTGTTTCTCAGTTGGGTACAAAACTAGATAAGTGTTGTCATAACAAATCCTCATTAGAAAAGCCAAACATAATTACAAGAACCCGAGTTGGAGAACTACTCCAAAAATTTTGTTAGAAACCAAGCTCCCAATTGTTTTTACAAGAAGCTCAGAAAGTGGAAATGATGGGAATTTGTTGGAAAAAAAAGAAGAAGAGTTATGAGTGGGTAGTGGATACCTTTCCAATAAAGGGGAAACCAAAGGTACAAGTGACCTCATGAGCCACATAGATGTACAACTCCCTTCTTGCTTTAGTCCTTAAAGTTCTCAAAGAAAGAAGAGAGAAATAAATTGTTAGGAAAAAAAGGTCAATTTCGACCTCCCTAGATTCTGAATCCCAAATTGCAATGCATTGGCCTTTTCCTCAGGGCCTCTAGAGTTGCACTCAAAGTTTGCTCCTCCATACTTCGTGTTTGAATTATAGTGCTCAAATCAAACCTTGGGTCCTTTATACTGGAGATCCAAGAAAAAGAAGAGACAATTCTTGAGAGATAGGTTTTAGAGGTTGTTCTAGTCATGAGCTCTTCTTGCATAGAAGATTATAGACATTTCATTTGTAGTAAATCTAGTGAGTAAGTACATGCAAAAACCATAGGAAGCCCATCTTGTAACAAAGAAAGCAATCCTACAATATCTCAAAGGAGTGGTTAATGTAAGTTTTTTTAAAAAGAAAAAGAAAAAATGCAACTAACTAAATTTAGTGATGTAGATTAAGGATGGGACATTGATTTTTGAAAATCAACTAGTGGATATATCTTTATGTTAGATTCCACCCCTATCACTTGGAACAATAAAAAAATAATGGTCCATAGTTCTATCTTCCATAAAGTTTGAGTATAGGGCTTTCATGGAGGCAACCAAACAAACAAAATGGCTAATTAGGAATTTCAAACAACGACCTTCCTATTTTTATTTTCAGAGACAATGAAAGTTGCACAAGATCTTGTCTATCACTCCAAGACAAAACACTTTGCCATACAACTAAAATATGTGCAAGAACTCATAAGAAGAGGACTAATTCAAGTGATTCATGTGCCATCCACTCAACAAACAATAGACATCTTCACCAAATCTTTCGAGAAAACAAACTTTGCAAGGTGTCAACAAATGTTTGGTCTATTAATCCTTGGAACAAATAAAGACAACAAGGACAAATGAGGAGTTTACATTCAAGTAGATAAAGATTTTACTCTTGGCCTTCAACCAATCAACATCCTGATTTAATAGATAAAAAAAACACCATGTTTGTGATTGCAAAAAAAAAATGCAAACAAGAAAAGTTTTTTGGGGCGGGGGGGGGGGGGGGGGGGGGGGGGGGGGGGAGGGGCCTTTTTTTTTTGTCTCCTCCCCATGATTATGATTTTTTTTTTTT
>Ga0116229_10007497_pt1 | contig 17222 bp, 9 predicted proteins | sample S1TSphgellanicum_3_FD_87313 | JGI IMG/M metagenome (GOLD analysis project Ga0116229, IMG submission 87313) | Host-associated microbial communities from peat moss isolated from Minnesota, USA - S1T2_Fc - Sphagnum magellanicum MG | ecosystem: Host-associated > Plants > Peat moss > Unclassified... | reverse complement strand
TATGCCGACGCCCTGCTCGCGCGCTGCGCCGCCGCGCAAGCGCTCAACGCGTTCATCACTCTCGAACCCCAACGGGTGCTCGAGGCGGCGCGTGAGCGCGATCGCGAGCGCCGCGACGGTGCCCCGTGCGGCCCTCTGTTCGGCCTGCCGATCCCGATCAAGGACAGCATCAACACCGCCGAGTATCCGACCACGGCCGGGACCCCGGGCCTGCGTCGGTTTCGCCCTGCCGCCGATGCGCCGATCGTCGCGGCCCTGCGGCGGGCGGGCGCGCTGGTGCTCGGCAAGACCAATTTGCACGAACTCTCCTTCGGATGGACCAGCAATAATCTCGCCTTCGGCGCGGTCCGCAATCCTTACGATCCCGCACGCATCGCGGGCGGCAGTAGCGGCGGCACGGCCGCTGCCGTCGCCGCGGGCTGCGCCCCGCTCGGTCTCGCGGAGGACACCGAGGGTTCGATCCGCGTACCGGCGGCCCTGTGCGGCATCACGGGGTTTCGGCCGACCACGGGACGCTACTCGACCGAGGGCTGCGTGCCGATCTCGCCGCTGTTCGATCAGACCGGCCCGCAGGCACGCAGCGTCCGCGATCTTGCGCTATTCGACGCGGTGCTCGGCGAGGCGGTGCTCGGCGGCGACGCGCGGCCGAGCGGCGACGCGGGACTCGCGGGCATCCGGCTCGGCGTGGTCCGGGAGTATTATTTCGCGGGACTCGCGCCGGACGTGGCGCGCACTGGCGAGCAGGCGCTCGAGCGCCTCGCCGCCGCCGGCGTCATCCTGGTCGAATCGTCCCTACCGGAGCTGCCGACCCTGATCGAACGCTCCACGAGCGCCGTGCAGACTCACGACGTGGGGATCGCCCTCGCGGACTATCTCGATCGCCATCACACGGGCCTCAGCTTGCATGAGCTGATCGCCCAGGCGAGTACCGACATTCAGTCGACGTTTCGCGACACGGTGCTCCCCGGCGCCCCGCACGGCGTGTCCACCACGGTGTATGCGGCGGCCCGGGATCATCACGTGCCGGCGTTGCAGGCGCTGTTTCGAGATTATTTCGCGACCGCGAACGTCGCTGCCATCGTGTTTCCGGCGACTCGCATCGTCGCCCCGCGGATCGGCGACGACGTGAACGCCCTGATCGGCAGGGATTCAGTGCCGTTCGAGGCCGCGATCGCGCGCAACATCGCTCCGGGCAGCACGGCGGGCCTACCCGGTCTCGTGCTGCCCGTGGGCCTTACGCCGGGCGGACTGCCGGTCGCGTTGGAATTCGACGGCCCCCGCGGCACTGATCGCGCCTTGCTCGCACTTGGCGCAAGACTCGAGGCCTTGTTCGGGCGCCTGCCGCCGCCCGCCGAGCCCGAGCCCCGGCTTCAGTATTCAAAGCCGTAGCTGAAACCGATGCTGCTGCCGGGATCGTTCTCGGGCGTCGTACCCTGCGTGATCGCGCTGCCGTTGCCCAAGCGCGTTTGCAGCTTGAAGTGCTTGGTCAGATCGACGTCGACCTCCACCTGACTGGTTCCCGTCGTGGTCTGCTTGCCCTCGACGTAGATGCGCTTCGAGAGGTAGCGCCCCGCCTGGATTTGCGCGCCCGACGTGGTCGTGCCCCCCGTGGCGGTCGGCACGGTATTGGCGCCGACCGACAATTTATCGAGGCCGAGTGTCTTCTGCAGCTTGGCGATCGGATTCAAGGCCCCGCTGCCGCTGCCCAGGCTTGCGAGCGCCGCGCCGACCTCGGCGAGCTGGAACGGGGAGAGCTGGGACGCCGGCTCGCCGAACAGCAGCAGCGACATGATTTCATCCTGCTGCAGCGGCTGATCGCTGCTGAATTCGAATTTCGGCGCGTCCGCATAGCCCGTGATGGTCAGGTACACGGTCGCGTTCGACACGGTCGCGTTCGACACCGTCGATTTCGCCTGGAAATCGAGGCTAGGGTCGATCTTTTTCTGCAGGCCCGTACCGTCGAAACTGACGCGGCCGCTCGTGAAATCGAGCGTGCTGCCGGCGATCGAAAACGTGCCGCGGGTCAGATCGAATCCGCCGCTGACGAGCGGCGCTTCGGCCGTACCGGCGATGTGCAGGTCGCCGGCGAGTTCGGCGTCGAGGCCGCGGCCGCGCACGATCATTTGTTGCGGGGCCTGTACCAGCAGGTCCAGATCGACGACCAGGTGCTTGTCGCTCGTGATCGGCGCCTTCTGCCCACGGCGATGCACGTCGAGGACCGCGACGTCGGGCGGCAGACTATCCGGGATTCCGATGACGGTACGATTCAAGCGGATGGTGCCCGCAACGGTGATCTGCTGGCGCGCGAGTCCGTGGATGGTGAGGTCCGCATCGAGCTTCGCGGTGATGATGGTGCTTGCGATCGGTTGGGCATTCTTCGCGGTGAGCGTGAGGTCGAGCGGCCAGCCGGGTTGCAGCACGCCCCAGGTGCCGCTCATCGCCAGCGTGCCGGCCCCCGCCTTCGCGCTAAAGCTCTGGATGCGCAGCAGCCCCTGGCCGCCGACGACGTCCGCATCGATGTCGGTCAGATCGACGCCGCGGCCATAGTCGCGAAACGCGCCGTGGGCGAGCGTGATCGTGCCGCCGATCTCGGGATCGCCGGGCGCGCCGGTCACGGTCGCGCGCACGCTGAGGTCGCCGGCGGCATGCTGGCCGCGCGCCTCGAACAGCGGATTGGCGAGCGCGACGTTCGCCTGACCCGAGATCTTGACATCCAGCGTACCGTGCGCGTTGAGCGGCATGCTGCCCGACATCTGGATGCTGTTCTTGGCGCCGGCCGACAACTGCGCATCGACCTGCGCGGTATCGTTCGCGAGCACGGCGTGCGCATGCGCCTCGATCGCGGGCAGACCGGTGGCCGAATCATCCGCGCCGGTGAGCCCCGTCGCGTCGAGCCGGATGTCGCCGGTCGGCGAATCCGCCGTTCCCGACAGTCGCGCGGCGCCCGAGATATTACCCCCCGCCATCACGCCGGGCAGGAACACGTCGACGATGTCGGCCCGCACGTCGCGCAGCGAGGCGGTGAGATCCAGGGTCGGCGAGAAGCGCCCCGCGACGCTCAATCCCGCCTCACGCGCGCCCAGTGTCAATTGATCGAGCACGATGCCGTCCGCGAAGTCGAGCGTGGCGGGACTCTGCAAGCTGAACGCTTGCCCCCGATAGTCGAACACCGCCTGGCCCAGTTGCAGGCGGTGCTGCTCGACGTGCAGCGACGCGGCCGCAGTCAGGCTGGCCGGCGCGCCCTTGAACTCCGGCAATCGCACGTCGAGCTTGAGACCGATCGCATCGATCGGCCCCTCCCCCGTGAAATGCAGATTGCCCTTGAGATCGCGCACGGCCACGTCGTCGGCCGAGAGTTCGAGGTTCACGTGGGGACGTCCGCCCACCGTGTCGACCGCCATCAGGCCGTCGGCGGATCCCGCCATGGGCGTGCCGAGCAGCCGGTCGAAGTCGCTGAATCGTTCGACTTTGAGGCGCAGCTGACCGTGGTTTTGCGCCTCGGTTGCCCCGACCGCGACTTCCCCCTCGACGCGGACGGTTTTCCAATCGATGTCGCGGACGGCGACATCGAAGGAGCCCGCCGCACCGCGCTCCACCGCGACATCGACGGTCAGCGGTGCGCCATCCAGACTGCCGTGCGCCCGCAGCGTGCCCGACGGCGCCGCCGGCAGGCCATGCGCGCGCAGGTCGGCCTGTACCGTCCCGACGGCGGAATCGTGCACCGACACCGTCGTTTCGAGGTGGGCATCGGCGTCGAGCGACCCCGCCGGACCCTTGAGGTCGCCCGAGGCGCTCGCCGTGCCGACGAGCCCCGGGGATACCGCGGCGAGATCTGGCAGGGTCAAGTCCCAGTGCGCGAGGAGGTTGCCGATACCGCCCGCCTTGCGCTGCAAGCTGCCGCTCGCGGCGAATTCCGCCGCCGCCCCGACCAGTTGTAATCGGTCGACCGCGACCGCACCGTCGGTCATCGCCGCGTCGGCATGCACCGTGGTGTGCTCGCCGAGAGCGCGAATCCAAGGCTGCGACCCCGTGAGTGCGGCGTCGCCATCGAGAGTGAGGCGCAGGCGCTGCGGATCACGCTCGACGGTTGCCTTCAGGCTGGCGTGGCCGCCCAAGGCTTGGTGCGCGAGCGACGCCAACGGCGAGAGATCCGGAAGGTCGGCGTCGAGCGTCGCTCGCTGCCCCGCGCCAGAGCCAGCACCAGCGCCCGCGGTGCCACGGGCCCGCAGCGCGAAGAGTCGGTGCGTCGCGTTCAGCGTGAACGGCAGGGACGGCTCGTTCAGGCGCATCGAGGCATCGAGAGTCACGGGGTCGGCGCGCAGCACATCCGGAGCCGATCCCGGCAGGGTCAGGCCCGTCAACGCCGCCTTGAGGGTGATCGCGCCCTCTTTCGCGGCAACGGCGGCGTGCAGCGACTCGACGCCGGTGCCGCCCGGCAGGGCCAGGCCCTCCAAGTCGAATTCTCCGCCGACCACGGGGGTCTTCAAGTCGCCGTGCCAGCGGCCCGACAACGCGATGCGGCGCCACGCAAGATCGGCACGCGGACGCAGCGCCGGCGAGGTGACCGCAAAGTCGGCATCGCCGGACAGCGTCGACAAGTCCACGAGTCCCTTCGCCTCGGCCGCCAGCTCTCCGGCATGCAGCTCGAGATCGAGCCGTTCGGCCGTGCGCGGACCCGTGAGCTTGACGGTCGCGGCCAGCGCGCCCAAACCCGGCAACTGGATCAGGTTTTCGAGCGGACCGCCGGCCGGTTCGCGCACGTCGAGCGAGGCCTCCAAACGCTGCGCATCGAAGCGCAGCGCGAGGTCGTAGTGGCCGTCCCCCTCCAAGCTCTGCGCCTGCACGTCGATCGTCTCATCCGCGATCGAACGCAGGTGCACGGCGCCATGCCCCGTGAGGGCTGCCGCTTTGCCGGTGAGCTCGGGTCCGAGATCCGCCCGCGCGATCGCAAAGCTGCGCACGTCGATGACTGGTATCGACACGGGACCCCCTTTCTTGCCGCTTCCGACCGGCAACCGCGTCATGCGGGCCGACCGCACCGTCACGGCATCGACGCTGACGGTGTCGGTCAATAGCGCGAACGGACGCCAGCGCAGCGCGATGCCTTCGGCGCTGAGCCAGACGCCGCGCGCATCGCGCAGCGTCAGGTGCTCGAGCGTCGGCTGCATCGGGAACGATCCGCCGAGGCCCTGAAGCTCCACCGACCCCGCGGTGAGCCGATAGGTGAGACCCTCGACCATGCGGCGCCCGGCCGCCGTGCTGCCGCCCAACCAGAGACCGGCCACGAGCACCCCCACGAGCAGTACGACCGCCGCGACGGTAGACACGCCGATGCGGCGCCAACGGCGCATCAAAACGCCTGCCCGAGGCCGACATACACCTGGAAGCCTTCCTGATCGGGGATGTAGTGTGCGGTCGGCACGGCGATGTCGACGCGCACGGGACCGATCGGCGTGTAATACCGAATGCCGGCGCCGACGCCGATCCGAAACTCCGAGCGTTGCAGACACAGCGACTTCTCGGCCGGGCTGCCGACCGCCGCGAGACAGGCTCGCGCCGCGGCCGCCGATGTCTTGAAGGTTTCGCTGACTTCGCCGGCGTCCGTAAAGACGGCGAGGCCCCAGTTCGCGCCGACGCGTTGGCGGAACTCGACGCCGCCCGCCAAGATCGCATTGCCGCCGATCGGGATCGTCGTGCCTCGGTAGTCGTAGAGGGGTCCCACCTCCTGGTAGGCATAGCCGCGAATCGTGCCGCTGCCGCCGGCATAGAAGCGCTGATCCGGCGGCAAGCTGAACTCGCCGGCGCCTTCGACCACGCCGGCGAGTCCGCGCAACGCGAGCACGCTGCGCCCGGGATCGGTCGCGAGCAGCGGATGCAGGTCGAGATACTCGGCGATCTTCAACTGCGAGACGATGAACGTCGCTCCCGGATTGCCGAATGAATGGGTCGGGGCGACGCTCACGGAATCGCGCATGCCGTGGCGCGGATCGTCGAGCGGCGAGGCGAGCGCCGTCGAGTCAAAGGAGAGACTCAAGGGCAGCGCGATGAGCGTGTAGTCGTAGACGTTGCCGATTTGCCGAATCTCCTCGTGGGCGTCGGTCAATCCCGCGGCCGCGGTCCAGACCGTCGTCAGCTTGCGGCTCAAGGTCACGCCGGCCGTGGTCGCCGTCTGATCGTAGGCGAGCAGCGACTGCTTGAGCGCGCCGAGCGAGAATTGCAGCGACTGGTCCCGGTGGCCGATGTCGGGCAGCTCGAGTTTGACGCTGGTGTCATAGCCGGTGCCGGTCGTCGCGCTGCCGCCACCGAGATTGATGACCGAGGCCGCGAACGTCAGCTTCTCCGCATTGCCGAACAGATCGCGGTCGGTCCAACTGGCAGTGGCGCTACCGCCGAGATCGGTCGAGTAGGCCGAACTCAAATTGACGGCGTGCAGCGGCCGTTCCCTGACGTCGAACGTGACCGGCACGCCGCCGCTCGCATCCACTGCCGTGCCGAGCTGCACCGTGACGGTCGCGAACACGCCGGTACTGAGCAAGTCGTGGCGGGCCCGCTCGATCGTCGCCGGATTGTATCGCTCGCCGCTGTGCAGCAGCAGGCGCGCGCGCACGAACCGTTCGTGCAACCGCTTCAATCCCGTGACATGGATGGCGCCGATGTTGACCCGTTCGCCGGCCGTGGCATGAAAACTCACGTCCAGCACGGGCTCCTCCGCATCTTGATAGGCCACGGGCGCATCAACCTTGGCGAACGCGAAACCCTCGTCTTGTAGCTCGCTGAGCAGGTGCGCACCGGCGCCGAGGACGCGCGCCGCGACGGCGGGATCTCCGCTCTTCAAATCGAAGGCGGCGCGGGCAGCCTCGGGCAGGTCGCCGTCGAGCTCCACGCGTCGCAAGTGGTAGAGCGGCCCCAACTCGAACTGCAACGCCACCCGGGCATCGGTCCCCTTCGGCAGCGCGCCGAGCGTCTGACTCAAGCCTTCGCTATCGAGCGCCGCGCCGTCGATCTTGATCCCGACGCTGGAGTCATAATATCCGTAGCTCTCGAGCACGGTCTTCAGACGATCGATGTCGCCGCGGGCGCGTGCGATCAAACCGAACGGACTCACGGGCGCCGAGGTGCGCAGCGTCTGAAGTTCGGAGGTGGCCTTCAATGTCGCATCCATCTCCGGATTGCCCGTGGTGAGGAAACTGACCCGGTAGCCTTGCGGGTCGGCGGCCAAGGCGGGTCCTGGCCCGGCGGCGAGAATCAAACAGCAACACAGAGGCGCAAGGAGGGAACGCATCGCAGGGCGGATGCTAAACCATCGCCCCTCCCCGCTTGTGTCTAAGTAACCTCCGGGCGCGGCTAGGTGGGATACCGCGTCGCAAAAACCCGACTCGTCAAGCGCACTGCGGCGCGTGCACTGCCGTTGTCAGAGTACGCGACGGTTATCCTGCGCCGACGAATCACGTGCGCGCCATCGACCGATCGTGTCGGTCAGCGCCGCGATCGATGGCGTGATCCGCGAGGATGCGATCGCGGCCGTGCTGACCGGCCTGGCGATCCTCTTGATTTCTCCGCAGCTGACACAGCAGATTGCTGGCGCGATACCGGCGGCCTGCCAGTTGTATCTTTGCAACAACAGAAAGTACAAATAAGGTGTTGCGTGGAGATTCAATTATGGTACACATACATCACTCGTTTTCGAGCGGGCGGAGGTCCGATTCAGCCTCTTAAAACCACCGAAGGATGGTGGGTGATCGGCAGAGGTTAGGGCTTCTAGTCTCGCTAGAAGATAGGGATCCGCGGATGCCGCCTATCGCATGGGCGCCTCCGCGCAACCGACGAAATAAGCATAAATTGAGGGGTGACACCGTGCATGAATTAGCAGGAGCTAGCGCTCCGGGCGCTGAGGCGCCGTCTCCTTTAATAACCCGCAAATCCAAGCGTCCCGACGTAGGGTTTGCCGTAGTAGCCGCATTGGCGGGTTCGCTGATCAGCGGTGCCGCAATGTGCCAAGTCGCTGATACGAGCGGCGGTCCTGCACTGCAGGAGATCATCGTTACCGGCTCGTCGATCAAGCGAACGGACATTGAAACACCCAGCCCGGTGCAAATCATTACCGCAGAGCAGCTCAAGCAATCCGGCTATACCTCTATTGCGCAAGTCCTGGGCAATATCACTGCGAATGGCCAAGGTACCCTGAGCCAGGGATTCTCTGGTGCGTTTGCAGCCGGTGCGCAAGCTGTTTCTCTGCGCGGATTGAATACTTCTGCCACATTGGTACTGGTCGATGGCCACCGCATGACATCAAACTCGATGTTCGACGATGGTCAGCGTTCCTTCGTCGACATTGGCAACATCCCTTTCGATGCTATCGAACGGGTCGAGGTTCTGAAAGACGGTGCATCCGCCCAATATGGTTCCGATGCGATGGCCGGCGTCGTCAACGTTATTCTCAAGAAGAACTTTACAGGTACGACGATCAATGCCGAGGGCGGAAGCACCACTGAAGGCGGCGGCACGACCGAGCATGCCTCGTTGTCGAGCGGTTTGGGTGACCTGAACAGCGATGGTTACAATGCTTACATAAACGTGGAATATCGTCACGAAAGTGCCATCACGAACGCTTCTCGTTTCGGCGACGGCGCTTGGACCACTCTCAACTATTCCGGTATCGGCGGATACAACTGGACCCCCGGCGTTCCAAATCCGGCCAGACCGCTACCTCTCGTGCCCGGTAGCGTGTACCTCTACAACCCTGCCGGCGGCACGCCTTCGGCAGCCAATACCGAATTCATTTCAGGCCCATGCAATAGCTGGGCGAAGTTAAGTTCGGGCGGTTGTGCGTATGCGCCCGTCGGCGATATCCAACCAGACACCGAAAATTTCAACATTTTGGGCAGCCTCACCAAGAAATTGGACGGCGACTGGGAGTTGGCTGCCAAAGCATCATTGTTCAGCAGCAGGGTGAATGTTGCGGGTGGGAACGTTCAGGCTGGCGGGAATGGAATTTATCCTCCATACACCCAGTACATCAACCCGGCTGTTGGTGTTAAAGGCGCCATTCCGTTTGTAGTGAATTTCCCCGACGCGGGAGCTGTGACAGTTCCGGCGAATTACCCTGGCAATACCTTGGGCGCCCCGGCACAGGTGGAAGGATATGATTCGAGCGGCCCGATTGTCAGTACGCTGATTGAGTCGAGAACGTACCGTGTATCGCTCGATTTGACCGGATCAATCGGTGCCTGGGATACCTCCAGCTCGATCACGCTGTCGAGAAACAACATGTACGACAACAATATTGGAACCCAGAATTCGGAGGCGTTGTATACCGCTCTGAATCGGGCCACCAATCCGTATTCCATCTTGGGGAATAACTCCCTCACCGATGTCGCGGCAATTTATGTTCCCAATTATACCAACATGTATTCGGAGCTATCGGACGTGGAGTTCCATGCGACACGTTCGTTGATGCAATTGTCCGGTGGCGATCTGGGCTTCAGCACGGGCGCCGAATATCTCTACAACAAAATCGATGCGCCAGCGCCGGATTTATATGCTGCTGGCGACATTCCCGGCAATAGTTTCGTCCAATTCGTCAATGGCGAGCAGTCGGACACCGCAATCTTTGCCGAGGTCGCGGCGCCAGTGATCAAAGGACTGGAACTCGATGCCCATGCCCGGTTCGATCACTTCGGTGTGAGCGGCCAGAACAATTCCTTCACCCCGGCTTTCGGATTCAAATGGACTCCGCTTAGCGCATTTGCCTTGCGTGGAACACTTGCTACCGGTTTTCGCGCACCCAACGTCGCTGAAACAGGCAAGTCCGGCCTGACCTTTGCCGGCTCGAATGACAGTCTGCTTTGCCCGAACGCTGGTTCGCCGGCACCGGGGACGCCAGTCCTCTCCTGTGAGGCAACTACGATATTCGAGTCGGGCTACGGTGCCACTCCAAAACTGAAGCCTGAGAAATCCGTTTCCGGCACCTTGGGCGTGATCGTCGAACCGGTTAAGGGCTGGAGTTCAACCTTGGATTTCTATGACATCAAGATCGAAGACCAGATTTACACGCCTCCTCCGGCGGCAGGGTATGGCGAGGTGCGCAGCCAGGTTGCGATTAGCGGCTTATGTTACGAGGCAACCGGAACGGCCCCGTGCATCATCCCAGGCGGTGCGCGTGGCCTGTTGCTATACCTGACCGATCCGTACGAGAACACCAACTCCACCGAAGTCAAAGGTCTCGAATTGGAGACGCACTACACGTGGAGTCTGGGCGAGCTGGGTTCGTTGTACACGGGATTGGATTGGAGCCATGAGCTGAGCTACGTTTTGACAGCCGGTGGCGCATCGTATCAATTGGCCGGCACGCATGGCCCGGAACTGATTGGTGGCGATACAGCGAATCCAAGGGACCGCATCCAGGCGACCGTGACATATACCAAGGGCCCATTCGAATTGACGGCCGTCGAGAACTACATCAGCGGATACAGCAATCTCGATCCTTCGTATGTGGGAGAGCTCGGGCTGGCAAACACCTGCGCCAATAATCTGTCGGTATACTCCGGCGTCCAATTTAGTGGCTACGCAGATGGTACGTCTTCGTTCCCGTCAAGCTTTTGCAAGACGTCTTCTTTCGAAACAACGGATGTGACTGTGCGTTGGAAATTCACCGAGAAGTTCGTGGCGCACCTAGCCGTGAACAATCTGTTTAATGAACAGCCTCCGTTTGATGCGAATACCTATGGTGGTTCGCCCTACCAGTACAATCCTTCGATGCATATGTCCGGTGCAATTGGCCGGTTTGTACAGGGTGGCGTGACTCTGAGCTTTTGATTAGATCCCGGTACCTGTACGGAACGCGGTGTCGTCGGGCTTAACGCTGAACTTTTGAACGACGACACGCTCGATCGAGCTAGATCATCGGCCCCTTCGGGGGCCGATTTTTTTTAAGCCCCCGCCGCGAACCCCGGGCGCCGATACCCGCCCGCCACCTGTTCGAACCCCGACGCCACTCGCAGCAGCGTAGGCTCGCTGAACGCCGTTCCGAAGAACGAGAGTCCGACCGGCAACCCCCGATACAGTCCCGCCGGGACCGTGATGTGCGGATAGCCCGCGATCGCCGCCGGCGAGGAACAGCCGCCGGTATCGGCATCCCCGTTGACGGGATCGATGAAACAGGCGGGACCCGAGGTCAAGGTCACGATCGCATCGAGCCGGTGCTGCGCGAGCACGGCATCGATCCCGCCACTGCGCGTCGCGAGAAGACAGGCCTCGCGCGCCTTCAAGTACGCGGCGCCCGTCAGAGTGCCCTTGGCGAAGGCCTGATGCAGTAGCTCCTGATCGAACAGCGGCATTTCGCTCGCCGCGTGTGTCTCGTTGAAGCGCATGAGTTCCTCGAGCGAGTGCACGGGCAGACCGGGCGGCAGGCGCGCAAGATACTTGTCTAAGTCCGCCTTGAACTCGGTGAGGAGCACCTCGAGTTCGGGATCTCCCCAGGTGCCGTGAGAGGGCAGATCCGCCGGATCGACGAGCACTGCGCCGGCCGCCGTCAGCATCGTGAGGATCCGATCGAGGAAGGCATTGAGCGGCGCATTGTCCGCAAAGAAGCGCCGCGCAACGCCCAATCGTGCGCCGCGCAGCCCATCTTCGGCGAGGTATTGCACGTAATCGGTCTTAAAGCGCGCGCCGACCGCGACGCTCGCCGGATCGCCAGGATCCGGTCCGCTCAACACCCCGAGCAAAATCGCGGCATCCCGCACCGAACGCGCCAAGGGTCCCGCGGTATCCTGACTGTGCGAGAGCGGAATCACCCCGCTGCGGCTCACCAGGCCCACGGTGGGCTTGATGCCGACGATGCCGTTCACCGAGGCGGGGCTCACGATCGACCCGTCGGTTTCCGTGCCTACGGCGGCCGCGCACAGATCGGCCGCGACCGCCACGGCGGAGCCGGAACTCGATCCGGACGGTGTGCGGTCGAGCGCATGCGGATTCCTCGTCTGGCCGCCGCGACCGCTCCAGCCGCTCAAGGAGTGAGTCGAGCGCATGTTGGCCCACTCGCTCAAATTCGTCTTGCCGAGAATCACCGCACCCGCCGCGCGCAGGCGCGCGACGAGCGGTGCATCCTTGGGCGCATAGTACCCCTCGAGCGCGAGCGAGCCGGCCGTGGTCATCATGCGATCGCGGGTCTCGATGTTGTCCTTGATCAGGAGCGGCAACCCGTGCAAGGGGCCACGCGCACCGCGATCCCGCCGCTCATGATCCAAGGCCGCCGCAATCTCGAGCGCGCTGGGATTGATCTCGAGACAGCTGCGTAGCGTCGGACCCTGGCGGTCGAGTGCATCGATCGCCTTGAGATAGCGACCCGTGAGTTCCACCGATGTCAGGCGGCCCGCGGTGAGTTCGGCGGACAACTCGGCGAGACCGGGTGGCGTCGAGTGACCGGCGAGTGGGTTCACGGCGCCCGTCACGGCGACGCCGCTTGCGCCAAGCAAAAAATCGCGACGGTCGATGTGTCTCGCCCCGAGTCAGTGTGTCAGGCTAGCCTTCGGCCGATGTTCGTACAGCCAGAGCGCGAGTGCAATGACGCTGCCGCCGGGCAGCATCAAGACATCGGGATCCAAACCGACACCGAGACTGTGGACGCCGGCGGTCAAGCGCGCCGCATAGGTATCGATGAGCTGTTTCATGTGCTTCTCCGGTTCATTGCCCAGCGATTCTGTGCCGGCGCGTTCCATCGGACTCGAGGGGGTTTCGCTGCCTGAACAACCAATGCCTGGGCAACTATGAGGGCCTGACATATCGTGTTCAAGCATTGGCCAACATCCTCTTCAATACGTTTTCTGCTTCGCGCACCTGCGCTTTCGAAACCCCGCGCAGCAAGCGGTTCAATACCCGCGCAACCCCCGCTTGGAGCTTCGGAAACGCCGCCTTGCCTTCCTCCGTGACCTCGAGCGCCACGCCGCGCCGCGTGTGCGCGAGCGGTACGCGCCGGATCAGGCCTTTGGCCTCCAATCGATCGATCATCCGACTCATCGCGCCGCGGTCGTAATCCATTTGATGGCATAACTCACAGGCCGAATTGACGTTGCGCTTGAGCACGTAGGCCAAGATCCCGAACTGGGCCGCCGTCACGTCGAGCCCCGCCAAATGTGGGTCCTCGGCGAACTCCTGATCGATGTTCGCGGTCATGACCAGCCTGGCCTGGAAGATCAGAGAACCCACGTTATCGCGCAGCCCCATCTCGTGGGGTGCGTAGGTGGCGGGATTTTCAATGGTTTCCGACATAGACGGCATAATAGTTGCCTTGACAACAATTGTCAAGGCATCTGTTCTCGTATAGCGTGCGACCATGCCTATGCTGCTGGTGGACGCGTTCATCGAATGCCAGGCCCTGGTCGTCCTGTTCATCGCCGCCCACGACTGGGTTCCGCTCGGCAGGCTCAACAATTTGGACGGCATCCGCCGCGTCGACACGACGCGCAGATTACTGCGCGTGACCGTATTATCCACGTTGCCGTTCGCGATCGCCCTTACCGCCAGCCTGCACTACCGCCTGCGACGCTTTCCCGACTGGCCAACCTGGCTCGTGATCTGGCTGTGGATCAGCTACGGCCTCGGCGTGTATGGAATGCTGCGCGCCTGGTGGTTGCCGTACCTGTTCGGCACCGACCCGGCGCGCCGCGCACGCTATCGAGTGCGCTTCGCCGATACCCACGCGTTCCTACCCGTGCGCCACGGCATCCGGCCCGACACGCTGCACGTGTGTTTTCATGCGGTACTCTTGCTGCTCGTCGCGCTGCTCGTCGTACTGACCTTCGCAGGTTAGGACGTCGCGGCGCGCCGGGATCAGGACTTATCGCGCGGCGTAAACGAGAACTTCTCGCCTTCGACCGACACGCCGCCCTGGAGGCCGCCCTTGACGATCGTGAACACGGCCATGCCGTTGTTGTAGGCGCCCGCGACGCGCGCGTTGTTCTGTCCGCCGCTCGCGCTCGCCTGCGTGCCGGTCGTCTGAGCGCTCGCCGAGGCGGCGGCCGTGATCACGACCACGTTCACGCCGGCACCGAACTGAAAGTTACCCGATTCGAACGCATCGAGGGCCCGTCGATCCTTGAAGAAAATGATCTCGCTGTACGCTTCGCCGCCCGCCTGCCAGCCGACGCTGAGCTGAGTCACGGCCGTCTTGCCGACCTCCACGCCATGCGCGTAAACGCGGCCATCGCCATGTGCGGCGCCCACGACGAAGCTCCCTTCGCCGACCGTCGGAAACACCGCGTAGCCGTAACAATTCTTGAAGAAGTCGGCGCTCTCTCCGGCATTCTTGAACATGGAGATGGTCTCTTTATAACCGGCCGCGTGTGCCACGCCGGCAGACAGAATGAGCGTCGCGACGGCCGTGATGAGTCGCGTGTGAGTGGATTGCATGATATGAATTCCTAAAGGACGAGTGGACGGTGTCTTGAGAATCACCTGCGGAACGCCGCAACGACGGCAAACCCGCATCAGTGATTTGACGCGAGGATACTAAAGGCGCGCCCCCCCGTCGTCTGTAGGCGTTCGGTGACAGACCATGACGGTGTTGATCCGACGGGCGCCGCATCGGCGCCGCGTCACGACAGCGCGTTGCGCTGCGGCATGTCGAACCGGGGTGCCCGCCCGTCGGCCGCAGGGAGCGCGAGCCGACAGCGCACCCGGGTGCCACCTGCCGCCACGGGTGCAATGTCGAGCGTGGCGCCGATCAGGCGCGCCCGGTAGCGCATGATCCCCAAACCCAAGCCTTCGTCGTGGGTCGAGGCCGGAATGCTGGCGCCGTCGCTCGTCACCGAGAGCCGTATGCGCGAAGCCTTGGTCTCGAGCGACACCAAGATATGACGCGCGCCACCGTGTTTGATCGCATTCGAGAGCGCCTCTTGCGCGATGCGAAACAAATGATCGGCGATCGTCGGGTCGAGCGTCTGTAAATCACCGCGCGTACGAACCCGAATTCTGACCGCGTGAATCTCGGCGAGCCGGTCCGCGAGCCGGCCGATCGCTCCTAAGAGGCCGCCGCGTTCACTCGCCGTCGGCGACAATCCCTGGGCGAGCCCGCGGCAGTTGGCGACCGCATCGTGCACGAGACCTTGAACCCGTTCCAACTCCCCGCGCAGCTGCTCCGGATCCTGCGTGAGGCGCGCCCGAATGCCGCTCAGCATCAACGAGATCCCGGTCAGATCCTGACCGAGTCCGTCATGCAGATCGGACCCGATTCGGGTCTGTTCGCGCTGCGCGATTTGCACGATTTCCCGCTCGAGTCGTCGGCGTTCCGTGACGTCCTGCAGGACGCCGAACAGCCGGCGCGGCTGACCGTTGTCGTCTTCGCGCAGGCCGACGAGCCGCACCCAGCGCCTCGGCCCATCGCTGCGGCGGAGTTCCAATTCGATGTCGAATCGACCGAGCGGCGACAGCCCCGCCTCGACGCCGGCGCGCAGGCGCGGCGCCGTCTCGGGCGTATACAAGGCGGCGACCGACTCGGACGTCGGAATGAAGTCCCCGCGCGTCAGCCCGTGAATGCGGTACATCTCGTCGGTCCAGGTGATCACCTGGGTCTCGAGATCCTTCTCCCAACCGCCGATCAGCGCGGTACGCTGCACTTTGTCGAACAGCGTCGATTGCCGCCGCAACGTTTCGGTCGTCCGGTGCAGATCGAGATGCTGCACCACCTGAGCCGCGATGAGCCGCAGCGTGGTCAGTTGGGCCGTGGACAGCGATCGCGGTATGCGATCGATCACGCACAGCGAGCCGAGCGCGAATCCGCGCGCGGTGAGCAGCGGTGCCGCGGCATAAAAACGGATGTATGGCGGTCCGCGCACGAGCTCCGAATCGCGGAAGCGGACGTCCTCGTGCGCATCCTCGACCACGAAGACGTCGGTGCCCAGAATCGTGTGGGCGCAGAACGCGAGATCGCGCGGCGTCTCCGTCGCGTCAATTCCGAAGTGCGACTTGAACCACTGGCGGTCGCGATCGACGAGACTGATCAGGGCGACCGGAGTGTCGCAAACATGGGCGGCGAGCTCTGTCAGTCGGTCGAAGTAGGTTTCCGGGGGCGTATCGAGAATCTCGTACGCATAGAGCTCTTCGAGTCGCTCTCGCTCATCGGCGCCAATGACGGAATCGCGCATTTCCCACCCTGGGCTGCGAGCCGGTAATCCCTTGCCAACCATCTCCATCGAGGATCGACATCGCCCCTCACTGTAGCTCCGGGCGGACAGCGAGGCAATGCGGGGAAATTAATCCAAAACACCAACGTCGTTGAGAAAAACCCTTAATTCGGCGAACCGGGGGGCGGGTGCACTCACTCCTGTTCGAGAACCGTCACCCCCGTCTGTAGCCGGTCGAGTTGATGTTTCATCGCCGCTTGGTCTTCCGCGCCTTCGACGGCCAAGGTCACGGAATAGGCAATGGCCGTCTTGCCGGCGGTGACGTCCTTGAGGTTGAGGACGCTGCTGATGCGCGTCATGCCTTCCGCGGGGTACGCCGTGGCCGTATAGGGATGCCCGGCCGTTTCGAGCGCGTGCCAGGCATCCGTGAACGTGTCGGGGAGCCCGGCCACCGGACGCAGGTGTCGCACGATGTTCACCCAATGACCCTTGCGTTCGTTGTCGGCGAGGTACAGGCCGCCCACGTCCCAGACCACAGAGTCTCGCGCCGGCAGATAGGTGAACTCCAAGGAGAGGATGCTGTCCGCTTCGACCGCCTGCAGGCTGCTCGGCAGATCGACGCTGAGTCGCTGGGACCGGAACTGGAAATCTTTGCCGTAGTCCGCATGGATGGTGATGGACTTGAAGACTGAGGGCGGCGTCAACGGCGCGGCGAGATAGTCCTGCCACTGTTTGAGCGTGCCGACGAATTGAATATAGAGAAATCCGGTCAAGGTGCGCAGGTCGTCGAGCGCGATGTCCCGTTGCGCGCTAGGCCGCTGCTCGAGCAGGCTCACATAGCCCTGCGGCGTCGGCAGAGCGATCGCCATGACCACCGAGTCGTTGTAGGGCACCGACCAGACGCGCAACTGCCAGGTCCGACCGTAAGCATCCTGGTACGTCGTGTCGAGGCTCGCCCGCCCCAGGGAGGTGACCCTGACTCGATCCGAGCCGACCGGCCGCTGCAGCGTGATGCCCTTCAAGACGAGATCCATGAACAGGGTCGAGTCCGAGACCAAATCGCGCCACCCGAGGTCGTCCGGCTTGCGCAACCGCAGCAAGCGC
>Ga0116229_10007496_pt1 | contig 17227 bp, 11 predicted proteins | sample S1TSphgellanicum_3_FD_87313 | JGI IMG/M metagenome (GOLD analysis project Ga0116229, IMG submission 87313) | Host-associated microbial communities from peat moss isolated from Minnesota, USA - S1T2_Fc - Sphagnum magellanicum MG | ecosystem: Host-associated > Plants > Peat moss > Unclassified... | reverse complement strand
GGGGTCAAAAAAATGAGCCACATGAAATCACACGGTTGGGAGTACGAAAACCAGTCTAGAATTGATGTTTTTCGGCTAATTTTGAGTAGCCGACATAAGTGCTACACTGGTCGGGAAATTGTCACGTCAACCCACAGATTTTATTAAGTATTTATACTTAATACAGGCAGCTAATATTAAAAGGGTTTTGTAAAACTTCATGTATTACAAAATGAAGTGCGGAATGTGGGTTCTAAGGTTTTTACAAAACTCAACATCCATTGATTTTATCGTGCCAACTTACTTAACTGTCTTCCACAGTACAAAAATAAAACCCGAATTTGCATAGTATTACTATGGGACGTGTTCGTTCTAAATCTGACCTACCCACAAAAATCTGTCCGGTATGTCAACGCCCCTTCACTTGGCGCAAGAAATGGGAAGATTGTTGGGACGAGGTAAAATACTGCTCAGAACGTTGCCGACGGCACCGTTCAGAAGCTAAAAATGAAACAAATTAAACAGACCCTTACTGATACGCAAAGAATAGAAAAACGAGATGGATTTAGCGGTGCAACCCAAATTAATTATTCATGGTGGAGCTGGCAGTTCCCTAAAAAGTAAAGGGGGAGTGGAGGTGGTGCGCCGAGCGCTCTATCTCATAGTTGAGGAAGTGTATTCTTTACTACTATCAGGAGCAAGTGCCAAAGAGGCGGCAGTGCGGGGTTGTCAAATGTTAGAAGATGACCCTTGCTTTAATTCAGGTACTGGTTCAGTGCTGCAATCAGACGGTCAAATCCGGATGAGTGCTTCTCTAATGGATGGTACATCCCAAATTTTCAGTGGTGTAATTAATGTCTCGCGTGTCAGAAATCCCATTGATATGGCGCAATTTTTACAAACCTCGCCTGACCGAGTCCTGTCAGATTTTGGTGCAGCTGAACTGGCGCGGGAATTGCAGATTCCCAGCTACAACTGTTTAACTGAGTTACGATTGCAAGAATGGATACAGGAGCGTCAAGGCAATTTTAACAAAGTGATGGCTGGGGTAGTGGCAGAACAGGAACTGTTGGAAACAAGCAATGCCCGTCGTGGAACAATTGGCGTAGTTGCTTTGGATACCAATGGAAGGCTAGCTGCTGGCACTTCTACAGGTGGGAAGGGATTTGAGCGGATTGGTCGTGTCAGTGATTCTGCTATGCCGGCAGGAAATTATGCTACACAGTATGCCGCTGTAAGCTGTACAGGAATTGGGGAAGACATCATCGATGAATGCCTAGCACCACGAATCGTGGTGCGTGTCACTGATGGTATGTCCCTCAAGGATGCCATGCAGCGCACCTTTGCAGAAGCAAGCAAACACAACCGGGATTTGGGCGCGATCGCCCTTGATGCACATGGTGCGATCGCTTGGGGTAAAACTAGTGACGTCATCCTGGCCGCCTACCACGACGGCGAAGAGATTGGTGATACCTTGGAAATCCCTGTTGGCACAGAAATTGGGTGTGTCAAGAGTTAGTTGTTAGTGCTTCTTGCTCCAACTTGGTTTCACTACTTGACGGGCACGGGCAATCACTAGACAATCATCAGGGGTATCTTCTGTTATAGTTGAACCGGCTGCCACATAGACGTCATCCCCCAAGGTCAGGGGGGCAACTAAAACGCTATTAGAACCTGTACTAGTGCGATCGCCTATAATGGTACGGTTTTTCTTCACACCATCATAGTTAGCGGTAATTGTACCTGCACCGATATTCACGCGATTTCCGGCAGTGGTATCGCCCAAATAGGACAAATGGGCAACGTTAGTTTTATCGCCCAACTTACTATTTTTCAATTCCACAAAATTACCCACACGACAACCGGCACCCACTTCTACATGGTCGCGCAAATGGGCATACGGACCAATCCGGGTTCCCGCTTGCACGATGCTATCCGTGACCACAGAATAGACCGCCGTGACATTTTCACCTAACTGGCTATTTTCAATTAAACTCCCTGGACCAATGCGACTTCCTGTTTGAATCACTGTATGACCCCGCAGGTGAGTTTGGGGTTCAATAATCACATCCGGTTGTAATTCTACAGTGTCATCAATTGTGATGCTTGCTGGGTCAATCAGGGTGACACCCGCCGCCATCCATTTTTCTTTGACTCGCCTTTGTAAAATTTCGTATGCCGTTGCTAGTTGCAAGCGATCATTGATCCCGAGAATTTCTTGGTAATCTTGCACATCCACCGCCATTACTGGTTCCAACTGACTCACAACATCGGTCAGGTAATATTCTTTCTGGGCATTGTTTGCCTGTAAGTGCGGTAAAATCTTAGCTAAATCCTGCCACCGGAAGCAGTAAATCCCAGCATTGATGCGGCAATTTTGTTTTTGGGCAGGAGTGCAATCTCTGTCTTCGACGATTTCTTGTACGATATTCTCGCTATTACAAAAAACACGCCCGTAGCCTTTGGGATTGCTCAAGTGCGCAGTCAGGATAGTGGCGGCGTTTTGGTGTTCAGTATGAATTTGCAACAGTTGCTTGAGGGTTTCTGTGCGCAACAGTGGCACATCCCCAGATAACACTAGCAGATCCCCTGTATAGTTCTCTAGGTGGAGAAGTAATTGCTGGATAGCGTGACCTGTCCCTAATTGTACAGTCTGTGCGACAAACTCAAGGTTCGGGATTGATTGCATGGCTGCTTTGACTTCAAGCGCCTGATATCCCACAATCACCATTTGCCTTGAAGGCGAAAGCGGTCTTACACTCTCAAGAACTCGTTCGATTAGCGATCGCCCACCTAAAGAATGTAAAATTTTGGGCAGGTTTGATTTCATACGTGTCCCGCGTCCCGCCGCTAGAATTGCTACAACTACCATATTTCGCTATTGGCCTTGAGTGAATTGCGATGAATGTGCTAACTAATTTGAGTTTAGGGGTAGACTAAATCTACTTAAAGCTCTAAATCAATATCGGGTGTAGGGTGTAGGGTGTGGGAACCCCATAATTAAAATTAGGACATTTTTGTTCTGCCCTACATAAATTCAGGGACACTTTCAAGAGTTAGGACTTACGCACTGTACAAACGAATCATCTTGTGCATTAACGAAGATACGTCGTTTCAGGCTTTGATCAATCATCCTTGGATAGCGTAGGCGTAGCCCGCCGCAGGCATCGCCTAAAAAGTCTCGAAAAATCGAAGTTAAATGCCTGTAATCCATACCCCATATTTGGGTTTTCTTGTCAATGCGTAAGTCCTAGAGTGTAGAAGGTGAGCATCCCAATATTCCCCCCACACCCTACCCCCCACACCCTACCCCCTTTTCATCAGAGGTCACAAACTCGACAAATTGTTGCATCAGTTTGGGATTGCGCCAACCCAAATCGGTTTCTTCCCCCATCACAGAGAGCGCTTCTTCTTTTGTGAAAGCTTTTTTGTAAGGTCGTTCGCTTGTCAAGGCATCATAAATATCTATCATCTGAAAGACTTGTGCCAGATAGGGAATGTTATCCCCAATTAGTCTATCAGGATAGCCTGAACCGTTCCAACGTTCATGGTGATGGCGAATGATGGGAATCACGCCCCGCATACTGCGTAGCGGCTGGCAGATTTTTTCTCCAATCAAAACATGCTGTCTCATCACAACCCACTCTTCATCGGTCAGTTTGCCTTGTTTCAGCAGCACAGCATCAGGAATGCCTACCTTACCAATGTCATGAAGATAACCGCCCCACATCAAATCCCGAATTTGGGTACGCGAGAAATTAAGGTATTCACCAAAAGCTTTTCCCAGTCTTACCAACCTTTCGCAGTGGTCACCAGTATTTGGGTCACGACTTTCAATCGCTCCAGCAATCGAAAATAGCGCTTGTTCAGCGTGATCCAAGTCTTCATTCAACCGCTTTTGCCGCACTAAGGACTTGACTCGCGCCGCTAGTTCTACGCGGTCAAATGGTTTGGTAATAAAATCATCTGCTCCTGCTTCAATTCCCCGAATACGCGATCGCCTGTCATTTAAAGCAGTAATAAAAATCAATGGTATAAGTCTAGTATGCTCATTCTGCTTGAGTATCTGGCACACCTCAAACCCATCCATTCCAGGCATCATCACATCCAACAAAATTAAATCTAATTGTCTTTGATTTATCAGTTCTATAGCAGTAGAACCACTGTCTGCCTCTATGACTTCATAGCCTTCCATTCCCAAAAGAGCGACAGCAGTCATGCGACTGGCAGCATGGTCATCAACTACTAAAACTCTAGGCACATCTAGATCAAAGCCCTTCACTATAGAACCTTTATCTTGTACAGTTCTAGAAACCAATAAATTGTGACTAGAATTAGCACGAGGTTTCATCCAAGAATTTGAGGCTTCAGTCTTTTCAAGCGTCTGGTCTTCTTGAGATAAGTCTAAGGAATAACCCTCTGAATTCAGCAATTTTGAGTTGTGATTTGACCTGATGTTATTAGCTTTGTTTGGCGGGTCGGACCCGCTAACAACTTGTTCGGTAGAATCCGTATACTTGGATTTCTGCACCACGAAGGCACTCCAATTTGAAACTAGTTAAAATCTGAGCTTAAAAAAAACTCGTTCATTATTTGTCTGGATTTTAGTCTTGTTTGTCACTTGTTTAATGCACGCTCAAGCTTGATGTCTTGTTTCATGACTAGGATAATTTTTTTTGTTTTATAGAACGGAGGAAATGTCGCCATAAAATTTTCCTATCTATAATTACAGTGTGATCAGTTCTTAGAAATGTTAAATCAAGTTTTCTATGGAGATTTATTAACATAGCAGTGCAAGAAAATGTTTGACTTATTGTGTATTTAAGGTAAGGTGTTTTCCATTTAAAGTTTTGCCTTAAACCTAAGTAACCTTACAAAACAATTATTACATAGTTTGGTTTGGTTTCATATGTATACTTAAGTAGCTACGTATCCACCATAAGTAGTTATGGGAATCATCAAACTACGGAAACCCTTGTGTAGCAGTGACGACTACCTTCTAGGTTAAGTGATTTATATCACTTAAGGTAAAAAAAATTTGATATTTATTCAGCCTGACCTTTCAAGAGCCACCGTTTTCGCCAACGAGAGGTAGGCTCCAAGGAACAGGCTTGTTGCTCTAGTTGTCGCCGCTTCAGGATGACATCAGCAGTATCACTCAATTCTGGATCGCGGTAGGGAATAGCAGCACGAGTGAGCAAATGTTCTTTTTCTGCTGGGGATAGGGGAAGTGGGGAGGGTGGGGAGGTTGAGGAAGAAATTGCTGCCTCTGATCTGTCTCCTCTTACGAACGAGGCGACAGTACCAGGCGATCGCCTTCCCACTGGTGGTGTGGAGCCTATTTGTAACCCTGCTTCTAAGAGGGCCGTACGTACAGCAGCAGCACAGGAATAAGTGGCGAGGATTCCATCTTCATGTAAGGAGAGTGAAAGTTTTTTAATAAATTCAATAGTCCATAAGTGAGGACACTGAGGTGGTGAAAAGGGATCGAGAAAAATTGCGTGGCTCAGAAACTTAGACTGGTTAATTAGTTGAATCGAACTTCTAGCATCGCCAATTAATAACTTTGCCGCAAATCGTTCTGTTTGCACTTGATGCTCAAAAGCAAGCTGGGTCAAAATTTGGGTATACTCACATGCCCAACTGTCGAATAAGTTGTGAGCGATCGCAGCTTGTGGTACAGCTGCATTCAGTTCCAAACCAATGACTTCTACATAACAGGTGGGATTTATTGCCCAAATAGTCTGCAAAGCTGCTGCTGTGTTGTATCCCAGCCCATAACAAACATCCAAAAGCCGTAACGCTGGTTTATTGGCTTGCTTTGCTAGTTGAGTAGAATCCACAAACTTGAGAAAACTCTCCTGACATGCTCCATGATGGCTGTGAAAAGATTCACTAAACTCTTGGGAAAAGAAGGTAAAAGAGCCATCTGCTGTTATTTGTGGTATAAAACTCTCTAAATCTGACATTGGAAGATTAAACCCACGACACACTAACAACTACCAACTAATGACTGACACCCCTTTCGTTGTCTCTACCAAGTGGCTACTTGAACACCTTGACGATCCCCAAGTCGTCATAGTCGATTGTCGCTTTTCTCTCGCCGACCCACAACTAGGAAAACAGCAGTACCAAGTGAGTCACGTAAATGGAGCCTACTATCTGGATTTAAATGAGGATCTTTCCAGTCCTGTGGGAGAGCATGGGGGAAGACATCCCTTACCCAATCCTACCGAGTTAGCTAATAAGTTATCAACAATTGGAGTGAATTTCCAAAATACTTTGGTTGTGGCTTACGATGATTCTCGCCTTGCCTTTGCAGCTCGTCTATGGTGGTTACTGCGCTATCTTGGACATGAGCAAGTGGCACTACTAGATGGAGGCTTTGCTGGATGGCAAAAAGCTGGGTATCCCGTCACAGATGATATTCCTGAGTCCCGAAAGGCAACCTTCGTTCCCCAAGTACAAACTCAGATGGTAGCAGATATTACGGCAGTTAAAAGTCGCAAAGATTTCCCAGAGGTAATTTTGGTAGATGCACGGGAGAGCGATCGCTACCTTGGATTAAGAGAACCAATTGATCCAATTGCCGGTCATATTCCAGATGCTGTTAACTACCCTTGGTTAGAAGTTACAGACACCGCAGGCTATCTACTCCCGCTACCAGAGCAACGCCGTCGTTGGTCTGATCTAGAAAATGCAGAGGAAATTTTTGTTTATTGTGGTTCTGGTGTTACTGCTTGTGTGAATTTACTATCTCTAGATCTGGCGGGCATTCATACGGGTAAACTTTATGCTGGTAGCTGGAGTGACTGGTGTTCTTATCTGGTGAAGAGTTAGTTGATAGTGGTTAGTGGTTAGTTGATAGTGGGAAAAAACAACCAACAACTAACAACCAACCACTAACACATTTCAAAACCGACCTAAGTCCACATTGTAATAGAGACCGAAGAACCAGCCATTAAAATCAATGCTATGGTCGGTAGAATCGCCCAAAGTCACGCCACCCTGCAAACTAACATTGCTATACTTGGATATTCCATAAGTTAAGTGACCAAATAGCTGATGATATTGGTCTTCTCTTGAGATCTCTGTAAAGTTTGATAAGCTAAGCTGATAGTCAGCACCGACTTGTAAAGATTTTTGCAAGTAGTAGCTCAAAGAAACCCACAAGGAATTAACAACTCGGTTGCGGTTATCTTGGCCACTTGGGGGGTCAGTAAAACTCAGACGACATTCGTAGAAGCTATCTAACACCAACTTGGAAGTGAGTGGGTCTCTTCGGCTTAAAGATAGGCGCAGAGAATTCTCACTCAAAAAGCGTTGACCAGCACTATAGAAAGAGCCATTTCTGGCATAAAACAACTGTTGATTGCTCCAACCGAAGTCTCCATACATTCGCGGCGTTAGCTGCTGGGAAATATCGAAGTTAAATCTTATTTGGCTGTAATTGTATTTTGATTGATTTATATAACGAATCAGGTTGCCATCAATTGACCCACTTACAAAAGTTTTGGGACCCAAGTGCAGAGGTGCAGAGCCAAGCGTCAGACCAGAAAAAATCAAGCTGTCCTCTGTAGGATGAATTGAGGAAAAAATGTTAGTTGTGTGGAAGTAGCCGACATGAGCCAACAGGAAGCCAACAGGTTTAGATTGAACCATGGGAGGCAGTGGAAGAAGCGGCAGTTGTTCTAGCTGTCGTTGCCGTACAAGTAATCTACCCAGTTCGCCGTTGTGATCTGACTCAGTGGCCGTTTTGTTCTCTTGCAACCGCCGCAGTAGCCTCTCTCGTCTTTCTGTGTAATCTATTTCATTAGGTGCTTGCAGGCGTTGCTCTATTGGTGTGGGAGAAGTGTTAGGAAAATTATTGGTAGGCTGTCCTTCTAGCGGTGGTGGCTCATTCCGCTGTTGAGCATCTCCTAAAGTGTTGGTTGGTAATGGTGATGACTCCTTTGGCAGTATCTGTGAGTGTAGACTTGACGATTCACTGAACTTCTCTTGCAAACAATCAGAAAAATCAGGGGCGGTAGGGTAGGTGACTCCTCCCGCTACCCCTGCTACCTCCGTACCCACTGCCCTATTCGCATCCTCTGCTACCTCCACACCCCCTGCTCTCGATAGCTGATCACAAGAAAGATCAGTTACCCGTGCGCTTGTAAAAGATGTTATACTTGAGAGAAGGTCGTCTTTACGACCCCACATGTTTGGACTTTTAGCCCGCGCTGCATCTACCATAGTGCAACACCAGTTTGCACCAATAGAGGCTAATAGCAAAATCCAAGAAGACAAATTTTTCCAGCCTTTGGGTTGCATATTTGATAATAGGTTCTGCTCAAGGTAGACCCATAAACTGCGTTGAAGTTTCCAACTGGAAATATCAAATTTCCGAGCAATTTTAGCCACGGTAAAGTGCATTTCTACGAAATTAAAGCAGCAAAAAAATGTAAACTTTTACATGCTAGTATCTACACATCTAATAATTCCTAATATAAACTTAAATAAATGATTTATTCATACTGAGGTTGCTAATTTTATTTATTTAATTTTTAATAAAGTTCATGCAAATTTGCATGGATAAATTTGCTATGAAAATTAATAAATTTAACCGGTTAAAAATAAAGCCTGTACTCAAAGGTTTGGTTTTAGAAAAATTATCTGAGGCTCTAAACTATGTTTCGCAAGTTTTTCCCACTCGTGGCAATAGGTTTATGGGGAGTGGTCATGCTACATCTACCAAATCGAGCAAATGCTACTACTCCTCTGACCAAAGCCGAGATTCAAGATCTCCGCAACTTAGTGCAACTCATGCCCCAACATCGACCGAAGCGTCAGGCACACAAACTCGATGCCATGATTCCTGGAGATGGCTTATCCACTGGTCGATCTTCCCTAGCAGACGTGCGCTTCAACGACGGTTCTTTAGCACGGGTTGGAGAACAGGCATTATTTAAATTTTTACCGAAGACGCGAAACTTTCGAGTGTCAAACGGGACTATATTGATGCTCATCCCACCAGGAAAAGGGCAAACACATATAAACACGCCAAATGCAGCAGCAGCAATTCGTGGTTCAGCATTATTTGTGCGCTACGACAAGGAAACAGATACCACGGTTGTAGGTGCATTAACAAATAGTGGCATTCAAGTCTTTAACAAAGATGCTTCTCAAAGTCAGATGCTTCAAGCAGGGCAACTGATGGTGATAGTGAAAGGTAAGTTTCAGGGTTTATATGATTTTGATTTGAGAACTTTTTATGAAACTAGCGATCTGGTTCGGGGACTTAACCTGACTCAGAATGGTGTAGCAAATCCAGATCCGGCGATCGCAAAGGTTCAATCTGAAACCATTGCTGCTATCAAAGCACAGTCACCAGTCACTGGCAAGGGAGTAGTTGAAAACCCATCTTTTTTAAAGCCGACTGCTAATTCCGCAAATTTACCCAGCCAAGAGATTATCAAAAACAATTACCCAACAAATTCCTTACTAGACGTAGGACAAATCCTACCCATTAATGTTCCTTCTAACGTTAATAATACTGGTACTACCAGAGATTTAACGCCTACGGGGAGTAATGGCAACAACAACCCAAACAACAGCAGCAATGTTGGTGGCAGCAACAACTTAGGAAATAACAACCAGATTACTCCAGTAATAAGACCATCGAACCAACTTGAAAATCAGCCACCCTCATCAACTAGTACAACACCGATCCATCCGGCAGATGCGGGACCGCCACCAGTTACTCCAATTACAACGACAACACCACCAGTCACTCCAATTACAACGACAACACCACCAGTCACACCCATTACGACGACAACACCACCAGTCACTTCTACCGGAGGAGTTGATCATCCTAGACCAACGCTTGGTCCCACCTATACAGCACCAATTAAGTAGTTAGACAAATTAATTACAATATCAAAGTAGAAAGCCCACGAGGCTGAGGGTTGAGCGGGGCGAAATCCGAGCGTAGTCCTTTAGGCGTGGGGACGCCAGTTGCTTCAAGCCGGGAAACCCGTCCAACGCACTGGCTCATGAATACGACGCACCTAAAGGCGCAGTCAAATAAAACATGCTATGATCCATGCATGTCAGTAAAGACATTAAAATCCTACCCCCGGACTGGGGGAAAGTTGACGCCCAGTACTCGAATTAACGAGACATGTGAGGAAACAACACTCTATCCTTTGGGATGAACAGAGTGTGCCTGGGAACCCGTAAGGGATATACGAAGCGAAATCTTTGTAGAATCCCACTCCTAGAAGGAGTGGGAGTGTCAAACAACATCAAACCCATTGCCCATTTCCCATTGCCCCGTGTTTCATCAGAGTTCCCTACTTTGATGAAACCTGTCAATGAGGGGGCAACGTAGAAGATACCGATGGGGTTTCTTCGAGTGTTCCTGTCCAAGGTGTAGTGGGATTATCTGAATCCTCTTCTAAAGGTAAAGTAGGCATTGATGAGTCATGTGTTGGTAAAGGGTGTTTGTCTTCAGAAGTTATCAACACGTCAAGTGCCTTAAGCGCCTCTGAAGCAGATTGATAACGCTGTTGGAAATTTTCCAGCACCATTTTGCTGAGAATCCTAGCCATAGCGTGGCTCACTTCTGCCTTGTCAACCCATCTCAACTCTCCATTAGCATCTCTTTCTATTTCATGGGGCGCTATACCAGTTAAGGCTTTTATCCCAATCATGCCAACTGCGTAAATGTCACTGCTGTATTGTGGACGCCCAAAACATTGCTCGCTTGGTGCATAACCCTTAGTACCAATACCAATAGTGAAGGCACTTTGCTCTTCATTATCAAGCAGTTGTGTTGTAACTTCTTTAACGGCGCCAAAGTCAATCAGTACCAGTTTACCGTCTGAGTCTCGCCGGATAATATTGCTGGGTTTAATATCCCGGTGAATCACACCATTTTGATGGACAAATGCCAATGTTTGCAATAAGTCCTGCAAAATCTCCCTCACTTTAGTTTCAGAGATACGTTTGCCTGCTGGCAGATCCTGACTCAGAGGATGACCGATGACATACTCTTGAATTAAATAAAATTCTTCTTCCTCTTCAAAATAAGCAAAAAGCTGAGGGATCTGGTTGTGCGTTCCCAGTTTTTGCAGTGTTTGGGCTTCTGAATTAAATAAACGTCTGGCAACTATCAACTGTTCTGGTTTAATGTGGGCTGGTTTTAGCTGCTTAACAACACATTGAGGGTTGCCAGGAAGTCTGGTATCTTCGGCAATATAAGTTTCGCTGAAGCCTCCTGAACCAAGAACTTTGGCAATTTTGTAGCGTCCGTCAAGGACTTTCCCTGATATTGCCATTTCCCTTTGCTGGAGTAAGTCTTTCAGGTCATCCTGTTGAGAGAGAATTTCTCGGACAACATGGTGAGATGAATATTTTTGAAAAACATCCAACAATTGACTTTTCCTTAATATTTCCCTAGCCATTTCTGTTCCCATATAGCAGAGTCCGATGGTGGCGATCGCAACTACTGGAACAGCAGTCGGGAGAATTAACTGACCATAGATAAATAACACGTAGCTAATTCCTCCCCAAGTCATGGCAAGGGTGAGGCTGAAAAATAATCTAGCTATGCCTCGCTTTTTTCTTGCAACTATTACCCCGCATCCACCTACTAAACCGAATACGAACAAACTAATTCCAACAGACTTGGGAATTGCTTCTTGCATCGCTTTCCCTTCCATTAAAGTTGAGATCGCATTGGCGTGAATTTCTACTCCCGACATTCCCTTAGGAGACAGCAAGCTTTCGTCAGCAGCTACTAGATAATAATCGTGTCCCAACTGGGCTGTTGCTCCAATTAGCACGATTTTGTCTTTAAAAACCTTTCCCTGCTGCAAATATGTGTTCCAATTTTGTGGATCTAGTACGTATGAGAAGGGTATAACGTCAAATGTACCCCCAGGTCCGTCAAAATAAATTTGATTGCCCTTGGGTCTAGGATAATTTACTTGGGCTGCCCTCAGAACTGCTTCATCAAAGGAGGGTATTTTCTCCATTAGGGCATCACCTAACGATTTGGTAAACTCGCTAGCCAATTTGCGAACCTTACCATCTGCCTGTAGCGGAAAATTAACCGAACCAATAGATACAGACCCTGTATGAAACATCTGCTGCGGTAGCTTCAGTTGCATAACGCTACCTTGGGCTGTCTCAGAATTTTCGTAGACCGCAGCTAAAGTAACTTGACTTCCATGACGCTGCAATAACTGTTGCAACTTTTCATCGTCATCTTTACCGTAGCTGCTTGGTGTATCAAACACTACATCTAACGCCACAGACTTTGCTCCTGCCTGAATCAACTTCTCAGTGACTTGGGCGTATGCCTCACGTTTAAAGGGAAAAGCTTTCAATGGTTCCCAATAAGCATACTGTTGTGGATTTGTTCTATAGTACTGTGCTGGTATTGAGATGGACTGATCGTCAATTGCCAAAATCACTATGTCTTTGGTCGGAGTTATCGGTCCTCGGATCAGATAAAACAGTGTTTGCGCCTGACCTTCCATAAATTGAGCTAGGCTCAAACTAGAAGCTGCTAGTAGTGCTGCTCCCACTACTGAACCAACGTTTAGCAAATGACCTAAGTGAGCCATTAGCTTTGGTGAGCGTGCGAACCCCGTTACAGTGGCTTTTGTTAGTTTACTTAACTGTCGTTTAGTAGTAGAGACATATTTTTTAGTTAATGTAGAGATAGGTTCTTCTGCCATATTGTTTTATGTATAACGCCTTTATTGATGAAAAAGTACTAGAGACACGATGTTCCTCGCCTCTGTACACTTAGGAGCTAGGTAAGACTATGACAGTTAAATTTCTGCCCTAAATGGATAATAACCATCAAAATCAACCATTATTGACATTTAAACTCCATTCCTATATGGATAGGGTTCTCCTGACTTCTGTACGAGCAGGTAAAAGTTGCTCGTCGTATCAGATCATTAAATGTTATGTAAATTAAACTTGCCCCTACCAATGGCTTCTGCTTCCTTTCTTTTTGTCCAATAACTCTGTTTTCTGACTTATATGAAAATCTTATACCTCTGCGAAGCGTTCTCTATTCTTTACAAAACTTGCGTAATTGTTACTTTTTTGTAGATACCTGGTTTTTGTGGCGCACCCGTTACAGTAGGAGGTATATAACCCAGACAATGTACAACTTTTCATTGTTTGATTTAGCTACCTCGAGTTATTGTTCCACAGACACATGAGTCGTGGCAAGAGTCTGCCACGAGCAGTACACTGCTCCTCTACCTAAGAGGAAGCGAACGAGTGAGAACTTCTGGTTAAGGCGTCTAGGTGCTTTGTACATTTGTGTAACGTTTGCCGTTCACTCTATCGGGTTTCATTAAAATTACGTAAAAGTTAGCCAAATTAGGATTTAAGGCAGATGCGATGCCTGATCCACCCTACTTGTTAATAGGCGGTTGTGACACCAAGAACCATCTAAACAGCAAGACTGGCTAACCTAGTCGCATTCCTTAGCCCCTAGAAGCCGTTCATTAGGCTTCAATCCCACCTTTTTTCCTTTGAGTACAAAGGTTGAGGGACGATAACACCCTACCCTAAGTCTATTAAATACCTCTTTGGGAGTAAACTTAACTGATATACAGCTAAGAATGCTGTTCCTTAGTCAATTTATTGGTAGATTTTGATTACGGGATGTCTATGACTATGCCGAAGGTGAAAAAGGTTTAGCACATGATAAGCTCAACATCAATGCTTCAGCCGATTTTCTATTGTGACAGAGGTTAAATCAAAGCTATATATGACAATATGTTTATAGATATTAGCAAATTTATGATTTTATAATTGCTATAATCTATTGTTAAATCTAAATTCTTTTCTATTATTAGGTGTAATTTTCTATGGGTTCTCCGATGAATCGTCTGTCTATTTTTGTAGACGGAAACAATATGTTCTATGCCCAACAAAAAAATGGCTGGTTTTTTGACCCACGACGCGTTTTAGAATACTTTAGAAACGAGCAGTCAGAAACAACCTTAATCAATGCATTCTGGTACACTGGCTTAAAAGACCCACAAGATCAGCGAGGTTTCAGAGATGCTCTCATTAGTCTAGGATATACAGTCAGAACTAAAATTCTCAAAGAATACTATGATGATTCCTCCGGTCGTTACTCCCAAAAGGCCAATTTAGATATAGAAATTGTCGTAGATATGTTTAATACAGTAGATCAGTATGACAGGGTTGTTCTATTCAGTGGGGATGGCGACTTTGAAAGAGCTATCGAACTATTACGCTCAAAAAATACCCATATTACAGTGGTATCAACAGAAGGAATGATAGCGAGAGAATTACGTAATGCTACGGATAGATATATAGACTTGAACGATATACGCGACCAAATAGAAAAAACGGAAGGTCTGTAGCCTTAGCAGTTATTGTTTACAAAGGTAAGAGAAAGAAATAAAAATTTAAGGTATTTTAAGCGAAAAATCAACATTAAACAATGAGCAGGAAATGAAGACTAAAGCAGATAGAATCATCATTTTTGACACTACACTCAGAGATGGCGAGCAATGTCCGGGTGCAACCCTGAATATAGACGAAAAGCTCGCGATCGCCAGGCAATTGGGGCGTCTGGGTGTGGATGTAATAGAAGCAGGCTTCCCCTTTGCTAGTCCTGGAGATTTTGAAGCTGTTAGCAAAATTGCCCAAATTGTGGGAACAGAAGATGGTCCGATAATTTGTAGTTTGGCAAGAACACGGCAGGATGATATCAAAGCAGCAGCAGCAGCGATCAAACCTGCTGCTAAAGGGAGAATTCATACTTTCATTGCCACAAGCGATATTCACCTCAAGTACAAACTGAAAAAGACAAAATCAGAAGTGATAGCGATCGCCGAAGAAATGGTAGCTTATGCCAAAACCTTCGTTAATGACGTAGAATTTTCTCCTGAAGATGCCGGACGTTCTGATCCAGAATTTCTTTACCAAGTGTTAGAGCGAGTAATCACTGCAGGCGCAACAACAGTTAACATTCCTGACACTGTCGGCTACACCACACCTGGCGAGTTTGGGGCGTTGATTAAGGGCATTAAAGAAAACGTACCCAATATCGACAAAGCAATTATCTCCGTTCACGGACATAACGATCTAGGTTTGGCAGTTGCCAACTTCTTAGAAGCGGTGAAAAATGGTGCGCGTCAGCTAGAATGCACTATCAATGGTATTGGTGAGCGTGCAGGAAATGCAGCACTAGAAGAATTGGTCATGGCTTTGTACGTGCGGCGGCAATATTTCAACCCGTTCTTAGGACGCCCAACGGATTCTGAAGAATCCCTGACAAACATCGATACTAGACAAATTTATAAGACCTCGCGCCTGGTTTCCAATTTGACGGGAATGCTCGTGCAACCAAATAAAGCAGTTGTCGGGGCAAATGCCTTTGCTCATGAGTCTGGCATTCACCAAGATGGTGTGCTGAAAAATAAGCTCACTTATGAAATTATGGATGCCCAATTGATTGGATTGGCAGACAATCAAATAGTCTTGGGCAAACATTCAGGAAGAAATGCTTTCGGCACTCGCCTACGGGAATTGGGCTATGAATTGTCAGAAACTGAATTAAACAAGGCATTCATCAGGTTCAAAGAGGTAGCGGATAAAAAGAAAGAAATTTCTGATTGGGATTTGGAAGCGATCATTAACGATGAAATCCAACAAGCCCCTGATCTGTTCCGTTTAGAGTTAGTGCAAGTTTCTAGCGGCGATCGCGCCCGCCCAACTGCTACAGTCACCCTTCGGACCCCAGAGGGTGAAGAATTAACCGATGCGGCGATCGGTACAGGGCCAGTGGATGCTGTTTACAAAGCCATCAACAGGGTGGTGAATGTGCCAAACCAGTTGATCGAGTTTTCCGTACAGTCCGTAACAGCCGGTATTGATGCTATTGGGGAAGTCACCATCCGTCTACGGTATGAAGATAGAGTGTTTTCCGGTCATGCCGCAAACACTGATATCATCGTAGCATCAGCCCAAGCTTACGTAAATGCACTTAATAGGTTGTACGCAGCATTACAAAATGCTCAAAAGCCAGAGCAAGTAAATGCTCATTAGATGGCGGTTCGTGTTGTCCTATTCACCCCAGTTTCTCGTTCCTACGCTCTGCGTAGGAATGCATTCGGGAGGCTCTGCCTAGGCTGTTGACTTTGAGGGTTTCTTTTTCAGCATCCATAAATTAAGAAGCTAAGTACTGCATTTCATAAATTCGTGGCGTTTTGGTTCGTAGTTGCGCTTTAGCGCTCTTAGCAACTACGAACGAGAGACATTATTTTTCTGAGCGTCACGAACTTGTGCAATCCTGTACTAAGTCCATTAGAAAAGCCTGCAATTGCAGACATATTCAAGGTCTGCCCTGCCTTTTGTTGCAGCATAATTGGCAGGACAGCCCACATGCATCATGTTAATTGCACCAAAAAGATAAGTCTCAAAGTGGCGATCGCCGTACTTCAGAACTGCTTCAGCCAAAGCGTATGAAAGGGGTACACCTACACCCTACACCCCATACCCTCTTGCTGAGGGAACTTCAAGAAATAAATTATCACGCTTGTTTTGGTTGTTGACGGTTGACTGTTAAGCGTCAACTGTTTTGTATTGGAAGTACTTGTTTGTTTACTTAGCAAACAATTCCGTGATTCCTGTGTAAGGGGCTAGAGGAATAAATTCGCATTGCAACACCCCAGCTTGTACCATTCATTGGCAACTGCGTTACTGCATCATTCACTGCTTCTAGATTGGGTGCTTCAAACAGCAGCTGCACCACTGTGGTCGGCAAAGTAGTGTACTGTGCGAACTAGATCTGCTGCGTAGTACTCCCAAACTTTCGCGGATTCAGGTTTGACTAGGGGTACAACTTTCTCTATTGCAGTTCCTTCAACTACCCGTGCAATTACTAAAACTTGCATAAAAACCTCTTCTTTAGTTGAAAAACTTTATTTTAGAGCAGCCTCAGTATTTTAATCCATCCGATCTGCTGCTATCTTACAGCTTCTTGCTAAATCTATACCAATCTTGCCTGCTTCTGTTTGTAGTCGATTCCAACAGCCTTCATAATTAAGCTTGGACGAAACGTATCGTGTTTTTTACGAGCGAGGTAATTCGTATCGTCTATTTATAAGGTACGAAAAAATATTTAACTAAAGTGTAGCCTGCACCTATGTCAAAACAGATAGAGAACAACGATGCTCAGACACCATCTTCCGCC
>Ga0116229_10007495_pt1 | contig 17230 bp, 25 predicted proteins | sample S1TSphgellanicum_3_FD_87313 | JGI IMG/M metagenome (GOLD analysis project Ga0116229, IMG submission 87313) | Host-associated microbial communities from peat moss isolated from Minnesota, USA - S1T2_Fc - Sphagnum magellanicum MG | ecosystem: Host-associated > Plants > Peat moss > Unclassified... | reverse complement strand
CTCCAAAGCTCTAGAAGTGCAATCAACAACTTTGTGTCTGAAGCTTAGCACCAAAGATAGAGAAATAAAGAACAACACCAAAACAAGGTGAAAGAAAAGGATGTGTTGAAACTACCTCTCTTACCAAAAGAGGAGAAAGCTCAACACAATTCTTGAAAATTTGCATTTTGGTACTTTGATGATAATGGCATTGTTCAATAAGGCTCAAGAAGGGACTATGTCATCCCTGTTGTAATATCATGATGGATAAATTACTTCATAGAGGAAAGAACATTACCAATTGATGCACCAATATCATAATCATTAGGGTGGAACCACCCATCACTACACACACACTTTCACCAAAAACTTTCCAATATTTTCCTAATTCATTAGTCAAATTGAGCAATTTTGGTGTCATTGCATGCACAGACTGGAGAGCTACAAAAGGAGGAACACAGAATACACAGGAAGAGGATGCATGTTAGTTTGCTTCAAAAATTTTGGAAAAAAAAAAGCTCTAGATCCCTCTCTAGTTACAGCCCCATATTAGAGGTGGATCAGTTTTAGCTAAAATACATCTGGAACAGATTGGTAGTTTTGTATGAGGTCAAGGAACAAGCTGCTGACTCCACTTCTTTTGACTGTAAACACTTCCAGGTTGTTCTCTCTAGTTCCAGCCCCATACCCGGTTCCACATGTATTTTAGCTAAAACTGATCCTCATCTAATGTCCTGCTGATTGTACTCCTCTCACTTGTGTTGCAACTTTTAAGTAAAAACACGTAGGAAGAAAGTGACAAAGTCTTACAGCTTAGTGCTCAGTTAACCTTTCGGTTTTCCTTCCTCACTGAGCAGAGATGACTCTCACAAATAACTCTTTTCTTCTCCTAGAATTGCTCAAATATGATGCATAAATATAACAACAGAAACAAGTTAGTAGTGGCAGACCTTGGCCACAATCCACATGACCAGGACAAATTGTAATGCTGTAATGTTCAGAAGCAGAGAACCCATGTACACTGCAGATGATCAGCTAATGCATCCTTTGCAAAGGTAACTGACTCCAGCTTTCCATGGTCAATCAATCCCACTCAATATCCAGATTGCAGCAACATCTTCATATCATCATGTAGGGATCAATTTGGGGAGACCCAATATGAGTCCAGTAAAGCTCTAGTCATTTGTTTGCTCCCACCTGCAAACTGAACAAATTAGTGAAACTGCTCCATGATACTACCTTGAGTTAAGTGATAAAGCCTAATGTCCTGAAAGTGCAAAGGTCTCCAAAGAAAAACACTAAACCCTAAAACCCTAAACTGAAAATTCTGATCTCTAAAAGTAAGACAGTAAAGGAATTCTAACGCTTTTCAGTATGACAAAGATGTCATGACATGGATCAGCAGCTGTGACTCTCCACTATGTTTGAAAATGAGCAAGAACAGGTTCAGAATGTTGTTTTTTGGCGAAATTCGACATCATAATATCATGCACCGCCTTCTCTGCTGGTGTACTGATCACCATAACTTCCTCCTCACTTAGACCAACATAAGGCATGGATGCAGAAAGAGCATCGGCTTCATCAGACATTCCAGCTCGACGAAGACTTTTTGCCAACACCTTGAGTGTAACCCGTGTGGGCTTGACCTTTGCCTCTTTCATTTGATTGTAAACCTCTATTACCTTGTCAGTCTCCCCAGCCTTCGAAAGTACATGCATCATCACTGTATATGTAACCACATTGGGTTTGAGCCCAGAAGATGGCATCTTCTTGAACAGCTTCTTTGCATCATCCAATCTCCCAGCAGATGCAAGGCTGCGGATTAACACAGTGTATGTTTGTAATGTGGGCATGCAGTCTGCCCGCTTCATTTCGTCATAAATTTCCATAGCCTCCTTATGCTTTAAGGCCCTTGATAGCACGTCAATCAGTAGTGTGTATGTGACTTCATTGGGTTCAAAGCCAAGCCTCTTCATTCGACTGAAGACCTGAAGTTCACCACAGTACAGGAACATGTCATTGAGATTACTAAATCAGGTTGGAGGATTTGGAGAATGTACTGCTCTCAAACTGACAAGGTCTACCGCTAATATCAGCCCAAGAGTAGTTGAGACTCTCTTTAAACCAATGGGTTCTTAGAGATCACAACACAAGTCACATAGAGAATGCAGTGTCCAAACAACCCACCATGTGAAAGAAAAATATCCCAGGAATCTATGTTGATATTCTCTACCATATTGCCCTGAACTTTAAGAGAGCTTTATGAAGAGAGCAAAGAACAGAGAGAAGAAATGCAACCTGCAAAGCAGCTTCTGTATGCTTGTTTTCAACCAAACACTTGATGAGGTTGTTAAATGTCTGTGTGGTTTTCTCTTGATCTCTCTCAATTTCTGTGAGTACCTTCTCAATCAGCTCATAATTCCCAGCCTCTGTTGCATGGCCAATGATGTCCATTATCTTTGTGTAAATGTATTGGGTTTGCACAAAACCATCTTGGGCCCTTGTCCACTCATAAAATCGCCATGCAACATAACCCTCCCTGGTCAGCAGCTTGAGGACATTCAATACATATGGTGGTCTTAGTCTTGGGCCCAACGATTCTAGAAGCTTCTCAGTGTCAGATCCCCAAGTCTTCAACATTTCTGCAAGCTTGCTTGGCTTTGGCAATTGGTCAAGAGTTGAGTTTGAAGATGTGCCATCATCTTTCTTTGGCTTTTGATTCCCAACTCGTCTACCACTTCCAGGAGGCTTTGTCTGCACCACACCAGGTTGTAACTGAATTTGTTGCAGCAATCTGGCATCATCGGTAAGAATCTGTCGTGCTTCAATGTTTCTGCCACTAGCCTCCAAAGCTCTAGCCAGAACACTCCGTGTCTCGAAAGATGTATTTAGCCCACTCTCCCTCATTCGCTTATAAAATGACAATGCCTGCTCAACTCTGCCGGCTTTTGCATGAGCGCCAATGAGCAATGAGTATGTGATACGATTAGGTCGAACATTCACTTCCCCAAGTTTCTCAAAGATTTCAGCAGCTGCATCCAGTTTCCCAGCCTGTGTAAGGCTGTGAATCAGGACAGTGAAGGTGAAGACATTAGGGCGACAACCCACAGATTGCATTTCCTTGTAAACCTCCATAGCTTCCTGGTGACATCCCCCTTTTGCAAGTGCATCAATGCATGTTGTGAATGCCACCACATTTGGCCGGCAATTCTGGTCATGCATTTGCTTCCAAAACCGTCGAACTGCATCAAGGTTTTTTGCCTGTCGGTTCCAATGAATGAGTGCTGTGAATGTCACAACATTCAACTCACAACCCTCTTTTTTCATCTCCTCTAATACTGATTCAATCATCAAAAAATTTCTTGCCCTCCCTAGCTGATCAATAAGCGCAGTATATGTGTATGTATTGTGGTAGAAATCCTTCTGTATCTTTGCCCATTTGAAAAATTGCCACGCAGAGTCTTGCTTCATTTTCTGTTTCAAAATGCGGCATACCATGTATGGGTCCAGTTTCAGCTGCAAATCCTCCAACCTCTTTGGAGTATCAGGGCCCCAATTCTGAATCAACTCAACTACTTTCTCTTCAGTTTCCTCGTCAGCAGTCTGACCACCCTCATTCCCACTCAAAGACAGCTGTGCCACTGATGAAAACAACCTTGATCCACCATTGTGCAAAAGAGCATCTGCCTTAAAGCAATGCATGGCAATTGAACAATCATGTTTGCATGAATGACCTGCAAAAGCTACTGAAAAGCTCCGTCTGCTTCTTGTCTCATCTGATTTCAAGAAACCAACTGATCCAGTTGCTGAACCCATTTCATTGGGCAGAACTGGGGGGTACAAGATACCAATGGTATGATCATTTGACCTTCTCACAGATGTATGAAAATTCAAGGCAGAACCCCGCCTATGAACCTCTAAACTATTTGATGGTTTGAGAAATGATCTATACAATCGCCACATACAAAAGGCTCGTCCTCTCTGACACATTGTTGTTAACACTAGAAATTATTCCCAAAAGAACAAACTGATTCAGCTTTCAATGGTATAACATATTGGGTTCTCCTCAAGGACACCAAAACATCTTTGCAAAATAGCAATGCTGAAGTGCATGACTCTCAGCACAACTTGCATCCCCTAGATAAACAACCCAGCACTTGATAGTCCTCCACCTGTGACCCTGCAATACATGTACCAGTACAGAATAGGTCAATGACAGTGTTTGAGCTGACCATGTGGCAAACAAAGAGTTCATTTTGTAGGATCAAAACCAGCATATCCATTAACACACCACATAAATGCAATTGCACATTCTTCATTTCAAGCCAAATATCAAAAGTGACATCAAAGAAAGAACCCTTAAACCCATAACCAAGGAATCAGCAAATATCTTACAATGCATAACACATTGCAGAGCTCGTGAAAGAGCAGAATACATTATACCAGTTTTCAAAGTCCCTCACGACACAAGACACAATCCGAGCGAGATTCATATTGCATAAGAAAAGAAACCAAGGAATGAGGAGAGGGGAGGGGAAAAAGAAACACGAAGGAAATGGAGAATGAAAATCAGCAGATTTAAGACCAGGGTTTAGAGCACCATTCCCCCAAGTACTCAAGGTGTCTTCAATATGGCAATAGGTGTAACACAGTGTGTGTGTCTCAATAATAGCATCAACAAAACTCTTCTTGTCTCTCTCATGCATTTGCTATTTATGCATGTCATCCACAGTCACTAGCAAATATCGTCTTGCAAAAAAAAAAAAAGAAAACAAACCAGTGACTACTCGCATGTTTTGCTTGATTACTACAGTCTGGAAAACACTCCACTGAACGGAAATATTTATGGAGAAAACAGGATCAAGAACAAGAGAATTTAGATAGCTCACATTGTTGTGTCCATGAAAGGAAAAGTTGCAATCCGGTAACGCTGTTACACGAGCACCTTCAAAAATCCATGAAGAATCAGTTGAACTATTGTCTACTTTTCAGATTCATGCATGAAAATCCTATCGGTTTCCAAATCTTCGCAAAGAATTCAACAAACTTTATTCCCTCCGAAGCCTTCTCGTTCGACTTTGCAAAACCCCCTTCGGCTTTGCATCTCTTACCATTGCCCCGTGAAGATTTAGGGTTTAATTTTAGGGTTAGGATTAGGGTTAGGGTTAGACTGTTAATAAGGGATTTTATTTATTTTTGGGAAATCGAATAAATAGGTTATATACATATTTCGATAAAAATTTATGACGCGGCATCGAATTTGACCGTTGATCGGATAAGCCGCAATCCAACGTTGCAGGTTGAGGATAGAACGGTGGCCGTCGGATGATGAACATCGGATGGTCATAAACACACCACGAACGCACCCTATCCACTCCCAAGCTCTGCCATTGGTGGACAACTTGTGCTGCATGTGCGTGCGACACAGCTCTTCCTCCTTACTCAAGTTCCATCCCTTGTTTCATCTCGGATTCATCCTGGTTTCATCCCGGTCTCATCTTTAAGGGCGAGGGTGTGAGGAATTAATGTTGTAATTTGTGGATGACGATGGACAGTTTTCTGTCGTGGTTTTGGGATGACGTTCGTTCGATGGGTGGTCCTTGCGGCTTGCGGCTTGCGGCTTGCCTGCCTGCCCCGAGGTGCAAGCAAAGCGTTGCTGCGGGTGATGGTGGCGATGGCGGACAAGCTCTGAAGAAGATGTCGTCTGTTTGTGGGTGGTGGGTTTAGGTGTGAAGAAAGTTTTTCTGTGAGTGGCGAAAGATTTTGGCAACGAGATTTGGTTTTGTTGAAGTTGGTGCTGCAATGGCGGCACATTCCTTGGCAGCGTTGGTGTGTAGTGATGTGGCGGGTGTTTCCTATCACAGCTCCAATACACCTGCTTCTCTCGCGCGCTCTGGTTCTTTGCTTCTCGCCTCTTTGGCTTCCGGCTCTTCTTCCCCCCCGAATTCTCTCCAGTGTAATGGCAGAATTGGGGAGACAAGCTTCACTGGATCACCCCTTAGTGGTCAGCGTGGAGGGTTGTGGAGCCTGGAGACGCCCGCGGGTGGTGGTGCTAGTGGTGGTGGTGGTGGTGGTGGTGGTGGCGGCGGCCAGAGTACTCGTGTTAGTGGGCGCAAGGAGGTAGGAGTTGCATCGGCATCGTTGCAAGGCATTTTCGGAGGTCTGTTCAAGGGAGCAGATACGGGAGAAGCCGCCAGACAGCAGTATACGGCAACCGTGGCGCAGGTGAATGCGCTGGAGATGGAGACTCAGATGCTGTCGGACGAGGATTTGCGTGCCAGTACCGTGGAATTGAAGAAGCGCGCTCGGTCGGGTGAATCTATGGATTCCATTCTGCCTGTCAGTTCTCCTCTCATCATCCTTTTTCTCTCTCCCCCCAACATACCTTGTTGCACACAGAATTCTACTAGGGTTGCAGTTCTGGAGGAGGAGGAGGAGCAACTACTGCTAACTATTCGTGAAATTCTGTTGATATGGAACTGGGATTGCTGAGCTTGTTATTGGGATTTCAACATGTTAAGAAGCAGCTTTCATGATAGAAATCCATGTTGAAATTTTCATGGACATGTCCTTTTGTTGGAGAAGCAATGTTAGAGTGCTTGAGAAGGAACACAAAAGCATTCAGAAAGCAAAGAAGAATGGGTTTGAGATGATACTGATTCAGCCCAGTGAAGGAAACTGATGGAGTGCTGGTTCCATTACCCTTGAGCAGGAGGCATTTGCAGTGGTGCGGGAAGCCTCCAAGAGAGTACTTGGTCTCCGACCTTTTGATGTACAGCTTATAGGTAGGTATCACCACCAGTAGTGTGGCATTTTAATCCATCCGTCCATGCCTTTGTCATTCCATTTATTCCCAAATGATGATGGAATTTTGCTCACATTATGTAGTGATTCTTGCACTATCTGCTCAGATTTGTGTGTTGCAACCTTTTGCACTTGACTTTCAGGAGAATCTAGACATTGTTTGTTGGATTGGGCCAGTGTTTACAACACTGGTGTTTGGGAGTATTGGTCTCACAGAAAAAAAGCAAGTGTTTTGTTTTTTGGATTGCAGGAGGAATGGTGCTGCACAAGGGTCAGATCGCTGAAATGAGGACTGGAGAAGGAAAGACACTGGTAGCTGTGCTCCCTGCTTTTCTGAACGCCTTGACAGGTCAGGGTGTGCATGTGGTGACGGTGAATGACTATTTAGCAAGGCGTGATTGTGAGTGGGTGGGTCAAGTCCACCGCTTTTTGGGCCTTCGAGTTGGTCTCATTCAGCGTACGTTCTAAATGCCTCTCTTGTTGAGTGTGTTTTGTGTCATAAAATCAGGGAATCTAGAGATCAATGGCAATTGTTGTTGATGGAAGATTGCTTTTTCTCTTGCTTTTGGAGGGTTTAAGAATTGTTCATGCATTTTTTTTGTCTCAGCAACTTCTTTGAAATTTCCGCCATGTTTTCGTTGTGCAGAGGGGATGACCCCACAGGAAAGGATGGACAATTATGGGTGTGACATCACATATGTAACCAACAGTGAGCTTGGTTTTGATTTCTTACGTGACAATTTAGCCACTGTGAGTTCAACTTCTTATGCTGCCAGCATCTCAGCCCTAGCATGGTCTGTACTCAGAGATGGGAAGACACTTCCTAGTAGTACTATATCAGGGATTCTTCTTGCTTCTGCTGGCTGTAAATTAATACTAAATTGGTGCATTTCCTGTCGAGAATAGAGCAAGGAGGAGCTGGTGTTGCGTGGCTTCAATTTCTGCATTATTGATGAGGTGGATTCAATCTTAATCGATGAGGCTCGCACACCATTGATTATTTCTGGATCCGCAGAAAAACCAAGTGAACGCTACCTGAAAGCATCAAAGATTGCATCTGCCTTTGAGCGTGACATTCACTACACTGTGAGTTGCTGTCAGTCTCCATGGTAACCTAGAAGTATTGTTTCTCAAGTCATGAAGATTGGGTGTCCTGCATCATTCCATTGGAGGTTTCTTTGCATCCTGCCTTCTTATGCCCTATCCATTTTGCCATTTTGCTGATGCAGGTTGATGAAAAGCAAAAGTCAGTGCTGCTAAGTGAAGTTGGCTATGAAGCTGCGGAAGAAATATTGGGTGTTACAGACCTCTATGATCCCCGTGAGCAGTGGGCTTCATATCTCATAAATGCTATCAAAGCCAAGGAGCTTTTCTTGAAAAATGTCAACTACATTGTACGAGGTCAGGAGGCTCTGATTGTAGATGAGTTCACTGGGAGAGTTATGCAGGTAAACAATAGGCCTTCAATATTGTGCATTGTAACTCAATCTGCTGGACTTCAATAACAGCACCAACCTCAATTCTAATGTTGAATTGCTTTTCAGATTGTCTATTACTCAGCAGCAAAACTGCACCTACTGAGGTTTTTTGTTTGGCCTTCAACATGTGTTGTGTGGGATGAATTTGGCAGGGAAGGCGGTGGAGTGATGGACTGCATCAGGCTGTTGAAGCTAAGGAAGGCATCAAAATCCAGAACGAGACAGTAACTCTAGCATCCATCAGTTACCAGAACTTTTTTCTGCAGGTAAAAGCTCATGGGGTGGATCATTGCCTATAGCTGGATTTGTTTTGTGATTACTGTTGGCAGTGGCAGGGGTGGGTATCAACGATAGACAATTGGTGACACCCTTTTTAGTTAGTGCATATTTCATTTATGTCTCATGGACTTCCAGCTGGCTGGGGTTTGGAGTGTGCTGGGGAGAAAATGATTAATTGAGTGATGAATGGTGGCACAGTACCCAAAGCTCTGTGGCATGACTGGAACAGCAGCAACAGAAAGCACCGAGTTTGAGAGCATTTATAAACTGAACGTGACAGTTATTCCAACCAACAAGCCGATGATTCGGAAGGTACACCCTTTTTCCATATAGATCCTCCCATCTCCCTTGAAGTGTGCTCAATTAGGAGCACTCGTGTTGGTGGGTCATGAGCTAAAACAGCTGCTCATTAGTGTGTGGAGGTTTTTTGTGCATATTTTGTATGTACTCAAGTGAGAAAGTTCAAAGGAATAGAGGTGAGAATGTGTTCTGTTGATTTTTAACTGTGGGAACTGGATGATGTACAGGATGAATCAGATGTTGTTTTCCGGACAGTGAATGGTAAATGGCGTGCTACAGTAGTGGAAATAGCTCGCATGCATAAGACAGGGCGTCCTGTGCTTGTGGGCACCACAAGTGTGGAGCAGAGTGAAGCCCTATCCAAGCAATTGATAGAAGCTTCTATCCCACATCAGGTAGAATTTGTGGTCTATTTCCATCATTCTTTCTGTCCCCATAAACCCTGGCAATTGTCCATTATTTAAATTTTTTCGTGAGCTGTTCAACAGTAGTGCCGGGATTTTACACCTTGTGGGTCTCAATGTTTCTGATTTGCATAGTTTAACATTGTAGGTACTTAATGCAAAGCCTGAGAATGTGGAGCGAGAGGCTGAGATTGTGGCACAAAGTGGCCGTCTGGGAGGTGTGACTATTGCCACCAATATGGCAGGTCGTGGGACCGATATTATCTTAGGAGGAAATGCTGAGTTCATGGCCAGACTCAAGCTACGTGAAATGCTTATGCCACGGTACATTCACCATACTGACTGCATGTTTTGGCGTCATTTGGAAAAGAAAAATAAAATGGAGAGAAGTGTTTCTGTAGGTGACCATGTCTGTCTTGAAGTCTGCTTTACTGAATAGGCTGTTGTCTCAATGACAGGGTGGTGAGGCTGAGTGATGATGAAATTCCCTTCCAAAGAAATCAAAAGTTGCCTATTAGAAAGAGCTGGAAGGTAAGCCTCCTTCTAAACCTGAAATCCAGTAACTTGTCAGTTTGGTGTTTTTGTAATTTCTGTAGCAGCAGGGCATCTTCCATGTACTCAAGGTGTTGACAGAGAAGTGGCAACTATTTTATCCGGTCTCCTACAGGTAAATGAGACTTTGTTTCCATGCAAGCTATCAAAGGAGACGACTAGTCTGGCAGAGGAAGCTGTTGAATCAGCTGCCAAAATATGGGGTGAGAAGTCCTTGTCAGAGCTGGAGGCAGAGGATCGTCTGTCATACGCTTGTGAGAAGGTACATACATGGTCAAATAATGACACCTATCTGGGAGTTATGGTCTTTTGGATTTGAGAGAATTTACAGCATGAAACTGCGCAAATAGACTTCTTTTCCCTTGGCCTTTCTCCCATGGTCATTTTGTCTGTCACATTTCCTGAAGCAGAGAAAGTGGTGTGGTGCATGCAGGGTCCAATTGAAGATGAAGTGATGACACAGCTCCGGAATGTGGTGCAATCCATCATCACAGAGTTCAGATCCTTTACTGATGAGGAGAAGAAAAAGGTGTGATCTGCATGTGGCCTGCATTGATATCACCTATCCTACACAGATTGAGAAGATTTAGAATGGGCTGTTCTCACATGTCAAAAGTTGCAGGTGGTAGCAGCTGGAGGACTCCATGTTGTTGGTACTGAGCGGCATGAATCAAGGCGCATTGATAATCAGGTGCACTTCTGCCTTTCCAGAAAAAAGGGACATCAAATCTTCCTGATGCCAGTGTTGTATATGGCCTGATCAAACCTTCGTTTCTAATGCATGATCTGTTGACCAACTCATGGAGTTGTATGGTCCTGTTGGCTTTTTGCAGCTTCGTGGTCGGAGTGGTCGTCAAGGAGATCCTGGAAGCTCCAGATTTTTCCTCAGCCTTGAAGACAATATTTTTAGGATATTTGGTGGTGATCGAATACAGGTGATTTCTTCACACAGTTCAATTGTGAAAGTAAAAGAGAGTGAGAGAGATTGTGCAATGCTTGCATGGGTGTAGCCAAGAAGGTGATCTTGTTGATGTATCATGCTGCAGTGCATTAATAGAGATGAATTTGGTTTTGTGCAGGCCTTGATGAAAGCTTTCAGAGTGGAGGATCTGCCGATTGAGTCAAAGATGCTAACCCGATCACTTGATGAAGCTCAGAAAAAGGTGGAGAGTTACTTCTTTGACATCCGGAAACAGCTATTTGAGTATGATGAAGTGCTGAACAGCCAGCGTGATCGGGTTTACACAGAACGCCGGCGGGCTCTTGAGGCCAAGAATCTAGAATCACAGATGCTTGAATATGCTGAATTAACAATGGATGACATTTTGGAGGTAGTGGTCCTCCACCTCATCTAGTGTTATGGTCATTTGTACATGATGTGTGGCACCACATGGGTTGGTGCTGTAAAAGCCTCAGTAGGTGGTGTAATCTCTTAAATGCAGTTTGCTTCCAAAAGGGTTGCATGTAACATGTTGGTGGATTTGTTTGCTGGGGATTTGGGACAGGCAAATATAGATGCATCACTCCCTCGGGAGGAGTGGAATCTGGAAGCTTTGTGTGCCAAAGTGAAGCAGTAAGTTCTTTTCTCATTTTCTGGAATCCATACACTTCTTGAGCTATTTCCTGCTCCTTTCTTTTTGGCTCCCATACTGCACATGTTTTCTATACTCCTCAGGTGTCCTCTAATGTTGGGAAATGCTGAGGATTTTGTCTGGTGTCTTTATGGGTTCAACGATGGAAGCTTTTCTGCATTTGGATGCCATTGAATGAGGTACAAGAAAGATTGCACACAGTTTTACAAACCATGGATGATGATAATGATGATGATGATGATGGTGATGCAGATACTGTTATCTGCTTGAAGACTTGTCACCAGAACTGCTGGCTGACAAGTGTTCCACCATTGAGAGCCTCAGTGACTATCTTCATTTTCGAGGACGGGAGGCGTACTTACAAAAGAAGGTAAAAAGCTTGAGCTCTTGCTCTTTCTCTTCCCTCCCTGCAAGCAATGGTTTCTTCCCTAAAACAAGGGCTGCACAGCAATTGTGTCAGCAGGTAAATTCTGTTCATCATACAGTTTTCTGAAGCATCATGAGGGCTGTTGGAACCAGGCGGAGGTAGAAAAGATGGCGCCAGGGTTGATGCAGGAAGCAGAGCGCTACTTTGTGCTAACCCAGACAGACAATCTATGGAAAGAGCATTTGCAAGCTCTCAAGTTTGTGCAGCAAGCTGTTGGGCTGCGGGGCTATGCACAAAGGGATCCCTTGATTGAGTATAAGCTGGAGGGTTACAATCTCTTCCTGGACATGATGGCCCAAATCCGCCGCAATGTCATCTACTCTGTCTACCAGGTCAGTCTTGCTCTCTCAGCAATTGTCTGTCTCTTGTTGGTACATTAGCTAGCTCTCTGGACTGTCGACTGGACTTACTCATGTTTCCTTCCCTCACAAGTTTCTGTAGAGTTTCTCTCTGCAGTCTCACATCACTGATGAACAGAGATTTCTCTATCTCCCTCTCACACAAAGCCTATGGATGTTTGCAACAGTTTAAACCTGTGCTTGCAAAGCCTCCAGAACCTAATGGAGCTCCAATGGATGTTGATGATGACTCAACAAAGGGACTGGCAAAGATAGGTGGACGTGGCAAAAAAGACGAAACTCAGTCAAATGGCACTGTGGTAGCAACTGCAAATGGTGGAGGTGATTCAAAGGGGAACACAGCCACAGCCAGGAGCGGAGGTCGACGATGAAAAAAAATTCAGGGCCTGCAAAATGGGGCTTTGTAGTTTTGTATATTTTGCTGAAATCACTCATTCTTGGGCTTCTGCCCGAATAATGCAAGCAAAGGCAGGCTGCATACATTCTCTGCATCTACGCCTGTATCTTTAACACTCAACTCATGGCCCCCCAAGTTTCTTGCCAGGATCAGATAGCCATCAATGCAGGATTGCATTGGGTTTTTCTTTGCTCTTAAGAATATTTAGCTTCTTTGAGTTTTCTGTTGAGAAAACAGTGTACTGATCGTTTTTGCTCATAGGGTTTGCTTGCCTTTTCATTGTCATGCCCATGTCCTCTGCAGAGGGTGGTATATCCTCCACCAGAGGTGTATGCAGAGGTGCTGCCCACCATATTTATACAGTAGACAAAGGCTTTTCAAGTTTGGATTTCAGTGGTTGAAGTAGTGGGCCTGGTTCTTCTTCCACTGAGAGATACTGTTTGTTTGCCATTGAAAGAGCTTTCTGTACAAAGAGTTAGACTGTGGTTTGTAGGATTTTGCAGCTGTGGCATTCATTCTCCTTCTGATTCGAAGGCATACATACTGCAAGATATTCTGGAGCAGATGGGTGTGTCCCAAAAACATGCGACTGAGGTTTAGGGTTTAGGAAGCTTTTGCCCCTGGAACAACGTTTACTTCAGCATGCTGCAGTCGTGCTGGTTGCTCTGATTTGATTGAGCTTGTTTTGTCATATTTCCTTCCTTCTGTCATCTTCTTCTTCTCTGGCTGCAGATCACCTCCTCTTTGGCTCCCTAACTGAAGAATCTCTCCTTCTTCCTTCTTCTTTTCCTTCAAGGATCCTTGCCAGAAGCTGCTAACAATGTCATTCTTGCAGTGTACATGGGATGATCAAACTTGCACACAAATGCATTCTGAGAATCTCTGCATGTAACCATGATCACTGCAAGTACAATATCCTTGAGAGCTTCTAGTAAGCACTCCACAAGAACGAGAGAGAGATCCTTGAAAGGTTCTCCTGGCATGCAATTGTGAGCATTCCTGTGTAAACAACCATGAGCACTGCAAGAACGAGTGATCCTTGAAAGCTTCTTCTGGCAAGCATCCACAAGAACAAGAGATCCTTGAAAAGTTCTTCTGGCATGCATCCACAAGAGCGAGAGATCCTTCAAAACTTCTGGCGTGCATCCACAAAAATGAGAGATCCTTCAGAGGCTCTGTCAAGCAAGCACAAGAACGAGAGATCCTTGAGAGGCTGTGGCAAGCAAGTACTCCACACAAATTGCACGTCTTCCAGACTCGGAAAGTCTTGAAGACGTGGGACCCGTGAAGACCGCAGAGCGATTGCAAAAGTTTGCCGATCGACGAAGATCTGCTCTCAATCGCGTGATGTCATAGGAGGGATGCAGCAGCAGCCGCCAGTGGACGATCCGTTAGAAGCAGCAGGGGATGGACAGGAAGATCGGGACGAAGAGGGAGATCGAGACGACGGCACCGGCACCGACGACGAGGCGGAAGAAAAGCGATCTGCCTTCGAAGCACACCCTAGGGACTCAAATCCCGCAATTGTGCGATGCGCAATCTGTTTGCACCTACGCAGCCATCATGATGGATTGCAACCACAAGAACGAGATCTTACAAGGAGAATTGTAGCGAGAGAAGGAGTCGTAGTCGGCGGCGTGCCTGTGCAGCAATCACGCAGGTACATGGCGGAGGTTGTCGCGGAGGATGCGAACAAGCTAGCACAAGGGAGGCAGCTGCAGCGTAATACAAGCGCAGTAGTGGCGGGAAAAAAGTCTTTGGCGTCTTTTGCTGCTGGAGGTGGAGCGGCGATGGTGAGTACCACGCTGTTGCAGCCGTTGGACGTGATCAAGACGCACATGCAAGCGGCGGAGTCGGTGCACAGCAGGAAATTCGGTGCGGTGCTCAAGAACATTTTGGCGGAAGATGGAGTGCGTGGTCTTTGGCGCGGCACGGGACCCGCGTGTGTGCGTGTGGGATTCGGAGCCGGGCTCTACTTTGCTGTTCTCGGTCCTATGCTGGATACTCTCAAGAAGACTTTTGGTGGAAGCTCGAGCAGCGTTGTCGCCGGAGGAGGAGAAGGAACAACAGGAGGAGCGTTGCGCGATAAGCTTCCTGCGTTTGTCACCTTGAGCGCGGGCGCTTTGACGAGAGCGCTTGCATCTTCTGTGGTTTGCCCGATCACTGTCATCAAGACGCGCATGGAGGTGTGGATTCTCTGTCTCTGGATTTTCTCTCTCCTCTCCTTTCTGCTCTTGGTTGCTTTGGAGAATCTTTGCTGGAGTCTGTTTCTTTGCTCCTTTGCTCCCTCCCTCACTTGGGAGTGGATCTGGTACCTCAGGAGTAGGTTGTGACAAAGCGGGGTGCAGTATGCCGCAGCTTCAGGCCTGCATTATCCCAGCACTTTTCATGCCATTGCCATCATCACCAGGAAGGAAGGTCTCCGTGGTGAGCTGCTTTGCTTTGCGTGCTTCTCTCTCTCTCTCTCGCTTTGCTTTTCTTTTGTTGCCAAAAATTGTTGTCAGCCATTTGGCACATGAGCTCGTCTTCCCTTGTGCAATTGGGAAGGTTCAATCACAACAACAACAACAAAAAGAACAACATTTGCTGGTTTCATGCTTTATGCATTTTGCAGGTCTCTACAGTGGGTTGATGCCAACATTAGCACGGGACGCACCATATTCTGGTCTCTATCTGTTCATGTACAACCGTTTGCAGTATTCTCTTGGTGGTAAGTGCATTCTATGCCTGTGAAACTGCAGAGACGTATGTACGTGTGGATTTCTGTACAACCATTTGCAGGTGTATTCTCTCAGTGTTTTATGCATTGGTATACCTCCAAAACCCCCACAGAGATGTACCTATGCATGGATTTTCTGAACCAACATCTGTGTGCAAGATGGACAAAGAACAGTAATTTGCTGCCCTATTTTCTTTTGAGGTGCATCAGTGTTGTTGTCTGCTAACTTGCAGTTGTAATTTTTGCCCTTGTTTGTCTTCCAGAGAGCATGCCTACAGGGAGCCCACAAGCCTCCATCAGTTTTTTGGCAGGTAAGTACAAAGTTCTTTTGCAGGAACAACAGCTGCTCTGCTCCTGCAGAGAAATGTTGTCAGGTTCTACCTGCAAAATTAGGTAGCTGTGAGCTTGGAAGCTTGCAGAAAGTAGACAGTTTCAAAAATGATTTTGAGTTCTTCAAGCTCCAACTTGCCATACTGTGCATGAAGAAGAATTAGGAAGGGGTGTGCCAATGTGCAGGTGCAATGGCTGGAGGAGGAGCTACACTTCTCACTCATCCTCCAGATGTGGTAAGCTGTTGTGTTGTTGTAGCTCCTTTTCTCTCATTTCCATTTGGTTGTCTCTTTTGTAATACACTACTACAAACTGTGTTTCAAAACTGTCAAGAATCAGCTGTTGTGGAGTTTGTAAATTCAGTTGCTATCTTGAGTGTATCTCAATTGATGAGTTCCGATCCTGCAGATTCGAACAAGGTTGCAGCTGGAGCAAGGACAACATTCTAGCATTTGGTCAACAGTCCAACACATTGTCAAGGTTTGTGTGGCCTGAGTTCACAGTTCTGCATGTTTTGGTGGTCAGTCTAGAAGTCTTGAAAGGATGCAATTTACAGTTCTGCTCAAGAATTAGAATCATGTGAACTAGAAGGTATTGTCAGAAATCACCACAATGTGAGATGTTTCAAAACACTCTTGACTTGTGCTTGGGATTGTACTTCAGACTTTCCATACATGGGCTTTTACCATAAGTCCTATTTCATGATTGTTGGGTGGGTTTAAAGATGTTTAGCTAGTTTACTATGAAGTGATTTTAAAGTCCCATTTCTCATCATAAGATGGACTGCCTCCTAATAATCAGTGATCTACTCTTTTATTTGGTGGTCCTTGAAGCCATGAACATCACTGGAGTCTTTGGAATCTTGAGCTACAAGTTTTCTTGCCGGCTCTCCAATGCTTGAATGGTACCCTGTGCATTGTCATGTGTGACTCTTTAGGTCCACGGCATGAAGGGGCTCTTTGTCGGTGTAATGCCAAGAGTTGGAAGACGAGCTTTGCAGCAAGCTTTTGCATGGTGAACACTCACCTGAGTGAGCTTTTCCTTTGGCTCACATTTCCTTTTACATGACAAATTGGATGGGAGCTTTTCACAGTAGTAACCTTTTCATAAGAAGTTACCCCTCTCAGTTGTATCTTCTGCTTCTTATACTTTCTTCCTGCTAGAGCCATGTGTTTTCCATGTCTCACATTTGAGGTTTCTGTGGATTTTGATACAGGACTATCTATGAGGAGATTTCACGCTTGGTTCAAAGGTTGTGAACCATAGTAGGATACTACTACTAGCATGTCAGAGACCAAAGGTCAATACAGAATCAGTCACCAATGTAACTCCCCTGGAACATTTAGATCTGAGTACAAGAGTATGTTTAAATTTTTTTCCTGATCAACAAGCTTCAAAAAAAAATGTATAGCTGACATATAATTTCACATTTCTTGTGGTTTCCATCAAGGAAGCTTGACTGTGCTTGTAGCAGCAACCTGTGCATGCCCATGTGTTGGGCAGAATCTGATATGCTCAAATGGAAACCTTCATTGTGCCTCCATATTGTATTGGCCACAAGGGATCCAACCCACAGAAGTTGGTAGCAAAACAACTGTTTTTTACGTCAT
>Ga0116229_10007494_pt1 | contig 17230 bp, 17 predicted proteins | sample S1TSphgellanicum_3_FD_87313 | JGI IMG/M metagenome (GOLD analysis project Ga0116229, IMG submission 87313) | Host-associated microbial communities from peat moss isolated from Minnesota, USA - S1T2_Fc - Sphagnum magellanicum MG | ecosystem: Host-associated > Plants > Peat moss > Unclassified... | reverse complement strand
TCGAGCGGCCGGACGACGTTCGTCGAGATGCCGATGCTGAGCGATCGCCTCGGCGCCGAGGTCGTGTTGGCGGTCGAGTCGTTTCAGCCGACGGGGAGCTTCAAGCTCCGCGCGGCGGAGTACGTCGTGCGGCACATCCCGCATCCGGCGGTGATCGCCGCGTCGTCGGGCAACTTCGGCGCGGCGATGGCGTACGCCTGCCGCGCCGCCGGCAAACGCTGCACCGTCGTGATGCCGGCCAACTCGGTCGTGGTCAAGATCGAGGCCGTGCGGCGGCTCGGCGCGACGGTCGATCTCGTGGACACGACACGGACGCCGCGCGCCACGCGCGTCGCCGAGCTCGCGGCGGCCGATCCGACGGCCTATATCGCGAGCGCGTACGACGACGAGCTGGTGATCGCCGGCAATGCCTCGCTCGGACGCGAACTCGCCGCGTGCAACACCGCGCGTCGAGCGGCGGGCCGTGCGCCGCTCGACGCGGTCGTCGTGCCCGTCGGCGGTGGCGGGCTCGCGGCCGGTCTCGTGCAGGGGCTCTGCGAGTGCGGGGACACGACCGCCGTCGTCGGCGCGGAGCCGCTGATGGCCAACGACGCCGCCGAATCGCTCCGACAGGGGCGAATCGTCGTGAGCGATGGCGAGCGGCAGACGATCGCCGACGGCGCGCGCACCGCCAGCCTCGGGCGCGCGAACTGGGCGATCCTGCGGACGGGACTGGCCGGTATCGTCGAGGTCCCCGAGGCGACGATCGGTGCCGCACTCCGCCTCCTCTTCTCGGCGGCGAATCTCAAGGTCGAGCCGACGGGTGCGCTCGCGGTCGGTGCAGTGCTCGCCGATCGGCCGCGGTTCGCCGGGCGACGAGTCTGCTGCATCGTGAGTGGCGGGAACGCCGATCCGACGCTCTTCCGGACACTGCTCGAGGAGCCGCAGGGGGCAGCGGGTACGTGACTTGCACCTCTGGCCGGTGTTGGCGCGTGTCGCGCCGACGTCGTCCAGGAGGTTGCATGTCCGACGAACAGACGCCGCGTCCCGCGAAGGAGACGCCGACGAAGCCGCCCGCGCCGGACGTCAAGTCCGAGCCGGATGCCACGGTGATCGTGCGCGGCCGGGTCTCGCATGTCGAGGCGAAGGGCGATCAGCCGCCACCGCTCAAGGTCCCGCCCCAGCGGTAGTCCCGTCGGCGGCGGCCACGCCGACCGCCCGATTACGCGATCGAGCTCCCGTCGATCGTCTCGCGATACAACGCCGACTGCCCGACGCTTTCCTCGACCTCGAGCTCGATCGATGAGAGTCGGCGAGCGGACGGTCCCAGTTCCGCGCGGATGCGTCCGAGGAGATGGCGGGCGAGCATCTCGACGGTGGTATTGGGGATCGGGAGCAGCGCGCAGTCGTCGCGCGGGAATCGATAGCGGGGCCGCCCTTCGTACGCGACGGTGATCGCATCGCCGTCCGTCGCGACGGTGAGCTTCGGGTTCTCGAGCGGCAGCAGCACCTTGTGATCGATTTCGTCGCAGAGCCGCTTGACGAGCTTCTTGAGCGAGACGAAATCGAAGACATACCAGCTGTCGGGGTCGAGGGTCCCCTCCAGCATGATCGCGACCCGATAGTTGTGGCCGTGCAGGGACTCGCAGCGGTGCCCGGCGAACGTGATGAAGTGCGCCGACGCGAAGTTGAGATAGTCCTTCGTGACGTGGACGCGGAACTGCCCGGTGGGATCCATGGGTCCTGTCGATCAGAGCGGCCAGTGGCCGGCGAGCAGCGTGACGAAGAGCGTCGCCGCGGTGAGGTCCGCGGTCGTGCCCGGGTTGGACGCGTTGTCCGGATCCCGCAGTGTCGCATCGAAGGCGGCGATCGCCTCGCGCCCACGCGACGTGCGCACCCCGCCGGCCGCGAGCACCTCGGCCGCCTGCGCCGAGACTGCAGCCGCCGCCGGCGCGCCGCGCTTGCGGGCAATATGCGTGTCCGGCGTCGAGGCGAGAAGCCCCAGAAAGATCTCCACGATCGCCGTGTCGATCGGCAGCCGATCGGCTCGCGCCCGCGCGAGCGCGGGGACCCCGTGGTCGAACGTCAGACTGAAGTCGGTGACGTACTCGCGCGCGATCGCGTCGCGGTCGGCGGCCAGCGCCATTGCCGCGCGCAACGTGATCCCGGGCTCGTCGCCGACGTCGGCCTGCGGCGCCGCGCCGAGCCCGCCCGGCGCCACCTGCCGGATCGCCGCGTAGACCATGCGTGCGTCGTCGACCGTCGTCGCCGCCAGCGAGCCGGCGAGTGCGGCGCGCAGAGCCGGGACGCGCTGCGCCGCGTCGCGGTCGAGCGGCCGGGAGGCGTCGCCGGCGGCGCGCGCCAGTGGCGCGAAGAGCAGAATGATCCCGAGGTTGGTGTTGGCGCGGGTCCAGCGGCTCGTGGCGGTCACGGCGTCGAGCACCGTGCGGCCGATCGGGTGCCGGGGGGCGGCCGCCATCGCCGGCCCGATCGCCACGGCGCTGGCGAGGAAGTCCTCGTAACGGGTGTCGTGGAAGTGGCGACCCGGCGAGACGTTCCCGGGCTTGTGGGCGCTGACCTCGAGCAGACACGCCAGCTGGGCCCGCGTCCCGATCGCGTCACCATCGTTCGCCATCGTCGGCGTCGCCATCATCGTGGTCAGCGTCTCCGGTCGCCGATCGCGAGATCGACGATCGCGCCGGCGACGTCGATCCCCGTCGCGCCATGGACACCTTCCCAACCCGGGATCCCGTTGACCTCGAGCGCGTACACGGTCCCGTCGCGCGCGGGGAGGAGATCGACGCCGGCGTAGTCGGCCCCGATCGCCGCGGCGGCGGTGACGGCCATCGCCGCCCACTCGCGCGGGAGCAGGATCGCGCGCGCGGCGCCCCCGCGCGAGACGTTGGTGCGCCACGCCGGTCCGCCCGGCGGCGCCGACCGCTCGATCGCCGCGAGGACGCGCCCGCCGACGACGAAGGCGCGGATGTCGCGGCCGTCGTGGTCGATCGTGCGCTGCAGATAGTAGACCGCGCGGATCTGCTCGAGGGTGCGGAAGACGCGAAACGCCATCTCCTCCTCGGTGACGCGCACCATCCCGAGCCCCATCGAGCCGAAGAGCGGCTTCACGATGACATCGCCGATCGCCCGGAAGGCGGCGATCGCGTCGTCGGCGCGTTCGCAGACGACGGTCTCGGGCGTCGCGAGCCCGGCGCGCGCGAGGAGCGCCGACGCGTAGAACTTGTCGACCGAGCGCTCGATCGCCCGCGGCGAGTTCACGACGCGGACGCCCGCGTCCTCGAGCCAGTGCAGCGCGTCGACGCGATAGATGATCTGTTCGAGCGAGCCGTTGGGGATGATCCGCGCGAGAACGGCGTCCGCCTCCTGGAGGACCGGCCCGGCCGTCGGGCCGAGTCTCCCGCCCCCGGTGCGCAGTTGCGCGACGAGCGATTCGTACGGAAGCACGGTCGTCCGCGCCCCACGCGCGTCGGCCGCTCGGCAGAGCTGCTCGGTATGCCAGCCCTGCCGGGCGGCGAGAATCACGACGTGCACGGCGCGCCGCGACCCGACCGCGCCGCGGACGTCCTACTTCGTCTCCAGGCCGACCGAGGGGGTGAAGCCGCCCGTGGCGAAGTTCGGAATGTCGGCCGCGACCGCCTTGAAGCCGGGCGTGGCGAGCCCCTTCTGCAGCGCCGCGAGCGACGAGAACGTCAGCTCGGCCTTGCGGTAGAACTGCGGCGCCTTGCCGTCCGCACTCGGCAGGAACTTCACCAGCACGCCCGACGTGAAGCCGATCTCCTTCGCCTTGGACGCGAGGAGCGGCAGGTGCTTCGTCGAGTAGTACTGCTCGAACGCGGCGGTGTCCTTCGGCGCATTGTACAGGACGACGAGGTGCGCGGCCGCACCGGCCTGACCGGGGGATGACATCTCGATGCGCGTCGTCATGATCGGCGCGGTCGCGGTGGACTGGCGTGCGGTCACGAGCACGGCGGCGCCGGCGACGGCGATCGCGCACGTGGCGAGGCGGACGGGGTTGGACATGCGGACTCCTGTGTGGTACGTGATGAGAGAGACGGCGAGCGAGGGACGAGCGCGAGCGTCAGGCGAAGAGTGAGGCCCGGAGCACCTCCGGATTGAGGAGCCCGGCGTGGAAGGTCCGGCCGGAGGTGGCGCTGGTCAACCAGACCTCGGCGGGACTGAACAGGAGCGGATCGATCTTGTAGAAGTCGCCGTGATAGCGCTGGAAGGTGTCGTAGAACGGCGTGCCGTAGTCGGCCGACGCGCTCGCCGGCAGCTTCGCGGCCAGCGCCGCGAGCGCGTCATCGCCGGCGTCGACGACATAGCGCGCCTGGCCGCCGTAGAGGATGCAGTCGTTGGTCCGGCCGATCGCCCGCAGGTCGTGCTTCGCCGTCGGCGGGAGTGGCGCGGTGCCGATCGCCGACCGGACGCGCGTCACGTCGAACCCCAGCGTCTCCATCTTGTGCAGGCCGGTCTCGAGTACCCGCGCGACGATCTGCACGCCGCCCGCGGTGCTGGCGGTCGGCGCCACGACGAACGTCAGCGCCCCGACCGGCACGTGCGCGCGCTCGGCGACCCACTCGGCGACGGCGTCGGTCGGCTGCGCGCGCGTCTCGAGGACGAGCACGCCCTGCGTCGCGGCCTCGACGTATCCGAGCCTCGCGTACAGCTCCTGCTCGACCCGCGCCTGCGCCCGGAGCGGGCCCGATCCCATGGCGAAGTAGCTGCCGACCTTGATCGCCCAGCCGGCATACTGCGACGCCATGCACGCGACCGCGGGATGATCGGTCCAGACGATCACGCCGTCCAGCGTCTCGCCGCCGATCTGCACCGACTGGTAGCCGACGTGCCCGAGGCCGCCCATGCAGAGGCGGGAGAGCGCCAGGCCGGCGGCCAGGCCGCCGGGCGCATCGATGCCGAGATCGATCACCCGCGCGCCGCAGCCGAGCGTGGTGAGCGACCCGCGGAGCTCGGGCAGCGTCGCGAGGATCTCATCCACGATCGCTGCCGCGCGCGCGTTGAGGTGAAGGTCGGGGCTGACGGCGAATGGGGTGTCGGGCATAACCGGTCCGGCGGGGGAAGGAGTGGTGTCAGGCGGCGACCCAGGCGAGGATCTCGCCTCGGCCGATCTCGGCGAGGTCGCCGGTGTAGCGCGCATAGAGCCCGGCGATGACGCGCTCCTCGATCGGGAGCGCGTACGTCCGCGCCAGGTAGTGGAAGAGCACGCGCAGCACGACGGGGCGGTAGCGACACGCGAGGCGATACGTCGGCGGGATGGCGACGTCGCCGACGGTGACGAGCGTGCCCCGCTTGGCGAGCGCACCAGCGCGCGACCCGACGCGCCCGAGGACGACGACGGTGCCGGCGATCATCGCGTGCGCCGCTCCGGGCCCTGCATCACCGCCGATGACGATCAGCCCACGACGCGCGCGGTGCCCCGCGTCAGCGCCGGCGCTGCCGCGCACGACGATCTCGCCTCCGGTCATGCCGCGCGACGCGCCGGGCGACGCGGCGCCCACTCGGTCGCCGGCCCGTCCTGCCACACGGATCCGGCCGCCGGCCATCGCCATGCCGGCCGCATCGCCGACATCGTCAAGCGCCTCGATCGACCCGCCGCTCATGCCCGCGCCGAGGCCGTCGCCGGCCGCCCCGTCGATCGTGAGCGTGCCGCGCGACATCCCCGTCCCGAGTCCATCGACGCCGGCGAGGTCGCCGACGATGCGCACCCGGTCGCTCCGCTCGCCGGCGATCGTGAAGAGTTCGCCGACGGTCGCGCGGCGCGGTCCGACCCAGAGCGGCAGCGCCGCGATCTCGGGCGCCGCCAGACCGGCGAGTGCGTCCGGCGTGATCGCGTCGGCGCCGATGCGGCCCGCCGTCACCGGCGCGCGCAGCGTGAGCGTCACCACGTCGCTCATCGCGGCGACCCGGCGGGCGTCGATGGTGGCTTCATGCGGGCGCGGTCCAGCCCGGGGCGCCGACGATGCCGCGGAGGTGGAAGTGGTGGGGACCCAGCTTGCCGCCGTAGTTGCCCGCGGAGATGGAGCGGACGCCGTCGACGCACGCCGCCGGGACGCCGGCGGCCATCGCGCGCCGAATGCTCTCGGCATCAAGCCCGTCGAGCACGATCTCGAGGACGCTGTTGATCCCCTCGGGGAGCGCCGTCGTCGTCAGTGGCCGGAGCGTCGGATCGAAGGGGTCGTTGGTCGAGGCGATCATCGACTTGTACTTCTTCGATCCGACCTTGCTCCCGCTGCGGACGATCCCACCGGGGAACGGCAGGATGACACCGACCGCGCCGGCCATCGCCTCGACGGCCGCTTCCGCGGCGGCGAGGGCGCGCTCGGCGTCTTCGGCGAGGATCAGGAAGTTCCCGCCGCCGACGCCGGTCACCTTGCCGAACGTCTCCTCGACCAGGCACTCCCCTTCCATGACCGGCAGACGCCAGTAACGGATGCCGCCGATCATCTTGCTCGACTGAAATCCGTCGCCGAAGACGCGCAGCGCCTTCCCGACCGGCATCCGGTCGGTCGACGTCGGCAGGCCGTCGAAGATCGCCGTCGTCGGACAGGTGAGCACGCACTGGCCGAGCCGCTCGATCAGTCGCTGCTGCAGCCCGGCGGAGTCGAACGCGAAGACGAGCACACTGACACCGGGACGGCCATCGGGCGTCTCGCTCGCCGGCACGAGCCGCTCGATTCCCGCCTCGACCTTGCACCCGATCACGGACGTCGCGAAGCCGGTCATCGTCGTCGCCGCCTGATGGGCCCAGCGCGGCGTCGACGCCGTGACGATGACGCGCGCGCCGCGCATCGAAAACGCCTCGGCGAACGTGTCGTCGATCGTGACGCCGTTGATCGCGAACGGCACGGCGCTCACGGGAGCGCCACCGGGGTGCCGGCGACCCGGGCGACGGGATAGTTCTCGAACGAAATGGTGCCGTACCGGTCGAAGAACGCCTTGATGTCGCGCTCGACCGCGGGGTCGTGGCCCGGGCGCACGAAGAGGCGGCGCCCGGCGGGCGCGCGCCGGAGCTGCCCCTCCTCGACGACGACGAGCCCCGCCTTGAGGACGTAGCGCGGCGTGGCGAACATGTGCGAGAGGTCGGCCTCGCGCGCGTAGATCGTCACGTCGGCGTCGGCGCCGACACCGAGGTGTCCCTTCGTGACGAGGCCGAGCTGGCGCGCCGGACCGGCGCGGGTGACGATCGCGATCTCGTTCAGCGTGTACTCGCGGGCGATGCCATCGGCGAGCGCACTGCCGGCGAGGTACTTCTGGTTGATCGTCTTGAGCCGCGCATCGCGATACGTGCGATCCATCAGGAGATGGATCAGATCCGGGTAGCTCCGAAACGATCCCCCGTTGGGATGATCGGTCGACAGGACGAGCCGCCACGGATCGGGCGAGAGCAGGAAGAGCTCGAGGCCGACGACCCACTGCAGCGCCGCAACCGCGGCCGTGTCCTTGTAGACATAGGGGACGATCCCGCAGCCCGTCTCGAGCTCGATGTCGCTGTTGACCCACTTCCGCCCGCTCGATGCGTGGAGCATGTACTCGACCGCGCCATCGGCCGTGAGCGTCGTCGCCGGCCCGAACATCACCTGCCCGACGTCGCCGGTCACCTCGGGGTGCGCGGCGAAGTACTCGATGATCTGGCGGGCGGCGGACTGCCACGGCTTGCCCGGCTCGCCACCGTAGCTGTGATACTGCAGGTGCGTGAAGTGGGCGCGATGGCCGGCGACGGCGCGCATGCTGTCGAGCGTCGTCGCGATGTTGCCCGGCAGCCCGAGGTTGTTGCAGTGGATGTGGACCGGGTGCGGGAGCTTGAGGGCGTTGGCGGCGGCGGTCAGCGTCTCGAGCACCTTGCGCGGCGTGATGCGCGGGTCGCCGACCGCGTCGTCGATCGTGCGGACCTGGCGCACGTTCCGCTTCCAGAGCTCGACGCCGCCCGGGTTGACGATCTTGATCGCGTAGCCGCCGGTGCTGGCGAGCAGCCACGCCGCGTATTCGCGCGCGCGCTCGGTCTCGCCCGCGGCGATCTGCCGCAGCAGGTACTCGTCGTTCCCCATCAGCACGAAGAAGCCGCCGTCGACGATCGGCGTGTCATCGAACTGCGCGTGCGTGCCGCGCGCGGCGACGGCAGCGACGGCGGCGTCGAAGACGGTCGTGTAGCCGAGTCCCGCGTAGCGGTACCCGGTCGTGAAGGTGCTCGGCACGGTGCCGCCGGTGCCGGAGCGCGGGATCGTGCCATCGTCGAGCGCGGGCGCCGCCTGCGGATCGGCCGCATGCTCCTCGGGGAGGAGGCGACGCGCCATCGTCGTGCTCGACGCCGCGACGTGCGCGTGGATGTCGATCCCGCCGGCCATGATCACCATCCCGGCCGCGTCGAGGCGTGGCGCGTCCGATGGCAGCGAGGCGACGATGCGACCGTCCTGGATGCAGAGGTCGCGGACGACGCCGTCCTCGCCGTTCGCCGGATCGTGGATCGCGCCACCGGTGATGCGCAGCATGCTCATGACGTGGCGACCCGCTCGAGCAGGGCGCGCACGGTCGTCACGGTCGCCGGGACGCGGCCGGCGAGGGGCGCCGTGAGGGGGAGCGGGATGTCGTCGGCGCGCACGACCGATCCCCCGTCGTGAATGCCGGCGATGCCGGTATCGATCGCGACGGCCGCCGCGAACGGGCTGTCGGAGGCGCGTGGGCCGACGATGACCGTCGGCGCGGCGCCGATCAGCCGGCGAATCCGCTCGGGGACGCCGGCGGCCGAGCCGACCACCAGGACCGCGTCGATCTCGTGCCGCGCGAGGCGCCGCTCGGCGCCGTCGTACGGCACGTAGCGCGGCACGCCGCGCGCGAAATCGATCGTCATCGGGTAGCCGGTCTGCCACGTGCAGACGGCGTCGATCCCGGCGCGGTTGCCGCCGGCGCGAAACGTCGTGAGCGCGCAGCGCGTCGGGCCGTTCAGGGATTCGGCGAGCGCCAGCAGGCCTTCGTCCTGGGCGTCACGGGCATCGCCCTGTATCGCCCGCGCCGGTCCGGTCTCACCGTCGGCGACGATCGCGAGGTAGCGCGCCGCCACGAGCGTGCGGGCGAGCGCCGCCGCGCGGTCGGCGAGCGGCGAGCCGTCGACCGTGTGGCCGAGGACCGCGGCGCGCGTCAGCGCGAGGGCGGGGATCGCCTCATCGGCGGTGAAGCGCACGCGCTCGTCGGCGTCGGCCGGCCCCGTCGCGTCGCCGATGTCGACGGCGATGACGTGACGGGCGCGTCGGCCGCCGGCCAGGTAGAGCCCGTCCGGGTCGGGGGCGATCCGCGACTGGAATCGCGGCGCGTGGACGGCCGGATCGACGCCCCAGAAGCAGAGGCGGTCGGCGCGGTTGCGGAGTTCGCCGAACGTCGCGGTCGCGCGTCCCCGTTCCTGGCCGGCGAGCACGCCCGCGCCGGCGTCGGTCCCCGTCACCGAATCGAGCAGCGCGCGCCGGACATCGGCGAGCGCGACGGTGGCCGCGATCGTGTCACCGGCGACGTCGGTCGCGCAGAAGACGAGCAGGCGCGGGGCGCCTCGGACGATCGCCGCCGCTCGCTCGAGGGCGGCGTCGATCGTCGCATCCTGGTCGCCGATCCGCGCGCGCGCCGGCACCCGGCCGTCGCCGAACCATCTGACGCCGAGCGCGCAGGCCGATCGCGCCTCGGTGATCACGCCGTCCGTGTCGACGACGGTGATGTCATCGCAGGTGAGGCCGCAGCCGAGGCAGGTCACGTGTGGCGTCTCGCGACTCATGTTGGCCGCCTCATGTCGGAGGTCTCATGCGGCCCGCCGTGCCGGCGCCAGCGCCGCGTAGATGCGGGCCGCGCGCGCGACGAGTCGCGCGTGGCACGTCCCGGCATCCCGCGCTTCGGCGAAGACGGTGCAGATCGGCCGGCCGCGGTCGATGCGGGTCCCGGGGATCGGGATGTCGCGCACGGTCTCGTCGTCGAGCCAGCGCGTCGTATCGCCCGCGGTCACGGCGCGCCGCGCGTAGACGATCGCCTTGCCGACGACGCGGCGCGCGCGGTGGCCGATCGGCGCGTCGCCGACCGGGCGCTGGCGGCGCGCGGTGGCCGCGTGCACGGCGGCGATCGACGTCGCGTGCGCGCGCTCGACGAGTTCCATCGCCGCGGTGTAGCGCGGGTTGACCTCGATCGGGACGGCGCGTCGGTCGTGTGCGACGAAGTCGACCCCGTTGACGCCGAGGAGGCCGAACGCGCGGGTGATGTCCGCGGCGAGCGCGATCGCCTGCGCGGTGAGCGTCGGCAGGGCGGTCGCGTCGAGGAGCAGCGTGCCGCAGTAGCGGAACCCGTGCGCGCCAAACGCCGGATCGCCGATCAGCTGCCGCGTGAGCCCGAGCGCCCAGATCGACTCGCCGTCGGCGGCAAAGACGATCGAGCCAGGCGTTCCGGGGATGCGCTGCTGCAGGATCGTGCTGCGCGGGACGCGGGTGCCCGGGTGCCACGGGGTGATGCCGTGGCCGCCGCCCGAGGCGCGCGGCTTGCGCAGCCAGCGTCGCACGTCGCCCGGTGGCGGGGCCGATGCGCGCACGGCCGGCGCGCGGCCGGCGAGGGCGCGGGCGAGGGCGAACGGATCGCGCACCGCGTCGAGCACCGCCGGCGGGTTGCCGAGCAGCGTGCGACGGTCGGCGAGCGCGGCGACGGCGCGCGGGTGGTTCTCGAAGCCGGACGTGTAGGCGACGGCGTCGACGTCGAGCGATCGGGCGGCCACCACCGCCGCGGCGGTCGCAGCGGAGGCGCCGGCGCGCGAGGACGCGACGACGGGGACGACGACCGACGCCGCGCAGGCGCGGAGATCGAGGTCGCCGTAGGCATCGACCGCGGTGACGGTGATCCCCGCTGCGGTCGCCGACTCGGCGAACGCGCGGACACTGGCACCGGCGATCAACCAGTGGGGTGCGCGGGCGGCTGCCGTCGCGTGCGGCGCGGCGCGGGTCACGCGATCCCCAGCCCGCGGCGGGCGGTGTCGGGGGTGATCGCGACCAGGTAGTCGAGCGCCGAGCCGCGGGCGGTGCGAATGCCGAGCCGGTCGACGAGGTCGCGGTGCGTGCCGCCGGCGAGTCCGTCGGCGATCAGCGCCGCACCGGTTGCGGCCTGTCTCGCGCCGCTGACGCCAGAGGCACCCGTCACGCGACGGACGCGTCCCTCGAGGTGGGTGACGGGGGCGACGGAGCGGAGGCGCGCGACGCACGCATCGCGGATCGGATCGGCCGACGCGAGGCGTCCGGAGAGGACGATCTCGGCGGGCGCCGGCACGGAGACGGCGAGCGCGGCGACGGTCTTCGCGATCCCCTCGAGGTACGCCTCCCACGCGGTCGTCTCGCGCGCGGTCTCGGGCGTGGCGAACTGCGCGAGCGATGGCGTGTCGCCGCGGATGGCGGTGACGCCGCCGCCAAAGAGCATCGACTTGGTGACGTGTCCGGCGAGGGCGGCGACCTCGCCATCCCAGGCGCCGGCGGCGCGGAACCCGAGCGGGCCACTGCTGCCGCCGACGCCATCGACGATGCGTCCCGCGTCGACGGCGACGGCGGCGGTGAACGCGCCGCCGAGTTCGACGAGGATCAGCGAGACCGCCTCGAGGGCGCAGCCGCGGCGATCGCGCTGCGCGAGGACGGCGAGGGCGGTCGCGCAGACCTTGTCGGGGGTGCCCAGGTCGATGCGATTGATCTTGCGGTGGGTCGGGACGGTCTCGAGGTGAATGACCCCGGGGATGAAGACGACCGGCAACTCGGCGGCGATCAGCGCGCGCGCGAGCGCGGTCAGCCCGCCGATGCCGCCCGTCTCGCCCGGCGCTGCGAGAAAGGCGAGGTGGAGATCGGTCTCCGTGACCTGCGCGGCCGGGACGAGCGGGAGTCCGTAGCCGGAGGGCCCGACGATGCAGTCGAGCGGCGCCGCGCGGCGGAGCAGTGCGATGATGGCGGCCGGGTCGGCGAGCGCCTCGCGCGTCGGGAGCGTCTGGTCGAGGAAGACCGTCTCGCCCTCGATGCCGCAGACGTCGATGCTGACGGTCCCCGGATCGATCCCGACCACGCGCGGGTGGGACACGGGCGGCCCCCGATCAGAGCGTGCGGGAGAGGTCGTAGATCGCTTCGGCGTCCAGGATCGCGTCGCTGCCCTCGAAGAGCCGGGCGATGCAGCGCTTGTGGATCTTCATCTTGTATCCACCGACGCCCAGGGCCCCGAAGCAGACGACGCCGTCGCGCGTCACGCCGTTGTCGGTCGCGTCGATCCCCTCGATGCCGAGGGGCGGCGCCGCGTTGAGATCGACGGCGACCGTGAGGCCGGCACGCGCGGCCCAGGCGGCGCGCGGGATCATCTGCACGCCGGCCGGCCCGCAGTTGAGGACGACGGACGCGCCCTCGAGCACGCCGGCTGCCTGCGCCGGTTCCGACATCTGGACACAGGAGACGGCGCCACCGAAGCGGGCGACGATCGCGCGGAGCGCGCGTTCGCCGTCGGGGCCGCGTCGCGACGTGATGACGACGGTGGCGCCCTGCCTGGCGAGCAGGCCGGCGGCGCGCGCGCCGACCGGGCCGGTGCCGGCGGTGACGACGACGCGCTTGCCGGTGAGGTCGCCCGCAGCCTGCACGATCTTCGCGACGGCGGCGACGGCGGTGGTGTTCGACCCGTTGGAGTCGAGCATCACCGAGACGCGAAACGCGCCGAAGAACGTCTCCTGCGCGGCGGTGAGGATCGCATCCCCGACGTTGATATCGGCGCCGCCGACGAAGACCGCGGAGTTTGCGAGGTCGCGGGGGCCGCGGGTGAAGATCAGCCCGTAGATCAGGTCGCGGACATCGCCCGCGACGATGCCGCCGTAACTCAGGACCTCGTCGGCGCCGCCGTCGTAGGCGACGACCCGATCGAAGACGCTCGGCAGCCGATTGCTGTCGAGCTGGAGGAGCAGTTTGCGCATGGTCGACGCCACCGGCCGGCGAGTGAGGTCACGCCGCCAGCGGGCCGCGCGCGAACGTCGCGGCGGCCCGGTGGTGGCGTCAGCGGCGGCTCAGGCTCGAGCCGCCGCTCCCGCGAGCGCGGTCAGGAGTCCGCGCCGCCGGCGAACGGGTGCTTGGCGGTGCGGGCACCGGTGATGACGCTGTCGACCGTCGGCAGCTTCTTCATCGCGCGCTCGATCGACTCCTTCGTGGCCTTGTAGTTGTAGTCGTAGATCTTCTTGTCGTCCTTGGCATCCCAGTGAATGAAGACGCCGACGGTGACGACGAGATCGTCGACCTTGTCGCGCGGAATGACGCCGCTCGACACCGAGTCGACGACGGCGCGGGCGACGGCCGCCTGCGCGGGGCCGAACATCTGGACCGCCTGCTTGGCACCCTTGATCGTGACCTTGTTGTACAGGATCGTGTCGGGCTTGGCGGGCAGGTTGGGCGCGACGACGGCGAGCAGCGTCGTGAAGCCGTCCTTGTTGTTGGTCAGGGCGTTGACGAACGCCTGGCCGAGCGGACCCGAACGCGAGCCGATCGCGAGATCGATATGCGCCACTTCATTGCCGTCGCCGACGAGCGACTCGCCGATGAAAAAATCTCCAGCCATGGACTTGAACCTCCGAACCGGGTTGAGACGTACCGCGCGGGCGATCGCCCGCTCGATACTGGGGAACACACCGTGTGAGCGGCGCACCGGACGTCCGGTCGCGCAATCCCCCGTTCGGCGTGACTGCCGTCGAGGAGGGTAGCTCGGAGACCGATGAGGATGACCCGACCCCAATGGAGTGTCAAGGGGTGTCGGCCTTACATTGATATCATGCGGATTCCCATCGAAACGTTTCGGTTGAGCAACGGCCTGTTCGTGACGCTCTCCGAGGATCATACGGCGCCGATCGTCGCCGTGAATCTCTGGTATCACGTCGGGTCGGCCAACGAGCGCGCGGGGCGGACCGGGTTCGCGCACCTCTTCGAACACATGCTGTTTCAGGGCTCGGCGAACGTCGGCGCCAACGAACACTTCGAGCTCGTCGCGCGCGCGGGCGGCACGCTGAATGGTTCAACCTGGCTCGACCGTACGAACTACTTCGAGACGGTCCCGTCGAACCAGCTCGCGCTCGCGCTCTGGCTGGAAGCGGATCGCATGGGCCGCCTCCTGCCGGCGATGACGCAGCAGAAGCTGGACACGCAGCGCGACGTCGTGAAGAACGAGCGGCGCTGGTCGATCGACAACCAGCCGTACGGCACGTGCTGGGAGCATGTCCAGGAGCTCGCGTTTCCGCCGGCGCACCCCTTCCATCATTCGCTGATCGGATCGATGGAGGACCTGAGTGCGGCGAGCCTCGACGACGTCGCGCGCTTCTTCGCGACGTTCTACTCGCCGGACAACGCCGTGCTGTCGATCGCCGGCGACTTCGATCCGGCCGAGGCGCGCGCGCTGATCACGCAGTACTTCGGGCCGATTCCGCGGGGCGGTGGCGTGCCACCGCTTCCCGAAATGGGGCTGCCCGGCACGTACGCGCCGGCGCCATCGCCGCGCCGGGTCGTCCCCGATGACGTGCGGCTGCCGCGGCTCTTCATCGCGGCGCGCACGCCGCCGTTCGCGTCCGACGCGTACTACGCCGCGAGCGTCGCCGGGGCGATCCTCGGGATGCAGAAGGGGAGCCGGCTGCATCGGCACCTCGTGCGCGAGTCGCAGGTCGCGGCCGAGGCGTCGGCCGGGACGTTCGACCTCGCCAAGGGGAGTGATCTGCTCGTCGTCGACGTGACGGCGCGGCCGGGCGTGTCGGCCGAGCAGCTGGAGGCCGCGGTCACGAGCGAACTCGATGCGATCTGGCGGGACGGCGTGACGGCGGACGAGGTGGCACGCGCGGTCGCGCTGATCGAGACCGATTTCGTGTCGACGATGCAGTCGGCGGAGACGCGCGCCGACCGGCTGTCGATGTTTGCGACGTATTTCGGCGATCCGGCGCGGCTGAACGAGCAGGTCGATCGCTACCGTGCGGTGACGGCCGAATCGGTGAGCGCGTTCGCGCGCGCGCGCCTCGGTCCGGATAACCGGGCGACCCTGCTCTTCGTGCCGCGCGACGGCGACGCCAGCGGCGAGACCGAGTCGAGCGCCGCGACGAATGTTTCGACGGCCGCCGCGGTGGCCGCGTGAGCGCTCCGACGAGTCGGACGATCGTCGAGCCGGTCGCCCCGCCCCGCCCCGGGCCCGACGCGCCGCGGCCGTACCGGTTCCCGGCGTTCGAGACGCGCACGCTCGGCAACGGGCTCCGGCTGATCATCGCGCCGGTCACGAAGCTGCCGGTGGTGACGGTGCTCGCCGTGATCGACGCCGGCGCGGCGACGGAACCCGATGGCCGTGATGGCCTGGCGCTGCTGACGGCGCGGGCGCTGACGGAAGGGACGACCGCGCTCGACGGCGAAGCGCTGACGGAGGCCGCCGAGCGGCTGGGTGGGAGCCTCGCCGCATCGGCGGACTGGGATGCCGCGACGGTGCGACTGACGGTGCTGAGCGAGCGGCTGGACGAGGCGGTGCGGCTGGTCGCCGATGTGCTGCGGACGCCGGCGTTCCCCGAGCGCGAGATCGAGCGGCTCAAGGCCGAGCGTCGCGCCGAGCTGTTGCAGCTGCGGGCCGAGCCGCGCGGGCTGGCGGACGAGATGATCGAGCGGTTCGTGTATGCGAGCAGCGCGCGGTACGCGCGTCCCGACGGCGGCAGCGACGCGTCGGTCGCGGCGCTGACGCGGGCGCACGTCGACGGCTTTCACCGGCAGCGCTACGGGCCCGGGACGGTGACGCTGATCGTCGCCGGATCGGTGACGGTCAGCGCGGTGGAAGGGATCGTCGAATCGGCGCTCGGCGGCTGGAGCGGCGGCGCGCCGGCCCCCGAGGCGGTCGGTGTGGACCGCGCGTCGGGTGATGCCGCCGCCGTACGGATCGTGCGCAAGGCGGATGCCGCGCAATCCGAGCTCAGGGTCGCGCACGTCGGGCTGCCGCGCGGGCATCGCGACTACTTCCCCGTCGTGATCATGAATGCGTTGCTCGGCGGCCTCTTCTCGTCGCGCATCAACCTGAACCTGCGCGAGGCGCACGCGTACACGTACGGCGCGCACTCGAGCTTCGACTGGCGGCGCGCGGCTGGCCCGTTCACCGTCTCGACGGCCGTCGCGAGCGACGTCACCGCGGACGCGCTGCGCGAGATCCTCTCGGAGATCACGCGGATCCGGAGCGAGTCGGTGACGCCGGACGAGCTCTCGCTCGCGACGAGTTACCTCGACGGCGTCTTCCCGATCCGCTACGAGACGTCGGCGGCAATCGCCTCGGCGCTGGCGGCGATGGTGATCTACGGGCTGCCGGCCGACTACTTCGATCGCTACCGCGCGCACATACGGGCGGTGACGGCGATCGATGTGCTGACCGCCGCGCGTTCGCACCTCGATCCGTCGCGGCTGCAGGTCGTCGTCGTCGGCGAGCCGTCGCTCGTGCGCGGGCCGCTCGAGGCGCTCGGGGTCGGGCCGGTGACGGTCTATGACGATACCGGCCGGCCGCTGTAGTGCGGTCGTCGCGACACGCCGTCCGTGGCACGCCGTCCGTGACACGCCGTCCGTGACACGCCGTCCGTGGCACGCCGTCCGTGACACGCCGGCTGTGACGGGCCGGCTGTGACGGGCCGGGTCGGGACGCGGCGCGTGTACAGCGGCCGCGTGATCAGCCTCGACGTCGACCAGGTCGAGTTCCCCGACGGGTCGGTCGGCGAGCTCGAGATGGTCCGGCACCCCGGGGCGAGCGCCGTGCTGCCGTTTCTCAGCGATCCGGAGGGGGAAGATCCGCAGATCCTCCTGATTCGTCAGTACCGGTACGCGGCGGAATCGTACCTCTATGAGGTGCCGGCCGGGCGGCTCGAACCTGGCGAATCCCCGGACGTCTGCGCCGCGAGGGAACTCCGGGAGGAGACCGGGTGTACGGCGGAACGGCTCACTCGCCTGACGACGGTCTATACGACGCCGGGGTTCACGGACGAGCGGATCCACCTGTACATGGCGACCGGCGTCACGCGCGGCGAGTCCCATCGCGAGGCCGACGAGTTTCTGGAAGTGGAGACGATGCTGCTGTCGAAGGCACTGGCACTCGTCGAGTCGGGCGAGATTCGCGACGGGAAGACGGCGCTGACGATCATGTATGCGGCCGGCTTCCGGGTTGGTTTGTAGGTCGTCTGTAGGTGGTTTCTAGGTGGTTTCTAGGTGGTTTC
>Ga0116229_10007493_pt1 | contig 17231 bp, 14 predicted proteins | sample S1TSphgellanicum_3_FD_87313 | JGI IMG/M metagenome (GOLD analysis project Ga0116229, IMG submission 87313) | Host-associated microbial communities from peat moss isolated from Minnesota, USA - S1T2_Fc - Sphagnum magellanicum MG | ecosystem: Host-associated > Plants > Peat moss > Unclassified... | reverse complement strand
GCCCGACCCATCCGTTCGATGCATACGCCAACAGTTGCTGTTGCGTTAGCCCAAATCCCTTGGCGTCATTTCGCTGATGCATCGATGTAGCGGCAATGTCGTGCACGCATATTCCCCTGTTGCTGGTACAAACGCAGCTATGTTCCTTGTCGCTCGGAGGCACAATGTTCGGACTCTTAACCCGTTCGCGTGGCTCGGGCGACGTCAAGGCGAGGGCGCCAAATCTGACGCTATGCGGCCGCCCGCCCGCTTCCAACTCGATCCATCTGGTGACTGGATGGCACGCTCTAGCAGGTCCTTTTGCCGGCGCCGATCTCGCTTTGTGACGAATTACCGAAACCAGGGTGGGCAAGTTCGCGTAACCTGACGATAATTAGAGCCAAGTTTGGGCCTCTAGGCAAGGGAAACCGAGTCGGCGCCGCCTACCAATGCCAGAGCAAGCTGTCGCCATCGGGGCCTGACTTGAAGCTGAGTGCACGGAGCGCGCATGGCATCGCTACAGGAATGGCTCGACCAAATTCGAAGTTTTGAAGTCAATGGAGAGTTCTTCAAAGCGCACGATCTCGCCCGTCAAGGGCTCGAAGAGCATCCCGCCAATGTCGAGCTTTTGCGACGTGCGGTCCTCTCGCTTCTTAACGCGGGTGCGATCAGTTTAGGTCGGCAGCTCTTTGACGCCGCCGAGCTTGGGGCTCGACAGGAAACGCACCTGGTGACGCTAGGTGCGCGGCTGCTCAAGGAAGAGGCCCAGCTGGCGCGTGGGCCGGAACGCCAAGCGCTGCTCAAGGAGGCGGCGCTTGGCTACCAAAAGGCCTACCGACAGGCGTTGGACGCTGGCGACCCGGAAGCCTATTACCCCGGCATCAATGTCGCAACCTTGAACCTGCTCTCGGACCAGAGCCAGGCAGCGCTGGCCACAGCGCGGGAGGTGCTGGCACTCGTGGAACGAGAAATCGCCGATCCAGGCAAGAGCTCTGCAGCCGACCGGTACTGGCCTCTGGCGACGGCGCTTGAGGCGAGCTTCATCCTCGACGATTTCACGCGCGCCAAGTCCTTGATCGAGCCCTTGCGTGCCGCTTGTGCCATGCGCTATGACGTGTTTGCAACCACTGTGCGGCAGTTGCGACTGATCGCGGCCAAGAAACATCTCGAACTCACCGCACTGGGAGATTTGTCACTTCCCGATGTGATTCACTTTACCGGACACATGATTGCCCCGCCTGGTGTCACGCGCGGCTTTCAAGCGGGCGACGAAACAAAGGTAGCCGAAGCAATCAGCGCGGAGCTTGAGCGCCGTCCGGTTGGCATTGCCTACGGCGCCCTCGCAAGCGGTGCCGACATCCTGTTTGCCGAGGCCCTGCTGAGCCGCGGCGCCAAGCTCAATGTCGTGTTGCCGTTCCCGGTCGAAGAGTTCGTCGAACGATCGGTCCGACCTGCAGGTTCGTCATGGGAAAGCCGCTTCGCAACCTGCATGGAACAGGCAGCCACAGTCCGTTTCGCGACTGAGGACAGTTATCTGGGCGACGACCAGTTATATAGCTACGCCAGTCAGATGGCAATGGGGCTCGCCGTGCTGTGCGCCCGACACCTGTGCGCCCCTGTGCGCCAGATCGCCGTCTGGGATGGACGCCCGCCCCAGCATGCTGCGGGCACCGCCGTCGATCTCGCCGTCTGGAAGGCCAATCAGCTGCCGCAGACCATCCTGCCATGCTCTGAGGGACGTCCGGCATCCCTTGAGCCAGCAGGTCCGGTGCGGCTATCGAAAGGCGGCCGTACCAGCCGCGCCATGTTATTTGGCGATCTCAAGGGCTTTAGCAAGCTGCGCGATGCGCAGATGCCAAATTTTGTCGCCGGCGTGCTGGGACAGCTGTCGACCATCACCGACGCCTACCGCGACCAGATCGCCTACTTGAATACCTGGGGGGATGGCATCTTTATGGTGTTGGAGGACGCGGGAGAGGCGGCCCGATGTGCCTTGCAATTGCAGCAGGCGATGGCCGCACTCGATTTTGAATCTGCCGGACTGCCGGCAACCCTTGGCCTGCGCGTCGGCGGCCATTTCGGCCCGATCTACGAGGTGGAAGACCCGCTGCTAAAACGCACCTCCTACATGGGCGCTCACGTCAGTCGCGCGGCAAGAATTGAACCCGTAACCCCAGAAGGATGCGTATATGTGACTGAACCATTCGCTGCGCGGCTGGCACTTTTTCACGCTGATACCTACTCCTGCGAGTACGTCGGGGTCACGGCCATGGCGAAAAATTACGGCCAGATGCGGATGTTCTTGTTACGTCAGCTAGAGACTGCTGATGGCGGCCCGCCGACGGTGCGCACCCTGCTGTAGGGCGATCGCGCAAGGGGCTCGATCGAGCATCAGCGACAACAGGGTTTGAACAGGTATCCCATGTCTGAACTTCATGTGATCACGACCGTCTCCAATCCGCTCGGATACCGCTCCCGGTATCAGCTGTACCGGGAATTCGAGGCGCGCATGGCGAGCCAGGGCGCACGCCTATACACCGTCGAGCTGGCGCTGCCCGATCAGCCGTTTGCCATTACGAATCAGCACCAGCCGCGGCATATCCAGATCCGCTCACCCCATCTGCTCTGGTACAAGGAAAATCTCGTCAATATCGCGCTCAATTACCTGCCTCGCGACTGGGAATATGCTGCCTGGGTGGACGCCGATATCGCATTCGTTCGGCCTGACTGGGTGGCAGCCACGTTGCAACAACTCGAACAGCACGCATTTGTTCAGCTCTTTACGCACGCGCTCGACCTCGGCCCCAAATTCGAGCCGATCAAGACCTATGAAGGATTTGTCTATCGCCTTAAGCAGTCGCCTGGGCAGGGCGGCAACCCGGGCCAAACCGGCTACGCATGGGCGGCACGACGCGTTGCCCTCGAAGCCATCGGCGGGCTCCTTGATTGGAGCATTCTCGGCTCCAACGATTACTACATGGCCCTTGCGCTGATTGGCGGCATCCGGCCGGAAATGACCCGCATGCCCGACTCCGGATACAGTAAATCACTGCTCGAATGGCAAGACAGGATCGCCGCCTTGGACCTCGGCGAACCGGGTTGCGTCGCCAATTCGTTACTTCATTTCTGGCACGGCAAACGCGCCGACCGCGGCTACGACACACGCTGGAAAATCCTGCTGGAGCATGACTTCGATCCGGCCGCCGATTTACACCGCGATGAGCAGGGCCTGCTGCAGCTGCGACAGACCAAACCGGAGTTGCAAGCCGCCATCAAGCAGTATTTTCGTAACCGCGATGAAGACAATCCCAACCTCTAGTCCGTGCGGACAGGACTGACGTGTCCAGGACCATCAAGATTTTCATCTCTTCGCCGTCCGACGTGCGGCCGGAACGGCTTATCGCCGAACGTGTCGTGGCGCGGCTTGACCGTGAGTTCGCCTACCACTTTCGTGTCGAAGCGCTGCTTTGGGAACACGAACCTCTGATTGCTTCGCATCATTTCCAAGATGTCGAAAATATCCCAGCGCCAAGCAGCACGGACATTGTGGTTGTGATTCTCTGGTCGCGGCTCGGCGTGATGCTGCCACAGGACCGATTCGTCGGCGCGGTGTCCGGCAAGGCACCCGTGTCGGGTACCGAGTGGGAGTTCGAAGACGCCCTGGCGGGGTATCAGCGCGTCGGTCAGCCCAATTTGCTCCTTTACCGCAAGCAAGCACCGATCACGGCAAGTCTTGATGATGAGGCACGTCTTGAAGAGATTCGCGCGCAGAAACGCCTGGTCGATGATTTTCTCAGGCGCTGGTTCATGGCCTCCGATGGGACCTTCACGGCTGCATCGACTGTGTTTCCCGATGAGACCCAATTCGAGGAAAAGCTAGAAGCGGACCTGCGGCAACTGTTACGCCGGCAACTCACCAATCGTGCCGGCGGAGACGGACTTGAGACACCAACGGTACGTTGGCATGCGGGTAGTCCGTTCCGCGGTCTTGAATCTTTTCAGCTTGAACACGCGCCCATCTTTTTTGGTCGTACCCGTGCGCGTAATGAGTTGCGCAGCGTTCTGGCGCGCCGGGCCGAGGCGGGTTGCGCCTTTGTCATGGTGATGGGTGCAAGCGGTTCGGGAAAATCGTCTTTGGTCAGGGCAGGACTCCTGCCCGATCTGCTGCTACCCGGCATGATCGGCACCGTCGGGCTGGTGCGCTACGCCGTGATGCGTCCATCAGACGGCAGTGGCGACGTGATGAACAGCCTGTCTGCGGCGCTCATGTCTGAATCAGCGCTTCCCGAGCTTGCTCAATTGCAATACACCGTTGAAGGCCTGACGAGAATACTCGCCGTCGATCCCACCCAGGTGACGTTCGCCGTACGGCAGGGATTGATGCGTGCTGCTGAATCGGCAAACCTGACGCAAATCGCGTCCGCACGGCTGGTTCTTGTGGTCGATCAGATGGAAGAGATCCTCACGGCCGACTCGCTTGCGAAAGAGACCCGCGAGGCTTTCATCGACATCCTCGATGCGTTGGCGCGATCCGGTCTGGTGTGGGTTGTGGCCACCATGCGCAGCGATTTCTTCGAACAATTGACTGCCTTTCCAAAGCTGGCAGCATTATCGGACGGGGATGGCAGGTACCTGCTCGCGGCGCCCGTACAAGCGGAAATTGCCCAGATCATTCGTCAGCCAGCGCGCGAGGCAGGACTGACGTTCGAGGCCGCTGCTGCCGATGGCGAGGGTCTCGACGACGTGATTCTTGCGGCCGCCGCCAGCGATCCAGACTCCTTACCACTACTCGAGTTCCTCCTGGCCCAGCTTTGGGAAAGGCGCGAGGGAGGGCTGTTGAGTTTTAGCGCCTATCGGGCGGTCGGCGGACTCGAAGGCGCGCTGGGCCAACATGCGCAGCATGCCTACGAGCAGCTTCCCGAAGACGTCAGAGCGGCGTTTGCCACCGTGCTGCGAGCGTTGGTGACTGTGCGACAGGATGTCCGTGGCGGAGCCACCGCGCGCAATCCACTGCTCACATCATTTGCGCCGGCAAGTCCGGAGCGCCGTTTGATTGATCGCTTCGCCAGTGCATCGGTGCGACTGTTGGTCATCGACGGATCGCGGGTGCGACTCGCGCATGAGTCGTTGCTGACCCACTGGCCGCTGGCGGCGAGCACACTGGCAGAGGCCTGGGCTGATATTCAGCTGCGCGCGAAGCTGGAACAAGATGCAGTGCGTTGGCGCAATGCCGGAACCGAACATCGTGCAAGTTTGCTGTTGCGCCCCGGTCTGCCGCTGATCGAAGCCGAGGATTTGCAGCAACGGCGCGGCGCGGAACTTGATGCGGCACTGGTCGATTTCATATCTGCTTCGAGTGCTTCGGCGCGCAGCGAACAGCACCGCCAGATACGGCGGGCACGCGTGCTGCTTGCAGCAGCCAGCGGATCCGCCTTGGTGTTCTTGATCCTCGCGGGGTTTGCCGGTGTCAACTGGTACGTCGCCAAGCGCAGTGTCGATGCCGCTGCGGTGGCCATCACGACACTGGTCGAATCGACTTCCGAGATTATCCAGCCGATTGCCCAGCTTGAACGAGTGCAGCAGCAGGTCGATGCAGCGCGCGGAGCCATCGAGCAGCTCTCGGCGGTGACCGCTGATCCGCGGCTTGAGACGCAACGCGCGCGTACCCTGCTGGTGCTAGCCGAGCTCGAAGAGGCGCGTGGACAAATGGACGCCATGCGCAAGGACGCCGCTGATGCCCTGGCGGCTGTCGATGGGATTGCCAGTCGTGGCGACCGCGAGGCCCGCTTGCAGCGCGTGCGCAGCGAGCGCCTGTTAGGTACGGCAGAGGCCAAAGCCAACCACAAGGATGACGCTCGCAAGGATTACGAGCATGCATTGGCCGATCTGGAAGGGCTTTCGCCCGCCACTGGCTCCTCACCTGATGAGGTACGTCGTCAAATTCTCTTTGCCGAAATAAATCAGTATCTAGGCGATCTCTCGCTGGAACAGTTCAATGATCCGGCGTCGGCAAAGACGTGGTACCAGCACTCCTATGACACCCGGCTGGCACTGAGCAAACTGCACGACGCAGCGCCGCAAGCGCAACATGATGTCGCCTGGGCGGCCAATAAGCTGGGCGATGTGCAGGTGGCCCTGGGACAGGATGAGGCCGCTTTGAAGTGGTTCGATCTGGCGAGCGAGGGCTACGATGCCTTGCGTGACCACCTCTGGGACAACGTCGACTGGCCGTACCAGCAAGCGCTGGTCAAGACAAATATCGGCCTGCTGCAATCGCGCCAGAAAAACTTCGAAGCATCGATTCAGGCATTTGAAGCCGGCAAGACGCTGCTCACAGATGTCAAGAATCGCGATCCGAAAAACATCGGGCATATCTCTGCGCTTGGCTGGAACCTGAGCAATGAGGGCGAAACCTACTACCTATGGTGGAAACAGGAGCCGACAAGGCAAGAGCGGCTCCGCCAGGCCCGCACCGATCTGCTCAAGGGCCTTGATATCCGTGCTTCTGTGGCGAACGCTGCGCCGACGATCAAGTACCAAATGGGCGCGACCGACACCCGGGCTAACCTCGCGGCCGTCGAGGGCGCAATCGCCGAACTGGCGCGGGATTATGGTCTCGCGGGTACGCAATTCGAGTCGGCGGCGCGACTCACTGATGAGAACTACGAGAAATTCATCTATCAGTATGCCCGCAAGGACACACCCATCCATATCCTCGATCTGGTCGAAAACGCCGTTCAGGATCTCGCCAAGGCGGGCCAACCCGATCGAGCACAGCGTCTGCTCAAGTGGACCCACGATGTTGTTGCCTCAAACCTCGCCCTCAAACACGTCGAGCCAGACACTGCAGAGGCATTAACTGCTCGCATTCAGCGCGATCTGGCCAGTCTTGGCGTGGTCGCTCAGAATTCGTCCCCCACTTAGCGTGACGGTGCGGTCAAGGTTGACCAGTGAAGATGCGCGGTGCGAGATGACGATTGCCGTGCGTCCTTGCATCAGCAGCGCGAGATTGCCTTGCAACGCGCGCTGCGTGTGCTCATCCAATGCCGAAGTCGCCTCGTCGAGCACAAGAATCGGTGCATCCTTGAGGATGGCGCGCGCGATTGCAATTCTTTGACGCTGGCCTCCCGAGAGCTTTGCGCCACGCTCACCACAATGCGCATCAAGACCTCGCCGACCCTCTGTATCGACGACGTGTTCGACGAATTCGAGTCCCAGCAGGTCGACGACTGCCTGGATTTCTGCATCGCTCGCATCGGCTCGTCCAATTCGGATATTGTCGCCAAGCGAGCAATCCATGAGCGTGAGATCTTGCGGCACGATCGCGATATGACGGCGCACGGAATCGACTGTGCAGCACGCAATATCCTGGCCATCGATAACGATCTTCCCTTGATCGACCTCGTAGAGCCGCAACAGCAGATGCATGAGGGTACTTTTTCCCTCTCCGGACGCACCGACCAGTCCGACGTGTTCACCAGCCGCGACGGTGAAGGAGACGCCTTGCAGAACGGGGCTGGCATAGCCGAAATGCACGTCGCTAAATGCAATCTCGGCCCGGTTTACCACCAGCTCGCGCGCGCCGGGTCGATCCGGCGAGGCCGCAGGTGCTGTGATCGACGTCATGCCATCTTCGACTGCTCCCATGTTTTCGAACAAAGAGGTGGCATGCTGGGCAACCCAACCGGCCACATTGGTAATCTGCCAGGTAAGGGGAAGGGCCATCGCCACGGTACCTACCGCGATGTGCCCGTTCATCCACAGCCAGATTGCAATGCCACCGGACGAAACCAGTAACAAGGCATTGAGCATGGAAAGTGAACAGCTGAAAAGACTCGTCAAACGAAGATGACGACGAAAGCTCAGGGTATGTTCGTCGATGGTGCTGCGGATCGACTGACTGGCACGCTCACCCTGCAAAAAGAGTTTGAATGTCAGGATATTGGAGTAGGTATCGACGACGCGGCCGGTCAGCCGCGAACGCACTTCGGACACGGCTCGCGAGCGCACACGGATGCGCGGGACAAAGTGACGAAGCAGGAGCACGTACGCCACACCCCAGCACACGATCGGTAGCGCCAGCATTTCGCCGCGCCAGGCCAACACCGCAATGGCGCTACCGCCGTAGACTGCAATGTATAACACCGCGTTGGTTGTAAGCAGCACGGTTTCACGCAAGCAAGGTCCCGTCTGGACGACACGGTTGGCGAGCCCCCCGGCTGTTCCGTTTTGGAAGAAGCTCCAGTTCTGCCGCATCAGGGCAAGGTGACTCTGCCACCGAATGAGATTCCCAAGTCCTGGTGCGATTGCCTGATTGGCCATGCTGTTTTGGAGGAACAGTGCCAATGGCCGCAAAACGAGCAACACCACGACGATGCCAAGGATTTGAGGCCATGCGCCGCCTAGAGCGACTCGCGGATCGGGTTTTGAGACCAGGCTGACCGACCAGCCGATGAATACAGGCACGCTGGCATCTAGCACTGCAGCCAGGGCGCCGGTCAGGAAAAGCACGGTGATAAGCCGCAGCACCTGCTTCAGAAAATACGCGTAAAAAGGGAGCAAACCCGCCGGCGGTGGTGTGGCGGGTGCGCTATCGGTCGCGAGAATCAATGATTCGAAAAAAGTCAGGATCTTCATCGCGTCAGGTGGCTATACGGAAACGCGACCTTCCCGAACGTCGCGGATTTCCTTTGGTTCGTGAATCTCCTCTGGCAAGCGACATAAACCGGCCGTATCGGCCGAGCGCGCTAGCACGCTCGAGGACGTGACAACCGCGAACGGAACAGCCAGCAACAGGCCGAGCAGAAAGGGCAGGAACCAAATTAGCGCGTGCGGCGCCAGCAGCGCGAGGGTCAACGTCATCATCAGGCCGAGTAGCGTTTCGGGCCATAGCAGCGTGAACGCTGCCAGCCAACTCATTTGGTGGCCTTCGCGTTGCTGTATCTCCCATCCTACAGTGCGACCGATGGCGAGACCGACCATGAAAAAACTGCTCGCGGCCATCATGATCGGGGTCACCAGCATTGTGAAGAGGATCTCTACCAGGCCGCCCAGGAAAAGATCGAAGAGGCCGCCGTAGCTCCTGGAGCGAAACAGCATCGCTTCAGTCAGGCCCAGCAGTCGTGGTCCGAGGAAGGTCAGCACCCAGAGCCCGCAGAGCAGCGCGATCGACCTGGTCGGTACCGGCTCGGCTGGCGACCAGAACAGCGTCTCGACGAGACAAAGAAGGATCGTCACGACGAATGCTGGCCACGTCAGAAAGCGGTGCGCGGCGGTAAAGAGGTGATAGCGGTCGACCATGCCCAGTCCCGGCGAGGCCATGACCCTTAGATTCTTCAGGTTCCCCTGGCACCATCGATGGTTGCGCTTCAAGAAGTCCGTCACGGTCGGCGGCACCCCTTCAAAACTGCCTCCTTCGTGAGCCCAAACGCGCACTTCGAATCCGGCACGATGCATGAAACAGGCTTCGATTTGATCGTGACAGGTGACATGCCCGCTAAACGGGCCTTTGCCGGAGAGAAAGGGCATTTCGCACCATGCCATGAATGGCGCCAGCCGGATGGCGGCATTGTGGCCCCAGAAGCTGCATCGATCCGCTTGCCACCATGCAGCGCCGGGCAGTGCCACGCGCAAGGCGTGGCGATGGCCAAATTCGAACACGCGCGCAAAGAAACTTGGTGGCAGGCAGCCGACGATCAGGCTTTGCAGGATACCGATGCGGGGATTTGACTGCATGATCCCAATCAGCGTGAGTATCGAATCGCCGGTCATCAAGCTGTCTGCATCGAGCAGCAGCATGAATTCATATTGGCTTCCCCAGCGGGCGCAGAATTCGCGTACATTGCCGGGCTTAAAGCCTACATTGTGTTCACGTCGTCGATAGACCACTCGACCCTCTGCGATAGCTGTCCACTGTGCTATCCGTAACTCCTCATCCTTGACTTTCTCGGCGCCAGAAGTGTCACTCAGAATGTAGTAGTCGAAATGGTCGCCAGCCCCCGCTGCATCAAGGCTTTCTTTCACCGCCGAGAGGCGTGCAATGAAACTGTCAGGCGGCTCGTTGCGAACAGTCATCACAATCGCTGTACGCGTCTGCCAATCGAGAGGCTGCGCAAAGGTAGCGCTGGCAGATCGATCTGCACCGCGCACCCAGGACAGACATAGCCCCAGAAATCCGATGGATGCGTTTACCAAGACCTGCAAGTAGTACTCGGTCGCCGCAATGAATGACAGGATCAGGGCGACATTGACGATGGCCATGGTCCGCCAAGGCAAAATATTCGCCAGGCAGATACATAAACCCAGCAAACCGGAAAGCACCAGGCCTGCGTTGAGCAGGCGTCGCATGCGCCAGACCATGGCCAACTCGCTGACGTGCGTATCGGCTTGCAAACCTGCGCGAGATTGTCTGACCAGCATCCGGTCCCTGCAGGGAATGATTGGGGTGTGCAGCGGATCAACCAGTGCCTAGAGCGGTGGCTCAAACTTGCTGATTTACTCTATCCTCCAGTGCTTGGCGCCCAACTGCAAGTAAATTCTTCTGCCGTCCGAAGATCTTTGCTGGACGACTCGAGAGTCTGTTCGCCTCGTGTTTGGACCGAGGGCTGGAATTGCAGCGGGTCCCAAGCCGCCGCCTAAGATTTGGCAATCCGGGGAACAAGGTGTTTGCCACTCGGGCTTCGGGGCGTGCCCGGAAAAAACATCTGACTTTCAATCTTCCAACGGCCGACGCGTGCCCGAGACAAGGCGCTTCTGACTTGGCGCTGCTGATCGAGACGCTGGTATTTTCGTATCCCGCATCCCAGTATTCCACGAGTAGCCGCACGGTGGAAAACCAGGAAGCGCTGTCGCTGGGGATTGACGTGTCCGTCAAACCCCCGAACGTCCGGTTCCGTGCAACGCGAAAAATCGGCTGAGGGTCGAGTCGCGCCGACGGGTGATGCAAAATGTCGGAGGATGACTCTCGGCCAGCAGCGGTCTGACAGTCGAGCTACCCTTAACCGGACGATCGCTGCTTCGCCTTTTCCAGCAATTCAAGCCCGCGAATGCTTTTCCCCCGACCGCGTTGGGCACGCAATGCAAAACGAGTTTCAGCATCGGACTCTGCGAGCAATTGGGTTGCCATCTCATCGATGAGCCGATTTACGCTCGTGTTCCTGCGGCGCGCGATCTCTTTCAGACGCTCATACTTTTCGTCTTCCAATCGGATGGTCAGCGCGCTCATATTTCGGTTTCCCTCAACAGCTGGGCTGCGGTTAGCACGCGAAGTGTGGGGAACAGGAGTTCAGCCCTCACGAAATCCCGGACGTTAGCAGTAATAATTCTTGAAGCGCCGCCTGCAATAGCCAATTCGATGAGATGGTCGTCAGCCTCGTCCTTCAAATTGGGGCGCCAGCCATAGTAGATCCTTGTCCCTCGGCAGGTTGCAAGAAAGATCTCCAGCAACTCCTCCCTCTCCGTCACACTCAGCCGGCAACCTTTAAACAGCGAGGTACGGTCCAAAACGTCTTCGTACTCGGCCATCAGGGCGGCGCCCATCAACGGAATGTGGTCACCCCGCAGGCAGGTGGCGAGAACAGAACTGGCCGCGCCACGCCCAAGGCATGCAGAGACAAAAACGTTCGTATCAAGAACTAGAACCATCCAGAGATGGTAGCACCCATGATACCACCGGGGCTGCCAAAATGCGCAACAGACGCGTGCGCGATCAAGCCGAATGTCTGCTATTGATATCGCCGATAGTCATTTACTTCGATGCGCACCTAAGCTCTTCTGGACAGGCGCCTTACCTCCTCGCCCTGAAGGACGAGGTCTTTCGGCGCCGCAAGATAAATAGAATCAAACCAACTACCCTGCGAATTGCCATGTCCGAGCCTCGGTCCCAACGAAAGGTAATGCTCCACCTGGCTGACACTGACGCCACGAATCGGCTTGGCGAGGCGCTGGGCGCCTTTATCGCCGCGAGCCGCGAAGGACTCGTCATTCATCTGAAGGGCGAGCTTGGCGCCGGCAAGACCACCCTCGTGCGTGCGCTTTTGCGAAGCCTTGGGGTGACAGGTCCGATCAAGAGCCCGACCTTCACGCTGATGGAGCCTTATGTGGTGCCAATGCCGCAGACGGCTGGCGTAAAGCAAAATCTGAGCTTATACTGCTATCACTTTGATTTTTATCGGTTCACAGACCCTCGCGAGTGGCTCGACGCGGGCTTCCGGGAACACTTTGATGACCATGCGCTGTGCCTTGTCGAGTGGGCCGAGAAAGCCGAGGCTAGCGGGCATCTGCCACCGCCTGATCTCGCCATCGAATTCTCGGTCGTTGGCGCCGGCCGCGACGCCACGCTATGCGCTGCTTCGCCACGGGGTGACGCATGCCTGACCGCCGTCGCTTCGTCAAAGGTGCCCTAAGCGCTGCTGCCACCCATCCGCTGGTTCTCCTCTTTGGCGCAACCCTGACCGAAGTTGCGCATGCTTCGGCGATTGTTGCCGTCCGTGTCTGGCCGGCGCAAGACTACAGCCGCGTCACGATCGAGACCGATCGCGCGCTCGAAGCATCGAGCTTCCTGGTCGACAACCCGGATCGACTGGTCGTCGACATCCAGGGCTTGGCACTCGACGGCACGCTCAAGGACCTCGTCTCCAAGGTGCAGCCCAACGACCCTTACATCGCGCAGGTGCGCGTCGGCCAGAACCGTCCGGGCGTGGTGCGCCTGGTGTTCGACCTGAAAACGCGCGTCAATCCGCAGGTCTTTAACGTCGCACCGGTTGGCAACTACAAATACCGCCTGGTGCTCGACCTCTATCCGGCGCAGCCGACCGACCCGCTCATGGCCATGCTCGACGAGCCCGGCACGCAGCAAAAAGGCGAGGCCGCGCCTGCCCATCCCGAGAGCGAGGCCAATGGCGCAGCAGCGTCGCAGCCTCAAGGCGACAGCCATGCGCCGCCACAAAAGGCCGAACGCAGCGCCGATCACGCCGACGAAATGAAGCCGGCCCAGGCCGGTGTCGCACGCCTGATCACGGTGGCGCTTGATCCTGGCCATGGCGGCGAAGATCCGGGCGCAACCGGCGCTGCCGGCACGCACGAAAAAGACGTTGCGCTGGCCATTGCCGAGCGTGTACGCGCACGCATCGACGCCGAGCCGAACATGCGCGCCATGCTGACACGCGATGACGATTATTTCGTGCCGCTTAACGTACGGGTACAGAAGGCAAGGCGCGTCCAGGCCGATCTCTTCGTGTCGATCCACGCCGATGCCTTTGTCACGCCCGATGCACGCGGATCCTCGGTCTTTGCCCTCTCGGAGAGCGGCGCGTCGAGTTCGGCTGCGCGCTGGCTTGCACAAAACGAAAACGACGCCGACCTGATTGGCGGCGTCAACATCCACACGCGAGACGTGCAACTTGCGCGCGTGTTGCTCGATCTTTCCACCACGGCGCAAATCAGCGACAGCTTGAAACTTGGCAATGCCGTGCTGCACGAGCTTGGCGGCGTCAACCGCCTGCACAAGGATTCGGTCGAGCAGGCCGGCTTTGCCGTGCTCAAGGCGCCTGACATCCCTTCGATCCTCGTCGAGACCGCCTTCATCAGCAATCCCGATGAAGAACGGCGGCTAAACGATGACAGCTACAAGGATCACCTGGCCGATGCCATCGTGAAGGGCATCAAGCGTTACTTCGCCAAGAACCCGCCCTTGGCAAAGACGCGCCTCGTCAGCTAGCATCTGGTCTTTGGCGTGCTGCTCCTGCGGCGTTGTGAACGCAGGCGAGAAAGCGCGGTCGAACCCCCATGCAAGCCAGGCGTTACACACCCGAGCCGATCGATGATCTTGAAGCCGTGCGCCTGCACTGCAAGGCGCTCGTTTTGCGTCGCGCATCGCTTTCGGCAGGCGCTGCAGTGCTGCCCCTGCCAGGCCTTGATGTCGGTACCGACATCGCCATTTTGTTGCGCATGATACCGGCGATCAACCGCCACTTCGGCCTCTCCAAGGAGCAGATCGAGCAGCTCGATCCGGAAACCAAGCGCATCGTGCTTGTCATGGTGTCATCGCTTGGAAGCGAGTTGATCGGCCGCGTGCTGAAGAAAGAAGCGGTGCTCAAATTGCTGCAGAAGGTCGGCGTGCGGGCCACTGCAGGCACGGTGTCGAAGATCGTGCCCTTCATCGGCAGCGCCCTTGCCGCATCGCTCAGCTTTGCTGCGATGAAGATGCTAGGCGACGCCCACATCGAGGATTGCTACCGGCTCGCCCGCGAGGTGCGCAGCAGGGGACTCGCGCTAGCCTCACCTGCCGCCTGAGTCACGGCGCGCGCGCAGTCGCGAGCGCGCCCGCCACCCGCCCATGATCGCGGGCAAGACCGAGATCACGACGACGGCGACCATGATGAACATCAGGTTGTGCCTGACCACTTCAAGGTTGCCAAAAAAGTAGCCAAGAACGATAAAGCCTGCGACCCAGACGAGCGCACTCAAGACGTTGACCAGCTGAAAGCGGGCGTGCGGCATGTCGCCGACCCCCGCGACAAACGGCGCGAAGGTGCGCACGATCGGAATGAAACGCGCAGCGCTGACGGCCATGGCGCCATGGCGCAGGTAAAACGCGTGCGTCTCGTCAAGCGCGTGGCGATTGAACCAGCGCGAATGCTCCCAATGGAAAACACGCGGGCCGAAAAAGCGCCCGGCCCAGTAATTGGCCGTGTTGCCAAGCACTGCCGCAAGCGTGAGCACGACAACGAGCAGGAACGCATTCAGCCCGCCAGCGGTCGCAGCCATGGCACCGGCGACGAAGATCAGTGAATCGCCAGGCAAGAACGGTGTGACGACGAATCCGGTTTCGGCAAAGATGATGGCAAACAGAATGACGTAGACAAGCTCGCCGTAGCGAACGATCAGCTGCGGCAGTTCCGAGTCGAGATGCAGCGCGTAATGGATGACGGTAAGGACAAGGTGCACGGCGAGAACCTGCAGCGAAAAGGCCGATGGTAGCGGAAACCCGGCCCGCCCCCCGAGCGGCTCGCCAAAGAGAGGGACAAAGCGGCTGCGCCGCTATAATCCGTTCATGGCCACCCCCCCTCTAGCCTCCGTCGCCAGCGCCTTGCAAGGCGCCAAGCCAGATGGTCCTAGCGCCGTTCGCGCTGCTCGTCCGATCAAGCCTCTTGGGGAACAGCTGATCAGCCAGATCGCGGCCGGGGAAGTGGTTGAGCGACCGGCCTCGGTTGTCAAGGAACTGCTCGAAAACGCGCTTGACGCCGACGCCTCGCGCATCGACGTCAGGCTTGAACAGGGCGGCGTCAAGCGCATCGTCGTGGCCGATGATGGCAGCGGCATTCCAGAAGCGGAACTACCCCTGGCGCTGGCGCGCCATGCGACGTCCAAGGTGTCGAATCTGGCCGAGCTCGAAGCGGTGGCAACGCTCGGCTTTCGCGGCGAGGCCCTGGCGTCGATCGCCTCGGTGGCGCGCCTGACCCTGACGAGTCGCGTCGCAAACGCCTTGCACGCATTCCAGATTGCCAGCGACGACGCCGAAGTGCGTCCTGCAAGCGGTGGCTTTGGCACCACGGTCGAAGTGTCCGATCTCTACTGGAACACGCCGGCACGACGAAAATTCCTGAAGACCGAAGCGACCGAGCTTGGGCACTGTCACGAAGCGGTCAGGCGCATTGCGCTCGCGCGTCCGGACGTGACCATCACGCTCACGCATAACGGCCGCGTGCTTGAGCACCGCCGGGCAACGGACATCGGTGCGCGCGTCCTTGCGCTGCTGGGGACCGAATTTGCAGCGCAGCACCGGGCGGTTTCACACGTGGCAGGCGAGGGCCTCGAGCGCTTAGCGCTTGGCGGCTTTATCGGCCTGCCTGCGGTTGCCCGCGCCAGCGCCAACGGCCAGTATTTCTTTGTCAACGGCCGCTTCGTGCGCGACCGCATCCTGGGCCACGCCGTCAGGGCGGCTTTCGAGGACGTTTTGCATGGCGAGCGCTTTCCTGCCTATGTGCTCGCCCTCGAACTCGATGCGAGGCGTGTCGATGTCAATGTTCATCCCTCGAAGACCGAGGTGCGCTTTCGCGATAGCCAGGCCGTGCACCGTTTCGTCTTCCAGGTCGTGCAGCAGGCGCTAGCTGCGGCCGCCGGACGCGACAGGGCTTCAGGCGCGGTCTACGTCAATGCTCCGACCTCGCTTGCCGACCTCGCCCGGATGCAGACGCAAACGCCCCTGTCGATGGGTGTAGCCCAGCCCAGCGCGGCGTATTTCGCGATGTTCGCAGCGCCTGGCGCTGACAATGCCGAGACCTTCGCGCCGCCGCACGCAGCCCCTCCCGAAGAGGGCGAGCATCCCCTTGGATTTGCCCTGGGCCAGCTCCATGGCATCTACATCCTTGCGCAAAACGCATCGGGCCTGGTGCTCGTCGACATGCACGCGGCGCATGAACGCATTCTTTATGAGCAACTCAAGAATGCGCTCGATTGCCAAGGTGCTGCCGAGCAGCCGCTTCTGATTCCGGCCGTCTTCAATGCCACCGACGTCGAGGTGGCGCTTGCCGCCGAAGCGCACGAGGTGCTCGCCCGCCTTGGCTTTTCGCTAAGTCCTGCCGGGCCCAACGCACTTGTCATTCGGGCGGTGCCTGCGCTACTTGCCGACGCCGACGCCGTGGCCCTTGCGCGCGGCGTTTTGGCCGATATCGAAAAATATGGTGCCTCACGACTCTTGACCGAGCGCAGGAACGAACTGCTCTCGACCATGGCCTGCCACCGCGCGGTGCGCGCCAATCGGCAGCTTACGCTCACCGAAATGAATGCCCTTTTGCGAACGATGGAAGCCACCGAACGGTCCGATCAGTGCAACCATGGCCGGCCGACCTGGACCCAATGGCGGCTGGCCGATCTCGACCGGCTTTTCATGCGCGGACAATGACACTGCCGTGGCCGTAATGCCACAGGTGCTGTGTCTGATGGGGCCAACTGCGAGCGGCAAGAGTGCGGCTGCAGCAGCACTTGCCGCCGCTTTTCCGATCGAAGTCATCAGCGTCGACTCGGCGCTCGTCTATCGCGGCATGGACATCGGCACGGCCAAGCCCGATGCCAGCGAGCGGGCGCGAATCCCCCATCACCTGATCGACATTCTGGAGCCTGAAGAGAGCTATTCGGCGGCGCGCTTTGCCAAGGACGCCGATGCATGCATCAACGCCGTGTTCGGGCGCGAACGCGTGCCCCTCCTGGTCGGTGGCACCATGCTCTACTTCAAGGCCTTGGCGCACGGGCTT
>Ga0116229_10007491_pt1 | contig 17235 bp, 15 predicted proteins | sample S1TSphgellanicum_3_FD_87313 | JGI IMG/M metagenome (GOLD analysis project Ga0116229, IMG submission 87313) | Host-associated microbial communities from peat moss isolated from Minnesota, USA - S1T2_Fc - Sphagnum magellanicum MG | ecosystem: Host-associated > Plants > Peat moss > Unclassified... | reverse complement strand
TAAATGTATTGAGATAATAATTATAATATTAAAATAGTTAGCCTAGGCTAATTACTAGCTAGTGATAATAATAATAATAATTATTATTATTATTATTATTACTTGGGCTCCATGCTATTTTGCATTATTAGTGACGATTAAATAATTTAAAAACATGGCTATACACTCCCCAATATTACCAAAACACTTTAAATGAAATTTATTAAAATAATTGGTAGTTTTATATTTGAACAATGATAATATTATACATGCTTCTTCTTAATTTTTTAATTACAACATTATTTAATTGAAAATAACAAAAAAATTATTACCTATTAAGGATTATTATTAATATAGGTAGGAAGGAGAATGGATAGATGGGTAAGAAAATGAATGACATAGGCATGTAGGGGTGGGTGGTAGGGTGGTAGGCATATTGGTGGGGGGATTGATTCTAATAGGTGGGTAGATGGGAAAAGGGAGCATGGATCTAGTAGGTAGGTGATAAGGGGGGCCTTGATCCTTAGTTGGTAGGCAGTGCCAAAAAGGCAGGTAATATGTACTTAGGTAGGTGAAGTCCGAGTTAAGGAACAACAACTAGCTAAAAAAAACAAAAACTGTACTCAACACAGACTTAGGCACTAGATGAGAAATCCCTCCCCATCCAGTGGACAGAACTCCCAACAGGTGTGCTGGTGGGTTATGGTTCATGCTGGCCATCCTTACATGGCTGGTACTGGTACAAGGCTTGTACTACCTTAGGTCATACCAGTCTGGTAAGGTCCTTGACGTGCCAGTGTTGATACTAGTGTTGATACCAGGCATGAGCCTAAATACCTACCAGACCAACACTGGTATTTGGTATTTACACCCACAGGCAGGAGCCGATGGAGTTAGTGAGGAGTAATGGCAAAATGTCACACTGACTGATGTTGAAGGTGGTGGTCTAATACTTTGTGAGTCTCAAAAGGCTATTACCACACTCACTATTGTTGTTGTCATCACCCACAAACGTTCCATTTGGCATGAGTGCTCCTGAAACTATATTTTCTAGCCACAACATATAGCCCCTCTTTCCCCCACCCGCCCCCCATGCCAGCTGCAGTATAGTGAACATGTGTAAGACATGTCTCAGTTTCAACCATTAGCCTATGCTGAACGGTTTTGTTCCACAATTAAGGACCAGTTCTGTTACTTTAAATTGAAGAGTCTCTACAGAAACATTAAGAATTCTTAGATGGCATTTGAGTTTGAGTAAGACAACAGCTGCCAAATATTCATACTGTCAACTGAATTGAATTAACTGCCAAAAAGGATATCAATATAGTTGGAATGAGGAACGTGGGAAACCTGAACAACCAGAAACTGGCAAGAAAATATCTGAGGGTGATGTGATAATAGTTTGATAATAGTTCATATACATTTGGGACAAGAGCAAAACAGTTCAGCACCTATCAGCTGGCGTCTGTTCCACCAGCTTGTCCTGCTTCTTGGTTGCCAGAAGGAAGGGGTTCTCCCATTGAATCTACTGACCAGGCACACAGAACATGGGTTGGGAAGAGAGGACTGCAGTGCAACAAACCCATCCATACCAAGTAGCATACATATGCACAGTGTCACTGGACCATATTGGTGAAATCACTTCCAGTGGTAACTTGTGCTCTTTGAATCTGGACAGGATGCAAAAGAATGAATTGACATATAACCATTCATTCAAAACTTGAGGAAAATCCATCTCAAAGTAGACTTGCAAAGAGAGCCATGGAATGATGATTGTTGGGCACAGAGAAGGTTAGAGACCACTAAGGCATACATCTACCCTCTTTTTGAGTTTTGATAGCTTGACACCCTGACCATGTGTACATCTATCCTCCTACAAAGAATAGGCCAAAGAATGTAAGATTAAGTCTAACATCCTGTCTAGACTTCATCTACAGGCTTTTTAGTCCCATTTCACTCAATGAAGATGACAAGTAGCGATTGAGTTGAATAAGATCCTTAAGCCTAGTTATCCATTTGAACAACTCCTCAAAAGGGGCTTGCAAACTCATCCAACTCTCCTGATCTCTTTCTTAGGACTATCTTGTTACATATTTCTGGGAAGAAAAGTTGATCTTCTAGACTTCAATAGAAGATGACTTCTTCCTTACAAATAATTTATTTTTATTTATATTTTCCCCATTTGCATGAATTGAATGCACTTGAAAGCATCATTCCCTCATCCATGTTTTCTTCAAGTATTCTGAGAAGTAGCCTACAAAACTGCGTTACAATATGTGGTGTGTTTAGCAAAGGGCAAGCCATGTTCACTATGCATCTGGCAATTTTTGTGTTAACAAAGAACTGTCAAATTTTGGGTGTAGGGGTCATGGGATGAATTTGATGTTATTTTGCCATTAAAGAATACACTAGTCCTCATGAATCTGGCTTCAGTTTCAGAACTGGTAATGCCTTTCTTGTTCACTGTGACAAGATACAGATCTTAGCTAATAGGAACCAGACTTTTTGAGTCCCAAAAGAGTGTACTGAAGCCATTAGCAATTGAAGCTTTGAAGCTTTGAAGATTGCTTTGACAGATCATATGCGCTCAATTCACTGAAATGGAGCACAAATCTTCAATAACAGGAATGAGCTATTTGTGTGGAATGCTGAATTGGTTACCAATCGAAGGACTCAGCAAGGGTTCAATCATTGAATCCTAGGCAAATCCCACTGAAGCTTTGCAATCTTACTGGGAATAAGAATAAACTCCAGAGACACCACCTCTGGAAACAGGGCCAAAGAAAAACTTTTTGAGAGAGAGAGACGAATTACTGGTGTAAATAAAAACTCCAGACAAGAAGGCCCCAAAAAGACACAGAGGAATTGAAGACTGCCACCATCACTGTGTGGAACACTGCAAGTTGGAACTTAGAACAACAGTCACAGAAGATTTGCAATAATGTCTTAAAAAATTATGATGAAAACTGAAAATTAAGGAAGGGGACTTAGGCAAAGAAACTTGGCACTAGGATGTATGGGGAGTGTGTTGGTAAATCAACTTGAAGAAAAATGGACATGAGAAACAAATTCACTAGATGAAACAAGAGGTGGGGCGGGGGGCACAAGTATAACTAACTGGTCGGGGGTTCTTAACGTCTGCTGTTCTTTGCACTGATGATAAGTGCAACATAAAAGAGAAGACGATACAAGGCACCAAAAGCAACCGTGATTCCTAGACAAGACCACTTTCCCAGTTGCGTGATGCTTTGATTCTGAAGCACAGCAGCACCATCAATCATGCATGTGGAAGTATTCAGATTCTGGTAAGCGGTCCCCGACATGTAGTTTTGTCTGAGGTACTCAAGAACAGTAACGATTTTGGGCTGCGAGAGAAGTAGACTTAGTGGTGTAGCTGAAAAGATTTCGCCCGCGGTCTCATAGCAAGCAGCAGCTGCATTGTCGCCGGCCAGCGACGAGTTCATAAGCTCATTCCGAACTACAGCTTCATAAGGATACTTGATGAGGGACATGTAGTGAAACCAGAGCCAGTAGTCAGGAATTCGATCCCTAGATCGGAAGAAACCGCTCAATAGAAGGAAATAGGCTAAGACTGCCACCACCACTGTGTAGCCGAGGATGACATTAGGTATAATAGCGGAGAGAAATGTCGCGAAGGAGTTTCCAGACCAGAAAGAAGCCCAGATGATGAGGAAGAAGAAAAGGAATCCGTGAACTCCACCTGACAAGCCGACGCCCCAGAATGTGGTAACTGCAAACGCTAGTGACAAAACTCCCAGGAATGGTATATATACGATGGCATTTGCAAGCACGTAGGACGATTTTCGATAAGCGTTGTGTGATGTCTCGCGCATGAAGATGAAGCGCTCCTGAAGGAAGATGGGGAGTGTGTCTACACAAGAGTAGTATGTGAAGGACATTGCAAAGGCGAAGAAACCCAGCCGCTCTTGTAATCCCTTAGGGCTGTGATCCAGTTGCCAGAAGATTGTGGAAAGGAGCAATCCAGAGCCTATCACTGTTCCCAACCTGGTATAGAAGAGCTCAGGAGTCCTGCGGATGTTTGCTATGCAGCGCCATATCAAGACACCTATCTCGTGCCATCTGGAGTTGGCAAACTTGAGAATGAGTGTGGCACTGTCGTTGCAGTGTTCGACGTAACCGGACGTGGACATGAGCCGTCCTTTGGCAATACTGGCTGCTATTGCACCAGAAATCCCTGTGGGTATAGCAGGATGTAAGACCGCCTTGCTGCTGGTAGATAAGTCACAAGGCCGCCGCTGATCAGCAGTAGTAGCTGACGAGCTGTGTTCATGAGCCGAGGCTCGTATGGACTTGAATCTGTCGACCAGAGGTTTGATTCCGCCAGGCATGCAGTTCAGCACCTGTATGAGATCAAGAGCGAATTCTGCAGCGTTTCCGTGAGCAGATGGAATGGGATAACCATGATTGAACTTGGTGAAGTAGTCAGTAAGATCCTTTGGGTGACCCATGTAAATCATTTGACCATTGGCGAGGAACATAAGATTCTGGATCAAACCAAGAATGCGATCACTGGGTTGGTGCACAGACATGATCACAATGCTCCCCATATCGGCGATGTGTTTCATTGTCTTGACAACCATGTAGGCACTTGAGGAATCAAGGCCGGAGGTAGGCTCATCCAGAAACAGGAGAAGAGGACCGTGAACAATGTCGACTCCGATTGAAACCCTGCGTCTCTCGCCTCCTGAAATCCCCCTGCAACCCTCATCGCCGATAATGGTATCCGCCACCTTTTCCAGGCCAAGCTGCCTAAGGAGAGTACTGACTCTGGCTCTCTTCGCCGCTTTGGTATGGCAGGCAGGTAGCCGAACACTCGCAGAGAATGTGAGTGTTTCCTGCACAGTTAGCATGGGAAACAAGAGATCGTCCTGCATCACATAGGCAGAGATGTTGCGCAACTGATGTCCGTCTACTTCCTGTCCATTCAGAGTGATGCTGCCCGACAATTTCTCCCGGGAGATCCGCTGAGCGAGTGCATCAATGAGGGTCGACTTCCCTGACCCACTTGGTCCCATGACAGCCAGAATCTCTCCATCTCTTGCCTTTCCCGAAAGGTTTTGCAGCAAGGTCACACTTGGTGAAGCTGGGAGCTTCACATGACGCGACGTGCTTGAAGAATCGCCAGGATGTGCACAATTCGCGAATTTAGGCAGCGCACAGAAAAGGGTCCTTCTCGTGTTAGGCACAGTGTACGTCAAGTTACGAAACTCGAATGAAATCTCAAGATCAAATTGAGCAACTCCATTCTTAGCATCTATTTCCTTGAGCAGACTCTGCACATTGATTTCCATAAGTGAGGACTCCTCCTCAGGAGAAGGACCATCATGATCATCCAGTACTTGCAAACTGGTATGTGGATTCGACTTGGTAATCTCCCATGCTGCCTCCCTCGGTGTTCCTCTGCAGCTATTACTGCTAGACAAAATCCTTCCAGTCTCGATATCCATAACTGTCATCATCTTTCCAGTATCTACCAAAAAATGAGAAATCAGATGCAAACTTACACAGGTTTCAGTGGGCTCTCGGGAGAAGATCACACACCGAAATTCCAACCTACAAGAAACCGAAACTATGAACTGAAAACTAAGGAATCCGCAAGAATGGTAGTAATTCTCCAAAGTGATTGATTCTTCTCACCCAGTGGGTCCCTCATTTTCCTTGTTTTTGCACCCTCTTAGAAGATGGAATTCACAAGCCGGTATCGGTTAACTGCAGCTCAAGGAATCGAAATTTCACACTCCCCGTGACAACAAGATGAATCTGCTGCCAACATCACACGACCTAATCTGTGTGGGCATGCAAAAATGCGTTGAACTAACGATGCAAAGCTTCGCAACGTTTGCGCTGGGCCTGATTTTGATTTTCAAAAACTGAGCAAGATGTGTGGAGTGTGGACCAGTGTTGTGTGGTGATTTTGATATTCAGATAACCGGAAGTTCCGGTTCTTTACAGATTTCATGGTCAAGGAAATTGCCGGTTCCCGTTTTCTTGGGGATAGTCAAAATGAGAGAACCGCCGATTCCGACTCTTTCAGAAGCATCAAAGAACCGGCAGTTTTCGCGAAAGAACTAGAAAAGAACCTGCGGTCATAACGTGGTCTTTCTGGAGGATTCCAACAACTTTGGAAACCGTGGTTATAAACCAGAACTGGTTTTTTGATGTTGCACGCCAGGCCTGATAACTGACGGGTATCTGACGCAGGTTCTAATAACTGCGCAATATTGGTGTGGAGCGCTGTGGACCAAGGCTGGGCGGGTACCAGAAATGGAACAAAACTCCTGTCAGTTCTCATTAACAACCCGTCCGAGTTATTCATTCCTCAATGGATGATAAGAAGTGGGGAAACCTTTTCTTACCCACTAGGACAAACGGGCAATTGCAAGCCTTACCGACGAGTTATCCATGCCTTCATGGATGAGAAATTCAACTCCGCAGCCTCGAAACTGTTCCACACCTCGATAATCCATCCCCTGGTTCAAAGCTTTTCTCGTGCTCTGTGTGCGCATGCCTGTGTTTGCGCTTTTGCTGCTTTCCATTGCCTCTCTTTTCCTTCACCTTGTTCTCTCGCTGCAATTTTCCATTGATTTCGAGGCTTTAAGAGATTCCTGTTGATCGTATTAGGATTTATTTGTTTAATTTTTTACTTTTTCATTTGCAATTGGTCAAGTTGGTTTTTGGTGACTGGAGTTCGCAGCAACAGCACGAGGGCAAGAAACTGCGCTTCTCTAGACATCTGTCTTTCGCTCTTCTGGTATGGCTCAACCTCATGTGCTTGATTTATGTATTTTGTGTGATTTCTTTGTGGAATTCAGAAAAAGAAGAAGAAGAAAAATCTGTCCAATCTTTTCTTGTCTTAACATTTAAGCAAAGCAAGCTTTCTGGCTGAATTGATTCTCGATTTTTGGCAGTCATAAGCAGCGTTGCTTCTTCTGTTCTATAGTATTCGTTTCGGAACGATTTTTCGCAGTGGCATGTATACCAGGGAAACATTGTGTGTTCTTGCTTGCACTCAAAGGTTTCTGTGTTTTCGTCACTGAGCAATGGAGGGCCCATTTCCATGGCATGCAATCTCATGATTTTCTGTTGCAGGAGGAGAATCAATCGCATGTGATCTTGTGGAGATGCTATCAACATCTTACTGAGGACAGGATACATCACCGTTCTCTGTTTATGTTCAGAACATGATCCAAGAGTATGAGCCCAATCCAGCCCCAAACTGGAAAGCAAAGGATTGTGTTTTATACTTGGTAACGGCATTCACGTCAAGGCAGCCATCAGTGGGGACAATCTGGCACTGACCTAGTGAAAATTTGAACAATTTTTTAAAACTCTCAGATAGTGCCAGAACTTTGGTCACCTTCATTATTCAAATGCAACTCGAAGGCTGATGCTCTGAAATTCTTCTCAACCTTCTGGAGTCAGATTTGCTAGCAATTAACACTGGAGTTGATGCCACACTTGATAGGATTTCTTGCTGCAGAGTCAAATGAGGTACACTCGTGTGCAGCTCTTTGCATTGAGAAGCTTATGGTGCTGAAGGACGGGAAACAACTTGGTTACACAGCAGCTGATGGAACCTGATTTCTTGTAAAAGTTCTCACAAATCTCTTCAGTGCCCTCAAGCTCTTAGAATCTCATGAAAATCACAGAACATCAGGAGGTCTATCATGAGGCTCTATCCATTGCGGATGTCAGGCCTTGTGCATCACAATGTTTGGCTGAGCTAACAACTGTTTTTGTAGAAATTTGCAAGAATCTTTCCAATCTTGCTTCTCCTTGTCTTCCAGTGTATATTGGAGCAGGTTGTGACAGACCCCTTATTGTTTTTCAGATCCTGATTGGGTTGATTGAGAGCAAAAGGCCTCCAAATAAAATTGCATTTTTTCCTCCATCATTGATGTCCATCTTGTGGAATTGCCAGGCCAATGTACCAGGTCTAATGTCTACTGAGGCCTTTGCAGGTGACATCACGTACTTGGACATGTCTTCTTTCTGTTAGGTTAATGTAGAACTTCATCTCCACAAACAACTCTTGTCACAAGCATGGATTTCAACGGACTACGAAATTATTTAAGCTAGCGTAAAGACCTTAAAGGTATATTGAGATGCACTAGTATGGTTAAATTAAAAATTTCAATGTTAAATCTCTTTTATCATTGATTATAAACCTTCAAAAGATACATCCTGAAAGTGTTACAAGCTTGGAGGCCATGAAGTTTGTCCCATTTCAAATTATTATATTAAGAGTTTCATATATGTAATTTGTCTCGATATTGCTCAGATCGTGGGGGTTATGAGCAACGTTGTGCAGTTCTTCAGTTTTAGGAGGAACTTTGGGATTTGTTTTCAAAAAAATTTATGGGGTCAATTCCCGTTTTGGTTACGTTTTTAAAAAATAAATAAAAACTGGGACCTAATTTCAAATCCAATTTTTGAATGTGAGGGTTAGTTCCAGTTTTCTTTTTTCTTTTTTCTTTTAGTTTTTAAATTCAAAGTCAAGCTAGTTCCTAGTTCTAGGGTAGGTTCCAAGTAATCTTTCAATTGGGTTCCACAATGCCAAACATCATTGGAAACGATGCAAAAAAAAATTAATTGATAAAACAATTCAGATTGTTACAAAACTTTGACAAGGTCAAATTAAGTAGAACTAATATATGTTTAAGTTTTAAAATTATATTAACAATTTATAATGGATTAATATAATTATTTGACGCCAATTGATTTTATGTTTTCATGTTTTATGCATTTGTATACCAACTTTGAAATGTGCATCTTGTCAGCCTTTGAATCTAGCCTTCAAAACCCCCAAACCAGCCCCTAAATCTACCCTCCAAATCACCTTTCAAAAACCCTAAAATGCACCCCCTTCTTGCCTCAAATAATTCTCAAATCTGCCCTCCAAACCATTCCTTAGAAACTCTCAAATGCATCTTCTTTTTCCTTCAAAACAATCTTCAAGTCTACCATCCAAATCACTCCTAGAAACTAAGACAATGACCATGAGAACTAAAACTACAAAATCATCAAGATCAAAAGGGTGATGATGGATAATTGTTAGTTGCAACAACAAGAAAATCATAATGATAACCAGGAGCTTAAGGGCAAGCTATGATTATAAAGGTGATGGTGTCAACTATTGGCTACATCAACAAGAAGACCATAATGATGACCAAGACCACAAGATCAAGAAAACCACAATGATTGTGGGCAACTATTGGTTGTAGCAATGAGAAGATTACAATGGCCATGAGGACTAGGACCACAAGATGGTAAGATTAGGAAGGTGATGGTAGGCAATTGTTGATTGTAGCACTAAATAGGCCATGATTGTGACAACCAAAACCATAAGAAAATGAAGAGGAGGAAAGCAATGATATACTTAGGCAATGGCAAGGTGTAACAACAAGGCAAACACCACAACCACCAACCACTACAACAATTAAAAGAAGACCATTGTAAACATTAGTGTGAAAAGAAAATCATGAAGACAATGACAATGGTGTAGCAAGTAGTAACAAGCAACAAAAAGAAACATGACCATGAAAAAAACTTTTGAGCTCAGAGAACAACTCACCACCCTTAGCTCTTAACAAAAACCCTTAACCTTAAATTGAAACTAGAATTTATTTTTCCAAAAAGCTAGTATAGTTTTAGTTCTTTCGGCCACATACAAACTAGGCCTGATTTCGAATTTCCATAAAACAAAGCAAAAAAAAACCCCCAATGGAAGGGTTTCCAACTAATTCTTTTAACCTCCCTTAACCTTGGGCTTCATGGGTCCACGTTAGATTGCTTCATTGAATAAGAAAATTTTCAATTCCTACATTTATTTGTCATCACTTTCAACCTAGAGGTCCAGACAATTGAAGGGGTTACTGGATTAATTAGTACGACCTCTTAGGTGCGCATTGTGGAGGGTACCTAGACGTGTTAATTGTATTAATTAGTTGTCACATTGTGAAGGATACATATAGGATGTATTAGTTGTATTATTATTACATCTATAAGGTATTGATAGGTACCCTCCAAGGTACCCATAGGAGAAAATTTTAATACCCATCAGTATCATAAAAGAGCATATATTCATTTTTATCCTCAATATCCCCCTTTGTTGGATTTGAACAACATTTCTTGGAAATCTAACCCAGTTACACTTACCCTATCAAATACATTTACATAGGGAGTGTAAGTGTTAATGAAAATTGCTTACAATTCCTCTATTTTAGTGTAAGTGTAAAATAAATAAATTACATGGTGGGTAGGGTGAATGTAAGTGCCAAAAAATTGGCAAGGTAAATCTAAATCACTCAATTTTACATGGGAGGTATAGGTGCATTTACACTCACTCGCACAAGAGTGGTTTGAACAAAATTTGCAATTGGGATTCATCATAAACTCATCACATATTTGTTACAACCTAGACCCATAAAACACTTCCTTCCTTACGATTAGCAATTTGTAAGTTCCAAATCAATCAGGTTATATAGAAATTGTAAGTTCTTGAAATTTCCAAAGTCCGAACTCCCAAATTAGGCATTTCAATTTCCTGAGATTGTTCAGCCTTGTAATGCCTAGTAACATGCATTCTTGGGTCGTCATTAGAACATTTAGGCAAGCATGGAGACATCATGTACTTTATTGGCACATGTTTAAAAACTAAATTTGTCACAATATTTATGAACTGATTGCTTAATCCATTTGGTTTGGGTTAATTATTCTTTTGTTTGAGTTTGAATGAATCAATTACTAAGGAAGTAAGGCAAATTATAGGATCAAAACATTGTTGATTTTTATGAGTTACATAGATGTAAATGGTAACTAACAAATTGAGTTAATAATAGTAAGTAAAAAGGGGTTTAAAAAAGTGAGGGCTATTTAATTGACTAAATTAAAGATTAGGAAGAGGATTTCTAAAGTGAGAATTTTTTTGAAAATAACTTGTAGGAACTCCAAGGTTAAGAAAATGTGGGTGCCATTCAACTCATTTAAAAAAGGATTTAATGTGATGGAACCAAAATAGCTTCTATCAAGATCTTTTAAACAAAATAACCTACATGAATCTATTAGAAAACATTGTGATGAGCAAGGTTGTCAACGTCCTTTTTGGGGAACTTTTCAAGATGGGACATCACCTTCAAGAAGTCACAAATTTAAATGTTGTCAGTTAAAATTAGGTTTGAGAGAGGGTTTTGGGTACATTCAAGAGTTAAAGAGCCACAGGAAATGTAACTAGTATTTAGTTTGCATGATTAAAATCATGCTTAATTCCAAAGTCTTATAAATGCTTAATAAATTTTATCACAATGTTTATAATATAGTAATGTAGCTTTTTGATAAATTTGGAAGAAATCCAATAAATTTAAAACACCTAGAAACATTTTTTATATGTTCAATGTGATTAGTTTTTTTGTGAAATCTTTGTAACTTGGCAAAAGGAAATGCAGGAAGTGAATTTGTTTTAAAAATTACAAATTACAAATTTAAGAGAATTTTTTTCCCGAACTTTAAAATAAAAATAATGAAATTAGCCACATGTAAACCTGGGCACTTCTTAGGTCACCGCTTATAGCAGCACTTTTGTAAATTTGCCACAACCCACCTAGAATGGTTGCCATTTAATGTTAGTCCATGCTAAAGAGTCTTGTTAGTGGACCGACTGGAGGAATTTGGAGAAAAGCTTTAATTGTAACCGATGTTTAATTTACTATTTCAAATCTATTTAAGCATTAGTCAAGCACTCATTGGTTAATCCCACGTTGCCACATCAACCTACCACTATAGACTCAATATTCCCTATTATGACGGTCAAGGTGCACCTTGGCTCATTCATTCGAAAACCAAGAGAGATATCCCATTTAGACACAGACAATGGTAGGGTAATGACGGGATGACAAAAATGGTGATTGGGAACAATGAGAAATAACAAAGGATGACAAAAACAACAAGAACAATGAGGAAATGATAGGAACAACTATGAATGATGAGAATGGCTTGGAAGGATGACAAGGGTGTTCGGGATGTTGGGGGATGGTGTGGATGCTAAAAATCACATTGGGGTATGATGAGGGCGTTGGGAAGCATACCAAGGGATGTAAGAAAAAAAATTCAACTTTTTTTTTTTCCAAATGACAAGGACACTGAGAAAGATTATGAGGGAGTTGAAAAACACATTAGGAGATGCCAGAAAGAAATATATATTATTATTATTATTTTCATGCATTGAAAAGGCACCAACAGATTGGCATTTGCATTGGGAAACATAGTGGGGGCATTAGGAAGCATGCCTAAGGACATCAAATTTTTTAATTATTTTATTTTATTTTTCTGGGTGCTGGGAAGCATGTTCAGAAACAAAAGATGCATTTGGAAGGATGACAAGGGCATTGGGGGATGCCACAATTTTTTCTAGGTGTTTCAAAAAAAATGTGGGGGCATGCTAGTGGACATTAAAAGAAAGAAAAATGTTTTTTCAAATGAAGAGTGACACTAAGAAGCATGTTGGGGGCATTAGGAAGGACGCCGAGGGACATCAAGCATGTTGAGAAAAGGTAAGTTTAGAACTTCACTTGGACAAAACAAATTAAAAACTTATCGCTAGTAGGGACAACAAGATGGACTCTAAGGATGTCTTGGGACATCCCTTTTGGCAATCCTATGAATAGAATTTTAAGTTGTGTCCATGTGGGGTACAATATTATAATTCATGTTCTTTATATGTGTAGTCATTTTGGGGTTTAAGCGTAATGTTCAGACCCATAGAAGATGTAACAATTGTTCAAATTTACATGTTTTTAAATGATAAATTAAGTTAATGTTTAATTTTTTTCATGTATTTGTATAGTAATGGTTTAAATATATTATGGGAACATTTGTATGAGTTTGAAATGAATTTAATGAATATAAAATACCCAAAAGCACTCTTAAAATAGAGTAACCAATGTTTTTTGTTGTTTAATTTTTTATAAACTATTAAATTGGATAGTCTAGACCACCACCAACCAAGGGAAAAAGGAACCTCTATCAAGTGAACAAATCGCAAGGATGGCCACCACACACAAGCGCGCTAAAAAATCAAGAGGGCAGAACTAAAATCGAACGAGATGAAAAAGATGATAAACATAAGGACGTTGGGTTGGAATTTTGCACTTTACGCCTAGGGGATGACAAAAAAGCAAAAGGCAATGACCTACTACAATGTAGTTGGGCCTCTTTCCATGCTAGAAATACGAGTTAAAACTACCAAACATTCACACTAATGGTGTGAATTTTGAAAAATTGGCCAAACCGAAACCACATCGTGCTACATGACAATTCTGTTAAGACGTTATTTTTAGCTATTACCTCATGACCTTGCAGCTTTGACAAAAAGATCCCTTTGGAAATCAATTCCTTTTTAATTCATCAAACTAAGGTTTTTAAAATCATATGATAAGACATTGGTTCAAATAGTTAGCTAAAAGGAAGCTTTTACAGACACATGTATTTAATAATACAATGTGACTTTTTTTTAAATCATAAGAATTTTATGTTGATTTATAAATAGTGATTAAAAATTTATTCTCCTTGAATAATTAGTCTTGTCATACAATGTCATTTTGACTAGCTAACCCATTGATTTTTTTAAAAAACACCAAGGTGATGGGGTTAAGTCTTAATATTGTGTTTGCATCCTTAAAATTGTTATCATAATTGTTATATGTGGTTAGATGTGAGTGATGGACTTATAAAAATTTTGTGTCTAACAATTTCACTCATAAAACCAAGAAAAAAAATTAAAAACTTGAACATGTGTGTACCCTTGTAACGAAAAATAAAGGCGTAGGAATATTCCTTTCACATCAATAAATTCATAGTCATGAACATGACTTGGGCAACTTGGATAATCAACAAAATTCTTCAATTTGATAATTAGAACAATTACTTCAAACTATTTTTTATAAATAAAAAACTAAATCTATGAACCTATGGGGATCAAATCATTCTAATCTTACTCTCATGAGCTTCCACTAATAATGTTTAGTAGAACATAGCACCCCTCCTCACAGACTTGAACATCCTAATAGAACACAAAAACCCTAAAACAACTAATAGCCAAAAAGACCTAGAGAATTGAAACAAACATTAGAAGTGAAGATCTGACAATGATTCATACTAAAGACATGTTTTCCTCCAAAACTTTATCATGTGCAACCCATTAACCCTTACTAAAATCTCAGATGAAACACCACCAAAAACAGATACACAATTTCTAAAGGTCTTAAACCAATCGAACATTTTCTTTCATCATACCCACATAATACCCTAGACCTCTATTTGCCAAACTTTGTCGTTCTCAAGATCCCTAGTGATTTACATCATCCCCCCAATCACAGACTCCTATTCCTATTGTGAGATTACAATTCACTAAAAGTTGCATAGTTCAATAGAAGTAATTTTTCCTTTAAAACTAACACAACTTCCACCTTTAGGCATTCTTCCTTCTAGTGTCCACAAGATCATTTTTCAAAAACTAAAATGCCAAAACCAAAACAAAAACCATTGAAAACTTAACTGCCTATAGTAAAAGCTCTGTGACCTTTTTAGCTTCCACTACCATCCAAACTTGATTGATGTCCAACAAGGAAGATCCGCCTAGCAAAAGCACACCACGTAGAGTTCACCCATAAGGAAAGCCATACCCAGATTAAATGTCACTGTTCATAAAGACTTTAGCAAGCTCATAACCTACAAAAGAACAAAACACTACAAAAACAAAAAACTCACAAGACTCAATATCAGTCACCATCAGTTGGCAAATTTTTGTCATCTTCAACTTTTAACAGATGATGACACTATACATTATTCATTAGGGTTTTATCCCCTAATTTCTCATCACACCCTCTTATATATATAAATCTAGATTAATATTGATAGACCCAATTGTGAGCTACTTGGGTATACTACCCATGTTCCTTACTAAATAATGGGTATCATTAAACCAAGGATGGTATTCCCTTCATTGATTTCTTCCATCTACTCAAGATTTAACTCATTCAACAAGGATCACTTTCGGTCCTCATCATTGCTTTTGGTTTCTTTTGTTATTGTTCCATTTTCAATCATGTGGTAATGGTACCAATGAGATATTACTACCCGTTAAGAAAAAAAAAATCTTGCATTTGTTTAATGATAGGAGATGAAGTAGACATTTTCATAACATTCCACTCCCCCTCCTCCCAATAGCTTCCCATTAGTTCTTGTTCTACCTCTGATAATCCCTTTGAAAGATGATTAAACTTTTCTTCTACAACTACCATTTTTTCAAGCTTTTGGTCATCATGTTTATGTCATGTAAGAACAATTGCATTTGTTACCAACAATAAAAAGTTTGACCTATGAACAATCTAGAGTCAATGGTAATAGTGATTACATTACAAAACTTTCAAATTATTACTAGGTTATTTGGGACTTGTTTTTTTGTGGTTAGATTTACCCTTACTCTTCGTAATGCAATAGATATTTAATTATGTGGTTTTCCCCTCTCTTTTACAACCCTTTCACTAACATCCTAGCACCTCAACTTCTCTATTATTAATACAACAAAATGGTAATTTGTTGTATTGCCATAGTACCTACCATCAATATGACACACAAAATACATTCCCAAAGTATGTTAAAAAACATAAACATTAACATATTTATCACAAACCAAGTAAAAGATTTGGGTACAAAATCCATTACATGGAAAGACAAACTTAGTAATATTGCAACCATTTTGCAAGGATGATTACCAAGTTTAAAGAGCATTTAACATGTAGTCAATAAACATGACAAACTCTAGAAGTGGTAATCTACAAATTAACATTCACATCAATATATGTTTACTTAACATGCTTTATTACTCTTGAAAAACAATAAGAAAGAGATGATGGCAAGGTATTTAGTGAAAATTCTTTGAAAGGGGATATTTGCATATTACTAGTCCCCTTCCACCTAACTATCCCATTCCATGACTTCAAAATATTCACAAAACATAGTGGTAACTAGGGAATAGTCGCACAAGTACTAACATAGCAAGAATAAAAGCTACCCAAAAACTTTGGGGTCTAACCATCCTAATAGGAGTCACTTCAAGTGTAACTTGTGTTTTTTTAACATGTTTACAAATCTCATAAATGAAGTTAATGTTGAAAATGTGAGTTGCACTTGTACAACAATGTTTTTGATATCTTAAATTAATATTTGAATAAATTTCAAAATAATATAAAATAACTTTCAGCCCTTTTTACAAGCTTGTAAAAAAGGGTTTTCATGCTTTAAAAACATTTGACATAGGGTAAAAACATTGTTTTAGCATTGTTGTTCAAGATTATCTCAACATTATTTGACTAATTCCATGCTCCCACATTACCCTATAAGAACCACTTAGGAACTACCTCAAGAAGAATTGATGGTTCCTTTTAATTTATTTGCACCTCTAATAGTATTCGAATAATAATATTAAAAACCATACACATAAAACAGAAGTCTTCATACTCCAAACCACATATCCTTTTGCTTCCACAACACCATCAACATCTTCCTAGGAAGGCAAAAAAGATCATCTCTTCTCCACCTAAGTACAAGTTCTCAAAATCTCACTAACTACCTCCTATTAAAGTGATGGTTGACCACTATTTTATCCAAATCATTCCCATTAAATCCTAAGTTATTGGCACTAACATTTAACCACTAATCCCTTTTAGAAAATTAGGTATTTACTTAGCATCACCTTCATAAATAATGAAAGAAGTAGTTGTTAATATATTTATCCCCAATAATTAAAAATTATTAAGCTATCAAGTAAAGCTAAATTAAAATCTACCCCCACTAGCAATTGTCCCATAGCTAACCACATCACTATCCATTCACATGTATCTATTTACCTAGCAACCACCATGGGCTTGACATACTTTATGTACATTCATGGTAGGCACTTGTATTCCTTGCCTGCTTGTCTATGATATTTATTCACTTACATAGGAACTTACCTAGGTACAATGAGATGGAAGTAAAAGAGGTTATAAAACAAACTATTTTAATAACCTTGACAACATTTTTTGTAACCCATACCATTGCCTATTTTCCTACCTAGGTAAGGATAGAAGATTGAAGACACAATTGAGGGTAGATAAAGACTCAAAACATTGAAGACATAAGATAGAATTGACACAAAAAATTGAAAATTGAAGACAC
>Ga0116229_10007490_pt1 | contig 17241 bp, 15 predicted proteins | sample S1TSphgellanicum_3_FD_87313 | JGI IMG/M metagenome (GOLD analysis project Ga0116229, IMG submission 87313) | Host-associated microbial communities from peat moss isolated from Minnesota, USA - S1T2_Fc - Sphagnum magellanicum MG | ecosystem: Host-associated > Plants > Peat moss > Unclassified... | reverse complement strand
TTCTAATACTCCCAACCTTTTTCTCAAAAAGTCTATTAAGGAGTGGGTCCTAAACCCACACCCCCTATTTGGACCCTCTATATGTGTTTATTACATCCAACAATAGTGTTTAATTGTTTTCCAACCTTACCCATCAAACAAGGAAATTTTGGACACTATAAAGGTGAGAGACTATTTAAATGCCTCTACTTTAAGGCGAATCAGAAGTAGTGCCATTATTATTGAGCCTTTTGGAGACCATTCTATATTTTGCAAATTTACAGGTCTAATGTCCAAACCCATCTTCATAGCTATACTTCAATTAAAGTGCACTATACAGGCCACTTTTGCTATTTCCAAACCCTAGTGAACCCTAACAAGTTTCACATGTCAATCATCATAACATTTAAGCCTTCTTTTTCTAATTAATGAAAAATCATTTACAATTGAAATGTTTTATAATGTGTTCTCCCTACCAGATACACCTACACCTAGCATGTGATCTTGTACCAAGGTCTACTGCATTCAAATTAGTGTGCAAGTTATTTTCTCTTACCAATTTTTTATTTCTTTTTGTGATTTTTTTATTTAGCCAAAGTCACAATGATCCATATGAAGTTTAACCAATTTTTCCTATAAGTTAAATATGAAAATAAAATTGTTTTCTAGCACCCTCCTATATTTTTGTCTACCTACTTGAACCATGTATAGAGAAATCTGGCAATTTTTCTTAAATTTTGGTCAAATTATGAGTATTGAAAATCTCAAAATAGAGATTGATTATAGCCAGGTTTTTTTTTTTTGTTTTTATAAATTTTGTCAAGTAGGTGGACTAGTGATCATCCACAAGAGGAATGAGCAAATCTTGCTAGAGGTTGGGTAGGAAAGTAGATTTTTTTCCAAATCACACTTTGTATTAACATGATGTATGAATGTAATGTTTAAATGTGGTAATTTTTAATGGTTTTATTCAAAGTATGGTGAATTTTTGCAAAAAAGAATCCCAAAAATTCTTTTGTAGCATTTGTGCATGACTTTTTTTGGTTGTCACAGTGCAAAAAATCACCTCACAAATATATACCCATAAAAAAATGCTACCTTGTACACACTCACAAAAATGTAATTTGTAAGCAATGTAAAGTGCGGAGTTGGGATGGGTTAAATGTCACCACATGGGTCAATCATTGTGATCACTAATCAAAATCAATTGAAGGGAGATTGCACTCTAAGGTGCACCAAAAACAGTAGACATGGAGTCCACAATTTTTCCTTTTTTGGGTTTTTTAGTTGAATTTTTTTTTTCGGAAAATTTCCCGCTTAACTACATGGCCCATTTAGGAGCGTTGATGAGTTCAGCATTTTTCGTACTTTGTCTTTCAACACTCATGCATGGGCTTTGCAAAGTTACCTATGTCATTTTCATGTGACGTTTGTGCATCGCAAAACTTGAGCATTTGTCATTTTCATTTTTGCAAGAAAATTATTGTTACCATGTCATGTGTAATACCATCCACAAGTGGGCCCAATGATTACATCAAGAAAACTATATAAATAAAAAGGCAAGAGCTTTTTGAGTCTTGATGCGAGGGGTTTCTCAACACCATTGTACACGAAGGTCCCTAAGTTGTTTAGTAGTGATGGACTTTGTAGCTTTACAAAGAAAGATTTTGCAAATAAATATTAGGTTATTGAGGGATTGCACAAAAGAGGAGATTGAAAAGTGTTTTGGCCCTATTGTGAACAAAAACGAACATCAATACATAAAATGTTTAAATCCAAAACTTATTACTAAGGTTGAGAAACTCTAGATGATTGTGCATCAAAAACCATATGTCCTCGCATCTAGGATTATTACTTTAGGCATGGTGAAGGGCATTATATGTGAACAGAAAGGGAAGCAACTAAACTGGGTAGTGTATGCTAAATGAACCAATGTCGAGCAACTTCAATGCGCAAAAGCAAAGGGTGGAGTTGGTGACAACAAGTTTGAAAATATGTCTAATGAAGGTGAACATTTTGATGAAGAGCCTAATGTGGACATGCCATATGTAAGCGAACAAGGTTTGCCATCAACAACTTTATAGTTGTATTTGACATTTTCACACAAGTTGCTTACTATGATTGAACAAGCCTTTCTTATTGAAAAGAAGGGTAAAGAGGACATGGTCCTTGTCAATGTTTGAGCTTCCTCCCTAATGGAGGATAAGATAAACCAATTAGTTCTTAGTCAAAGCAAGTTTGATTCATTGTTCTTGGCATTAGAATAAGAGCAAATTAAGGTCAACCTTGATGCTTCTTATGTTCAAACATTGAATGCAAAAATTGGAACACAAAGAAGCATCATTGGGTATTGTAAATATGCATTTTATGAAGGTAATTCCAAGTTTGAGAAGAATTCATAAGGAAGCTACAAATTCACACAACCTTGGTGCTCTGAAATAATAGGTATTTGTTTGTAGGCAACATGAAAAAGTCATCCAAAATTGGATAACTAAGTCTTTAAAAAGAACAGATTCTTGTAGAAGTTTGCAGCCACAACCTTCCTCCCTCCTGAGAATGTTGAGTCAATTCCAAAAATGTGGATTGCTTTGGAAAAATGTGCATTTTGTGGATTATAATTTTTTCATGTGTGGGTTATTCGATTTGATTTGTGTAAGCATGTTTATCACGACCAATGTGTTACATATCATTTTGGAACTTCAATTAAATGTATTCGGCAAGGGTGTGAAGAGGAAATGCACGGATCAAGGTGGATTTTTGTGGGCTTGTAAAAGCCAAATTTTTCAATTCCCATTGAAGATGGAAACACCGCAAAGGCACAATCTTGACCACATAGTCATAAAGGTGCAATGTTCAATCTTTTTCACATTCAATGAAAGTAACTTTGATTATTTTGCATAGCTTTACTCAGATGAAAATAACTTTGTTCATGTGAACTTGTCTGTAAGTGATAATCCATTCAAGTTATTTAGGCTTACATAATTCAAACCGCCATGTCCATAGATTTGGGTTGTGAGTAGTTGGACATAACATGGGAGCCCTTAAAATTGCTTAAAAGATCTTATCGTATGCATATTGTAGTTCTAAAATCCTTAAATCAAGTCAATACTACTTCATGTATATATAGCAGGAAGCCACAATAGATTTTCAAAAGGTCCATAAGAATATGTGTTGTCCTTAATATTTCTTGCATGTTTCTAGATGACCTTGATAGTCCATTTTTATTCCATAAATTCTACTATCATTACCATTAAAAATCTACTCTCAGTACATAAGACTCTTAGCATTAGTGAATAATGGGACTTTTGACAACAAGAGTCCCTTTGTGTCCTTTTTACTTCCACTAATGGTGAACAAAGATTTGGCTATACTTTTATGGACTTTTTTTACCTTACATAGGAGTCCACTTGTACACAAGCTTTCCATATGAAACATAAATGGATGTTCTAGTTTTATAGGAGTAAGTTCATTATTAGTAGACTTTGAATTGGATTCAAAAGACTTCCATTTCAATGGTAGATGGATTACAAAGCTCATGTTAATGCGGTCTTCAATCTCAATGGTAGATATTCACTCTCGTCCTTCTTGGGCACCCTATTCAAAATAGATAATTGATACCCCAAGCCCAAGTGTCATTAACTTTCATGTGAAGGGCCAACGAACCACTGGGGTGTTAATGACATTGAAGTTATTTTAATCTTGGTGGGAAAAGTAAGGAAGGGTTGGATGTTGGAAGGATAGACACAACCCTTGTGGCAAAGGCAGTGGAAACGGTTGTGATCAAGAAGGATGTGAAGAAAGAATTGAAGTTGTTTAACATTGTTGGCCATGTAGAAGTGGAGGAGGTTGATGCTACAAAGAATGATACAAATGGACTCATTGGTACCTTCAACTCAAAGCCTAGATGCTGAGCGAGAAGAAGATGAGGATCAAAATGTTGTTGATCTTGATGTAAACATGTCATTGCAACAAGATCAACAAGGTTGTGGTTTGGTCACTAAGCATCTTGTAAGGTAGAAGCGGAAATGCGATTCTATTAAAAACCAAAAGACTAAAAAAATGCCAATGAATGCATGTCTACAACAAAAACAACTCGTTCAATTGTTCAGAGTGGTCTAGGTTGTCCCAAAACACCCAAAAAAAAGCTCTTGGTATGCAAAAGATTGTATGCATGGTTCATTCAAGTGAATCACTTTTATATGCATAATGTGCAAGTTACAACTTGTATATCTTACAATTTGGCTTACACTAATTTGTTTGTCTTATGTACTCCAATTTTTGCAAATGTCAAAAATGTTAGTTTTTTTTTACAGATCAAAGGTTTTAGCTATTTCTTGAACTTTTTGAAAAAATTTGTGAGTAATTTTGTAACCTCTTCCAACTCTTGAATTGAATGTGGCTATGGCTAAAGATGCCAAAGAAATTTTTTTTGATTCATGGTCACTTGGCAAGGTTGAACTTTGTGTTGTATATATGTGACATCTTGGGTTTATATAATTTGTTTTTATGGAATGTAAGTTGGATTCAAATTAGATTGAGTCTTTGATCTCTGCCAAGTTTCAATTGTTCATTAAATGTTCTTTATTGTGATGGAGGTGTTGTGTGTAGCTACAAATGTTGTGGAAGCTCACAACACAATTTAATAAAATTTTCATCTTTAAATTGAATATTTGGCCAACCTTTGAATTCAACCATGGGCAATGCAAATTGGCTTAAATTTATGTCATGATTTCCATTGTGTATGGAAATCATTTGGTCATTTTGTTCATGCATATGAACTAATCAAAATTTGGTGTCTTGAATTAACCTCAATGGATATTGATTTATTGTAAAAATATGCTTGTTGTGATATTTTCTATAACAATCTAGATTTTTACTATAGTAAGCTTGTGGATGAGAGATCTTTGCAAGTTACGATGGTTGAAGCCAAAGCAATAGGAAATCAAGTGTTTTGGAGGCTCTAGTAGGTCATGACTTCTTACCAAGAGGCTTAGATATATGCAAAAGGCAACCACTAGTGTTGCAACTTGTGCATACACTAAGGTTGTTTGAGGAACACTCTGAAATTATTGAATGGGGAAAGTATCTACATATAACTAGTGTCGCTTCCCAAAGTTTGCAATGATTTGCAAAGAGATTTAGGTATGTTATAACATCTAAAGTTCATCTATACAATCTAAACAATGCAAAGGATAGTGAATTTACTAATGATGACTCTTAGGAAGCATGCCTAAATTACATTATTAAAGTTCTAAGCTAAATTTGGAAAAGAAAAAACCATGTTGCAATTGGTGCTGATGAATTATACATGTCATCATCATGGAAGGGGTTGAATGCAATGGTTGTGGGAGAGTTCCATGCCTTCCCAAGGTTGTATGGGAATAATGGCACTTATTTATCCCTACAATAGATTTTGATTATGTCATTTTGTACTTGAATAAAATTGTATAGTGGGGTGGGTGCAAGCAGAGATAAATTGAGAACTTGGGACAAACAAAGGGATATTTGAATGATTATATTTATGTCCAGGTCCATGTTCAGGCTATAAGTTATATGAAAGTTTGGGGAAAAAACCTAACAACTCATCAATGTTCAACAAATGGCAACCACATACCTATATGTTATCCCTATTTACTATAGGTTTGTCCATGCTACATTTAGCCTAATATATTTCAAGTTAATGTTTGTGACAACAAACTTCAAATAATATATTTTAAGTTATTAACATGGACAAGGACAGTGTCATTTTGGGGGTCTTCTATTGGAGGTTGTTGAACTAAGATCTTGCCATCTAGTACACTTGTTCAACAAGTTATTTGTATGTAGGTGCATTGATTACATAGGTTCTCTTTCAGCAATGAGCATAAAAGTAGTGAATCGTAAACATGTTAGATTAAGGAGTGAATATTAATTTCAATGACATTTGTGTGGTTGGTTTAGTTCAAGCAAAAAGATGAGGAGCTAAAAATAGAACTGTGAGAGACTAGGGAATGAATGTTAATTTCAATGACATTTGTGTGGTTGGTTTAGCTAAAGCAACAAAATGAAGATGTTGCAACCTTACTTTAAAGGGTGTGAGGATGAAACTCACACTCCCCAAATTGGGACTCGGGAGTCCTCCGGGACTCCCAAAACTTTAGAGCTCGATTGTAGGGGTCAAAACACCTCGCATTGGGGTGTTTTTTATATCATTGAAAAGCTATTGAAGTGTAGATGTCGAAAATGGCCTCACATGGACCATTTGGACATCTACAGCACATGTTATGGCAAAAAGAAAGGGCTGGGAGTCAAACTGCCAATTTGACTCCCAACCACTAAACGTTGGGAATCGACCCAACCCCAGTGCGTGCAAGTAGAGTACGACACGCCGTTGGAAAGCTCTCGAGGAGAGATACAACTTTGCTTTAGACCTCATCCCAATCGGAGGTCTGAGCAAAGAGTTATGATCGTGCAAAGTCTCGGGAGTCCAAACCGGGACTATTTCGAGACTCCTCCTTAAGAGTCCCGGGGCAAAAAGCCATTCGGATGTGGGTGCCACGGAGAAGCACAGAGTATACTATATGGGGGAAGGTGGTGGCTTCCCCCAAGTCCAGGCCGTGGTGAGTCATGTGAGTCTAGAGTTGCTTGTGCCTTGTCCTAACACCAAGGGTGCTCCAGAAAGTAAACTAACCAACTTGTTGGTTGGTTTTGATGCAAGTTCGAATAAATGAATAGCTTGTCACTCTTCCTAGTCCCATCCCAGAGCTTCAGCACGCCCCTCTACCCCTTTTAGTGTCGAAAACTGGGAGCGTGCCCCGAATCCCCCACAATTTCGCAACTTGAATAACTTAACCCCAACTTGGGACTAACTAGGGATTTGGGAGCGCATTAGAAGAGTTGAAAATACAACTGCATGTAATTCAATATAATTTAATAGCACCCCAATGATATTGCAAATGATGATATGACATATGAAAAAACTCTATATGGCAAAAAGTACACCAATTGTAGGTATATCTTTAACTCCATGCTTGTTAAAATGCAAAGAATCAAAATTATTTGCATCATTTATATTGGATGAAATAAGAATTGAAATAGAAGGTTATTGGTTGGCAACATGATTTGTTGAATGCATAAGTCTTGAACAATTGACGAAAGTTGAAGAAATATGAAATTGAAAAGGTGGCAAACCAAACTTAGTTCATCGAAGTCCAACAAAAATGTGCAGAGCTGTAGTGTCACTCATGATGGGGTTTGTTTTATCAATTCATGTGTTATAATTTTTGGGATGGCATTGGCATTTTTCAAACTTTGTTTTAATGCTTACATAGGATACACAAGGTCTATATCAATTAGGTGAATCGGGCACAATCAAATTCAATTACTTAGGAAAAGATGGGGTAATAAGAAAGCACCATAAGGATCTCTAAGTTGTGTTAAGGGTTTTGCCAATTCTAACGCATTCCCAAGTCCCAAGTTGAACCCACTTGAGGGTCCAACTATGTGTAGTTGCGAAAAAGTGGGATTTGAGGGGCGCTCCCAACTTCCAGCACTAAAGAGAGGTAGAGGGGCGTGCTAGAAGTCCTGGGATTAGACTAGGAAGATGGATTAGAAGATCAAGCACAAATCTGCATCCAAAACCAACCACAAAAGGGTTAGTTCACATTCGGGAACACCCTTGGGTGTTGGGACAAGCCACAGGCAACTTGGACTACTTGACTCACCACGACCCGGACTCGGGGGAAGCCACCACCTTCCCCCATATAGTATTCTCTGCAGCTCTCCGCCGAGGCTACATCCAAATGGCACTTTTTCCCAAGACTCCCAAGTTGGAGTCCCGTAACTGTCCTGGGTTGGAGTCCCGAGAGTTTGGACGGCCACAGCTCCTCGCCCCAAGTTTGGATCGGGACGAGCTTTGAACCAAAGTTGTAGCTCTTGTCGAGAGCTTTCTAATGTCGTGTCGCATTCCTTGAGGCGACGTCGGGAAAAGGTCGATTCCCGACTTTTAATGGTCAGGAGTCAAACTGGCAGTTTGACTCCCGGCCCTTCTTTTGCCCATAACTTGGGCTGCAGATGTCCAAATGGGCAATGCGAGGCCATTTTGAACATCTACGCTTCAAGAACTTTTCATTGATATAAAGAACGCATTGAGGCAAAGAGATTTGACCCCTCAAATCATCTTCTGAGTTTTTGGGAGTCCCGGAGGACTCCAAGTCTCCACTTTGGGAGTGGGAGTTGCATTCTCCCACTTTGCCCAAAATGGGGTTGCGACAAATTCTTTTCCTTATTTTTAGCATAATAGGCCTAGGCCTTCTTAAAGTCTTTTGTACGAGAGAAAGCATTCTTAGGAGTAGAAATAGCCTAGGAACACCTTTTCTAGTATGGACTACACCAACACACACAAAAGATTATTAGTGGTTGTCATAATTTTGTTATTAGATTCTTTATGACTAATTATTCAATAATATGGGAAAATATGCATCATGTAAGTATAACATCTTGATACTTCTTTTAGCTAAGTACTTTACATGCATTCTTTTACTATAATTTTTATTTGTCATCAAGTTACACTTGCATTAAGAACTAATTAGGATACTTTTGAAGTGGTTTACATCTATACATAGTGACCAATAACTATTTAGGCGAACAAAAGCCATTTGATTTACATAATAACCAAATACTACTTAGGATCATTTCAAAGTGGTATGCAAGTTTATACAGTGACTCATAACTACATAACAAGTCCTCAAAGTGGACCCATTGTTCCATGTTATGCATAATTAAAAACTTTCAAATGTAGTAACCTCAATTATAAAGTACCTATGCAACTCAAAAGTGAAAATATACAAATGAAATGACTTGGAAATTTCTTTTTGTTTGACTTGAAATAAATTTCAGAAACAAGAGTACCAAGAATCCTAGAAGTTCAAATAATCCCTCAAGTTTTACAATTGAAAAACATGGATTCACAATTGGATGTCAATGTCTATCATTTTAGTTGAACTGGGTATGTTGGTATGTTGTTGGAAGGTTTGTTAAAATTATGCAAGTTTCTTGAATTATACTTTTGACATATTCACAAGTTGCTTGTAAAAATGCATTTTTTTTAAAATCTAAAATTTGCAATATGTAGTGTAGTTAGAACTTAAAACTTGTTATACACACATTGTCAAATAATCACAATGGCAGGATCAGCTGAAGGGAATTCAATAAAATCATGATGATATATGAAAAATAGGTAATGTACATTGAAAATTCCAAGAATATAGGGGTAGTTCACACCAATTTCATGGGCTCTAGGCAAGCCATGCTACTAGTGCACATTTCGTATGCCATTCCTTGCCATTGACGACATTTTGGCTTGCAAACTGCGAGTGGTGTAATTTTTCTACTTTTGACATCAAAGGAAAAAAACAAACATTTAGAGTGAATAACCAAGTCTAAGGAAGGAATGTCACATGAAATCAAATAATAAAGATTAGAATGTCCCAAAGAAAAGAGACTCCATGGTCTGTTAACCAAGAATAACATATAACTTATAAAAGATGGTCTAAGATCGTGACCCAATGTAAGTTATAGGTGTCTCTAAATATGATCCTTACACTATAATGGGAACTTGAAATTATCAAATTTACCTTGATTGATGTTGTCTAACAATGGTCCCATCCTCTGAATCCACTTCTAATGGCATGTTCATGCATGTTGTTGTAGCTTGTGCAATAAAAAATGCCATCTTTTCCAAGTGGAACAAAAACTTCTTCCACCTTGAAGAAGGGCCATTTTAAAAGTTTACAGTTAATCCCACATCTGATTTTGCTTCTCACTTGAACCTTTTAGAATAAAAAATGACCAATATAGTCATGCATGGGCCTCAATGGAAATAAAAGGATTAACATGTGGCTAAACAATTGATTAATGGGGTTCATAATGATCACAACATTCATGCAAGCCACACCTTATCTCTTGGTGTAACATTATGTTAAACCATTTCCATAGACCATAACACAAGTGTTACCCTGCAAACAACTCCAATCACATTTGATTGCAATAATAACTTTAAGTGTATTACATACCATTGAATAGGCACTTTGATCTTCCACTATGAAGATGTAGAACATTGCTTGGATATTCCTACATAATTGCGCTTTTCATTCACACATGGTACCTTATGCACCACTTTCACAACTCGGTGTGCACTTCATGTCATTAATAAAAAAACAATTACACACTAAATAATCAAGAAATTGAAGATTTCATGTGCAAATAGTTATGAACTAAACCTGCACTGATCTATAACATTTCCTCATGTAAATGCCACACATTGGAAACATGCAAAAATGTAGTTTATAAGTTCTCATCATATGGACTTTATACCTGGCACTACCCTAAGGGCCCCAAAAGAATATCCAATCAATCTTTGTTCGGGTGAAGGATAATTATGAGACATTACCATAACAAGAATTGGAGTCCAGCCTTGGTGTGCTTGGTGAATAACAAATTTATGCATCTCAAACATCTATGTTATGTTCCTAGCATGGACTTGAAGGTATTTCAAATGCAACAATGATGGTCTGACATGGAGAAGTTTTTGATGGCCCCCAGTGTGTAGTAGTTGAATCCCCATAAGATATTTTTGAGATGTGTTATAATTAGCACTAACTAAATCCAAAACTTGGTATTTTTTGTGGCTCCTATATTTTCTTCTTAAAATTGCACAATCCAAAAAGAAACCAAAATGGTTTTAACAAATTCAAACAAGTTGATTAAATGGTGAAAATGGTGAACATGTTTCAATCCCATTACACGAATCAAAAAAACTTAAAATGAAAATCTAACAAGTTCATAAAGTTGCGTTACTTGCCATTTCTATAAATATCTTAGCTATGACTATTCAAGCAATTTAAAGATCTAGATTGTATGTGCTTTTCATAGACCTTAATGCCAACACATGTTTCCATTGTCTAGACGATTGGCATCCCTTTTGTATGAACACAATCTCATGAACAAGTGGTTTATAGCCAATTACTCTAACTAGATCCTCTATGTATATACCACATGACACATAGACGTAGATGCTAAGTTACCTAGAAACTCAAAGAGGCCTTTAAAATTCTAAAATTGCAATAAAATCTTACATATAAAGGTTGCTAGATATAATTGAAAGATGAGTCCATGGTTATTTCCACAACTATGCATGTACATCGATGCACTCCATAATTTGAATTTGGTCAAAACATTTGGAAACAAACTAGGAGTAAATTAAATCCAATCTACATAACATCAAGCCCATCTAGAGTTTTGTTGATGAAAATAACTTCATGAGGATTTGAACCTCAACTCCATGTAGGAGATGTGCCCTTTGCACTGAAATTCCCTACATTTCACGTAAATTAATGTACAGTCAACAAAACCCACATACTACTTATATGCATGTTATTAAGTCATCCAAGGCATCAATAATAGACCAAATCCCTGCAGTTGCTTTAGATGGTACTTCAAATAATGAATCATTGTTAGAAACACAATAATCTTTTGGTGGCATTAAGAACTTCAGAACCCTAACCAAATGTGAATACAAGTATATTACATTAAATTATTTCAACAAAACATAAAATGAATCATAGTTCCCCCATTTTTTATAATACTTCCCTGAAAGGACTTTATCACCCACATCATATTTCGTACCCCACTTACATTTCAGTGGACTAGTCAACTTGTGAAGTGGTTTGGTGCAACACACAACCCATAATTCTTCGCCTTCACATTATTTCCTTCTTTAGCATTAACAACAAAATTATTGTCAACCTCCAAGCTAGTTGCAAGTTCATTGCCATCCAGACCATATTGCCATTCCCCATCCCAAACATTTTACATAAAATCCTTTACAAATTTTGTGTCAGTAGGTTGAAGGTGCCTTGAGACCTAATCTCCAATCCATTTAACATTTGGACATTCAACCCACATGTTGACTATATAGAAGGCATAAAAACATGACAATGGCTTCACCAAAAGTTGTATTAGAACATGCTTGTTGGTGGCAGAAATACCATGAATCTTCTTCATGGTGCCCTCCATTATATCACATGCATATGTGTTAAAAGTGTGATCAACATGCTCACACAAAACATGCCAGAATACTTTGCGTAAGGGTTTTTTTTCCTTGTGTAGGATGATTATGGTTGATCAGATAGATTAACATGAAGGAAATTGACCACCTTTTCAACATTCTACAATTTAGCGCCATGAACATTTAGTTGTTCATGTCATATGAAACATTTTATGATAGCTCTTGCCCCATCATGGGGTCCCTTACCATGTCCACTTCCAAAAAAATTCCACATCATCTCACACCCACCTATCATGTCAGGGTACATTGATACAAAATACCAAGGCTTTGAATACTTGAACTAGTTAGTGCATCCATTAGACCAAACATAATGCCAGTTTGGTTTAAATCCTTGGTTTGATATGTATTTCCATTGTAGCTTGAAGTAGTGTTACACAAATTCAACATTATGCTTGCGATCATCTGAAACATAAAAATGATATTTTGTCAAAACCTTAAAGTCTTATCATACCCATCAAAATCAAGATTATATTTATATGTAATATGCATTAAGATACTAATATAGTATGAGTGCTAGTGCATGCTTTGCACTTCATTTTGTTCTTCAAAATTATAGTTTTTTACAAAATCCACTATAGAAACCATGTAATATATTGGAAAAGATTTTACACATGTATTCTAATGCTTGTCTTGCCATCTAGCCATGAAATATTGTCTCACAAAAAGTTGAAGCTTGGGCTTAAAGTACTCAATGAATTCATCTAAAGAGGTGTTCTTGTAAGCCAAAGTTAACTTCTTTAGAGGTTTCACATTTTTGGATATGGTTTCTTCAAGAGCACATCGTTTGCATTATATTGGACGTTCATCTATGCCATTTAACTCCTTTGAACAAAAAGGAAACTTTCCTACACCACGAGTTGAACAAATTCCATACAAACATTCTTTCTTATACCATACATCAAAATCACCTTTGGGATGAACAATATATAGACTTCCACAAGCATGTGATGCCTTTGTAAGAGACTTTGCAAGGTGCACACCTCATGTTCACGGTGACTACAAACCTACTCAAAATTGCCTTGTCTTCACATGTTGCTTAGTCCCAATCTTAGTTCATCTAGCTCCACACGGTAAATACAACAGCATGTATTCCGATCCCGCTTCAATCTCACAAAGAAGGATTTCAAAAGCTCAAATGTCTGCTACCCAATGTAAGCTCCAACATTAGTTGTTTTGAACCTTGGGAAGAAATCAATCTACATGTAGATAGACAATCAACATATATTTAGTAAGTGAAATCCATTGAAACAAAATGGACAATGATGTTAGTGGACATATGAAAAGCAATCATAATGGAAATCGAAGATTTGTACATATTGGCAAGATCTTTATGACAACTTAAGTGAACTAGAATTGAAAATGTGAAAAAAATAACATAAGCAATAGCTCATTTAACAAAGTCAAATTGGTAGCCATGAAATTCAAATTGTGTGAACTATAACCTAATTTCTGCAATTGTCAAATAATGGCAAATTTTGTGAATTATAATTCAATTTCTACAATTGTAAAACAATGACAAACTTAGTGAATTGTAACCCAAACTTTGCAATTGTAAAATAATGACATGGTTTTTCAAGCATGTTTGTAAAAGGAAAAAACAACTCACAAAATCTTTGATCAATAGATGTATGTGGGATAGAACTTACAAGTTTGGTATTATCTCTTTTTAATAAACTATCAAAATGGGTGGAATCATACAAGTTTACCATTCTGGGCTTCCAACAACATAATTTCTCAAAAAAAAAATCCACATTTAATTAGTAGTTGAAAGATTTGGGTTGAAAATGATTTTGTCCCTATTTGCAGGTCCTAGAGAATGCTTACAACTTTTCAATATGACCTGAAATTTCAAGAAGTACCACATGTGAGAATGAAACAACGCATAAATTTGTTTTAGCTCTACCTTGAACCTAAAATTTTGGTATAAGAAAGCTTGAATTTAACAGGTGTTAAACCCTAGACAACATGTGGGAAAAAAACTTCAACTCCCTTTTCAATTCACAAATTCAAGTTCCATTTGTATGGATTGATTTTTCACTTGTTTTTGCAACAATGAATGACTACGATTATAATGAATGACTTTGAATGATTTTGCAACAATTAAAATTTAATAGGATGACTTAAACATTCTAGGGACTCTTATGCATTATGTGACACATTAGGGACTCCTATGCACTTTGCAACAATGAAAAGAATAAAATAGTAGTATTGATCTAGGGACTAGTTTCTACAACTTGAGGAAGCAAGATGGATTAAAAACAAATACATATGGAACCAAGTGGACATTAATGGTAAGATTTGTGCGCAAAGATGGACTAGATTACTAGTTTCTACAATTTGATGAAGCAAGATGGATTAGAAAAGAAAACATATGGAACCAAATGGACATTATTAGTACACTTATGTGCAAAGATGGATTGGAAGACTAGATCAAAGGAAGGAATATGGACTACAAAATAATACATATGGAAGCAATGTAGATTTCTGGTCCAAGGAAGGATTATTGTAATACACATGCATCTTACATTAAAGGACTCATCAATAAAAGCATTGTTTAATTATGCATTATATGGACGTTATTGAGATTGAAATGACTATTGGGCACCCTTTGTGTAAAATGAAATGGATTACTACTGCATTATATTACTTCAATATGGACTTTGATCTTATCTATGCATAAGGTGTGGACATTATGCATGAACATATTGGACATTTGGACATGTGTACTCTAGACTCTTTAAAACAATGCACATTGTTCCAAGGTCATTGTTTAAGGCAATCCATGAAATTTTTCATGGTATGGAAGACAATTTGAACTAAACATTCTATAAAGCAAAACAACACTAAAAGTATAGTTCAAAGGTCTAATTCAACATTACAATGATAACTCCTAGATTTACAAATGAAAACAAAACAAATGTTTAAAGATCCATACATGAGTTTCCATCAAGAAGTGTGTAGGTTTTTCATCATATACCATAGCCTCTAATCTTTTGCACACCACATCACTCTTGTTGGGACTAACACAAGTCTCAGAAGTCCATTGATCAATGATTGCCTCTCTCAACAAATCAAGCAACCCATTAGTCCTTTTCCTCATATGCAAGGACCAAAGTGCAAGACCACTATAATTTATAATTGTGTGCCTTGAAAGAACTACAAGAATGTTTCTATGATGAACACCGAGGGCTCTTGCAATTGGTCCCTCCTTGATGATGAATTATAAGCACTAACAACAATAATTAGTATTGTATGTTTTGTTGCAAGCTTAACACCATTGTTAGAATGCGAATTCTCATCTACAGCCTTCATCATCCCAACAAAGACTTATTGCTGAGCAATAATAGTCTTTGCAGGCAAAATATAATAAATAATATCATCACAAACCTTGACATGAGAAAGAGTTTTCTCCATCACTAACTTTCTACTTTTAGGTCCAAAACAAATCGTTAGTGTCTTTGAAATGAAATTGGCGATAATCACTGTAAAATGCCATTGTTTACATTTTGTCATAATATGTTCAACAAATGCAAGTGCTCAAACAATTTCTTCTTTTTGCAACTCCATTTCTATACATCGAGCCTTACATCGAGCTTATCGTTCATTCTAAGAGCTTCACCTCTTAACAATTGTTCGTGTGCATTCTACTTCTCTAGGCTACTTGACCTTATTCTTCTTATCAACAAATTGTTGAAAACCTACACATGAACATAGATCAAAAGACAAAATAGAAAGAATGTTAAACAAATTTATAAGACAAAAATGAAAAATACAAAATTTTGATACATACTTCACATTTGTTCATAGTTTGAACAAATTGCATAAGTTTCCCAAATGTTTGTTAAAGTGTTTTGCACTTCTACAAGGTGTGTTTCACACAATATCCACTAGCCACCTATGTGTATGTAAATTTTCATTTCTTGACCAAGGAACCTTACACATACCATCCAATCACTAAAAACACAAGACTTCATAGAAGGAGAAAAAACAATCGTCTTCAAGCCCAACAATGGATGATCCTCACAAGGAACCCTAAATAATACAACATTGCTTCATTTTGGATAATCGATACAAAACCATGGGAGAGGTTCAATGTAATCTAGACTTAATGCAATAAATGGAAAAAATAGTAGGTCATAGTGACCTTCACAAACCTCTTTGAACTCATTCTTTGACATGATTAACATGTTTGCACACAATGGAAAAAAAAAAATTACAAAATCTACGAGAGTGGTGTGAAGGCTAAAATAAACCTAGAAATAACAAACACAATAATGTACAAAAGTTTAGCAAGTTTCAAAATTACAAGGATATGACAAAGGTAAATTTCTTCTTGCAATGAGCAATGTTGTAAAAGTTTGAACACCATGCCTTGTTAATAACACACCAAAATTAGGTCTCAAAGTTACAAGAGGTTTGCACATACTGTCGCAACCCTAGCTTGGGCTCGCGACCATGGCAAAGGGAATTGCAAGGGTGCGGGCCAAAGGGAAGTCCGGGAGTTAAGCCAAAGGGAAGCCCGGGAATTAAGCCAAAAGGAAGCCCGGGAGCTAAGGCAAGAGGAAGCCCGAGAGTTAAGCCGAGAGGAAGCCCGGGAGTCACATCACATACTCCCGGGAGTGCAAGAAAGTGCTAGGGAGTGTGAGGGAGTGAACACTCACACTCCCAAGGTAACTCCCACTTGGGGAGATGGAGTCTCGGTGGACTCCCGAAACTTCAGAGAGTGATTGCAAGGGTCAAACCTCAATGGATTGTGGCGTTCTTTATATCAATGGAAAGCTGTTGAAGCGTAGATGTCTAAAATGGGCTCGTATTGCTCATTTAGACATCTGTAACACAAGTTATGGCCAAAAGAAGGGCCGGGAGTCGAACTGCCAGTTTGACTCCCGACCACTAAAAGTCGGGAATCGACCTCTTTTCGATGTCCGATTCGGGAGTGCAACACGGCGTTGGAAAGCTCTCGATGAGAGCTACAACTTTGCTTCTGATCGCATCGCGATCGGAGATCTGCTCGCAAAGTTATGGGGCTTCAAAGTCCCGGGAGTCCCATTTGGCGCAATTCCGGGACTCCCGCGCGGGAGTCCCGGGAAAAATAGCCATTTGGATGTGGGCTCCGTGGAGAGTCACAGAGTATACTATAAGGGGGAAGGTGGTGG
>Ga0116229_10007486_pt1 | contig 17254 bp, 17 predicted proteins | sample S1TSphgellanicum_3_FD_87313 | JGI IMG/M metagenome (GOLD analysis project Ga0116229, IMG submission 87313) | Host-associated microbial communities from peat moss isolated from Minnesota, USA - S1T2_Fc - Sphagnum magellanicum MG | ecosystem: Host-associated > Plants > Peat moss > Unclassified... | reverse complement strand
GCATCGTCCGGAGGTGGCAAACGGAACGATGGGAGTTGTCCTCTATGATGCGCGCTTGTTAGAGTTTATCGTTCCCCAAGAGGGCTGAACCGACGTTCAGGGTCATTGCGGCTCAAATAGCCCGTCGTTCCCCGCATTTGTGGGGCTCCATAAAATGAAATTTTGCGGAAAGGGGTCAATAAGACGTTAAGTGTATTGCGGCTCATATAAAGCTCTTGAAACTTCCGACACTTTGTGAGACGTTAATTTGGACCCCCGGCGTGCTGCCGAGCTTTCACCGAGGGTCCAAAAGCGGAAAGGAGGTTTTGTATGTGGCGAGTACGCACCGACATATCCTGTTACTCACCGGGGCGGCTTAGCCGCCCCGGTGTTTTATATTTTTTTGGCGGATAAATCTCAATAGCATAGAAGAGCCCTCAGGATCTCGAAAATGGTGACATCGAACCTGAACCTGCTTCGTGATCCCTGGATTCCCGTGATGACGCGGAACGGGCAGCGCCTGACCATTCGCCCCAGTGATCTCACGCTGGGGATCAACTCTGATCCGATCGTCGACATTGTCTGGCCAAGGCCGGATTTCCGGGCGGCTCAGACAGAGTTCCTGATCGGTCTGCTGACGACTGCCTGCCAGCCGGAGAGTAACAGCGCGTGGGAGCGTCTATGGGACTGTCCGCCCGCGTCCGACATGTTGGACCGTCATTTCGCGCCTTTCACAGAAGCTTTCGACATTGATGGGACAGGGAAGCGGTTTCTTCAGGACCGGGACGATCTCGGCAGTGATTTCGGGCTGGTCGGAGGATTGCTGATCGAGCAGCCCGGCGGAAACACTGAAAAGAATAATGCTGATCTCTTCGTCAAGCGCGGGAGGGTGGAAGTTATCGGCCGGTCTACAGCGGCGATTGCCCTTTATACGTTGCAATCCTTTGCACCCGCAGGCGGTGCCGGGCATCGCACATCCCTGCGCGGTGGCGGGCCGTTGACCAGCCTGGCGGTCCCCCCAGACTGCCCGTCACTCTGGCATTTTTTGTGGTTGAACGTCTCGCCAATCTTTAATCTTGAGGAAGATGGCGCGCCGTTCGAACGGCTTGCTGATACGTTTCCCTGGCTTGGCCCAACCCGCGTTTCGGACAAGACGGGCCGCACGACAACGGGCGAGGATATTCATCCAGCTCAATGCTTCTGGGGCATGCCCCGACGGATCAGGCTCGACTTCGAGGCAAACGTCGAAGCTTTACCGTGCGATCTGACCGGGCTGGTCGACGAAATCGTGGTACGTCGCTATGTCACGCGCCCCTCCGGTGTGAATTACAGCGCGGTCAGACATCCGCTGACGCCAACCTATCGCATTAAGCCAACCGATCCCGAATGGCTGCCGGTTCATCCGCAGCCGGGTGGCATCGCCTATCGGCATTGGTTGAGCTTCGTGCAGGAGACCCCGACGCGTCGACCGGCGGCCTGTGTTACCGCCGCGGAGCAGCGTCTTTCGGTGCTGGATAAGACTCGGTCATCCAGGGCGCGACTTCGCCTGTCCGGCTATGACATGGACAATATGAAGGCGCGCGCCTTCGTCGAAACCGAAATGCCGCTCTTCGTACCCTCGCGCGAAGCAGCCGCACCGTTCGGTAACCTGCTCCAGCAGCTCGTTGCAGGTGCCGTAGAGGCGGCCAGCCTTGCCGGCGGCGCAGTCAAATCCGCGCTCGGCAAGGATGGCGGCACAGCACTCGATCTCATCCGCGAAGAGTTTTTCAAGGATACTGAGCGGGCGTTTTTCAACAGCGTAACAAATGCACTCGTCGATATCGAAGAGACGCCGAACGACGCGGAGCTGCTGCCTCGCCTCGCCACAGCCTGGCTGAATGAGAGACTGCGCCCGGCGGCAGAACGTGCTTTCGATCGCGCTGTACCGGCCGATGCAGTAATGGATACCGGCGAGTTTACGTCGATCCGGAAATTCGTCGATGCCCGCCGGTTCCTGGTTCTGGCCTTAAGGGGTTATGGACCGGGCGGTCAACGCCTGTTCAAGGCATTGAATATCCCACCCCCGGAACTGAAAAAGCAGAAATCGAAGCGTGCCACGACCAATGAGGCAAGGCCATGAGCGAGACGCAGGAGCAAGCAAGGCGCTGGTGGCAGGATTTGCAGGATTACAAGGACGGCAAACCCAATCCGCGTGCCGACCGCGCCTCCCGCGCCCGGTTGCGCCGCGCCGACCGACAGACGGCTGTGGCCGAGGAAGCCGTGATGGCGCTCTACCGCCGGCTTGTGGGCGAAGCGGCGCATGGTTTCTCGCCGCTGGAGCTTAATCGTGCCGTCCGCCTCGCGCTGGTTCTGGTGCATGTTCGGCAGGATGAGATCGCCGACGAGCACGGCAATCGCAAATCCTTCGCCCGACAGCTCGGGCGCACGGGTTTCGACGATCCGCCTGAAACGGCTCGACTGCATCCGCTACGGTTTCAGCGGCTGCTCGCTGCGCGAAGCGACGAAGAGATTATCCAGGAATTCCGCCGGGCAGTCGATCTCGCCGGCAACACGGCGAATGTCGGGGATCTGGCTAGGCTGCTGATCTATTGGGAAAGTGAAAAAACCCGCATCCGCTTCGCGTTCGATTACTATGCGGCCGGCATCGCTACGCCCAAAGTCAATGCCGAGGCCGAGCCGGCGCTGTCGGCTTGATCTACTGTTAAGGGGATTTACATGACCAACTTCCTGCAATTACATCTGCTGACCTTCGTGCCGCCGGCCAACCTTAATCGCGATGACATGGGCAAGCCTAAGACGGCGATCGTCGGTGGTGAGATGCGGCTGCGGCTCTCGTCACAATCCCTGAAGCGGGCGTGGCGTACCTCGGAGATCTTTCGCGCCCGGCTCGACGGCCATCTCGGTAGTCGCACACAGCGTTTTGGTGAAGAGATCAAGGCATATTTGGCCGGGCATGGGATCGACGCGGCGAAGGCAACCGAAATCGCGCGCGAGATCGTTTCAGCCTTCGGCAAGCCCAAGTCGGACAAGGACAAAAACCCGACCTATACGGAACAACTGGCCTTTTTATCGCCAGATGAGAAGCAGGCCGCGCTTGATCTAGCTCTTGCACGGGCCGAAGGACGGGCCGAGCCGCTCGATCCGAAAAAGACGGCGCACTCCCTCCTGAAATCTGCCGACACGGCGGCGGATATCGCGATGTTCGGGCGCATGTTTGCCGATAATGCAGATTTCAATCGCGAGGCTTCGGTTCAGGTCGCCCATGCGATCACGACGCATCGGGTTGCCATTGAGGATGATTTCTACACCGCCGTCGATGATCTGAAGCGCCCTTCCGAGGATGCCGGCGCCGGGTTCGTCGGCAATGCCGGCTTCGGATCTGGCATTTTCTATCTCTATATTTGCATCGATACAAATCTACTGACGGCCAATCTTAGCGGCGACAAGGCACTCGCGAAGGGCGCTGTGGCAGCATTGATCGAAGCTGCGGCCAAGGTGGCACCAAACGGCAAGCAGGCGAGCTTTGCCAGCCGCACCAATGCCTCATACATTCTGGCGGAAAAGGGTAGCGAACAACCCCGGACGCTTGCCGCCGCTTTCATCGAAGGGGTCAAACCGGGGGCGCTGCTGGCAGCCTCGATCACACGCCTCGAAGAGACGCGGACAAGCTTCGAACGCGCCTACGGCTCGACAGACCTGACGCACAGCATCATGAACGCGTCAAACGGTAACGGCTCGCTCGCTGAGATCATCGAATTCTGCACCGTCTGGCCGAATTAGCCGACATGCCAGAGATCGTTGCCTTCCGGCTCGACGCGCCGTTCGCGGCTTGGGGCGATATCGCCGTGGGGGAAAGGCGGGGCACCCACGTCCGACCGTCGCATTCGGCCATTTGTGGACTGGTCGCTGCGTCACTCGGCCTGCCGCGCAATGCACCGGGGCACGAGGCGCTAGCCGCCGGGTTTTTCCTCGCGACCCGCGCGGAATGGCTTGGCGTGCCGTTCGCCGATTTCCACACCGCCCAAACGCCGCCGGACCGGCGCGGCCGGCGATATGCCACTCGAGCCGATGAACTTAGCGAGAAAGACGCGCTGGGGACGATTATCTCTCGTCGCGATTATCTGAGCGATGTCGCATTCACCGTGCTGCTGTGGCCGACCGCAATCCGGGCCCATGCTGCGGACGTACTGGCTGATGCGCTCAACCACCCCGTCTTCGCGCCCTATGCAGGGCGTCGATCTTGTCCGCTCGGAGCCCCCCTTGCAGCCAAGGTTATCACTGCCGATACGGTCAATGCCGCCTTTGCCGCCTATGACGCACTGACTGAGACGCATCGGGAGCTAGCCAGATCCCTGCATAAGCGCGCTGAAGCTCAAGAGGAAATCGCTGTCGATGCCGATCTTCTTGACGTCCGCGGTTCCGGCTTAGAACCGCAACGGCAGGAAGTCCGTCGCGACCAGATCGTAAGCCGTCAGCGCTGGCAATTCGAGCCGCGTAGCGAATTCATTCTTCGAAAATCCGCTTCGGAAGGAACGACAATTTGAGCGCGGATCTCTATTTCTCGCGCGCCCAACTTCGGCCCGATTTGGGCCGTCTCGGGCCGATCCTGTTCCCAGATACACCGAGTGCCCGCATGGGCGTATCGCACCGGCTGGTCTGGTCACTATTTCCGGAAACATTGACCGAACGCCCATTCCTCTATCGCGAAATGGCAGCATCCCATGCGACCGGCCGCGCCGCGCGCGGCGAATTCCTGATTCTGTCGACGATCCGACCCGAAGATCGGCTGGGTCTCTTCGAACTGGAGACCAAACCGTTCGAACCGGCCCTGAATAGGGGCGACCGCCTGCATTTCTCGCTGCGCGCCAATCCGACCGTTCAGCGCAGCGATCAGGTCGAACAGCCGGATGGCAGGAGGCGCAAAACGCGGCGCTTTGATGTTGTCATGCACGCGCTGCATAAAATTCCGCCCGGTGACGAGAGAGCCGAGGCGCGCCCCCGCTTGATCCGCGAAGCCGGTCTCGGCTGGTTGATCCGGCAAGGCGAAACAGCAGGTTTTTGTCTGCCGGATCCAGACACGACCGCCATTGACGGGTATGAACAATTCGCCATCGATCCGGAAAGTGGACGGAAAGGCGGGAATGGCAGCCGGCCCGGCCATAGCCGGATCGATTTTTCCGGCGAGTTGGAAGTGACCGACCCAGACCGCTTTCTATCCCGCCTTGCCACAGGCTTCGGCCGCGCCCGCGCCTTCGGTCACGGGCTGATGTTAATCCGACGCGTTTAAGAGCCGGCAATGTCGGCATCGCTGCCCGGATTGGCGCCGCCAAAACCGATCCCGATGAAGGAGCGGGCGTCGATCATCTTTGTCGAATATGGCCAAATCGATGTAATCGACGGCGCCTTCGTCGTGATCGACAAGACGGGTATCCGGACGCATATCCCGATCGGCGGTTTCGCTTGCCTTATGCTGGAGCCGGGTACGCGCGTGAGTCACGCCGCCGTTTCGCTTGCGGCGCGGGCCGGCACGCTGCTCGTCTGGGTGGGTGAGGCTGGCGTCCGGCTCTATGCATCGGGCCAGCCCGGCGGCGCGCGAGCAGATCGGCTGCTGCATCAAGCCCGTCTGGCTCTCGATGAGACGGCGCGGTTGAAGGTGGTCCGACGGATGTTCGAGATCCGCTTCGGCGAGGAAGCGCCGGAGCGGCGCTCTGTTGATCAGCTCCGTGGGATTGAGGGCGCGAGGGTGAAGCGGATGTATGAGTTGCTGGCACAGCGACATGGCGTAAGCTGGAACCGGCGTGCCTATGATGTCGGCGATTGGGATGCTGCGGATATTCCGAATCGGTGTCTTTCGGCTGCGACCTCGTGCCTTCATGGCTTATCCGAGGCCGCTGTGCTGGCCGCTGGCTAAGCGCCGGCGATCGGGTTCCTGCATTCCGGCCGGCCACTCTCCTTCGTTTACGATATCGCCGATCTGTTCAAGTTCGAGACCGTCGTCCCCGTTGCTTTCGAAATTGCCGGCAAGGCTGCGAAAGGCCGCCTAACCGATCCGCCGGATCGCGCGGTGCGCCGGGCGTGCCGTGACGTATTCCGCCGGACCGACCTGCTTTCCCGGATTATTCCGAGCATCGAAGATGTGTTGTCGGCGGCCGGCATCTCACCGCCGGAGCCGCCTGAAGACGCGCAGCCGCCGCAAATTGACGACGGCGAACCAACCGGCGATCCCGGCCACCGAGGAGGGGTGGCATAGTGATGGCCGTCATTGTCGAAAACGTGCCGCCGCGCCTTCGAGGGCGCCTGGCCGTCTGGCTGCTCGAATTGCGTGCCGGGGTCTATGTCGGAAACTATAACCGCCGCACGCGCGAGCGCATCTGGAACGAAACGAAATCGTCGATCGGCGAGGGCAACGCGGTCATCGTCTGGACTGCGCCCAACGATGCCGGGTTTGCGTTCGAAACATGCGGCTCAAACCGTCGGGAAGCTGTGGATTTCGATGGTTTCACACTCGTTTCATTCCAGCCGATCACCGGAGCGGCTGTCGAGGGGTAGCATACCTGCCAGGCCGCGGCTTGATCTGCTTGGATCAGAAACTGGTAGCATCCGTCAGCCAACAGTTTCCCCTCGCCCCAATTCACGCCCTGAACATGGCAGCAGGGGCGATGATGTCACCAGAGTCAATTTCCTATTACCGGCCGGCGGAGCGGCGACTATCAAAAAATAGCCGCCGCTTGTTTGCGAAGTCCTACCTAAAAGAAACCAAGTTTCTTCGGACTATAGCTAACCAGCATATTCTTGGTCTGCTGATAGTGATCGAGCATCATGCTGTGGTTTTCGCGGCCGATACCGGATTGCTTATAGCCACCGAACGCGGCATGCGCTGGGTAGGCATGATAGCAATTGGTCCACACCCGGCCGGCCTGGATGGCACGGCCAAAGCGATAGGCGCGCGTGCCATCGCGCGTCCAGATCCCGGCGCCGAGGCCATAGAGCGTATCGTTGGCGATCGACAGCGCCTCGTGATCATCCTTGAAGGTAGTGACCGACACGACCGGCCCAAAGATCTCTTCCTGGAACACGCGCATCTTGTTGTGCCCGCGCAGGATCGTCGGCTCTACGTAATAACCGCCGGTCAGATCACCGGATAGGTCCGTATTCCGCTTGCCGCCGATCAGGATCTCGGCGCCTTCCTGACGGCCAATATCGAAGTAGCTGAGGATCTTCTCCATCTGCTCGCTTGAGGCCTGGGCGCCGATCATGGTGGCACTGTTTAAGGGGTCGCCCTGCTTGATCGCGCCGACGCGGGCGATGCAGCGCTCGATGAATTTGTCATAGATCGCTTCATGGACCAGCGCGCGGCTCGGGCAGGTGCAGACTTCACCCTGATTGAGCGCGAACATGACGAACCCTTCGACCGCCTTGTCGAGAAAATCATCATCCTCGGCGGCCACATCCTTGAAGAAGATATTCGGCGACTTGCCGCCAAGCTCCAGCGTGACCGGGATCAGATTCTGGCTGGCATATTGCATGATCAGGCGGCCGGTCGTGGTCTCGCCGGTAAAGGCGATCTTGGCGATCCGCTTGCTGGACGCGAGCGGCTTGCCGGCCTCAAGACCGAAGCCATTCACGATATTGAGCACGCCGGGCGGCAGCAAATCACCGATCAGCTCGGCCAGCACCATAATGGAGGCCGGGGTCTGTTCGGCCGGCTTGAGCACAACGCAATTGCCGGCGGCGAGCGCAGGCGCCAGCTTCCAGACGGCCATCAGCAGCGGGAAATTCCACGGAATGATCTGACCGACCACGCCCAGCGGCTCATGGAAATGATAGGCCACGGTATCGTGGTCGATCTCCGAGATGCCACCTTCCTGGGCGCGGATACAGCCGGCGAAATAACGGAAATGATCGATCGCCAGCGGCAGATCGGCCAGGGTCGTCTCGCGGATCGGCTTGCCGTTGTCCCAGCTTTCGGCCTCGGCCAGTTCCTGGAGATTTTCTTCGATGCGATCGGCGATCCGGTTCAGGATCAGCGCCCGCTCCGCGACACTGGTCCGGCCCCAGGCATCCTTTGCAGCATGCGCGGCATCAAGGGCGGCGTCGATATCGGTCGCGTCCGAGCGGGCGATCTGGCAGAGGATCTTGCCATTGACCGGCGACGGGTTGTCGAAATACCGACCGGCCGCCGGCTCGCGCCAAGTCCCGCCGATGAAATTCGGATATTTCTGTTTGAAACGCGGCTGAATCGTCCGGCCGGACGAATCCTGGACATCCATATTCATAGTCGTCTCCTCACACTGACGTTTTGATTTTTCTAGTGCGCATACTGCGCCAATCTCGCGCGAGGTCAATGATCTGAAAGCGCGCGGTGTCGCATAACTGCGACACTTGTCCCGCCCGATTTCGCTGGTGTCGCTATGTATGCCGCTTTGCACAAACCGGCGGAGCGCCTATAACTCTTAAAATCGAAGAACGATAAAAACGGGAATTCGGGTAGGAGGAAGGCGTGATCGCGAACCGCACCGCGGCGCACGGCAACCGGATCTTTAAGGTCGTGAATGACAGCTCGGCGCCGGCGCGCTCAGAGATCGCGGCGTCGTGGGTTCGGTCATTGCGGCGTTATGGGCTGGATCCGGATGATTGCTCGCCGCCCGGTACCGTGACCGCAGAGGAGCTGCGGGATGCGCGCGAGCGGCTGGGGCCGCTGCTGCGTCTCGCCCAGCCGAGCCTCGACGCGCTGTTTCAAGCGGTCGGCGGCACCGGCTGCTGCGTGCTCCTGACCGACTGCGACAGCGTGCTGGTCGATCGCCGCGGCGCGGTCGGCGATGATGACGCGTTCTATCGCTGGGGCTTGTGGACCGGCGCGGTCTGGAGCGAGGCGAGCGAAGGCACCAATGGCATCGGTACTTGTATTGCCGAGGCACGGCCGCTCACGATTCATCGGGAGCAGCATTTCCATACCCGCAATATTGGCCTCAGCTGCTCAGTCGCACCGGTCTATGACCATCTCGGCCGGATCGCGGCGGCGCTCGACGTCTCGTCATGCCGCGCGGATCTGACGGAGGGGTTTGTCGGGTTGATTGCGACCGCCGTGGCCGATGCGGCCCGTCGGATCGAGACGCTGAATTTCCATCAGGCCTTTCCCAACACCCGCATCGTGCTGGCGCCGGATGTTGATCGCCATGCGACGGCTTTGCTGGCCGTTGATCGTGACGATCTGATCGTCGGGGCGACCCGTGCCGCACGGCTGGCTTATGGCTTGACCGATGCCAAGCTCGCCAAGAAATTACCGGCCGGCATGATCCTTTCGGCGCTGTCGGATGGCGGCTTGGATCTGGTCGGCGCGGAGCGCTCCGCAGTGCAGCGCGCGCTGGCCAGTACCGACGGCAATGTCTCGGCGGCGGCGAAAATGCTGGGCATCAGCCGCGCTACGCTCCATCGCAAGATCAACCGGCTCGGCGTCAGCCATCGCAGTGAACAGCAGGATCAGTGATATGGCGGAAGACCAAATCTGTGCCTTGTCGATCGACACGCCGCATGACGCAAAACGCGTGACAGCGACGGAAACCGCCCTGGCGCTGATCGCGGCGTTACAGGCGCAGCATGGCGCATTGCTGTTTCATCAGTCGGGCGGCTGCTGCGACGGCTCCTCGCCGATGTGCTATCCGCAGTCGGACTTTATCGTCTCGGAGCAGGATGTCTGTCTTGGTACCATTGGCGGTGTGCCGGTCTATATCAGCGAGTCCCAATATGCCGTCTGGCGCCATACCCAGCTGATCATTGATGTGGTGCCGGGCCGCGGCGGCATGTTCTCGCTGGAAAATGGCACGGAGCGCCGCTTTCTGACCCGGTCGCGCATTTTTACGCCGGCGGAGCTGGAATTGTTGCAGACTGCTCATACGGCATGAGAGGGGGCGAGGTGCAGCTGATACGATTTCAAGCGGGATGGTGTTCCAGTTTCCACCATTGACCACAGCTTTACGCCGGGCGATGTCGAACTCTGCTGCATCAGCCGCTCGTCCCTCCGGTTATTAACGGCTGACAGTCTTTATAGGCGATGTCGGTCGCTACTGAAACCACACAGCATTGCGTTCTCAAACTAACCCCACAAGGGGAAGGCAATTGGTCGATGGGAGCTTGCATCTAAACTGCAAGGGAGTGTCGTGCCTTGCCGGTACCAAGATAGCGGTCAAAGGCGCCGCAGACCAGACGGACCAAGGGGCGGTTGGCCTCCGGCACGGTAATTTTGTGGCCCTCGCGATGGCAGGTGCCTTGCTCGGCAAGCGCGTCTATCTCGGCGAAGTCATTCGGAACGAATGAACTATCATAGATACTAGCAATATCATCAAGATCAACTTTTAGCGTACACATTAGCCGCTCGATAATCTCGCGGCGTGCGCGATCCTCTTCACTTAATGCCCAGCCCTTGATGATCGGTAATTTGCCTTCGTGCAGCATCGCGCGGTGCAGCACCGGCTCCGCATGATTCTGGATATAGCCTTGGGGCAGGCTGCTGATCGAGGACGGGCCGAGGCCGATCAGCGTCTCGCACTGGTCGGTACTATAGCCCTGGAAATTGCGTCTGAGCTTGCCGCTGCGTTGAGCGATCGCCAAGGCGTCGTTGGGCTTTGCGAAATGATCGAGCCCGATCCGTGCGTAGCCGCCCGCAACCAGCCGCATCGCCGCGGCCTGTTCCTGGAGCACGCGATCGATGGATGACGGCAAGTCCCGCTCGTCGATCTTCATTTGTTGTGGCTTCATCCACGGTACATGGGCATAGCCGAACAGCGCGATGCGATCCGGGTTCAACGAGGCCGCTAGCGCGGCGGTGTGGATGACCGTCTCAACCGTCTGTTCCGGCAGGCCGAACAGCAGATCGAAATTGATCCGTCCAATCCCGACCCGACGCAACGACCTAACCGCTTCAGCGACCAGATCGAACGGCTGAACGCGGTTAACCGCCTTTTGGACGTGAGGATCGAAATCCTGTATGCCAAGGCTCGCGCGCGTCACGCCAAGTTCGGCCAGCAGCACCGCCTGGTCGTTGGTCAACAGGCGCGGATCAAGCTCCATCGAAATTTCGACATCCGGGGTGAGATCGAACGATCGCTCGACCAGGCGCCACATCCGTCTCATCTGCAGCGCGTCCAGATGGTTCGGCGTCCCGCCACCGAAATGCAGATACGCCACGCGGGGACGTCGGCCGATCGCCGCAAGAATCAGATCAATTTCCTGCGACAGATGCTCGAGATACTCGTCAATCACCGACGATCGACGCACCACCTGGGTGTTGCAGCCGCAATACCAGCACAAAGACGCGCAGAACGGCACATGGATATAGAGCGAGATCGGCCTCGCGGCCGGCAAGGCTGAGAGCCAGGCGCGATAACACTCACCGTCGATCTCCGGCGTGAAATGCGGCGCGGTCGGATAGCTCGTATAGCGCGGTACGCGCCGATCGAGCAGAGAGAGTGTTTCTATATTCATGATGGGGCGAATGTTGCGCGGATATCCCCAGGTTTTATTTGACCTGAATCAATAGAATCCAATTTCCCATGCGTTGACTGCAATCGCGATCCGCGCGGAATCCAACGACACTTGATCGACCTCAAGGCTTAGGCCCCCGGCAACGTGACATGAATTCTGGGTGATGCTAAAATATGAGGAAATTAAAATGTACCTCTGTAGGACGAGACACTACGCCGGCCTTGGTGTGGCCATGCTGCTTGCGTCAACCGCACTGGCCCCGGCCCAAGAGGTCCTGACGCAGGATGCCGGTACGATTGAAGTCCGGCTTCGGGCGCTCGCCGTCATTCCGGAAACCAGCTCGACGGTCACCGTGATCGGCGGCCATGCCGACGCATCGACCAGTGTCATTCCCGAGCTGGATGGGACCTATTTCATCACGCCGAATTGGGCGGTCGAAGAAATCGCCGGCGTGACACAGCATGATATCCATGCCCGGAATACGGCGATCGGCACGGTCGATCTGGGCAGTGTCTGGCTGCTGCCGCCGACGCTGACGCTGCAATATCATTACCAGCCGACGCCATCGGTCGATCTTTATGGCGGTGCCGGCATCAACTACACATTCTTCCTCGGCCCGTATTTGCCGCCGAACGGCCCCGCCAAGAGCATCGGCTATGACAATAATGTCGGGGCCGCGCTGCAGTTTGGCTTCGATTGGGCGGTGAGCGGCCCCTGGGTCGTCAATTTTGACGTAAAGCAGCTGTTCCTGAACACGACCGCGCATATCAATGGCGCGATCAAGGCCAGCGTCAGCCTTGATCCGACCCTGATCGGTGTCGGTGTCGGCTATCGCTTCTGATCGATCATGACCGACACTATCGCCGCGCAGATTGGCCATGCTTTTCACCGGCCGCCACGGCTGAAACCGTTTCGCCATTTTCTGCTGAACGGTATCTTGCCACTGCCGATCATCTATGAACTTGCCAGCTTCGATTGGGCAGGCGATGCGCTGGGCGATGGCGGTGGCAAGCGGGAAACGCAAAATGATCGTCGCGCCTTCCTGGCGCCGAATTCACAATTCGGCGCGGTCGGCACGGCGGTCGCGCTGGCATTTCAGCGTCCGGCCACCGTCTCGGCGCTGAGTCAGCGTTGCGCTGCGGATCTCGACGGCACGATGCTGCGCATCGAATATTGCCGGGACAAAGACGGGTTCTGGCTTGAGCCGCACACGGATATCGCGGCGAAACGACTGACAATCCTGATTTATCTGAATGACCCGCCGCCCGACGAGGAATGGGGGACGGATCTCTACCTACCCGATGCGGTCCATGCGGGTACGACGCCATCCCGCGCCAATGCCGGGCTCGCCTTCGTGCCCGGCGCCGACACGTGGCATGGTTTTGCGCCGCGGAAAATCACCGGTGTCCGCCGCTCGCTGATTATCAATTATGTCGATCCGGCGTGGCGCGCCCGCCATGAACTCGCGTTTCCGGCCATGCCGGTGCGGCAGATGTGACCGATCAAACCGCTCTGGTTTGACCTAAATCAAAGAAAGCCTGACGTCGACAGTACATAACTTCCCCACCAATTTCCATCAGCACCCGACAGAACAGGCCGTTACGGCAATACGCGGCTTGCGGCCCAGATTGAGGGAATACGCACGCCATGCCCATGCAATTCCGCCCTGCAACGCCTCGCTTTCGGCCGATCCTGGCGGATCCCACCCGATTGCCGGAGCCCTGCGCCCATTGCGACGCGCGGGGCCACAGCGTGTGCAGCGCGATCGAAGATGCCAATCTGCACCAGCTGGCGGCGTTTGCCTCGGTAACCCATGCCGATGCTGGCAGCTGCTTTATCGGCGAAGGCGATCCGGCCGAGCATTTCTTCAATATCACCCAAGGCACCGTGAAGCTGTACAAGCTGTTGCCGGATGGTCGTCGGCAAATCACCGGTTTTGCCCGAACCGGTGATTTTCTGGGTCTGGCAGTGTCGCAGACTTACGCCTTCAGTGCCGAGGCAATTGAGGGCGTCCGGTTTTGCCGCTTTTCCCGGCGGCTACTCTCCGGCCTGTTGGATGATTTTCCGGCGCTCGAACGGCGCCTGTTGGAGTTCGCCTCGAACGAATTGGTCGCCGCCCAGGAACAGATGCTGCTGCTCGGCCGCAAGACCGCGCGCGAGCGGGTCGCAAGCTTTCTCTTGATGCAGGAAGAGCGGCGCGCGCCCTGCGGTGACGGCACCGGCCGTGCCCATCTGCCAATGACCCGGACGGATATCGCGGATTATCTCGGCCTCACCATCGAGACCGTGAGTCGGACCTTGTCGCAGTTGAAGCGGGACCAGATTATCCAGGCGCTCTCACTCGGCGAAATAAGGTTTGTTGATCGCGACAGGCTGGAAGCGCTGGCGGCCGGGGAAACGGATTAAGGCGATTGTTACATGCCCGGTTCATCGTCGTAGAGAATGCGGTTTGCTGCGCCATCCATGTCGTCAAACTGACCATGGCCCAGCGCCCATAGAAACACCGCGAGACCGGCGGCGCCCAGCACCAGACTGAGCGCAATCAGATACAGTATCACCATCATGAGCTTTGTCCCCGGCCAAGTCGCACGCTGTTGAGAATCACCATCAGCGACGAGCCGGACATGGCGGCGGCGGCAAGCCACGGCGTCACATAGCCCGCCATCGCAAGCGGCACCATCACCAGATTATAGAGCACCGAGAGCGCGATATTCTGCCGGATCAGGTGCCGTGCCTTCCGCGCCGTGGCGAGCACCGTCGCCACCGGTGCCAGATTCTGGCCCTGAAACACCACATCGGCGATGGTCTGGCTGATATCAGCGGCGGTCGCGGGCGACATCGAGACCGACGCGGCCGCCAGGGCCGGACCGTCATTGAGCCCATCCCCGACCATGAGCACGCGCCACCCCTCCCGCTTCAGTGTTTCCAGCGCTGCGACCTTGTCGACCGGCGTCTGATTCGCGAAGCGAGGGGAGATTCCGATGGCGCAGCCTACCGCTTCGACCGGCTCGAACCGATCACCGGAGAGCAGCTGAGTTCCAATCCCGTCTTTGTGGAGGCGTGTGATCGTCGTGGCGGCATCGTTCCGCACTGTCTCGGCGAAACTGAACCGGATCGCGGGTTGCCCTGGCCGTTGCAGCCATAATTCCGGGCCGGTCGCCACCGGACCCACGACCACACCGCAGAATCGACGGCTGCCCAGCCGAATCTCGCCCTCGGCACTGGCGCAGATCAGCCCAGATCCGGCGATCTCGGACACAGGGCCAAGCTCGGCCGTCGGCGGTGCCCCCTCGACCAGCGCGCGCGCCAGCGGATGGTTGCTGCGTGATGCGAGCCCGGCGGCAAGCGTGAGATCTGCATCGGTCCAGCTGTCATCTCGGGTCAACGTCAGCTGGGGCAGCGTTAGCGTGCCGGTCTTGTCAAAGACGACCATATCGACCGCGGCGAGCCGTTCGAGCGCACTGGGTGATTTCAGCAGGATTCCGGCGCGGAACAGCCCGCCGGTCGCGATCACCTGCACCGCCGGAACCGCTAAAGCGAGCGCGCAAGGACAGGTGATGATCAGGACCGAGGTCGCATCGAGCAGCGCCGTCATCCAGGCGATCCCGAAGATCTGCCACCAGACCAGAAAGGTCGTTGCAGCGGCCAGATGGACGATCGGCGCATAATATTGCGCGACCCGATCCGCCAGCAACACGAACCGGCCGCGGCCATGCTCGGCCGCTTCGATCAGCCGGACACATTCCGCCAGCAAGGTCGCCTCGCCGGTCGCGGCCACCCGGATCTCCAGCGGGCCGCCCAGATTGATACTGCCGGCAAATACCTGCGTTCCCGGCTCGACCGCAACCGGCAGGCTCTCGCCGGTCACAAGGCTGGTATCGAGGCTTGAGCTGCCACGCTCAATGATACCGTCAACCCCGACCCGTTCACCCATGCCGACCGCGACGCATTGGCCCCGCTCGACACGGTCTTGCGGCACCCGCTCGATCGTGCCGTCGGGGCGGCGCACCGCGACATCGACGATGCGCAGGCCCAGCAGCATCTGTGCGGCTTCCCGCGCCCGACCCCGCGCCCGCTGATCCAGCACCCGGCCGATCAGCAGAAAGAACAGCAGCATCGCCGCCGAATCGAAATAGGTGCTGGGACCGCCGTGGATCGTCTCGGCGAGACTCATGCCGGTGACCAGCAACACGCCCAAGGAAATCGGCACATCCATATTGGTCCGGCCATGCCGGATCGCCGTCAGCGCGGAGTCGAAGAACGGCCGCCCGGCATAGGCGACGGCCGGCAGCGCAATCGCCGCCGATGCCCAGTGCAGGAGCGAGCGGGTTGCCTCGCCCATGCCCTGATCGAACCCAACCCAGATGCCGATCGACAGCAACATGAGATTGCCAGCCGCAAATCCTGCGACCGCCAGCGCCTTCAGCAGCGTGGCGTTGTGCCGTGCATCGAGCGAGGTGGCGCGCACCGGATCGAACGGCGCCAAGCGGTAGCCCAAACGCTCGACCGACTCGATCAGCGCATCCGGGTCGGCCAGACTCGGCTGAAATCTGAGGCGGAGGCGCTTGGTCGTCATATTGACCCGTGCCTCAATGACGCCCGGCAGGCGCGCCAGCACCGATTCGATCAGCCAGACGCAGGCGCCGCAGTGGATCCCTTCAACCAGCAGCGGCAGCTCGGCACGATCCTCATCGATCGATCTGACATAGCGCGCCGTCGCAATCGGCTCGGCATCGGCCGGTTTCGGCGGCCGGCCGGCCGCATCCAGCACCCGCCGCTCGTAATAGAGGCCAAGCCCCATGCCTTGAATAATCTCGAACGCCGCAGCGCACCCGGCACAGCAAAACCGCGCCGCATCCGGTGTCGGCAGCCCACAATGGCGGCAGGCAGGTGCCGCACTACTCAGGACCGGTTGCAGGCTCACTGGATAATCACGCGGCGGGTCGCATGGTAGCTGGCACCGGACACGGCCGCGGCGACGGCGATATCCCACTGCCCGGTCGAGGGCAGCGCCGAGGTCGCGACGTAATGATCGCCCGACAGGCTGAAATCAATGCGGGTCAACTGCGCAGGCCCAAGCGGATGCTGCGCCTCGGCATGGAGATCGAGATTGGGGAGCAGCGCGCCTTGCCGATCGGTCAGCCTGACCACCACATGGCCGGACTCGATCGATGCGGCCATTTGCCAGCCCAACGCGGCCTGCCGCGCCGCCTCGTCCAGCACGCGGTTATAATCATTGCCCGTGTCGAATGAATGCTCATTGGCCTCGCCGGGAAAACTCGCCAGCGCTGACCAGATGAATCCCGCATTGACCGCGACGACCACACTCATGGACAGAAAAATGCCGATCGGAAACCAGTCCCAGCCACGTCGTTTCATGATTTTTTCTCGGTTGTTGGGGGGCCCAGAAAGACCGTGCGGTAATGCGCGACCGCGCCCGATGCCGGGTCTTTCAGAATAAACTCGACCGGCACGCTGCCGCTGAGGCCGGCGGGCCCATGGACCAGCACGCGGACATCGGTCACCGTATCGGCCTTGGCCGGCAGTGTCAGCGTCAGCCCATGCTCATTCATGCTCTGCGGCAGGGAGAGCTCGGCGCCGGGCAGGCCGGTCAAGCTCAGCTCCAGCTGTTCCGGCACCGGCGTCTTATTGATCAGGCTCAGCGTATAGCCGTTGCGGAGCGAACCATCGGCGAGGCGCACGAAGAGCGGTGCGCGGTCACGCTGCACCGAGAGATCGAGCGTGACCCGGTTTGCGACAGCGAGCCCCATGACCCCGATCCCCAGCACCAGCG
>Ga0116229_10007483_pt1 | contig 17256 bp, 18 predicted proteins | sample S1TSphgellanicum_3_FD_87313 | JGI IMG/M metagenome (GOLD analysis project Ga0116229, IMG submission 87313) | Host-associated microbial communities from peat moss isolated from Minnesota, USA - S1T2_Fc - Sphagnum magellanicum MG | ecosystem: Host-associated > Plants > Peat moss > Unclassified... | reverse complement strand
CCACATGTTTGAAACCGACATTAAAATACACAAAGTGTTTCAACAAGGAGTTTCCTTGGTGTAAATTTCCCCAAGTTGAAATGAACTTTTCATCCTTTATTATTTCATCCCTCCCCCTTTCATGTGCCTTATCGGATCCACATTTTTGAAACCGACATTAAAATACACAAAGTGTTTCAACAAGGAGTTTCCTTGGTGTAAATTTCCCCAAGTTGAAATGAACTTTTCATCCTTTATTATTTCATCCCTCCCCCTTTCATCTGCCTTATTGGAGTGAAGGCCCTCTATTGACATGTTCCTAGTAGCTTGCAATTAGTTACAAGGTACAGGTATTCATAGATAAATAAATTCTATTTCAACAAACTACCTATTAGAATTGAGAACTATGAAATATTCATTAAGTATGGTTTTCAAAGGACGTTAAAGTTATCTGGAAAGTCAGGCGACTAGGGGGCAAGAACGGCCAGTTTTGGCATAATAGGGCATCAAATGTGTAACTAGGAATGAAAATTTTGCAAAAGGAAATAAGGGGGAGTCAAACTAGTTTTTCCACCAATTTTGGTGGTAAACATAGTTTCATCTTGTGTTTCCTTTTCCTGAGCGCCTGCACTGCTATTACATATATTTTCACAGCAGGACTTCTATAATTATTCTCCAACTTGTGCATTAAATGCTGAGTTTCAACATTTCATACCCAGATTTAATAAAATTTCCTTGCTTTGTGGACACCACTGAAAGAGGGGTTAGGGGGGCGAAAGCAGAGGAGATAGGGGGTGAAACAGAGGGTGACTTGAGAGACAACTCTATTGTATTGTATCTGTTTAAGTTAGGGTCAACTTAAATTATAAGTATGTCTAGTCACTTGTACATTCATAGCAAAAGGACTTTTGTAGAAAGATGGCGGACTTTGTTAACATGGGCATTGGGATTTGGAAGCAAGACCTCTGAAAATGGGGCAAAAAAGAAAGCTCGAGCTATTGAATCAAAGCCTAAGTTAGTAGCAACTTGTGTCATGATGAATTATGGTCTTTCCACAAAGTGAAAAGCATTAATCATTTTTTGTTTGAACTCATTATTCATATCCAAATGCTTATTCTTATGAAATGCTCTTAATAACCTCCAACAAGCTTTGTTTGGCACATTTCTAGGCCAATAGTGCTCAATAGTGTGTTTTTTTTTTTTTCAATTTCTTGATGAAGCCAACCAAGGTGGCGAGCATCTTTAGGAAAATTTCAATTTAATTGGCAACATTATTTCAAGGAACTCTTAAAATTGTAATCAATAAATATAAATGTGAAAGCACCCTCTCAAAAAATAAGAATTCTATGGCTTATAGGCAAAACAAATCAAAAAAAAATTTGCGACAAAATATTCCATTTTCAAAAACTATGTCACCTTTTGATAAAACTTCATTAATTTTAATTTTTTTTTTGTTCAACCTTTTGCAAAGTCACCTAGTTATGTCGTATGGATGTCGGATTGGAGAAGGGATGAGGTCCGGTCATTTATGAATTTGAAAATTGTATCAACTCATATTATTCTAAACCATAGATCAAAGGCTGTTGATCTACGGTTTAGTGTTAGAAATCGTGGTTGAGTGTTTCCGGGGATGGGGCGGTGCATCTGTGTTTTCCGGAGTATTGCTTCAACCTAGAGTTTCTAGTTCGGTGTTACAATTTCTAGGAAAGTCTTTTGGGGGAACACATGCATGGTGGCTGCTTAACCACATGCTTCAAACCCGAAACAACCCTCTTAAAAAAATAACATAACCACTAACGACCCAACCGGACCTCGGGGGAGGAGCCTAGTGTATTTTGAGGGCACCTTACACGGCACAATTCCGGGTGCCAAAGTTTTCACCTAAGTGGCCACAGCGAACCAACACCCACCAGTTGCAACCGGATGCCCGATATTACTCGGTTGTGGATGAACCCCTCAAATGGGTTAATATTTCACCTTGGTAACCACTTCTGTAAGAAATAGGTCTCGTATATAGGTGGGTGGGTAAGAAAATAGATAACTAAAAGGTAAGTAAATGGTTTATATATATAAGTACGGGCATTTTTTACTACCTACCAACTAACAACCCACAAGCTTGTGGGTTGTTAGCAGGTAAGTAGGAAATTTTTTAAAAAAAAAATCAACTGAGCTACCAATCAACCATGGTTAGCTAGTGAACTGGAACCCAACAGAAAACTGTTTTATGACCACTTACCATTCATCCATCCTTCATGGTGTACTAGTGGGGTGCTTGTTCACTGTGGCAAGCCCCAGGGCCCCCCTATTAGAGATCCAATGTGAATAGGAGTATTATTATCATCACAAAGTCTAATCCGATGCACCAATGAACACCCAAAGCTTGGCTCAATTAGTCCGCCCGCCCCAGGTAGGTATGCCCCGGGTGGAAAAGCAGTGTGTTTCCCGTCCGTATATGAAAAGGTCCATCACAAAGTGTAGCCCTTGGGGGCCCATGACATACAAGATCGAATGTGAATAGGAGTATCACAAAGTCTAATCCGATACACCAACGAACACTCAAGACTCTTGCTCGGTCTAGGCACTCACGGCTCTTGCTTGATCCTAGACGTCGAGGGAGGGAGGAAGCCGAAAACACGCCAAAAGGGCACCCACCGTTTCCCTCTCTCATTGGTGTAAACAAGCATATAATATCATATGTATGTGTGTGTGTGTGTGTGTGTACGGAATGTTGATATACTATGGAATATGACAAGCCCAACAGGGTGAGTCGCCATTACGACAGGTTTTTACGGACAATTGAAGGGCAGTTTTCAAAGCACAATTGGTTTTCTCACCCCCAATTGCCAGAGAACAATTCATATTAAAATGGAGACGGAGAGCGTAACAAGTGGAGCTAAGCAGAGGGCTGCCTGATTCCGAGGAAAAAGGTCATCGGAATTGTGGCTGAATGTTCGGTCACCATTTCTGACAATGCAATGTTTTTTTTTTATTAAAAAAAAATGCCAATGAGACTACTACTACTACTACTCTCATGAAGTTTCCAAAAAGCCTTTTGACAATTCCGAGTCAATCTTTGATTCGTAATTGAGATTGAGTGGCTGCAATAGGGTTTCGCAACCTCTCTACGCTTCTTCCGAGTGCTTTTTTTTTAATAATTTTTTTTTCTTGTTATGTAGCTGAAGTAAAAACGATCACCCACCCATCCATACGAAGATGGAAAAAGACAAAGAATTATTAAAAATTTAAATATTTCACCATGCAAAAATAAAATAATCTTCAAAAAAAAAAAATCCTCTAAAACAAACCAAAATCCTTCAAGATATTATTATAACTCTATTATAACTAATCTCAAGTTTCAACACAAGCCAAAATATTATCATCTTTTTAAAATCCTCATATAATAATAAAAATAGACCTATTATTATTATTATTACCTAGGGGCCAAAATTTGGTGATTAAAATCCTCAATAAATAATCAGTTATTTTTTCAGCTGCTGAAGTTTACTTGCAATTTTTTAAAATTTTTTTTAAATGTTTTTTTACTTGCCCTTGGTAATTAATTGATTAATTCTGTTATTTATTATTGCTCTCTGGTAGCTGAACTAGTATGGCTTGTAAACTGGGCCAAAGGAAATTTTGGTAAATTTTTCCCTCTCATTTCCTCCTTAGGCCTCTTTGTTGGCAAATAATTTTTGCCAATTAGGGCAAAAAATCATGACCTAATAACTGCACCAGCGTTTTCTTTCTTTCTTTCTTTCTTTTATTTAACAAGCGATCAAAATTTCTCCAAATTTCGACCTGAAAAATATGTAGCCAACAAATTAGGCTAAATGATTTTCTGGATGATCGCCACTTTGACTACTTCATCACAAAATGGTTAAAAGAAAGAAACCCTGATTGAGTTACCGCACAACACTGGTCCCCGCTCCCCGCACCACCGCCTGCGCGAAAACTCGGCACTCGTGAGGGCGACGAAGACCGCGCGTGGGCCCGAGCGCTCGCGAATTTCGCATTTTCTTCGATTCTGCTGCTGCGTCTTTTTCTCTCCGTGGTCGCCGATCTCCACAAGTCTTAGCAGCAGCGACTTGGGATTGGCTTGGCTTGGCTTGGCTGGTGGGGAAAAGCCCAAGCCAAGAGCGGCATCCTCCTCCTTCCGTGTGATTGCCGGATCTTTCTTTGTGTTCACATTGTCACAAAGGTCGCAGTTGCGTTCTTGCTCCGTCGGGGGGAATGATTGGTTTCCTGGTTCTTTCTCCCTCCCACAACGACGAGGATGACCCGGAATCCCGCATTTCTCACAACCCAAAAAGAATCACACACAGACACATCAGTTGAATCGCTGCAGACAGTCTACCTTCATGTAGCTTGTCGACGAGATTGATGCTTTGCAAGCTTGTTGTTGTTGTTTCTTTCCTGGAAGGAAAAGAAAGGAAAGGAAAAGGAAGGTTCAAGTAGTTGTAGGCCGATTTCCAATTCTTTTTTTGCCTTTTCTTGGGGTTGCGGAGCCTGGTTATTTCGTGTCTTGAGGACGAGAAAAGCTTGTTATAAATCTAGACTTGGCAGCACAATACGTAATAGTAGTGGACAAGTCCTCAGTTGCGGAGCAGTGAACGGTGATCTTTGCTCGACCCAACAAGTAGATCAGTAGTTTCGTCAGATCTTGTGCCTTCTTCTGTTCTACAATTTGGGTCGATCCATCGATCCCAATTCTGGTTTTCTGTTGTACAATCAAAGAATTGTTTCCTTGATTGCTTCCGAAAGGTTTAGGGGACTCGGAGGCTCCACCCTCAATGGGTACTAATGATCATCCCGGCGGCGATGGTGAGAAAGTGCTGAGGACAGGATGGCCATTGTTCTATCAGCAATGTATCAGCCTGATGCGCAAGAATGCACTTATCTCCTACCGCAACAGAAGAGCAACAAGTATGTATGCATGCTTCAACAAGGCTTGTCGCTGTCTTTGTTTTGAAATCTCATGCTCTCCATGTTGTTGTCTCTCCATACTCATGTCTCTGCTTGTTGCAAAGGCCTTCTTGCCCATCATCATCAGTAGACTTAGATTGGTGTTTCCTCACCAATGGGGTTTTCAAGCTCTGCCACAGCGGCAGCGGTGGTTGATATAGTGTTCACAAAACACTATCGTCATCAGGTACAATGGGCTTCTCATGAATTCTGTACAGGTCTTTCAAAGATCTGCACAACAATTCTGATAATTTTGAGAGCTTTTGTGGGCCTGCTTGCAACTGATGATGATGATGATGGTGGTGGTGGTGCTGCTGCTGGTGATGGCGTCAGTTCTCCAGATTGGGTCATCTTTGTTCTTCATCTTCCTCCTCTTCTGTGTGGAGAAGGCAAGTGATGCTCAGCTCTCAGGAACAACTGCCTACAAGAATTTGTTTGAGCCACAGCCACAGGCTGTCGCATCCATTCCGGCATGTGAGAATGCATACTTTGTGGTCTTACCGTGCTATGATTTCATATGGAGTGGGGTTACCAGCCCTCGAATTCAGTCAGTGGTTAATAACATCATGAACAACAACCCGAATCGACCCATCCCATCCACCAAGGTAAGTAACCAATAAAAAATTTAAAAATTTAAAATTTAGAGGCCAGCTGCAGATTTGTTGATGAACATCTTGACAGTTAACATTGGGACAAAACAAAAAACCCACCAATAAAAATGTTGGTATGAAAAAGAAGGGCATTGGGACTTACTCTGGTAGGTTCGTCTGGAGGGTTTTGCAGGTACTGCACTTTGACACACCTGAAGAGGTCGACACTTGGCTACTTGCCAATCCAATGCAGTGTTATGGTACATTATACTTTGAAGAGCAGGGCACATCAGCAATTGCATATGGCGTCCAGACGAATTCCACTGCAATTTTTTTTCACGGAAGATTTTCAGATCCCAATTTTAGTTATCAAATTCCACTGCAAGTAGCTGCAGAGCGTGAGATTGCACGAACTGTGTTGGGAGGTAGGGCTCATTATGCACACTGGCCATCCCTCTTCTCCACTGTACAAGAAGATGTAATAAGGTTTCCACATCTGATGATGACATCTGAAGAGTTCATACCTCCCAAATTTTGCTCAGAAAAAAATTGAAATGGCAAAGCTTTTGAATATGTGTGCAACACGAGCTCTGAATATGTTTGTCTCTTTCTGATTCTGATGGTGCAGATTCCAGCTTGCTGTGGAATCCTTCTTTCACTGAGTTTGCCCACCCAGCCATCAGCACAGATTCCACTGTCGGAACAGTCGGGGCGTCTTTCTTGTTGGCAGCAGCTATGTTTGGTTTTGTGATTCAAATCAGCAATCTTGTGCTGGAGAAGGAGATGAGGTTGAGACAGGTGAGAGACAAGGTGGTTCTGCTTTTTCTTTTTGCCTTAGACATTTTTAAGACCAACTTTCCAAGTTGTGCATAAAATATTGATCGATGGATCATTCATTCCTGTGTGTACCTATCTATACCTTGCCAATAGTATACTTCATAAGCAAGAAGTAGGCATCTATTTCTGTAGAATTTCTTTGTCTACAGCAGAGAATTTACTGCAAATTTTTGAGTTTGAGAATTGAGTGTGACAGATGATGACAACCATGGGCTTGATGGACTCGGCTTATTGGCTTACTTGGCTGCTGTGGGAGGTCGTGTTGGTGTTCGTGTCGTCTCTCCTTGTCGTTTGCTTTGGCCTGCTCTTCCAATTTGATTTCTTCCTTCACAACAGTTTTGGCGTCCTTTTCTTCCTTTTCTTCATGTTCTCATTCAACATGGTGAATTCCTAGAACCCATTGGTACTTGAATCTGAGGTTAACTGTCATGGCTGGCTCAATATTCTTTTGTTGTTTCCTTTGATATAATACATTGCTTAAGGTTTCTCATGAAAAGAGCATAGTACATGATGATGTATTTCATTCATTTGATGTCCTCATACAATCAACCACAATTTTTGGGTCACTGCAGATAAGCTTTGCATTCATGCTTTCCACTTTTATCAGCAAGACTTCATCTGCCACAACTGTCGGTTTCTTCTTCTTCATCATTGGCTGGCTCACAGAGGTTTCAATTCTTTTGTTAACCCATCATAATCAAACTCCTTTTCCAGTCCATGTCCAACTACATTCCAGACTTCCTTGCAATGTAGTCTAACCTAGAAACTTGGTAAAGCTTTGGTGGCCACAGTTGCAGTACTAGGAGTGATGATGACCAATATACCATGCACAGACATTTTCACGAAATTGACATGGGCTGGATGGATGTGTGTGTGTGTTGCTCTGCTGAACAGTTGGTGACAGCGTTTGGATTCCCTTATTCACACACATTTGCTGTTTATCTCCGCGCTCTCTGGTCTTTGTTCCCACCCAATCTGCTTGCTATTGGCCTCACGTATTTGGGAGATGCCACTTCCACAGCGCAAGACCCCGGCATCAGCTGGTCAAATCGAGGAAAATGTTCATACCGGAATGAAGATTGTGTTCTGACCATGGTCAGCTCCTTACTTTGCAATCTCTAAGGCAGATCCAGGATAGATCTTAGAAGGTTCATTTCATAAGAAGTTTGCTGAGGTTTTTTCCAAAAGTCTTAATGTGCAGATAATTTTTTCTCACAGTTCTTGCACCACCTGAATAATTTGTTTAGCAACTATCTGCAGCATATAAACATCTATATGAATCTGATGATGATGGGTGTGAGGGCATGTGTCTTAGAATGGCATTTATTTGTGGCTTCTTGCAACATTCTTCCTCTGGTTTGTGCTGGCCATCTACTTTGACAACGTACTTCCGGATGTCAATGGTGTTCGCAAGTCATGGTTTTACTTCCTCTCTATCTCCTACTGGACTGGGAAGGGAACAAAGCAAAAAGAAGGTGAGTGTCTAATGTATCATCTTCTTCTTGCAGTCATGCACATGTTCTTCCGACCTTTAGAGACTTGTTGTGGATTTTTCTCTTAAATTTCATATAGATTCATATGTTGTTAGCTATTGTGGATTTTTCTAGTCCCCCAGTTTTGTTTTCATTACCAATCTGGAGTTGACAAATTGTGGTTCAGGAGGGGGCTGTTCTAGCTGTGTTTCCTCTGTGCCTCCAGTTCCTGAGAATGAGGGAACTCTGGATCCTGATGTGGCTGCTGAAGAGGATCTTGTGAAGGAGCAAATGGCTGCCAACTTTCAGGTATGCAAGAAGAAAAGCCTTAAATCCTTCAGCTTGGGCATATGCAAGCACATACCTATTCTTCCCATATCTATGTTAAGATGCCATCACCATCATGTAGGAGGTCATTGCTGAAGCAAAAAAGCAAGTTTCTCAACAAATGCCCATAAATTCATAACATAATAGAGAGAAGACATGCAAGGAGAAGAAAAAAATATAGTGTATTTGTTTCTGTATGAAAGGGTGAAGTAGTAGTACTGATCAACAAACTGAACAGCAAAAGATCCAAGATTCTGAGGCTTAAGGAAATCAAACTGTGCCAAGCTAGACCTTTGTCTTTTCAAGCTCATCAGCAGCAGAAATCATCTCCAGAAATTTGAAAGAATTTTTTTTGCAAATGCAGGACCCAACTGTTGCAGTAAGAGTTCAGGGCTTAGTGAAGACCTATCCTGGCATGCGCAAAAGAGTTGGGTGCTGCCAATGGAAGAAAGTATCACCATATCATGCAGTGAAGGTTTGTTTGTTTTTCCTGTCACAAAGACAATGAAGTGAAGCCACTCTCGTTGCAGTTCACATGGCTACCTATTTAGGTTTGAAAGAATGGTGTAGGTAAACCCTCAGTATATATAGTAGTGCATGGGAAGTGCTAAATGTAGCAGCAGGGGATTTTTGTGTTTGGGTACTGCATACTGTACCTGAATTAGAATTCTTGTGGACATAATGATGATATCCATTGCAGGGCTCATGGTTCAACATTGAGAAGGACAAACTCTTCTGCTTGCTTGGACCCAATGGTGCAGGGAAGACAACAACCATCAATTGTCTCACAGGCATAATCCCAACCACTGCTGGTGATGGTATGTACCATGTCAGCCCCATCTTTCAGTGCACTGTTTAATAATTACTTTAGAATTGTTCAAATCCCAGGGTTATGGAATCTGGGTGCTATCAAAGTTGTTCCTTTGAATGGGTACTATTTCTCATCTTCAGAGTATGAGATGGGGGTTTTGCTTATTCAGTCATCCAGCGGTGTAGACATTACTGTGGTAAAAATGATCATCAATCCTCCATTTGCCCTCACTTGACAAAGAGATGTAAGAAGAGATGTTTTTGGATGCAACTGCAGGATTGGTATATGGAGATTCTATAAGGAGTACAGCTGGCATCGCTAACATCCGCAAAAACATGGGTGTTTGCCCCCAGGTACTTCATTTCTTCCATGCATCTTTTGCAAACTGCTGCACTAGTCTGCTGCTTCTGGTTTCACTCTGATAATTAACAAGTGGTGATTGTGCAGTTTGATGTATTATGGGAGTCATTGTCTGCACGTGAGCATCTGCATGTTTTTGGAAGCCTGAAAGGCTTGTCAGGCGCAGACATTGGCCGTGTAAGTTTTGACCAGAAAAGCATACTGAGTTTTTTTTTGGTGTCTTCTTCTTCCTGCAAATAGGTTCTCTGTGGCTGTTGCAAGTGGCAACTGTTGAACCATGGCATGCTGAACTAAAGCACAATGTGAAACCCTAAACCCCTAAATCCCAGTATTTGCAACCACCAACTACATCCATCACAAGTCATGTGAGAGCTGAGGAATTTGATTTTTTACCCTTGATGTTTCTGGTGGTGTTTGTGAGCAGGGTACTGAGGAGCTTTTGTCACAAGTGAAGCTGGTTGAGGCTGCAAATGTGAGGGCAGGAAGCTACAGTGGTGGCATGAAGCGCCGTCTGAGTGTGGCAATTGCTCTTATTGGTGACCCCAAAGTTGTATACCTTGATGAACCAGTAAGTCGTCATTTCATTTATGATGTAAGCTTATAGAGGTCCTAGAATCCCATTCCAATGTGATGGTTTCAAATTAGCACTTTGTATAAGCTTGTTTTTTCCCAGTCTTTTCACAGCACAGAACCCACATAGAGCTCTGCTTTTGTCACTCACTGGGTCATTAAGTACATCGTTATTATTCTTTGCACACTGCAATGCAGACAACAGGCATGGACCCAGTTACACGAAGACATGTATGGGACATAATAGAGGCATCTAAGAAAGGGCGAGCTATAATTCTGACAACTCATTCAATGGAGGAGGCTGATATATTGGGTGACCGGGTTGCAATCATGGCACGTGGTAAGCTGCGATGCATCGGGACACCAATTCGGCTGAAAACCCGCTTTGGAGCTGGTTATGTTGTGAACGTGAGTGTCAGAAGTGAAAACAGCACCCGTGAGCCTGCACAACTAGCTGAGGAAGAGCAACAAAGGAGTAAAGTCAAACAATTCTTCAAAGAGGTATAACTACTGAAACAATGACTTAGGTTGTAGTAGTATCAACCCAGGATGGATGCTTGAGAGCCTTAAATGTCACGGTTCTATTGAGAGATATGAAACTGGAAGTGCATCCTTTTAAGGTTTGTGGGTTGTCTGACGATGCGTGCAGAAACTTGCTGTTGAGCCAAAGGAAGAAAATCAGGCATATACCACCTTTATCATTCCTCGTGACAGGGAGAGCCAATTACCGGTGATTCTCTTTAGCTCTGTCTTTTAGAGATCTCCTTGTTTCAGCTTGATTTAAACCAGGAAGATTGCAAAGCTTTCACAAGCTTTGTACTATGCCAGTTTGGGTGAAATCATGCAGCCATGGGTCATCTGGGTTTCCTTACAAGAAGTGGCATTGCTCACTAACGTATTTTCTTTGCAATATCCAGGAGTTTTTCAGGCTGTTGGAAGACCATAAGGCTCAACTTGGAGTGACAGATTTGCAAATGGGTCTAACCACATTGGAGGAGGTCTTTCTGACTATAACCAAACAAGCGGATCTTGAGAATGCAGCTGCTGAAGGCCGTGTTGAGACCCTCACAGTTGATGGCCAGACCATGAATGTAAGGCCTATGTTTGGGGTTTTTGGGATGATGTTCTGAGCTCTGGGTTCATAATGCTTCATCATTTCCTTCAGTGCTCATTACAGTTCTCAAGGGTCTGCCACTGGCATAGACTTCATGCAGCTTTGTGTAATAGAATTTCATGTGTTTCATGCATATTGTTGGCAATAGAAGACATGTCTTTGGGTGGGGTTCTAAAAAGGGGTGTTCACTCACTTGTGCAGGTGCCCATTGGGACACAGTACATCATGGTGCCAAATAGCATATCAACAGCTATGCCAAATGGCTTGATGGTGGAAATCTATTGGCAACAAGATGACGAGGGTGCACTGCGCATATCAGGGCAGTCAGAGCCAATCCCTGCAACTGTGCCATCACTGGGAGCAAACCCCTTGTAGTAGTGAGAATCTTAACCCTGGATAATTTCCTCATTCTTATGTAAAATGAAGCTTTGACCCATGTCATCTTGTTGCAAGATTCACATGATGCAAAAGCTGTGAGTAGCTTTACCTATATCACGCCCCTGGAGCCTAAACCCAAAATCTGAAACCTGGTGTGCCTTTGAAGCAAGACTTCGAGGTGGGTAACAAACTTGTGGGCATTGAGTTTAGCACATTCTTTGTTGAATTATTGGTACAAAAATTTGTACGCTTAGAAAACTTCAGCAGTACATTGTAAACTCTGAGGTAATAATACAGTTCTGGGGATTTCTCTTGTAGTATATTTATTGTGAGTTGCAGCTACCAACACCACAAACCTTATGAGCAGATCCTTTGTTTTGAGTGTGCTGAACTCCAGTGCCTTTGAATTGTTTACTCTCTTTGATTTAGAATTGTTTACTCTCTTTGATTTAGAATTGTTTTGAAGCCTATATACTTCTACCTGGCTGATATATTATCAATATACACACCCAACATTGGTTGGAACTTGGCACCACAGTTGGATGGGTACATCAATAATGGTACCAGTAACAATCCTAGTTAGTTAGTGATTTGTTTCCGACAAATCTTGCTGCTTTTTTTGACAAAAGAATTGGGGATATTTTGGAAAAAAAAAATCAAGTGTAAATTCAACTAATTTTGATTTTTTTTTTTCAAAAAATCCCTAATTTATTGATATCACAAATTTGAAAAAAAAAATTATTATTATTAGTTTTTTAAAAACCCTGTTCTTAGTACATAATTTTTTAATTAATATATATTGATATCAATATTGCCCTCCTTTCATCAATGGATACAGTCAACATTGATTAGACTATTTAGGGTTTCACAAGCTCATATTACATTTTTTTTAAGCTCAGTGTTTTCATCTTCAATTTTGTGATGTAGTCGACGTGGTGATCGCACATAAGCCAATTTAGCCAAATTTGGCATTCAAAAAATATGAATTACAAATCTGTACATATTTTTGGCTGCCCACGTAAAACCACACAGTGTATAGAAATCTGGTGACTTTTCAGATTTTTTTATTTGAATTTGTTGATTTTTTTCACAAAAAATTTCCAAATTTTCACACCAAAAAATAAATTCTAGTTGAGCTCATTGCTGATAATGGACACCAAAAAGAGACATGGGTATTGATTGAAAGGTCATGTCGAGTTCCATTGGTATTTGCTCATCCAAAAATGGGACCCTGACTTTGTCTAAGGACTATTGTATCTATGATGCGGTTTGGCCTTGCCTACCAAGGCAAGGATATTGTGTTTAGATTCATTATAGAGTATAGTAGCTTAAAGGAATTCTGGCCCCTAGGTAATTATAGGTCTATTTTTATTATATGAGGATTTTTGAAAGATGATAATTTTGGCTTGTGTTGAAACTTGAGATTAGTTATATAGAGTTATGATATCTTGAAATATTTTGATTTCCTTTAGAGGATTTTTTTCAAAGATTATTTTTTTGCATGGTGACATATTTGAGTTTTCATAATTCTTCTTTTGCATTAAGATACTTTTTAATGTAAATGGCAAGGCCACAATGTGACACACCCCTTGTTTGTTATGTTTTGGCAAAGAAAACCAAAACTGACAGTTCTCTGATTCTGAAATATATATATAAAGAACAAAAACCCTAACTAGTGGGTATTTTAAAAGTCAAATCCAACACTGGTCTCTGTTCCCAAACAGAAGAAGCAACAAGATCAATTGTGCCCATGATCTTTGTTTAGTGTTTTCCTTTCATTTAGGCCCACTTACAAATGCCATGTGTCCTTTGATGCCATGAGAATACAAATTTGTTCTTATTAGAGGCTCATTTCATTTGTTCTTGTTGGCCAGACATGGACTTGTTTGCTTAGTTCAGTGCTCACTTTCAAAGAGGTTTTTGTTTTCTTATGAAAATAAAAAGTAGAATAAAAGATCGATGGCTGGAACCATCACAGGGGAGACAAAAAAGGAAGGCCAAAAGACAAATAGCCTGCAGGAACTGAAAAAAAGAGGAAGAGCTAGTCCCTCTTGTGGTAAGAAGCTATCTCATCCATGGCCCCTCTAATGTCATCTACATGCAAATTGTGAAATCTAATAATAATGGGAGGTTTAGAACACACATCACCTGCTAACAAAATCTTCTTCTCTATAGCAAATGGTAAAGCACTCTGAAGAGGAATACTAACACATTGCCTAAAAAATTGAATGTAAAAAAACAAGGGTAACTTATCTCTTGATTATCTATTGTGGAAAAGACGGGCATAGTCCTTGATGAAATGATCCATAACATGCTCGGGTGTGTCATGCACTTCCATGGTCATCGAAACAAAATGGTGCCTCTCATGAAGCCCTCTATACTTGTGGATTTTAGCAATGGCGTTAACTTTCACAATTGCACCTATTGGTCGAGTAATGGCACTCAAAGCCATCATCTCCCACATCGAATCAATAACCATCACATAGGCAACAAAGACTTGGTCCTCTCGAGTCATGTAAATATAAGCTCGTAATGAAACTCCTGATGTAAAGGCATACCACTACTCTCTCCATTTAGCGTGCCCACTTTCTCGAGCAAATGCATACATGATGTCTCAGATGGCATCATGTGTGGTTATCTGCTAACCTCCAAATGGGCAACGGGCTAAGTGTGTGCCAAATGTGTCCAACCCGTGCCCACACTCACAAATGAAAAGACTAAATGTCGAGGGTTGAATCAAACCAAGACGAAAATGCAACAAAGAAATGAATATAAAGTGTGCGATGCAAATCGAACAAATATATGGCCTAACAACCAACCATAGCCTTGCCCCCTTGCTTGAACAAGAACGAATGCGGGTTCTAGATGTTAAGGAAATGGAATCATCCTTCAAGATAAACCTAAAGGATGTGTTGTGGTGGAAGACCATCAAAGATGTGTGTAGACATGTGGCATCGATAACTGCCAAATTCTCAAAAGAAAGGTGCATATCCCTAGTTGTAAAAGGAAGGCCATCTTGCACTACACGTAAGCAAGATTGAAGCAGGTGGGGCCCCCCTTCAACCTGAAAAACATACTCCTCCAAAACGGGTATATTGAAATACAAAACCTAGAACACGAATACGGAGCCACCAGAACCCCACTTTTTTAAAAAATAAATGGGGCACAATTTTCTAAAAAGAAAAAGATTATACCACCGAAGGATATCAGTAGTCAAGTCTAACGCTTCGCTAAAGGGCCCTAAAAAGACTCCTGCAATCCTAGACCCATAACGTCCCCACATACCTACATAACTCTCCCATCGAAACCCACCAAAAGAGACAAGAAGGAAGAAGAAGAAGGTATTGTCCATGTGAGATAAAAAGGTCAATGAGCTACACATGAGGACAAAATGCCAATAACAACTTGGGTATCTCCTAGGAGAGGAAAATCGTTGATATGCACCACGTCCTGATATAAAACCTCATCCAAAAATTGTGTGGCAAAGTCCTAAGAACCCACTGGCACACCTAAAATGCATAAGCCATCTTTAACCAAAATGTAACCTTGAATAATCTTTATGCCTAAAGAAATCCCTAATAGATTCCAAAGCTTGCACTTTGACACCTTGACCCTAAGCCCAACTAAGGCTAATTGGGTTGAAAGGTGGTCAAAAGTGGGGGTAACCTCACTCAAAGGCCCCACGATGTAGGTATCATCCGCCAAGGATGAAAAAACACAATTGGGGGCCCATGCGATGGTTTCTAGGAGAATTCGATAATGGGCCAAAGCAAATAAAGGACCTTCTAGGGGGTCACCTCGCCTTGTGCCTAAGGATGGCTCAATAATGGTGACCCCCTCAATTTGCCACCCATGCTAATAGTAAAAAAAAAAATGAACACCATAAAAGGGACAATGTTCACCAAATGCCCTTTGACATCACATAACTTTCTAAAATAGTAATTCGAAAAAAGGTATTAAAAGTGTTATCAACATCAACTTGCATCATGACTTAATCAAAATGTAGGTTAAGGAGGGTTCGAATGCCAAAAAGGATGGCCTCACAACCTCCAAAGGTCGAAACTTCAAGTTGGTGGGGGGATAGGTGCTCCTAAAATGACCCCCGAAGTTATAAGACAATGGAGCGACTAATAAGTCAAAAAAACATTTCGCTCACGTCAATAGGACGAAGATCACTAATGTCCTTTACCATTGCCAACAATCTACTAACCCCTAGCACTAAGGCCACCGACCTAGGGATATCCCCACAAGTAACAATAGTTGTAACTTGGAATAATTCCAAAAACCTTGAATATGGGTCCTTTGGTATGAAACATCTTGAAAGATGTTCATATACCATCCCAAAAAGCCCACCCAAAAACAAATGGGGAACAGTGGGTAAGGCTTAGGCAAATAAAATCTTATCCAGGACAAAAATGTGCTCAGATTAATAGTCAAAAATAGGTGGAAGGACAAGGTCTAAAGGAGGAAAGTGCAGTTTACGCAGGGTTACAACAATGTCTTCCAAAGGAATAACTAATGTCATGGGTTGGAAAGTTTTGGCAATGCGATTATACTCACCAACTCTCCCTAAAATTAGACATCGCCATCAGCAAAAACGAATGGTCAAAAAGTCTTCCCATGATTGGAGAAAATAAAGCACACAAGAGGCATGTGAAAATTCCTTTTGAAAGGAAGACCAGTTACCCACCAAAAACCTCTTAAACTAAGCAAAAACCTCTTGTTGACCTAAACGACCACCTCAAGTATAGCGCAAACACCAACATGGCAACAAGAGGAATGGGTACCATGTTAATTTGTTCGTTGAATTTCAGGCAATTCAGTCAAAGGGTAAGCAAAAAGCCCACCTAACCTCGTCTTAGATGGTTCAAGGGTTTTTATGAAACAAACAAAGGCATGCGAAACAAGACTCAAATAACCCCAAAATGGAACTAAACTTGGCCCAAAACCAACCCCAAGAAATAAAAGGAATAAAACCAAGGAGAAACATAGGAAGGAAGGACGTTTACAAAGAAAAAACAACATGGTTAGCTTGGGGAATGAAGTTAGCAAGAGGGTGAGCACTCTTGACATGCCTCAAAAGGCCACCTAAAGTGTAAATACTAGAACAATGAGGACAAGGGGTATCTCGAACCGATAAAAGACGCAAAGAAGGAGCCACCTGACAACAAAAACAACTAACTTTCATTTATTTATTTATTTAAAAGGCCATTAAGAAACAAAAGCGTAGCCCCCCCCCAAAACAAAATGAAAACTTTTGGCCGGCCCAGTTGTGGTTACCATGGTCAAAAAGCTTTGTTGCAAAATAATAGTGTTTTTTAAATTAAAACCTCATGCTTCAAAGCCTTTTTTCTTCCCTTGCTCCTCTCATCTGCTGTAGTTCCTTTACACTTGTGGAAATTCCATTACTGCCCATTACCATTTCTATTTGTCTCTCTCTCATGTTTGAAAGATGACAAATCTCTATCTTTATCTATGTCTCTGACGTAACGTCCTTGTGGGTGAAATTTGGGCAAAATTTTTCCTTTGAGCTTTAAGCAACAACATCAACTACACAATTACTATACAACTACTATATCAGTAGGTAGGTGTGTAGAAGGAAGGTGTTAGTTGGAAAAGGGAAGAGGGAATTGCATTTAAAGTAAATTACCAATATGTAGGCCAACAACACTTCAAGTATGCAACATTAAAACTTTAAAAAATATTAAGCATTCATTATATGGTTATATTCTTATCCACTAGTAGAAATCAGCCAAAATGTAACCAGTCAATTTACGACTACATGCGACTTATAGTCGTTTGCGACTAGATTTGAGAATATTTGCAACTACAAGACCAACTTTCAACTATTTTGGT